>Ga0181521_10005323_pt1 | contig 14357 bp, 11 predicted proteins | sample PEATcosm2014_Bin_32_FD_119764 | JGI IMG/M metagenome (GOLD analysis project Ga0181521, IMG submission 119764) | Peatland microbial communities from MTU Mesocosm Facility, Houghton, MI, USA - PEATcosm2014_Bin02_60_metaG | ecosystem: Environmental > Terrestrial > Soil > Wetlands > Peat | place...
CGCGTCGCCGCCGAGAACACGCCGGGGGTTCGCAGCGTTGCGGAGCACGTCGTTCCGGCCCCGATGTTCCCGGGATTCTGAGCAAGGGCCACCGGTATCGCGATTATCTCGTCGCCGGCCTTTGCCGGACAGAGCCCAACGATCAAGGAGGGTAGAATGATCAGTCGGCGGCATGAAGAGCGTATCCAGGAACGCGCCTATCAAATCTGGGAGCGGGCAGGTCGGCCCGAGGGTAAGTCGGTTGAGCACTGGCTCCAGGCGGAAGCCGAAATCGCCGCCGACGAGCAGGAACTGGCCGAGGAGCTCAAACTCGAGGCCGAGGGCGTCGTCTAGTCACGCCGTCCGACCGACCAAGTCGCGGCCGTTCGCGGTGGAAGGGGTAACCCAGGTCAGAGGAAAGAAGCAAGTTCCGGCGTCGCTCGCGCGTGATCCGACGCCTCGGCCGCCAACGGGCTGGGTGCGCTCGAATCGTGTCGCCCGCGAAGAAGCGGCGGACGCTGGTCCCAATGCGCCGCGGACCTGAGGAACGTCGGTTGATTTGACATGCCGATGTCTAGCACCAGCCGGAGGACCAATGACTGATCTTTCAAAGCTTTGCGAGCACATGATCGAAGAACAGATCGTCGCGCGCGGCGTCCGGTCGAAAATCGTGCTTGATGCGATGCGCAAGGTCCCCCGGGAGGCATTTCTTCCTGACCGGCTGCGGGAATTCGCCTACGAGGACTCGCCGCTTCCCATAGCCACCGGACAGACCATCTCCCAGCCCTACATTGTGGCGCTGATGACTGAGGCGTTGAATTTGCAGGGCGCAGAAAAGGTCCTCGAAATCGGTACGGGTTCCGGTTATGCGGCAGCCGTTCTGGCCGAGATCGCGGCGGAAGTCTACACGGTCGAGCGCATTGGCCAGCTTGCCGAAAAGGCGGCTTCGACCATCGAAGCTCTCGGTTACGGCAACGTTCACGTCGTGCATGGCGACGGCACGCTCGGTTGGGCGGCGGCGGCTCCGTACGATGCGATTGTCGTCGCGGCCGGCGGCCCCGAAATTCCGGAGTCGCTCAAGCAACAGCTGAAGGTTGGCGGCCGGCTGGTCATTCCGGTCGGCACCGATCCGAGGGCGCAGGAGCTTGTGCGCGTCACGCGGACTTCCGAAACCGATTTCAAGCGCGAAGACATCGCCGATGTCCGCTTTGTGCCGCTGATCGGCAAGGAAGGATGGACGCCAGAAGAGCTGCCGGTGCCGCCGAGGCCGCGCCGGGCTGGGATCCGTCCAGCCGATGGTGATATTGCGAAGGTAATAACCGCTTCCTGCGAGCCCTTCAATTCGATCGGATCGGTGGACCTCGCCCCGCTGCTGGAGCGGATTGGCGACGCGAAAGTCGTGTTGCTCGGAGAAGCGTCGCACGGCACCTCTGAATTCTACCGTATGCGCGAGCGCATCTCGCAGGAACTGATAACGCGCAAGGGGTTTCGCTTTGTCACCATCGAAGGGGATTGGCCGGACGTGGCGCGTCTCGATCATTACGTGCGGCATTTCGAGTATCCGCCAAGCGAATGGACAGCGTTTGCCCGCTTCCCGACCTGGATGTGGCGCAACAACGAGGTGCGGTCGTTCATCGATTGGCTGCACGGCCACAATGGGGGCCGAAAACTAGAAAGCCGGGTAGCGATCTATGGGCTCGACCTCTACAGCCTCTACACATCGATCCAGTCGGTCCTGAAATACCTCGACGAGGTTGATCCGGACTCCGCGCGGATCGCGCGGCAACGCTATGGTTGCCTGACCCCCTGGCAAACCGATCCCGCGACCTATGGGCGTGCGGCGCTGACCGGCGCTTACCGGACTTGCGAGAACGAGGTCGTCCGAATGCTGTCGGACATTGTCCACAAACAAAGCGACTACGCTGCTCATGACGGCGAGCGCTTCATGGACGCGGTACAGAACGCTCGCCTGGTGACGGACGCCGAGCGCTATTACCGCATCATGTATTACGGATCACGCGCCTCTTGGAACCTGCGCGACACTCACATGTTTGAAACGCTCAAGACCTTGCTTGCCTTTCATGGGTCCGAAGCCAAGGCCATCGTTTGGGCGCACAATTCCCACATCGGTGATGCCGCCGCGACGGAGATGTCTGCACGCGGCGAGTACAATATCGGGCACCTATGCCGAGAAGAATTCGGCAACGGCGCTTACTCTATTGGGTTCGGAACCCATTCGGGAACGGTCGCAGCAGCGTCCGATTGGGACGGGCGGATGGAGGTCAAGACGGTTTTGCCCTCGCTCCGGCAAAGCTATGAATGGCTATGCCATGAAACCGACCGGCCGCAATTCATTTTACCGCTGCGCGGCCGTTCAGCCGCCGAGGTTCGTGACAGATTGACGCCGCCGCGCCTGGAACGGGCAATCGGGGTGATCTACCGGCCGGAGACAGAGCTTGCGAGCCATTATTTCCAGGCCGTGCTGCCGGCCCAGTTCGACGAATATGTCTGGTTCGATGAAACCCGCGCGGTGACCCCGTTCGCGACGAAGGAACTCGAGGGGCTTCCCGATACCTATCCATTCGGCTTGTGAGGTCGGTATGCCGACGGCGAGGGGATCGAATACGTCCTCGACAAGCTGCGTTGGATGCGGGCGGAACATATCTGGCCCAACGGACTACGCTATCTGTGGACCGATGCTTTCGGGGTCGTCCTCTTGGTGTCCCTCTATAACGCGCTGGCCAAGGACGAATTCTTGGATGAGGCGGAACGGGTAGTGGCGGAAGTCGATCGCGTGCTCGGGCGACCCCGCGGCATTCGCATCGGCGAGGAGGCTGACCGCGACGGCCAATACTTTCATTATCTTGCCATGTGGCTCTACGCGCTCGCCGTGATGGGACGGCATATCCCGCGATACCGAGAGAAAGGCGTCGATCTCGTGCGTCAGGTACACGACGCTTTTCTTGTACCGGGGCGCGGCCTGATTTGGAAAATGAAGGAAGATCTGAGCGGGCCCTATCCCGGTTACGGGCTGGGTGCGCTCGACGCCTTCGACGGGTACGTGTCTTACCGCATGCTCGATGAGAAAGCGCTCGTCGGAGAGATCGCCGATATGCGAAGGCTTGTCGACCAATCCGCGCCCAACCTTGTGATTACTCAGGATCTGGGGCTTGGCAGGCTGTTGTGGATGACCCAGTTCTTTCCCGAGGAGCACTGGGCGCAGTTACAAAGAAAACGTTGCCTCGTCGTGCTCGATCATATGTGGCGCCAAGAGGGCTATTTCTGTCGGGAGCCGAGCCTTCCTGACAGCAAATTCGCCTTCACCAATTATGGTGTTTCTATCGGTTTGCAGGCCGTTGCAGCGATGCCAGAGCGGGTGGAGCGGCTCAATGATTTTTTCGACAGCTACCGCTCGGGCGATGAATATGATCGGGCGGCCATCACGCATGTGATGGCATGTTGCTCGCATTTTCCCGGCTATTTGATCCAGGATTACGCCTGACTTTGGGGTCGGATGGCGCCGCAGTCCGCAATCCTTCCCCTCGGCAAACGTCCGCTTAGGCATGAGAGACCGCCATCGCTGAAGGAGGGGGTTAATCTTCGGGGGTAGGGTTATGGGGCCGGCACCCCGATCGACTTCAACCGGGCATGCGCACGGCTTGCGCGCGCTTTCATCCCGTCAAGATACGTGCTCACATCGTTCCCCGGCAGGTTCAGCACCTTGCACCCGAGCTGCCAATATTCCTCGATTTGCGCCTCGGTCTCGGCCGATCCCCGAGAGAGCTTGCCGTGTGCATTGCATGCCGCCGCGATCCGCCGCACCGCTGCTTTGAAAGTCGGGTGCTCAAGATCGAGGTGAACCCCAAGCTGCGCGCTCAGGTCGGAATGCCCATAGGCGATCATGTCGATCCCTTCGACCGCCGCAATCTCCTCGACATTCTCCAGGCCCTCGAGCGACTCGATCGACGGGAATATGATGATGTTCTCGTTGGCCCACGGCGCGTATTCGGTGGCGTGGCGGGCGCCGTAGCTCTTGTATCCCGTGTGCGGCCCCTGGCCGGAGATGCCTCGGTTTCCGATCGGTGGATACTTCGCCAGGCGGACGATCGCGCACGCCTCTTCGGCGGTTTCCACCTCGGACACCTGGATGCCCATGATGCCCTGATCCAGGATGCCGGGAATGAGATGCGCGAATGACTTGTGGATCCGGACGATGGCTGTGACGTTCGTGGCCTGAAACCAGCTCGCCAGATTCGCGATCGTTTCCATGTCGAACGCCCCGTGTTCGTGGTCGATCGCGCAGTAATCGAAGCCGGCCGCCTCGATGATCCAGGGAACGCCGCGCGAGGCGAACTCCTTGAGCCCGGTGCCCAGCGCCGCCCGTCCTTCGCGCACCGCCCGCCGTATGCTGTTTTCTTTCATGGCTCGCTCCCGGCATTAGTCTCTGTAGGATGGGCCCAGACGCTCGGCCATTCCGCGGTGCTCACGATCTCCCGGATGGCTATTCCGCTGCCGCCAACATCTTTAGCTCTTCTGCCGCCGATAGGATCGGCACGCCCTCTATTGATTTCGATGGCTGCCCATCGACGCCGACCAGCGGCTTGCCGACCAGCGTCACCCGGTAGAGCTGGCGGTCGAAATCGGATTCGAAGATGTCGGTCGGCGCGAGGTGCACCGTCGAGCGATTGTCCCAGAACGCAATGTCGCCCTCGTTCCACTTGAAGCGAACCGTGTATTCGGGGCGCGTTATGTGCTCCCACAGGATTTCGAGGATTTTCTGGCTTTCGCGCGGCGTCAGCCCGACGATCGATTTGAGGAATGACGGGCTGACATACAGGATGCGCTCGCCGGTCTCGGCATGCACGGTCACGATCGGGTGCTCGCTTTCGAGCGCCCGCCGCTTCACGCGGTCTTTGTATTCGTCGCTGCGACTGGTGTCAGCGCGACTGCCGAATTGGTGGATCCCGCGGAGCCCGTCGACAAAGCCGCGCATGGTCGGCGACAGCGCCATATAGGCGGCGTTCAGGTTAGTCCAGAACGTGTCTCCGCCATAGGGCGGGATCGTGACGCCGCGCAGGATCGAGGCCATCGGCGGGTTAACCGCGGCGGTGATGTCGGCATGCCAGCCGGTCCACGGCGTCACCATCTGCGCCTTGCGGTTTTCGTTGGCGAGCCGGTTCTTGGCGACCGAATAGATTTCGGGATAGTCGTCGAGATGGCCGAGCACGGCGTGACCGATCGTCGGCTCGCCGAATTGCCGCGCCATCGCGACGTGCTGCGCATGATCGAGATCCTGGTTGCGGAAGAAGACGACTTTCCATTTCAGGAAGGCGTCGCGCACCTCCCTCGCCTGCTGCTGCGGCAACGGCTTGGTCAGATCGACACCGCGGATTTCCGCACCGATATGCAGGGTCAGCGGTACGATTTCGATGCTTCGCGGCGTCTCTTGGGATAGCGACATCCTTTGTCTCCTCCACTCGCGGGGGGGCTGGCTTGGCGTTGTGGATAGAGTGCGCAATCAATCCGCTCGTGCACAATAGGCTGAAGGCTGGAACAGGGTCGAAAACCGCCGCAAGACGAGCTCGGGAACCCGCCGCCAGATAGCTTGCGGTCGCCCGAGTCGCGGGAGAGTATCCGCAAACGGGTCGGGAAGAGGATTTTCTGATGTTGGTAGATCGCTTCGGGCTCCCGCTGTCCACATCGTCGGGCGCCGCACGCGACGCATATGTCGATGCCAGCGAGCGGGCGCTGACCTTCTACCCAGGTGCGCTCGCGGCCTATGACGATGCCCTTGCCGCCGACCCTAATTTCGCCCTGGCGCACGCCGGCAAGGCACAGGTCTTGATGCGGGAAGGCAATGTCGCGGGCGCACTAGCGGCCCTGCTCACCGCCAAGGAGCTGGCCGTCGGGCTTACCGCGCGCGAGGCGAGCCACATCGCAATTTTTGACCTCGGTTCGAACGGACAGACTGAGGCGGCAATCGCCACGGTCCGTAACCACCTGGCGGCGTGGCCCCTCGACGCGCTGGTGATCTCGATCGCCGCCAACCCGAACGGCTTGATCGGTGGTTCCGGCCGTCTGGGGCAAAAGCACCAGATCGCCGAGCTGATGGACAGCGTCGCGTCGCATTACGGCGATGATTACTGGTTCCTGTCCTACCATGCGATGGCGCTTTCGGAAGATGGGCGGCTCGCCGAGGCACGGCCGAAGATCGAGCGATCGGTGGCGCTAAACCCGAAAAACGCACACGGCGCGCACGGTTTTGCCCATGTCTGTTACGAGAGTGGCGAACCCGATACGGCACGGTCCTTTCTGTTGCCCTGGCTTGCCGAGTATCCGCGCGACGGATTTTTCTACGGTCACTTGAGCTGGCATCTCTCGCTGGTCGAAATCGCGCTCGGCCACTGGGCAGAGGCGCAGGAGCGGTATCGTGACGCCATCGAACTCGGCCGCCACAGCGGCGGACCGCAGCAAAAAATGTCGGATGGTTGCGCGTTCTTATGGCGTTCGGAGCTTGCCGGCCATCCCCGCGACGCCACCGCCTGGCGCCTGATGTACGATTACGCAGGCGAGGCGTTGCCGCGACCGGGTAGTGGGCTCGCCGACTTGCACGTCATCTTGGCGCATGCCGTGATGGGCGACGATGTGTCCCTCGAAATGCGCAATCGGCAAATCGAGGAACTCGCCGCGGCCGGGCGTTATCCCTCCGGCTCATACCTGCCGGCGCTGGCGCGAGGCTTCGCCGCGTTCGAACGGCGCGATTTCGCCGCGACAATAGAGGCGGTCGCTCCCCTTGCCGGTCAGAACGAGCGTATCGGCGGCAGCCGCGCGCAGCACGATCTGATCGAGTTCACCCTGCTGAAGGCCTATCTCGGCGCGCGGCGCCTGGAAGAGGCCAAGGGGCTGCTGAGCGCACGCCGTCCCGGCGCTGCCGGCGTTCCGGTCGCGGGGATCGCGGCGGTCCAGTGATCATCGGCACGGCCGAAGCATTGCGATCGTTCGAGGTCGATTCCCGGCGGAAAGGCGTCAATCGCAACGCCGCGGCTGATCGTTATATGCTTCAGTGCGGACCCACGGAGGCGAACGGCTCGGCTCTATCCAACGGAGACCCCCATGACGATCGATGTAGCGACCGGCATTAGTCGTATTCTCAAGCAGGAGGGTGTGGGTTGGGTTTCGACCTTCCCGGTCTGCCGGGTGAACAACGCGCTCGGCCGGGAAGGAGTGCCGATGCTGATGATGCGCGACGACCGCTATGCCGTCGCGGTCGCCGACGCGTTCTCGCGCATCACCGCGGGCTCACGGATCGGGGTGTGCACCTTCCAAGGGGGCGTCAATGCCGCCGGCATGCAGTACGCCTACGCCGGGCTGGCGCAGGCCTATGAGGATGGCTCGCCCGTTCTGTGCATCACCGATGGCGTGCCGGCCGGCAGCTCGGGCAACAGCCAATACGATGTCGCCTCGGCCATGAAGACGGTGTCGAAGTGGTTCGGCTATCTCGACAAGCCCGAGCGCACGCCCGAGCTCATGCGCCGTGCCTTCACCATGCTGCGCAGCGGCAGACCGGGCCCGGTGATCCTGGCCATCCCCAATGCCACGGCCACGTACGACGAGACCGCCGACCCCTACCGTCCTGTGAAAGGCTGGAAATCGGCGCCGGATCCGGAGGATGTGCGCGCTGCCGTCGACCAGCTCCTGGGAGCCCGTAACCCGCTGATCTACGCCGGCGAAGGGGTCATCTACGCGGACGCCTCGGAAGAGCTGAAAGCGCTGGCGGAGCTCGTGAATGTGCCGGTGATCACGACCCTCAAGGCCAAAGGGGCGTTTCCGGAGGACCATCCGCTGTTTGTCGGCGTGCGCGGCGATCAGGTGGCGCACTACCTGAACAAGAGCGACCTCATCCTCGCTATCGGCTCGAGCCTGTCGCCGGGCCGCTTCAGCCACGCCATTCCCGATGCGGCGAAGAAGACCATCATCCACTGCAACGTTGACGAGCTGCACATCAACAAGATGTATCCGACGGCGCACGCGGTGATCGGCGATGCGCGCTTGACCTTGCAGGCGCTCCGCCAGGAAGTATCCGACCGTACGTCCGGCGCCGGACAGGTGGCGGGTGATGTGGCGGCGGAAGTGAGAGCGGCGCGCGACGAGGCGCTCGCCAGATACCGGCAGGTCATGAACTCGGACGAGAAGCCGATCAACCCCTATCGGGTGTATGGCGATCTCATGCAGGCGCTGGATCTGCGCAATTCGTTTGTGACGCACGAATCCGGCAACACGCGCGACCAGCTTAGCACCGTCTTCGACACGCTCATCCCTCGCGGCTTCCTGGGCTGGGGCAATGTCTCCACGCTCGGCTTCAGCCTGGCTGCTGCTATTGCCGCCAAGAAGGCGTTTCCGGACAGGGCGTCCGTGGCGGTGACCGGCGAGGCGGGCCTCGGCTACATGCTCGGCAACCTCGAGGTCCTGCTGCGCGAGAAGCTCGGGATCACCGTCGTGCACATCAGCAATGGCGGCTTTGCCGGCTACGGGCCCGGCTTCTGGGGGCCGGGACACGATCCCTTCACCCACCAGGTGCTGGGGCCCGACGAGGTGGATATGTCAAAGGTGATCGGCGCCCTCGGCTTCCACACCGAGCGGGTGACCGAGCCGGCCGAAATCATCCCGGCCCTGCGGCGGGCGCTAGACTTCAATACGTCAGGCCGCCCGGCTTATATCGAGTTCATCTGCTGCCAATACCCGGTCTACGGCCAGTGGGTCGGACGGGGGGAGTAAAACGATGCCGAAGCTGATCCCTGTCGCCGACGCCTTGAGCAAGCCCTTCTGGGATGCCGTCAATCAAAAGCGGCTCATCTTGCAGCACTGCGCTGCCTGCGACAGGCTGCAATACCCGCCGCAGCAGGCCTGCCAGGTCTGCAACTCGGCCAACGGTCTGGCCTGGAAAGAGGTCGAGGGAAGAGGCCATATCGCGAGCTACATCGTGATCGAAAATGGCCGCCTCAACCGGCGCATGCCCGATCAGCCCTATAACCTGGCAATGGTGACGCTGGACGCGGACCCGCGGGTCAATTTCTATTCCAACCTCCCGGGCACGCCGCCCTACAAGGTGCCGGTGGGCGCCGCCGTCGAGGTGACGTTCGAGGAGGTGGCCCCAGACCAGCTCATCCACGAGTGGCGGGTCGTCGCCTAGTTCGAACATAGAGGAAAGGTGGAGCCATGACCGCGCCAGACCGGTATCAGTGGCGGCGAGACAAGGACGGGCTCGGCGTATGGGAGCACCGCGGCAAGGTCGCCGTGGCCGGTTTCGGACATTCGCCGGTCGACCGTCGCTGGGACGAAGTCTCGATGGACAAGACGCTCGGCGCCTACTCCATCCTGGCCTGCCAGAAGGCGATGGACGAGGCCGGCGTGACGGCGGATCAGGTCGACGGCGTCATCTGCTGCGACAGTCACATTGCCGGCGGCAGCGGCGGCTCCGCGTCTCAGTGGGCGCCACGGCCCCACTTCGCCCCACCCTACGATTCCGAGCTGGGGCTCACGCTGATCAACGCGAAGTGGCTCGTCGAGCAGATGGGTCTGCGCAACGTCAAATTCGCGCCGACAGGAGTGCCGACCATCGGCGAAATGGTGGGCATGGCGGCACAGGCGGTGGGGGACGGCGTTTGCAGCACCTGTCTTGTCATCTACCCGACGGGCAATCTCGAAGGCCGCTATCGTCGCGGTGGCGAGAACGCCGACGATTACGCCCGCGGCGCCCGCCAATGGACGGCACCCTGGGGCAATCACGGCGGCAACGATTTCATCAACATGTTCCCGCACGAGCAGTATTGCCGGAAATACGGCGGCAAGCACGACGACCTCGCCCCCTTCGTCGTCAACCAGCACCGCAACGGGCTGCTCACGCCGTGGGGTTACAATGCCAGCCACAACGTGCCGCAGCTCACCATCGAGGAGTATCTCAACTCGCGCTACATCCTGAACCCGCTGCGGCTCTGGGACTGCGACCGCCCGGTCAATGCGTCGACAGCGTATCTGTTCGCGACGGCCGAGCGCGCCCGCGATATGCGCCAGCCGCCGGTCTATGTGCTCAATCACTCGCAGCACAACTTCAGGAAACGCAGCACACAGGAAGATCTGGACGAGATCGAGGACTGGACCGACCGCGCCGCCAAGAGGATGTACGAGGGTGCCGGGCTTGGGCCCAACGACGTCGACATCTTCAATCCGTATGACGGCTATGCCCCGATGACGCAGTTCTTCTTGGAGGCCTTCCAGTGGCACGGCGTCAAACGCGGCGATGCCTTCGCGTTCTACGCGGGCGACATCAGGGTCGAGGGCCCGCACCCGCTCTGCTCGAGCGGCGGCAATCTGGGAACCGGGCGCCTCCGCACGGCCATGTACACCGACAGCGTCGAGCAGCTCCGCGGTACGGCCGGCGCCCGGCAGGTCAAGGTTCGGGCAGAGACGGCGCTGGCCGCCTTCACCACGCCAAGCAGCGGCGGCTGGATCATGTTCGGCAAAAACCCGAGCTGACAGCATGTGGTCGAACAAGCAGGAAGACGGCCATGCCAGTCATCGACGTTCAGGTTCATCCCTTCGATCGAAATCATCCCGGCCGGCCGTGGGCCAGTCCCTCGCACGGGCTCGACTCCGCCACAGGCGAAGAGATGGTCGCTGCGATGAACAGTGTCGGCGTCGACGGCGCGATCATGGTCTCGTCGTTCAGCGCCTATGAATACGATCCGAGCTACGCGCTCGAAGTTTACAACACCTATCCGGACAAGTTTCGGGTGGTGACGCCGGTCGACGCGACCGATCCGGCGATTGACGATGTGGTGGCGAAATGGGCGTCAACGCCAGGCGCGCGCGGCATTCGAATACGGATGCGTGACGGCCTGCCGATGGACGCGGACCATCCCGGTTTGAACCGCGCTTTCGCTGCCGCCGCCAAACATGGTTTGCCGGTCAATTTGCTGTGCTGGGGCATCATCGACAAAGGGCTGCCGCACATCCAGCAACACCCGGATACGGTTATCGTTATCGACCATCTCGGGATGCTGCAGCCGGCTCGCCCGCCGGTCCCCGCTGACGTTTGGGCCGATCTTCCCAAGCTGCTCGCCTTGGCTCAATACAAGAACGTACGGGTGAAGGTCAGCGGCGCCTGCACGATGTCGCACCGACCGTTCCCCTACGACGATATCTGGGAGCCGGTACTACGGGTCATCGATGCGTTCGGGCTGGATCGTTGCATGTGGGGCACCGACTGGACCCGGACGATCGGCATGCTGACCTATGAGCAGGGCGTCGCGCCGTTCCGCGACGATACCAAGCACCTGTCCGCGAGCGACAAGGCAGCGCTCATGGGAGGAACGCTGCAGAAAGTTTACAAGTGGTAGTGCGACCGTACCGGTTCGGGACCGCCGGCCCCCGCCAGGTCAAGGTCCGCGCCGAGACCGCGCTGGCGGCCTTCAGCACGCCCAGCAGTGGCGGCTGGATCATGTTCGGCAAACACCCGAACTGATAGGTACAGCTTTAGAACGACGCAGGAGGGAGCCGAGGTCTGGAAAAGCGATATTTGTATGCGGGCATCGGGGGAGCGACCTTAGAGATCGACGACTTTGATCTCGGGCATGGCGTTTTCTTACGCCAAACATATGCCCACCTAATGTCCCCATTTCTCATGGCGTTTTCACCCGCCATGCCGGGGAAGCTCCATCCTCGGCCATGGCGCGCAGCCCGGGGTGGGCTCGCTTACGACATCACCATGGATTTGTGCATCCCGGAGGAGGGCACAAGTCTTCCGAGTGGTCTAACTGCCGAGGAGACCGCTTGGTGGATAGTGGCGCTCCTTCGGTTGGCTTATTTTCCGTTTTTGAATGTGCCGGTCTTGTCAGATCAATCATTCTCAACAGCCGGGGCTTCTGAGATTGAGCCTAATCTGCGTCCCTTTGAGACCGAGCATCGGATATTCAGGGCACCCGATGATACGGCTTCGACGGTAAGCCAGGATCATCTGACGTGGTTGCGTTCCGCGTGGAGCAACAGCGCTAACCTCATCAAAAATAGCTCAAAATTCGAAACTGCGTTGCGAGCAGTTGATGCCTGTTCGGTTGGCGGTCGAACGTCGGCTTCGTTATTAGCTGTATGGGGAGCGTTGGAGCAGTTGTTTTCGCCTTCGTCGAGTGAACTTCGCTTCAGAGTTGCTGCCAACATTGCAGCCTATCTCGAACCAATGGGCGAAAGCCGAATCGCTCAATTTCGTCGCGCAATGAACCTATACAATCAAAGATCAATTGCTGCCCATACGGCAGCAGATGTCGATCAGAGATACCTTCTTGAGAGCTTCGTCATCGCCAGAAACGCCCTAATGAAGATGATCGATGAGGATCGAGTGCCTTCACAATCCGATCTTGAGGACATGCTTTTTGGCGTCATCGCAACGAGCGAAAAGTGGTCTTATGAGTCGATGAACCGGCGAGAGGGCAAAGCACAGGCCTAAGGCAAGTACCATGCTATGTGCCGCGAAACACAACGAGGGCGTCTACCGCCTTCACGCCCTGACCTGACGGCAGCACCATCAGCGGATTGATGTCCAACTCTGCCAAGTGTCCTTCGAGGTGCATGGCGAGGTGCGACACGCGCACCAGGGTATCCGCGAGCGCCTCGATATCCGCCGGCGGCCGCCCGCGAAAGCCCTGGAGCAACCGGGCGCCCTTGACCTCGGCGATCATCGCCTGTGCTTCCGAGCGGGTGATGGGGCAGCGTCGCAGGGCCACGTCGTTGTAGACCTCGACCATCACGCCGCCGCTGCCGAACAGGAGCACCGGGCCCAATTGCGGGTCGCATGACACGCCGATGATGACTTCGACGCCGTCTCGCACCATCTCCTGCACCGAAACGCCGCTGATCCGAGCCTGCGGCGCATAGGCCTTGGCGCTGGTCAGGATCTCGGCGTAGGCCGTTCGCACTTGCGCCGCATCGCCGAGGTTTAGCCGAACGACCCCGGCCTCCGTCTTGTGCAGGATATCCGGCGAATCGACCTTGAGAGCCACCGGAAACCCAAGCTGCTCGGCGGCCGCGACGGCGGCCTCGGCGGAATTTGCCCGGTGCTCGCGCGCGCTCCCCACACCCCAGGCCGCCAACAGCTGCTTGCTCTCGGATTCCGAGAGGGTCGGACGCCCCAGCGCAAGAGCCTGGGCGATCGTCTCATGCTGCGGCGCCGTGCGCGACGGGGCCGTGGCAAAGCCATCGGCCAGGCGACGCTCGCGCCATGTGTGATAAGCGAGGCGGCTCCGCAGACCTCGCGCCAATTTGTCCGGCGTGTAGAAGATCGGTATCCGGGCGTCCCTGAGCTGCGCCAAGCCAGCTTTGGCGTCCCGGCTTCCGGTCCACAAGAACACCACACCCTTGTCGGTCCGGTCGCGCTGGCTGATGACCTGCTGCGCCTGCGCGTCCGCCCCGGCGCTCGCCACGACGAGCGTTCCCATCCGGGGATCGTTGATCATGTGCTCCATAATTGGCGGGAACGAGTCGCTGTTGGCAAAGCCCGTCACATCGGCGGGGTTCGCGGCCCACCCGAAGCCCTTCAGGATCCCGTTGATGCCGTCGCGCGCCTCCGGCCCGAGCGTCGGCAGATCGAGACCGGCCTGACCGCACATGTCGGCGGTGAGCGAGCTGATGCCGCCCGAGTGCGATACCACCGCGATGCCGGGCACGGCGGGCTTGGGGGTGTGGGCCAGGAGGTGCGCGACCTCGATGAGTTCGTCGTAATCCTGGACCCGGATCACGCCGTATTGGGCAAAGATCGCATCGTACCGGGCATCCGCGCCGGTCAGCGCCGCGGTATGCGAGCGCGCGGCCCTCGCCCCGAGTTCCGAACGCCCGATTTTGATGAGGACGATCGGCTTGCCGCGCTCCGCTGCGAGCTTTGCCACTTCGAGAAACTTATCGGCCCGCTTGAAGCCTTCGACAAAGCCGGCGATGACCCTTGTGTCCGGATCATCCAGCAGATAGCGGGCGAAATCCGTAAAGTCGAGGTCCGCCTCGTTCCCGGTCGAGATTATATAGCTGAAGCCGATGCCGTTCTCGACCGCCCGCACCAGGAACGGGCCGAACGCCGTCGCGCCGCTTTGGCAGACGAGGCCGATCGGCCCGGTCAGACCATCCGCCCCGCGCGAGGAAGAGGTGGCCCAGATGTCGTCTTTGACATTCGCGAGCCCGAGGCAGTTGGGGCCGCTGATGCGCAGGCCGAAGGCGCGGGCAAATTCACCCAATTCCCCCTGCAAATCACGCCGGTCGTCAACGCCGCGCTCGGCAAAGCCCGCCGAGATCACGATCGCCGATCCCGCCCCCTTGCGGTGGCTCTCTCGGAGGACGTC
>Ga0181521_10005333_pt1 | contig 14338 bp, 7 predicted proteins | sample PEATcosm2014_Bin_32_FD_119764 | JGI IMG/M metagenome (GOLD analysis project Ga0181521, IMG submission 119764) | Peatland microbial communities from MTU Mesocosm Facility, Houghton, MI, USA - PEATcosm2014_Bin02_60_metaG | ecosystem: Environmental > Terrestrial > Soil > Wetlands > Peat | place...
ACCGGCACCTCACCCGATTCAGAGCAGGTTCGCCGCCTTTGCCTCAAACGACATTCGACTCTGCCAGCCTGGAATTATTCGATTGCTCCGATGTGAATCTATTGTTGCGTCAGTCCTTAGCGCGATGCTGCCCGTGAGTCCGTTGCTGGCGTTCGTCTGGATGGTGTAGCGGGCGGTTCCGTTCGGCCCCACGTTCTGCGGCGAGGGCAGAGTAGTGATGGTGAAGCCGGGCGATCCGGGAATTACCAGGGACGTGGTCGCGGTATACGGCGTCCCCCCAGAGGTCGCCGTCACAACAAGCGAGTAGGTTCCCCCGGGCGTGCCCGACGGCACCGTCACGTTGAGTCCGCTGGTGACCGGACCCGACCCAGTCAACATTAGGCTCGGGTTCGTAAAGCTCGCCGACGCGCCGGGCGGGAGCCCACTGACGCTCAGGCCGACGGTCCCGTTGAACGCTCCGAACGGCGACACCGTCACCGTATAGGCGGCATAGCCCGGCGGCGTGACCGTTTGCGGCTGGGAGACGGCCACGTAGAAATCGTTCGCCATGGTGGCCTCCAGCAAAGCTTGCGCGCAGTGGCTGATTCCATCGTAGGCGCACACGTTGTAGCAGGCCCAGATCGGTCCGTACGGGGAGCCTGTAAACGGGCCGATGGAAAGCGGTGCGGTTGTGTTGGGCTGTATGGAGTTCGTGGAGACCGTGACGGTGGGCGTCGGTTGGGGGTAGCTGCACGGTGTCCACTCGAATAAGAGCTGAGTGTTGAATCCGTTCACTCCAGCCGCCGCAATGGTGTAGTTTCCCGTACCCCCGGAGGCCACGGCTCGGGAGTTGGGGGAGATCGTCCAAGTGAAATCCTGAATCACCAACGTGGCTGCCGCGCCGTGGACGAGGGCACCGCTGGCCCCGATGGCCTGGAGTGAGTAGTTGCCGGTGACACCGCTCAGCACCGTTGTTACGGTCATGGTGGTTGACCCCGACCCGGCGACGGACGCTGGATTGAATGTCGCGGTGGCCCCCGGTGGCAGACCCGTTGCAGAAAATATTACCGCTCCGGCAAATCCGTTTGTGGGTAAGACGGTCACCGTATAGGAGGCGGTCTGACCGGCGATAACGGTTCCCGTGACTGCGGTCGTTCTTAGACTGAAGTCGCTTGCGGCGAAATTTGCCGTGTATGTGGCTCCCGAACTCGGCACCGTGATCGTCTGGGTTTCTGCTCCGCCGCCCGTCCAGTTCAAAAAGACGTATTGCGTCGTTACAACGGTGGCAACGTCGGCATCGGAACGGCGAACCCGAGCGCTCCACTGACCATACAGGCGGGGCCGCAACCTCCGTCAACGGGTTTCCGAGCGGGCGGACGACGCAAAGCGATTCGTCCGGCCACCCCGAGAGGGACGCTCGATTCGGCTTCGCTCCGCCCGGCCGGGACAGGCCGGGAGGCCCGTCCTACGCCTCCGTCGCCGCGATCATGTTAACCAGCAGGCAGGAGACGCGTTCCGCATGCCAGGGCGCTACCGGCACGCGGATTCGCTCGTCGCCCCCTGGACCAAAAGCGGCCCAGGAAGTTTGCGCTCGACGGCGTCCCGCTGATGAGCCCGGTTGCGGCATTCAGGCTTAAGCCCAGAACAAGGGACCCAGAGTTGGCGCTTATTGTCCAATTGTATGGCGGCTCCGCTTTGCGCCGCGAGCGCCGCACAGCAGCACAGGATCAGCGTCGGGTCAACGATTGAAGACTGACTCGGGGTCGCTGTAGCCGAAACCTGCTCGGATGGCCCGGGCGGCAAACGCCATGTGGACACACCCGCCGGTTCTTGCTGTCAACGGTCTCTGCCGCTCGCGAAACTGGTCGATACCGTCGTTCGGCGCCGGCGGCAGCCCACTGCGCGTAGGCCGTTAATAAGGTTCCAAGTTCCGTTTGCCAATCGGTCCAGCCGGAAGCACCGGCGACCGGCGCTCCCTGGCCGGCGAAAGCGCCGGCTCCGCCCGGCTTCCTCCCCCGGCTGATGATCTCCTCTGTATTTAGCGTTAAACTCAAATTGCGGCGACCGGGCGGGAGGGCCACCAGGGCAGCCCGGCCCACACGATGCCGCTGATTCTTTCTCAAAGGAGGCTTCCTTCGATGGCATTCCGCCTTCCACTACTCCCTTCCTTGTTTGCAGTATTGCTTGCCGGCCAAGGCGCTGTTCTGGCGCAAACGGCGGACCAACGGGCGCGTGCCATCGTCGCCCGCATGACTTTGGACGAAAAGATCCAGGAATTGCGCGGCGTTACCAGGACCTCCACGGAAGCGCGCATGGTTTCCGCCATCCCGCGGCTGGGAATTCCGCCCCTGCGAATTACCAACGGGCCCGCCGGAGTGGGCAACGGCGGACCCGGCCACGAGGGGCCGGCTACCGCGCTGCCGTCTCCCATCTCCCTGGCGGCCACATGGGATCCGGAACTGGCGCAACTCTACGGCAAAGTCCAGGGCGTGGAAACCAGGGACCTGGCCAACGATCTGCTGGAAGCTCCCGACATCAACATCGCCCGGCTGCCCGAGGGCGGCCGCACGTTCGAGGGGTTCGGCGAAGATCCTTACCTGGTCGGGCGCATCTCGGTCGCCAATATTCGAGGCATTCAGGAACAACATGTGATCGCCAACGTGAAGCACTACGACGCCAATAACCAGGAAGAGGGCCGGCACAACATGAACGAGGTGATCGGCGAGCGGGCCCTGCGCGAGATCTACATGCCGGCGTTCGAAGCCTCGGTGAAGGAGGCGCATACCGCGTCCATCATGTGCGCGTACCCGGCGATCAACGGCGCGTACAGTTGCGAAAGCGATTTTCTATTGCAGCAGGTGCTGCGCCATGAATGGGGGTTCCAGGGCTTCGTCACGCCGGATTACCTGGCCGTTCACAACATGGCGGCGGCGGTGCTGGCCGGGCTGGACGTGGATGCGCTGCGCGGGGAAGAAGGGCTTTTTGCAACCAAATATTTGAAGCCCGCCATCGAATCGGGCAAGGTGCCGATTTCCGTAGTGGACGAAATGCTGATCCGGCGATTCCGCACCATGATGGAAATGGGGGTATGGGACCACCCCGCCACGCTGCAGCCGATTCCCAAGGAGCAGGATGGAGCGGATGCGCGGCGCATCGCCGAGCAGAGCATGGTGCTGCTCAAGAACCAGGGTGGAATCCTCCCGCTGGACGCCTCTTCCCTGCATTCCATCGCGCTCATCGGGCCCTACGCGGCGAAAGCCTCGACCGGCGGCGGCGGCAGCTCGGCCGTTCGCGCCATCTATACGGTCGATCCGCTGCGAGGGCTGCAAACCCGCGCGGGCGCCAAGGTCACGATTCAACTGCTGGATGGCAGCGACGCGGCGAAGGCCGCCGCGGCGGCCAAGGCGGCGGATGTGGCCATCCTCATGGTGGGCGATCACGAAAGCGAAGGGCACGATCACGAAATTGCGCTCAGCGGGAACCAGGATCAACTGGTGGAAGCGGTGGCTGCCGCCAACCCGCACACGGTGGTGGTCCTCAAGGATGGCTCGGCCGTTCTGATGCCATGGCTGGACCATGTGCCGGCCATCCTGGACGCCTGGTATCCCGGCGAAGAAGACGGCAATGCGGTTGCGGCGGTGCTGTTCGGCGATGTCAACCCCTCCGGGAAACTGCCGCTCACGTTTCCCAAGCGCGCCTCGGATACCCCGTGTTCCACGCCCGCCCAGTATCCGGGCGATGCCAAGGTGGACGGCTACGACCGGGTGGCGCATTATACGGAAGGCATCTTTGTGGGCTACCGCTGGTTCGACGCCCACGCGGTGGAACCGCTCTTCCCCTTCGGCTACGGCCTTTCCTACACTACCTTCTCGTTTGGAAAACTATCGGCATCTTCCGCGCATTTCTCGCCGGAAAAGGCGGCGGAAACATGGGGAGTGGACTTCGATGTTACCAACACGGGTAAGCGCGCCGGAGCGGAAGTGGCGCAGTTATATATCGGCAAGCCTTCTTCCAGCGTGGTACCGGAACCGCCCAAGGAGTTGGCCGGGTTCCAGAAGCTGGATCTTCAACCGGGGCAGACCGGGCATGTCCACCTGAAGCTGGACGCGCGGTCGTTCTCGCATTGGGACGGCGATGCGCATAGCTGGAAGATTACTCCCGGCACGTACCGCATCATGATCGGGGCGTCTTCGCGCGACATTCAACTGACGGGCCAGGTCACGGTAGGGAGCAACCGATGAGAGTCGATATGCGGAACGAAAATAGCCATCTGAGCCGCAGGGAATGGGTCAAGCTGGCGGGGATTTCCGTGGCGGCCGCCGCCGCGCGTGTTGGGATGGCCGACGGAGAGCCGCCAGCCGCAATCTCTCTTTTCGACGGCCAAACGCTGGATGGATGGCTGCAGATCGAAAACAACGCGACGTCGCTGTCCGGCGGCGCCATTACCGATCCGGCGGCCTTTGCCGGCAAGCTCGCCCATGGCTCCGACGCGGTCTCCGTCTATCTGCGCGGCCGCCTGCAGGATTCGGTGAAGGCCGATCTGGCGGCGTATTCCGCGGCCAGCGCCAATGCCAAGGCGGTCCTCTCCGCGCTGGTGAAAGACCTGAATCAAGCGATCTCCGGACCCTCGATCTACGATCCGGCGCGTTTCCGCGATGTGGTTTTGCGGCCCGAAACCAGCCAGTTGCTGCGGCGGAATCCACAGGGCCAGCAACTGGCGCGGCTGAACAAGCTCTTGCTGGAAGACGCGTATCCCGGCTTGTTGGCGCCCAGTCCGTCCACTGGCTGGATCGTGAAGGACGGCGTCATGGCCAGCACCGGCAGCGGGCGCGGGGTCATTTACACGGCTAATGATTATAGCCGCTACCGGCTGATGTTCACGATGCGGCATGTTTCCGGCAATCCCGACCATCAGGCCTGCGTGCTGATCTTTTGCAGGCGTCCGCAAGCCGGCGAAAAACCTCTGGATGCGCTGGGCGGCATTCAGTTCCAGGTTCCCAACGGGGGACACTGGGATTACCGGCCGGGCATGAACAACAGCGGCGGCCAGGAGTTCACTACCGTGACGAAGACCCATTTCGACGTCCACCAGTGGAGCCGCGTCGAAATCCTGGCGGACGCCGGCCAAGGAATCGCCCGCATGGCGGTGGCGCAGCCGCCGGGGAGCAAAGCCGTCGAGGTGCTCGATTTCCACGACCCCGCGGCGGGCCAAGCGGGGCCGATTGCCTGGCAGATGCACAATACCGGCTTGTTTGACGAGTACAAGGATGTCGCGATCGAGATCGACCCTAAGGACGACGATCTCATCACCGTAAAGTGAGCCCTCCAGGAGGAATTTGGATATGAATCGCCGCGGATTTACGCAGGCCGCGCTGGCGGCGGCCGCCAGCCCGATCTCCGCCATGGCGCAGGAAGCGTCCTCGCGCAGCAGCGCTCTCAACCTGAAAATCACCGCGCTCAAGACGTTCGTGGTGAACGCCGGCAGCCTGAACTGGGTCTTTTGCAAGGTCTATACCAATGGCGGCCTGGTGGGGCTGGGGGAAGGCTCCGTCACCAGCAAGGAAGCCACCGTGGCGCAGGCCATCATGGAGCACGAGCGTTTCCTGATGGGCAAGGACCCGACCGACATCGAGTTTCTCTGGCAATCCATGTTTCGCGTGCCGCGGTGGCGCGGCGGGCCAATCCTCAACTCGGCCATCAGCGCCGTCGAAATCGCCCTGTGGGACATTTTCGGCCAGGCGTTGGGAGTGCCCATCTACAAGCTGCTGGGCGGGGCGGCGCGCGACCGTATTCGCATGTACCTGGACGTGGGCTCGACGCCGGAAGATTTTCTGCGCGCCAGGGAACTGGGCTACACGGCCGCCAAGACCACCCCGCTTTCGCCCACCAATAATGTGGTCAAACCGTCGGCCATGATCCGCGAAGGCGTGCGCAAGTTGCAGGCCATCCGCAAAGCGGTGGGAGACGATTTCGATATCGCGGTGGACGCGCACGGCCGCTGCACCACCGCCATGGCGATCGACTTCTGCACGCGCGTGGAAGAGCTCGACCTGCTTTGGGTGGAGGAGCCGACGCAACTGGAAGACCTGGGCGAGCTGGCACTGCTGCGCGAGAAGACCAAAACCCACCTGGCGACCGGGGAGCGTTCCTTTACCAAGTACGGATTCGCCGACTTCTGTTCCCGCCACCTGGTGGACTACATTCAGCCGGATGTGTGCCACGCCGGCGGCATTCTCGAGTTGAAAAAGATCGGCGCGCTGGCGGAAACCTATCGCGTGAACCTGGCGCCGCACAATCCACAGAGCCATGTCAGCACCATGGCCTCGCTGCATGTGGATGCCACCACCCCCAGCGCGGCGATTCAGGAGTATACGCTCAACCGCACCGCGTGGGCGGAGGAGCTGTTCGGAGGCAATGGGCCCGCCATCAAAGACGGCTACGCGGACCTTCCCAACCGTCCGGGGCTGGGAGTGACTTTGAACGAAAAGGTAGCGGCGGCGCACCCCTACAAGCCCACCAACCGGCCGGAGTACAAGTTCGGCGATGGATCGGTCACGGACCAATAAGCATGCTTTCAGAAAAGGGCAGAAAAGGAGAACCGGCGCTGCGCGGCCGTTTTTGCAGGCGCCGGCAAGCGGGTTGCCAACCCGCCGCAGGTTACCAACCTGCCCTACGGTTTACGAAGCCGCGCGACGTGGCGCATCAGGCCATGGGAGCGCACGCGCTGTTTGGCGCCCAGATAACGGGAACTATCGTTGCAGGTCGCCGGGGTGTTCGGGGATTCCGGGTTCATCCAGGAATTGCGCGGTGGTGGCGGGGCCGAGGTTTTTCCAATCCTGCAGCACCCAGACCACTTTCTTTTGCGGCGTGACCTCCAGCACCTGGATGATGTTGGGACGGTCCGGGGCTTTGACGCCTCCGGTGGAACTGAAGATCACGGTGTCGCCGCCAGCCAGGCGATCGGCTGTCTGGATGTTGTGCAGGACGATGTTGGGCGGAAGGCCGGCCTGCTTGAATTCCCAGACGGTTTCGCCTTTCGGGCTCACTTCGCGCGCCAGTTTGTCGTGCTCGTCGTCGATCAGGGTATTTCCGTTGTGCAGACGCACGGCAGCCCAGGGCGTGGGAATTTCGTAAGTCCAGATGGGATTGAAATCCTTGTCGTATTCGACCACTTGATTCATTTTCAGGAAGGGCGCCAGATACGTGCCCTTGGCCGTCATGCGGATGCGGCGGAATTGCGGATGCACGGTTTTGGGATCGGTCAGGCTCTCGGCGGGCAGCGCGTGTTCGATCTCCACCGCGCCGGTTTTTTTGTTCAAGACCATCAGCTTGGGAGGCAGGCCATTGCGCACCAGCAGGACGCGATCCAGCCCGATGGGCTGGCAACTGTGCACTTCCGTGCCTTCGGGCGCATCGTAATGCCACACGATCTCCTTGCGCGGGGTCACTTCTTCCACGCCGAATTGGCGGGCGAAGAGGATATGGCCATTGGTCAGCATCCAGACATCGTCGATTTCCCCGCGGCCCTGCGGCGAATAGGTCCAGATCACCTTGCCGCGATTGACCAGGAAGATGGTGTTGTAACCTTCGCCGGCGTAGAGCATGGGGTGCTGCGCAAGGCCGCGTCCGGGCAGTTCGGGGACGCTGGTGGGGTCCGGCCAATTGCGCGCCGGGAGCGCGCCTTCGGAGGGGCCGCGCGCGGGGACGTTGGGCGCGGTGAATTGGTCCAGGACGGCGAGAAGCGGCGCGCCGGGCTGCGCCCCCGCGGCAAGCTCGACAAGCATGCCACAAGCGGCCAGGAGCAGAATGCGGTTCATCGTTTTACCTCCATCTTGATGCGCGCGGCGGCGCCATAGCGGAATACCATGATCGGCCGGCCCGGAGGCGCATCCACCGTCAGCTTCCCGCCGGTGCTGGATATGGGGACCTCCTCCGCGCGGTCGGGATAGAGCGCCAGTGCCGCCGTGGCCGCGGCGTTCCAGCCCGCCGGCAGCGGAGCGGAGAGCTTTCCCCCGTTTTTGGAATAGAACGCAATGCGATCGTTGCCCACCGGGCAAAACGTGTCTCCGTCTTTGGCAATTTCGACGCCTTTCACGGTCACGGTGTAGCGGCTGTTCTTCCAATCGATATCGATACTCGAATTGCCGGCCAGGCCGATCACCGTTCGATCGCCTTCCCTGCGATAGGATTCCACTTCGCGATAATGCACCTGGTACCAGGGCGCCATCATGCCGTAGTAGAACTGCGCCAGGTGCTCGGGCGTTTCCGGGCCGCCGAAGAATTCGTGCCCGTTGTAGAACAGGCTGTAGATCTCGGGAGCCTGCCGCCAGGCGTTTCCGGAGAGTCCCCAAATAGCGGAGTGGCGATAGATGGCCGCGGCCAGCGGAATGGGTTCGCCTCCAAAAGGCGAAGCTCCGCCGGTGGGGCCGTTGTCATTGACGCTGTTCCTGCCGATGAAGGCATAGCGCAGTTGCTCGGAGACGATATCGAGGCCGCACTTCTTGAATTCGTCGAGGACCTTGTAGCGGCCCTCGGTTAGGTTCTTGATGCCGCTGGCCGGGTGTTGGGGGTCCCAATCGTTGCGGATGGGGTAGTAGGACAGCACGTCGATGAGGTAAGTGTCCTTCACCGGATACTGTTTGCAGGTATAACTTACGCGTTCCGTGCCGGGGCCGGCCATGTACTTGGCGAGGCCCAGGATATAGGACGTTTCGCCGGTCCAGTTGCGGCTTTCCCACAATTCGCCATCGGGCTGGCGCGCGATGTATCGAGGGTCCCAGGCGGGACTGCTCTTGTAAGCGTCGTCGTAGTTATCGGAGAAAGTGACATTGGCATTTACGGCGCGGCCATCGGCGATCAGCTTCTTGACGCCTTCCAAGCCGCCCGCCCGCGCGTCCACGACGTTGACCGCCGGATAGCCGGTGTCCTTGCCGCGAAACTGCCAGCCCCAGAGATAGACGTCCTGCGGCGCGTAGGCGGTCAGCCAGGCCATTTGGCGCACCAGTTTGCCGGTCTGTTCGAAGGTCATGCGCGGCGCGGGCCAGCGCGGCTCGTCGACGTGCACCATATAGGGCAGGCGGTCGTCGTAGTAGTGGGTAGGAATCTGCGGCATGCGGGCGCGCACGATTTTGGCGCCGTCCAGCCAATCGACGGCGCCGTTATTGTCGTAATCGCCCGCAAAATCCAGGCGCGCGATGGGGCGCTGCTCCACCAACAGGTTGGGCGTCTGGTCGTTGCCGGCCACCCGCGGCTTGCCCGGTTCGGCATTCATATCCCAAGCCAGGCTGCCGTTGACGCGATGCACCGCGACAGTTCCCAATTCCGCCCGGCGGCGGCCGGGTTCGCCCTCCACGGCCAGCTCGGTGGTATCCATGAACGCCTGGACCTCCTGAACGCAGAGAGCTTTGGAAGTTCCGATCATGACTACCGGCAAGGTCGCGGCTACGCCGAACCAAAAGCGATTCGGCGGCAAATGGCCGGGTTTGGCTTGCGAGAGTTGGATGAGGTTTCCGCCGCTTTCCCCATGCGCCAGCCAGCCGCCGCCGTCCTCTTCGCGCACGCTGGCGAGGTCCGGCGTGCCCACGTCGATCAACTCAAAGCCGGGCAGTTCCCGGATGTTTTCGAGCGAGACGAGCACGGCCGCGCCGCGCAGCTCGTAGCGCAGCGTGAAGGAAGCGGCCGGTTGGCCGTCCTGCTGCGCGGCAAAGAGGAAATCGGCGCGCGCGGCGGTCGCCTGGACGTTCCGCGGCTGCAACGTTAGGTTCTGGAATTGGTGCGGCTGGGCGCGAAAAACCGTTGCGGTGACGGCATGGCCGGGTTCGGCGCCGTGAATCACGGCCTGGCTGGAGAGCAGGCGGTATTCGTAAGGAAGCCCCGCGCCGCGGTCCAAAAGCACTTCCAGTTGGGGCGAGCGGAGGGTGACGGTGCGGGCCGGCGCCTGGCCTTGGGCTGCGCCAGCCGCGGCCAAACAGAGGACGAGACCCGATGAGAATCGCATGGCGCTTCCATTATCACAAAAAGCCCCATATTTAGCGATAACCATTTGGGGAGCAGGATGGCATCCTGCGCGCCGGTTGGCAACCGGCGCCCGCCGCGCTACAGGTTGTCAGACCACCAGCTTCGCCAGGCGGGTTTGGCCCGCTTTGACCGGTACGGATGCGCAGATCACGAGCTGGCCGTTGGGCCGGTGCTCGAAGATGAGCGTTGGCGCGGCAGTCTTATCGATGAAAATACCGGCGCTGTTGCCGGAGGGAGGGACGGGAAAAGCCGCCTTCCAGGTGAGCGGATTTCCGCTTTGATTGGTGAAACGGGTTTCGGTATTGCCGCGATGTTCCACCGCAATCCGGTTGGCGCCCACCGGTACGTTGGTGAGGCGCGCCCATTCCAATTCCCGGCCAAGACGGGGCAGGGTTTCCACGGTGGATTGGGGCGCATCGGGATCGATCCCCATCAGGCCCGCGGCAATACAGCCGATGGCTACGAAGGCCGTCTCGGCCATGTGGTAGCCGGAGAACGCGGGGTCGGAAATCTCCAGCAGGCAACGGTAGGCCGAGTCGTTGCGGCCGTAGCCGTAGAGCACTTCGGGATAGTAAGAGTAAGTGGAATCGTAAGGCGGCCGGTTGCGCTCCATGAGGTCCAGCGACGCCACGGTTTTCGGACCGTCTTCGGGAATGCCGAATTTCAGCGAATAGACGTTGCTCTGCGCCATGTAATCGCCGCACCAGGAGAGATCCGGCAGGATCCCGGAGCGGAAGCGGTTTTGCGCGGGGTCCCACCATTCGGCGTTGAAACGGTTGCGCAGCGCCTCGGCTTTGGCGCGGTACTCATCGGCCATCTGGCGGGAAAGACTGCCGCGGCCGCCTTTGATCTCCTGCATGGCGGCATAGGCCAGATAGCCTCCGTACTGCGCGGCCACCAGGTCGGCCCCGGTCAGGAAGTGAGTCTGCTGGTTGTAGGAAGCCGAGACGCGCGGGCAGTCCGCGCGGGATTTCATAATGCCGTCGTGTTCCGGGTCCCATGCCTGAACGTAGTGGGCAACCGTGCGCTCGCAGAAGCCGGTGAGGATGGGGTCCAGATAGCGGGAATCGCCGGTCCAGAGCAACTGGCGGTGGATGGCGCGCACGAGGTCGAAATTGGCGGGCAGAGCGTAACTGAAACTGTCGTCGCCGCTGTATTCGAGAGGCGAAGGAAAGCCGTCTTTGGTGATGATCCAGTATCCGCACCATCGCCGGCTTCGGGAGATACTGCCGGCGAAGCGGCGGAGCATGTTCAGGGTTTGAGAAGAGAGCCCCAACAGGGTTGCGCCAATATTCTCATGGGCCGTGTCGCGCATGCAAAAGGCGCGATTGTCGCGGTTGCTGGCGTACCAATCGCCCACCGGGTCGCCCGTAAAGACGCAGGCCAGGGCGCGTTGCCGGGCCCGCTGGAAAGCCAGGGAAAGACGCTGATCGGAACATTCCAGCGCCATGGTGGCGGATCGCGAGACGGCCGAGCCGGCGTCCACGCGCGCGGCGGCCGTGGTTTTACGCCATCTCCATATACCAAGTCCCGCCAGTCCCGCGGCCGACGCGCCCAGGCCGAGCAACTGGCGCCGCGAAACGCCGTGCGGCGGCGCGGAGGGCAGAACGGCGGCGGCGGAAAGTTCGGTTCCAGCCGGCGGTACGGCCTCGGCACGCGCATGGAAAACCGGCACGTAACCGCCGCGGGGAATTTCCAGGACCACCGGTTCGCCGGCGCCCTCTTCGGCGAAGTACCGTTCCAACCGCTGCCGCAGAGTGCGGGCTTCGGTGCGCACGATACTGTCTTCTCCCGGGTTGTAGCTGGCCGGCCGCCCGAATACGCGGTGGCCGATCAGAATTTCGGTAATGTCTTCCGGGATGCCCGCCAGCTTGCGCTCGACGACGTAGTTGAGGAAAGCGCGCAGACGGGTGGCTCGCTGAAATTCAGGGCTGGCAAAAATGCGATTCAGCAAAGCCCGGCACTCATCGTCAGCGGGCCGAAACTCGCCCGCATTGATTTGCGATTGCGTCGCCACGAAGCGAATCCCCACTGTTAAAAATCAGTATACGACACGTCCGTCGGCCTGTCACATCGATATCGCTAACGCGTTGTAAGCCGATGATTTTGTTGGTCCGCTGACTGTGAGCTAACCGTTAACTCACCTTGCGGGACACAAGCGAAGGCTGTACCTTCTGGGAAGCGATTTCCCGGCTTGGTCTCTGCTATCGGAAGAAAGCGTGTGACGATTATGAAGTTCTTTCGAGCTGCGGCGCGAGTTGACTCGGAAGGACATCGACGGCAACGCCCGGAAGAAAGGGAATCGCAACGACAAGCGCAGGTTCAAGAGTTCGCTTTTGGAGTTGGACACATCAGCCGGAAATGGAACTCAGCAAAAGGGGGAGCGAAATCATGCGAATCACAAATTCTCGCGGCAAGGCTGCGGGCGGGCAGCGCGGTAGAACCGGATTGTGCCGTTGGGGGCTGGCAGGCGTTGCCCTGCTCATGGTCTCCAGCGCCATGTACGGGCAAGGCGTGACGGGGCGCATTCAGGGCACGGTGCGCGATCCCAGCAACGCAGTCGTGGCCGGCGCCACGGTGACTATCACAAATGTGGCAACGGGCTATCGCGCGGAGGTTTTCACCACCCAGGCCGGCGAGTACCTGGCGCCCAATATGCCGCCCGGCAAATATACCGTATCGGTCACCGCGGCGGGATTCAAAGTCGCCCAGTCCAAAGACGTTGTCGTGATCGTGGACAGCTTGACCACGGTGGACTTCAGCTTGCAGGTCGGCACGCACAGCGACACGGTTGAGGTCCAGTCCAACGCCGAGCTGGTGGACACCGAAACTTCCGCCATGGGCAACGATATTAACGCCACCCAGATCACGGAATTACCGCTCTTCGGGCGGGTTTACTCCCAGTTGGTGCAAATCATGCCGGGAGCGGTGAAAACCGGCATCGGCTCTTCGGCGGAATCGGGGTCTGGGATCGGAGCCAATGGTTCGATCACCGCAGCGGTGAATGGCATTGTTTACCAGGGAACCACCTTCACGCTGGATGGCGTCAGCGATATGGAGCTGGAAAACGCCTTCCAAAATGTTACGCCGCCCATGGACGATATCCAGGAAGTGAAGGTGTCCGGCACGAATTCCAGCGGCGACATCGGAGTTTATGGCGGCGCGCAAGTCAACGCCGTGATCAAGTCCGGAACCAACCAGATTCACGGTTCGGCGTTCGAGTTTTTCCGCAACCAGGACCTGAACGCCAACAGTTGGAGCAACGATTTCAACGGCATCGCCAAAGCCCCGTATCGCGCCAATCAGTACGGCGGCTCGCTCGGCGGCCCCGTCAGGAAGAACAAGATTTTCTTTTTCATGGGTTATGAAGGACTCCAGTTGGATACCGGCGTCACCTACACGGAAACCTATCCAACCCCCATGCTGGCGGCCGGATATTTCCCCACAAACCTCTTCACGAAGCCGATTTACGATCCATTGACGGGATCCTCGGCGGGCAGCGGGACTGCCCCCACGGCTTTTCCGCAGGTCACGCTGGCGAGCGGCGCCTACGGTTGCGCGCCCGGCTCCACCAGCACGGCGACGCCTTCCTGCACGGCTTACTACATTCCCCAGAACCGGTGGGACCCGGTTGCGGTGAAAATGCTGGCCAGCCACAATATTTGGCCGGCGCCCAACGCGGTCAATCCCAATGCCCCCACCAACAACTTCAGCGAGAGCCTGATCGAGACCAATCCGCAGCAGAAGTTCGATATCAAAGGCGACTTCGTACTGGCCGGACAGGACCGCGCCTTTGTCCGCGTGTCCTATCAGCGCAACGATTTGCTGCAGCCTGGCCCGACCCAATTCATGGACGTGGGCGAGAACGCATCGCCCCGCGACCACAACGACGTGGCCGGCTACACGCATTGGTTCTCTCCCAAGGTCCTCAACGAAGCGCGCTTCGGCTTCAACCGCTTCTACACCTTCCACTACACCAACGACTACGGGACCAACGAGGACACCGCCCTGGGAATCGCCAATGGCAACCTCCCGCAGTTTCCGTTGATCAGCGGCATCGCCCAGATGACGTTCGGCAGCAACCAGAGCGAAGGGAACTGGCAGGAGACCGGCGGCACGGGATCCAGCGACGCCATCCGTTACACGCAGGCGTACGATATGGTGGACAACGTCAGCGTGGTCCACGGCAGGCATACGTTCCGCTTCGGTGGAGAATACCGGCGCCTGCAAGCGGAAGTCACCAACCCGGATCACTACCAGTCCGGAAACTTCGGGTTCGATCAAAGCTACACCGACCAATGCGCGGGCGATTCCTTGTGCAGCGGCAACAGCGGAGGAGCGG
>Ga0181521_10005334_pt1 | contig 14336 bp, 16 predicted proteins | sample PEATcosm2014_Bin_32_FD_119764 | JGI IMG/M metagenome (GOLD analysis project Ga0181521, IMG submission 119764) | Peatland microbial communities from MTU Mesocosm Facility, Houghton, MI, USA - PEATcosm2014_Bin02_60_metaG | ecosystem: Environmental > Terrestrial > Soil > Wetlands > Peat | place...
CGACCGGGCACAGCTCTCGCGCCTGCTGTACGAATATTTTCCGGCTCTGGCGACTAAAAACGTCGGCGACATGAAGTGGAAGAAGTTCTTCTACCGCCAGCTCTGCCAGCGCGCCGGCCTGACGATATGCAAATCGCCGAACTGCGCCGACTGTAGCGACTACCAGGCTTGCTTCGGGCCGGAAGCAAACCGGAGTCCGGTCGCATCACTAGCGTACGCGCACGGGTGATGTGACAAAGCCTCCGGCTTGCCCGTAGACATCGCCGGGGGCTTTGCCCGAATCGTGCCGCGGGAGCTGCCCCAAGCGTTTGGGGATTCCCGCTGATCGTTCCAACGATCGCGGCCAACACAGGCACAAGGCCGTAGACGGGAACCGGCCGTCCGTGTCGGGCAGCGCAGCCCCCTGGCAACGCCTGTGGGGAAAGCGTACTGGCGGCCAGTCCCCGAAACCAGGCCGATACGGCAGGGACCTTAGGATCTTTTGCGCGAGGTCAAGCCCAAATGCTTATTTGTCGCATCAAATAGCGATTGGTCCGAGCAGCGAGCCAAGCATTTTGGGCATTCAGCGTTGGCCCGCTTGGCTCGAGCGCGTGGGCTGTTATCTCGAGGTCTAGACGTGCTCCTCACCGGGCGCGAGGCGAACCGTTAGCGCGCGAAGGCGCCTTCGCATGGGTTGGGGTTGCGGCAGGCCATTTGGACAGCGTTTCGGAGTCATTATGGGTTCTCTCGATGCCAGCGGCTTGTCCCAAATTGCGCAGCAGTTGGGCTATCTCGATACCAGCCGCTTATCTCAAATTGCGGAGCAGTCTTCGGCATTCCTGACGCGAAAGCCGTTTCCTTGGTCGAGCCTGCAAGGCATCATCAAGGAGGAGGGATTCCGCCGTCTGTGTTCGGAACTGCCAAGTCCTGAACTGTTTCAACCGCAATTCGGCGTAGAGCGCGCGTATGGACAGCAAAGCCATGACCGCTATGCCTTGCAGTATCGCCCAAGTCTAGATTCCGATTTGTCGCCGGCCTGGCGAGAGTTCGTCAAGGAATTGCTGGCCGAGCCGTACCAGGCGTTCTTACGGCAAATGTTTGGTTTGAAGCCGCATGAGCGTTTCGTCCTGTCGATGCATTGGCACCACGCACCCAACGGCGCCTCGGTTTCCGCGCATACGGATGCCAGCCGCAAGATCGGTTCGCATATCTTCTACTTCAACACCAAAGACGACTGGGATCCGGCCTGGGGCGGACAGACCCTGGTGCTCGATGATGGGGGTCGACTGCGCGCGCATGCCTCGCCTCATATCGACGAGCTGCAACAGGTCGCAGCCTCCGAAATCCTGGGAAACCGGAGTTTCATCTTCAAGCGGACCGAGCATTCCTGGCACGCGGTAAAGCCGATCGCCTGTCCTCCCGATCGACTGCGCAAGGTGTTCATCGTGGTCGCCAATCGGGTGAATCTGCAGGTCCTATGGCGAAGACTGCGCGGCAAGGATCCGGACGGATATCCAATGTGAGGGGCGGCAATTCGCGCCCCTGCTCCAGTGGCCCTGCTGGATCAATTGCTGCTGGGGTCAATTGCCGAGATCGCGCTAAGCTCATCACGCTGATCGCTCAGAACGGCAGCCGGCGCCACCGCCCGCTGCCGCTCGAGGGACCTTTACCCGCGCCCGGGCATCGGCGGCAGCACTCTTAGGCGATCGCTTGCGGCGTTTTGGCCCGTCGCGCCGCTTGTTCTTTTTCGACCCACTGCTTTAGCTTTTCGACGTGTTCGGCCTCCTCCCGCACGAATTCCTTGGCGACCGCCCGGATCTCCGCGTCCTTGGTCGTTTCGGCAACGCCATAGTAGAACTCGAATCCGCGCTGCTCGCCCTGCAGCGCCGCCTTCAGGGCGCCCAGCCGTGAAAGTGAGGGGTCCCCCGCCCAGAGCGTGGTCATTTCCGGCGTCTGGTTGTCCGGCCATGCCGAGCTCGGCGGAAGATGCAGCACCGCGTGGTGCTCGATACATTTCCTCTTGGCTTCCTCCAGATGACGGCGGGAATACCCGCCGAGTTGACGGAACAGCTCGGCAACATCCCGATTGCCGCATGCCTGCATCGCATCCGCGAGGTGTTCAAAGTGCACGGCCGCGTCCTCCTCCACCTTCACGGCATAGCTGAGGAACTCGTCCAGGGTCTTGATCTCGACTCCGCCTTTATAGATCGCCGCCGCAATCGACAGCGCCGGGCCCTTAGCGGGCACAGTCGTGTCTCCTTCGAAGGAGACCAGAATATCCTCGTTACGAACAAAGCACTGGCAGGCAAGCCGAAAGCGCGGCGGCATATCGTTGACTTCGGCGTCCTTGATTTCTTGCTTGGTGATCTTGCCCAGTTGCCGCAGGAGCTCCTTTTCCTTTTCCGTGATCGCGATGCCATGCCGCGGGCCCGGCGAAAGGTACTTGATCTCGACCAGGCAGGAACCGCACTCGCCATCCTGGCAATCGAACGGGATCGGAATCTTGTGCGACTTGGCCAAAGCGAGGAGCGTTCCTCGATCTCCAGCGACGGCATACACCGTCACGTCGCGCGGCATAGCAGGAGAAGAAAACGTTACGTTGGCCATGATTCGATGTACCTTCCTTGCGAGGAGTTTGAGCACGGTCCAGCGGGGACCTGCCGTCGGATTTTTGGTTAGAAATCGATGAAAAAGTGAACCTTGCCGCTATCACGCCGGTGCGGGGGCATGCGCATAGCATTTTTTCGGGCAGATTTTCATGCACGCCTCGCAACCGATGCAATTCTCCGGCTTGGCGATGGTCATGATCTTCTTTTCGTATTCCTCGTCATCGTCGTCGTCCGGATCCGTGGATACGGCCACGCGCTGCCCATCTTCATCCAGGCCCACCAGCTGCAGGACGTCGCGCGCGCAGACCTTGAAACAACGCCCGCAGCCGATGCACTTGGATTCGTCGATGGACTGCGCATATTGCGGCGTCCACAGCTTGCCGCTGGGCAGCGTGACGGTGAAGTCGGCCATGAAATCAGCCTCCGAGATTGGCGATGCGGGCCCGCAGCTCGGCGAGGGCGGCAAAAGCATCGTGCGCCCGCTGGGCCACCTCGGGGATCTTTTCCCAGCCGGTGGGCAGCTCCTCCGATAGATCGTGCAGCTCCATCTTCAGATTCATCGCCCGGGCCGACAGTTTCTTGCCTTGGGCCTTGAGTTCATCCAGGGATTCGTTCGCGGTTTCCATCCCGACTCCTAGCCGTAATTGGCCACGGCCGAAAATTGCTCGATCATGCCGACACCGGCCTCGACGAACTTTTCGCCTTCGGCCGCCAGCTTCTCCATCGTTTCAAAACCGAAGCGATGCACATCGCGCAGTTGCTTGTTCACGACAACCAGGCGGCCGGCGATAAGTACCAGCCGGCCGAAGCCTTCATGGCTCATCTTCATCATCGGCGAGACCATCACGCCGGTGCGCCGTTCGATCGCCAGGCCAACGGCGTTGAAGAACAGTTCAACGCGCCACAGCACCTCGGGATCCGGATCGCCGATGATCGGCATTTCGCGGCGCTGTTCCTTGGTGATGATGTAGGGCGCGAGCAGGGCCTCGTCACTCTTGCCTTCCCAGGCCCCATGGGCATCCTGGGCCCGCCAGATCTTGATCAGTTCCCGGATGAAGGTCGATTCCATCGCCGCCGCCTTTTGCGCCGGCTCCATCGCTGTTTCAGCCAAGTTGCGCTCCCACGTTGTTTTCGTCTTCAAAATCGAGGGACCGCTCCTTGTCCTTGGCCAGCGCCTTGCGCAGCCACGGCGGGGGCGTACCCTGGAGTACGGCCTGCAGCTTGTCCAGAATGTCCAAAATCACCTCCGGCTGCGGTACCTTGATCGGGTGGATCTTGTTTGCCACGACGCGCGCCGCGCCCGAACCGCCTATGGCCGCCACGTACAGGATGGCGCAATCCTTGATCGCCTCGATCTTCGGGGCCAGCTTGTCTTCGTTGCCGTCTTCCTGCAGGTCGCCTTGAAAGGTAAAGGTCTCGACGAAGTTGTAACCATCCGGACGCACGTCGTAGACCGCGATGTTCTTGGCCCAGCCGAAATGCGCATCGACGCGCTGCAGGTCTTGGGTGGAAAAGGCCACTTTCATGTTGCGCTCCTACTGTAGGGAATTCGTGGCGTCGGCAACCGCCTTGAGAGTCGCCTCAGGCAGCGGCCAGGCTTGCGGCGTAGCCGCGGCGTGATGCAGATCGGCAAGGAACATGTTGCCGATCTCGAAGATCACCTCCCGCGTGCCGCGATAGCCAAGCATTAGTTTGTGCGCCGCGCCCAGTCGATCGAACATCGGCAGGCCCGCACGGTAGTGGGGAATATGCAAACGCTCGGCGGCCTGGCGACCATGCGAATGTGTCACCAGCAGGTCGCAGCCCGCGGCGCCCTTTTCCAGGTCTTCCAGATCACCGATGATCACTTGCGCGGCCGGCATCTTTTCCAGCAGTGGCGACTGCGTCGTGGTAATGGCACAGGTGATCTCGCAACCCATCTCCTGCAGCAGGTTCGCGAGCGTCCAAAGCAGGTCCGGTTCGGCGCCGATGGCGACTTTCTTGCCACCGAAGTAAAAGTGGGCATCGAGCATCGCGTCTTGCAACTGGCTGCGCTGGCGCCGCCACTTCGCCGGTACCGGCACACCGGAAAGTTCGGAGAGCCAGGCCAAGAGGCGATCGTTGGCCTCCAGCCCGGTCAGCCGATCGAACAGCACGAACGGAGCTCCAGTCCGCTGCTGCATCCGCTCGGCGCAAGGACGCATCTGCTCGCCGATGGCTATCGTTGCGACCGACGCGCCCATGTTGCGCGCCTGGGCCAAGGTCGTGCCACCCATGGTGGTCGGGCTGAACTCCTCCGACATGTGGCCGTCCAGGGAGCCCGACAGATCCGGCAATACCAGCGGCACAAGACCGAAGGACTGGACGATCTCGCGCAGCTCCTCGACATCGGCAGGGCTCAGGTGGCAACCGGGGAGAATATTGATTTGTCTTGGCGACTTTTGCTGCCCGGCTGGCACCAGCGTTTCGATAAGCGCGCTCACCGCGTTGGCCCAACCATCTTGGAAGGCACCGATGTAATCGGGGGTAGACACGTAGACGATCGGCGTATCGGCAAGCTCGGAATGCTTTTGCCCTATGAGTTGCAGGTAGGCATGCACGTCATCGCCCTTGGTTTCCGTCAGCCCGGTCGAGCAGATGGCGATGAGGTCGGGCTTGGCGCGGCTGCGGATATTGAGTACCGCCTTTTCGACATTGTCGAGGCCGCCCATGATCGTCGTGGCCTCGTTCATGGCCGTGGTCTGCAGCGGTATCGCCTCGCGGAAATGCCGCACCAGCAGCACCAGCCCGAAGGACGTGCAGCCCTGCGAGCCATGCATCACCGGCATGCACCGATTCATGCCCAGAAACGCGTAGCTAGCGCCCAGCGGTTGGCTCATCTTGAGCGGATTGACCGCTGCCGCTTTGCTCGGGTGAAGGACGATGGCCATGGCGTCGGATCCGGATCCCGTTCAGGCGCAAGTCCCATCCCACGGCGCGGCCTTGCGAACTTGCGCCCAAACCGGGTTGTGCAGTGTCTTGTCGATCTCTTTCACCAGGGTAATCATGCCTTCGTAGCCGGCAAAAGCGTGATGCCGCTCCTGGTTGATATCCATCCAGGGCATCTTTGCCTTCAGAGCGACGAACTGGGAGCGCCCACCGGAGAGCATGATGTCGGCCCGTGCTTCCTTGAGCATCTTGTACATTTCCCGCGGCGGCATGTCATCGATCATGTGGGCCTCGTCCCCCATGATTTCCTTGATTCGGTCCTTGTCTTCCTTTGTGGATTTCTTGACGCTGGTGCCGACAATCTCTATGCCGATTTCCTGCAAGGCAGCCACCACGGACCAGGACTTGACCCCTCCGGTGATCAGCAGCACGCGTTTGCCTTGCAGCCGTTGCCGGTACGGTTCGATGCGCTCCCAGGCGCGCGCCTCCTCGGCCCCGATCAGGGCCTCGGTCCGCGCGAGGATCGCCTCGGGCGCGCCCTGGCGCACCAGCAACCGCGCAATCTCCCGCAAGGAATCGGACATGTCGCCGATGCCGTAGAACGAGCCCTCGAAATACGGAATCTGGTAGCGCTCTTCCATCTTGCGCGCGACGTTGATCATGGCCTTGGAGCAGACCATCATCGCCGCCTTGGCGCGATGCGAATAGGCGATCTCCCGGTAACGCGCGTCGCCGCTGATGCAGGCCAGTACCCGAACGCCCATCGCATCGAGCAAGGGTTTGACCTGCCACAATTCGCCCGAGAGGTTGTACTCGCCGATGATGTTGATGTCGTAGGGCGTCGTGAAATCGGGCTCGGCAGTGCCGATCACGTAGTCGAGCAGCGCCTCGCCCGCGAGCTTGTTGCCCAGATTCTTGACCCCGGCAAAGCCGGGCGCTTGGACCGGGATCACGGGCTTGCCGAACTTCGCGCTGGCAGCCTTGCAGACGACCTCGATGTCGTCGCCGATCAGCGCGGTGACGCAGGTCTGGTAGACGAAAACGGCGGGCGGGTCGTACTGCTCGATGATCTGCTTGATCGCCTTGTACAGGCGTTTTTCACCGCCGTAGATCACGTCGAGTTCGCTGATGTCGGTGGTAAAGCCGGTGCGAAAGGTCAGCGGTCCCGAGGAAAGGGCGTGGCGGTTGTCCCAGGAATTTCCCTCGCAGGCGATCGGTCCATGCACCAGGTGCGCCACGTCGACGATCGGCTGCAGCGCGATCTTGGCGCCGTCAAAGGCACAGCCGCCGGCCGCTGCGCCGGGCGCGAGCTGCTTGCTGCAGCCCTTCTTGCGCTCCTTCTCCGACTTGCCCTGGTTCTTGTCGCAACCGGGCTCGTTGAAGACATCCTGCACCTTCGCCGTCAGTATCACCGACATGTCCTACCCCGCTATTTCCGGCCGCAGTGCTTTACAACTGCGGCAGGCCGCCCGTCTGTGCCGGAATTGCCCGCCCGACTCAACGAATGATGTCGAACGAATAATCCGTCTTGGATGGGATGTTCGTCTTGGCGTCGAGCGTCTCGAAAAACTCGTCGAGCAGCATCACCAGCACGCGCATGCCGCCCTCGTAGCCCCAGATCGGCGTGCGGTGATAGTGATGCCGATCGAAAATCGGGAACACCAGGCGGATCAAGGGAACCCCGGTATCGCGCTCCAGGTACTTGCCGTAGGTATTGCCGATGAGGAAATCGACCGGCTCCGTGAACAGCAGCGAACGCATGTGCCAGAGGTCGCGCTTAGGGTATACCTTGCAGCCCTTGCCAAAGGGCGAGGCATCGAACAGCGCCTGGATCTTGGCGGCCCATTCGGTATCGCCGTTGGTCGACAGCACGTGCGTGGGCTCGGCGCCCAACTCCAGCAGGAATTGCGTCATTCCCAGCAAGAAGTCCGGATCTCCGTACAGCGCGTACTTCTTCCCATGCAGGTGCGCCTGCGAATCGGCGATCGCATCGACCAGCCGGCCGCGCTCGCGCTCCAGTTCGGCGGGAATCGGTTTGCCGGTGATGCGTGCGATTTCCATCAGGAACTTGTCCGTGCCCGACACACCCATCGGGTGGTTCAGGGCGACGACTTCCTGGCCGTGCTCGGCGATGAATTTGGCGGTCTTTTGCGCCGAGAACTCCTGGAAGACGATCGAGGCCTTTGCGTTGAGCGCCGCTTCGACCTGCTGTTTCGTTGTTCCGCCGTCATACATGCGAAAGGTCCCGTCGGTCGGGGTATTCCAGTTATCCGAGGGGTCGCACAAAAAGGTGTGCTCGACGTCCATCAGTTTGAAGATGCGCCGCACTTCGGGAATGTTGCCGACCACAAAGCCGTCGAAGCCGCCGATGAAATTGATCGAATCATTGGGAGTGCGCTCCAGCTTCGGCGCGGTATCGGCCTTGCCGTCCCAGAAGTGCTTGATGATTCCCAGCAGCGCGTTGTCGTAGCCGGTGATGTGGCTGCCGACAAAGGCAGGAGTGTGGGCGAACGGAACATCGAACTCGCCGGGCAGGCTGCCCTTTTCCTTGGCGGTCTTGATAAAGGCGTTCAGGTCGTCGCCGATCACCTCGGCCATGCAGGTGGTGGACACCGCGATCATTTCCGGTTTGTACAGGTTGTACGTGTTGGCCAGGCCGTCGACCATGTTGTTCAGTCCCCCGAACACGGCCGCGTCCTCGGTCATCGAGGAGGAAACGCACGAGGTCGGCTCCTTGAAATGGCGCGAGAAATGCGACCGGTAGTAGGCCACGCAGCCTTGCGAGCCGTGCACGAAGGACAAGGTCTTGGCAAATCCGTTGGCCGCAAATACCGCGCCCAGCGGCTGGCAGGCCTTGGCCGGGTTTATGGTCAGCGAATCCCGGGCGAAGTTCTTGTCCTTGTATTCGGCCGTCTTGGTCCATTCGACGATCTGCTGGACCTGGTCGGCCGGGACCGGATATTCGAAATTCTTTTTCTTGTTTTCGAACAGCTCGAGATATTCGGGCTGACGGAACAAGGTCTCGTGATCGAGAATGCTCTCGGCGTTTTGCGGCATGATGAAACTCCGTAACTAGTAAGCCTTGGTGGGTTGGGAGCGCCGGAAGGCAGTAGCCTCGGCTGGCGCCCGTCACATTTCACCGTCTCATTTCCATGGGGCCTTCGTCAGGTTCCACACGGGACTATTGATCGCCATGTCCATGTCGCGAGCAAAGATGCCAAAGCCGTCATAGCCATGGTAGGGGCCCGAATAATCCCAGGAGTGCATCTGGCGGAAGGGAACTCCCATCTTCTGGAACACGTACTTTTCCTTGATCCCCGAGCCGACCAGGTCGGGCTGGACCTTCTCGACGAACTTCTCGAATTCAAAGCCGGTGACGTCGTCATATATCAGCGTGCCGTCCTTGACGTAATGCGTGGTCCGCTGATAGTCGTCGTTGTGACCGAACTCGTAGCCGGTACCGACCACGTTCATGCCCAGATCCTCGTAGGCACCGATCACGTGCCGCGGGCGCAGTCCGCCGACGAACAGCATTACCGTCTTGCCTTCTAGGCGTGGCCGGTACTTGGCGATGACCGCATCGGTCAGGGCTTTGTACTTGGCGATGACACGCTCGGCGTTTTCCTTGATCCGGTCGTCGAAGTGCCCGGCGATTTCGCGCAGCGAGGCCTCGATCTTGGAGGGCCCGAAAAAGTTGTACTCGACCCACGGCACGCCGTACTTTTCTTCCATGTGCCGGCTGATGTAGTTCATCGAGCGGTAGCAGTGCAGCACGTTGAGCTTGGCCTTGGGCGTGTTCTCCAACTCAGCGATGGAGCCGTCGCCGGACCACTGGGCAATCACGCGCAAACCCATTTCCTCGAGCAGGATGCGCGAGGACCAGGCGTCGCCGCCGATGTTGTAGTCGCCGATGATGGCAACGTCGTAGGGTGTGGACTCGAACGCGTGCTTGTTCGGGTCGGTCTTGTCGAACACCCAGTCGCGCACCGCGTCGTTGGCGATATGGTGGCCCAGCGATTGCGAGACGCCGCGAAAGCCCTCGCAGCGCACCGGCACGATCGTGTGATTGTTCAGTTCCTTGGACTTTTTCTTCGACACGGCCTCGATATCGTCACCGATCAACCCAATCGGGCATTCGGACTGGATCGTGATTCCCTTGTTGAGCGGGAACAGACCTTGAATCTCGTCGATGATCTTGTCGAGCTTCTTGTCACCGCCGAAGACGATGTCCTTTTCCTGGAAATCGGACGTGAACTGCATCGTCACGAAGGTGTCGATGCCGGTGGTGCCAATGTAGTAGTTGCGGCGCGAACCCCAGGAATACTGGCCGCAGCCGACCGGTCCGTGGGAGATGTGGATCATGTCTTTGATCGGGCCCCAGACGACGCCCTTGGATCCGGCGTATGCGCAGCCGCGGATGGTCATCACCCCGGGGATGGACTTGATGTTCGACTTGACGTTGCAGTCGGTCTTGCCTTCTTCGAAGGTGTTCAGGTGCTTGGCCCGCCGCTTCGCCGTTTTTTCCGGGTAGGCCTTCAAGACCTCCTCGATCAGTTGCTTGTTGCGCTGCTTGCTCTGTTCCAGGGTGAGGCTCATTTGCTGCCCTCCGATGCGATTACGGTGGTTTTTCAGACAATTGCGTTTCCGCTCTTGCGGAGCGCTCCGCAAAGACGTGGCAGACGCCGGTCTTTGCGTAGCGTTCCGCCCGCGGCAATGATTCCAGGCCGCCGCGGGCGTACGTCACATTGCTATCGCTTCCTTACGCCGCCGCGGCCAGTTCGGCAGCCTTCTTACCGACCTGCGATTCGTCGACCGGCTTCATGATCCCGTGGGCCATGAGCAGATCTTCGAGTTCATCCATCGTTATCGGCGTCGGAATCGTCCCGTTACCCACATTGGCATGGATCTTGTTCGCCAGCTGGCGGTACTCGTCGGCCTGCTTGGACTCCGGTGCGTATTCGAGCACCGTCATACGGCGCAGTTCGGCGTGTTGCACGATGTTGTCGCGCGGCACGAAGTGGATCAGCTTCGTTCCCAGCTTTTTAGCAAGGGAATCGGCCAGTTCGTATTCCTTGTCGGTCTGGCGCTCGTTGCACACCAGGGCGCCCAGGCGCACGCCACCGGAGTTGGCGTACTTCAAAATGCCCTTGGAGATGTTGTTGGCGGCGTACATCGCCATCATCTCGCCGGACATGACGATGTAGATCTCTTGGGCCTTGTTCTCGCGGATCGGCATTGCGAAGCCGCCGCACACCACGTCGCCGAGCACGTCGTAGGAGACGTAGTCGACGCCGTCGTAGGCACCCTCCTCCTCCAAAAAGTTGATCGAGGTGATGACGCCACGGCCGGCGCAGCCGACGCCCGGCTCCGGGCCGCCGGATTCGACGCAACGGATGTCCCGGTAGCCGATCTTCATCACGTCTTCGAGCTCGAGGTCTTCGACAGAACCGGCATCGGCAGCCAGAGACAAGATGGTGTCCTGGGCCTTAGCATGCAAGATGAGACGGGTCGAGTCGGCCTTGGGGTCACAGCCGACGATGAGAATCTTCTGGCCCATTTCTGCCAGGGCTGCGAGGGTGTTCTGCGAAGTCGTCGACTTGCCGATGCCCCCTTTGCCGTAAAACGCGATTTGCCTGAGTTTGGCCATGTTCTAAAGCTCCTGTTAAGAGATAAGGTAATTTCCTACGCAGATCCACCATTCATCGAACGTGCATCCAGTTGCGCCTCTCTGAGTAACCCTATAGCTCTTCGGTTGTAGTCACGCGTTCGGCAAAACATCTGCGGTGCAAGCTATCCTTAGCAACCGCTGTGCCACCGCCCGACATATTTCCCAACTATCTGTTTATCAAGGTGATTTTTTTGATCCCCGGAACTTTGGCAGGCGCCCTGGGGCGTGTGGGAAAACCCACAAGGCCGCTGCCCTTGTCGGGAACAAGACACGGCGCTGCCCGGCCGTTGGAGGCCGGCGCAAGGCGCGAAGGCAGCCTGGCATCGAGCATTTCGAGGGCAAGCGCACCCCCACCTGCGGCCTCCTGCTTGCCTTTGCGGACCTCCACCGTCGCTTGTCGGGCCCCGACTGCAGCCGTCGGCGCTGGTGCTGAGCCGACGCCGGGCACCGGGAATGAACTTTGCTTCCCTAGCTATAGATCTTCTTTAACGCAACGGAGCAACAATGCAAATCGGCGTGGAAGCCCAGCGCGCGGTGGAGAACCGACGTGTATTCGTGATCGACGAGGACGAGATCAACCGGGCCGCCCTGCAATTCATGTTGGCAGACGAGAACGAGACCCATGAATTTGCCGGCGTGGATGCCGCGCTGGCCAAGGGCGAACAATGGCCGCCGGACCTGGTGTTGGTCGGCACCACAGTCGTTGCCCGGGGCGGGACTGAGCTGCTGCTGCGCCTGCGCGCAGCCTGGAGCGGCGTCAAGCTGCTGGTAGTCTGCGATACGGCCGACATCGCCTGCGTGTCCGCCACCAAGGCTACCGGCGCGGACGATGCGCTGCCACGGCCGTTCAAACTCGAAACGGTGCGCCGCAAGGCCGATCGTTTGCTCGGCCGCAAGGTGGAACTCAAGATTCCGGTGGTCCTCACGTGAACCGCAACGTGCTTCGCCCCGCGGATGAGTCCGCCTCCGGCGCTGCCGGCCGCGCAGCAGTTAGCGGCCGCGTGCCGGTCGCCCTCGTTGCAGTCGCCGCAAAAGGCGCTGCACGGCCGACGTCGCTTGAGCAGGCCGCTGGGCCTTTGCCCAACCCCCATTTCGACCGTATCGGTGGTGCGCCGGCGATTCGCCTGCTGACGGAGCGTTTTTATCACCACATGGACAGCCTGCCCGAGGCCGCGACGATACGGGCAATGCATCCCGCCGACCTGAGCCGGCCGAAGGACACCTTGTACAAGTATCTGGTCGGCTGGATGGGTGGACCGCAGCTGTACGCCGCCGAGCGCGGACAGCCTCGCCTGCGCCATGCGCACCTGCCCTTCGCGATCGGCGATGCGGAGCACGAAGCCTGGATGGCATGCATGAATCTCGCGCTCTCGGAAGCGGTCGCCGACGAGAGCTTTCGGGCTGAAATCGCGCAGGCCTTTCATAAGACCGCGAGTTTTCTGCGCAATCGCTAAAACCTTTCCCAACAACTACCAACCAAGCTAGGACCCAACCATGACCTCCATCACCGAAACGCCCTTCGCCTCGCTCGACGCCGAAGGCCGACTATTGAGCCCGGTTCACAAGGGCCCCATCAAACCCGGCGTATTTGGCTTTCGCGGCGAGATTGCGCTCAAGTTTGCCGAGAAGCTCTCGGACGAAGCACGCCCACCGGAGATCAAATTGGACCAGGTGATGATGAGCGCTGCTGCGGGGTCGGCGACGATCGGCTTTCTCGCCGGATTTGCCGTTTCGCTGGAACACCTGCGACTGCTGTGCGAGGTCCTGGGCGACAAGCTGACTCCGACTGGTAAGTATTTTTTCTTCGCCGGCAACCTCGATATTTCTAAGAAGTATCAGATCTCGTACGGCGGCGCCAACTTCTGGGTACTGCCTCTGGACGAGGCCACGGTCTACAACGAACTGCTCGATGAATTTCGGATCGAAAAAAGCGATCTGAAGAAACTCGATACCGCAGGAAAATTGCGCGCGATCAGCGACAAGGCTGCACAGTTTCCCGAGAAGTGGCCGCAGATCAGCTTTGACGAAGGTCTCGCGATCATGGGGCCGATCAAGATCAAGGAAAACCGACCCGTCTAGAGGCCATTACGGAAAACGCACGGAGCCGATCATGCCGATTCATGTCTTTCGTTGCCCAGCCTGCAATGCGCAATTCGAACTGCTCGTTCGTGCGCGCTACAGCCCGGTGTGCCCGGTCTGCGCCAGCCCGAATCTGGAGAAACAAGTCTCCTCGCCGGCGCCACCAGGCAAAAGCGCCGGCATCATGGCTCGGGCGCGGGCGCAGGCGGCCCGCGAAGGCCATCTCAGCAATGGCTAGCAATGGCAGCTGCGCTTTGCGCGCTCGGGAGCTGGCCGGGTACATCGCCGGCAGCAAAGCCGGCCCGTGCGTTACCTGCGCTGGCTGGATGCAGGGCTCCGGACGGTTCCCGCTTAATTGATAAACAACTAGAAGATTATTATATAACGTATTGATAATAAATGAGTTTTTCCACAGGATTCCATATTTATTGATCTATAACTTGAAGATTGTTTCATAACTAATTGATATTACGTATATTTTTCGTTTCCGACGGGACCGCAGGCGGCTGCCGCGACATTTATATGAGAGCTCGGTACGTGTCGCCAGGACTTCACAAACAGCGTTTTGGGATCAACGACAAACTCTCGCAAGGGGATAAGCAATGAGTGATATCAACCGGGCAGCCGATACGGTCGAAATCGCCGAACCGCCGCGTTTTCAATTCGGTGAACGAGTCGCCTGTCGCTCCACGGTGCGCAACGACGGGACCTTCCCCGGCGAGGACATCGGTCATGAGCTGGTCCAAAAAGGCGACATCGGCTACGTGCGCTCGATCGGGACCTTCCTTCAGCAGTACTACATATATAGCGTGGAATGGGTCGGCAGGGGCTATCAAGTGGGAATGCGCGCCAAGGAGCTGTGTACCTTGGATGCCTTGCCGCCGGAGGTGCTCGCGCAGTTCTCCGATCGCCTGCAAGAGCTGCGAGCGCTAGGCAAAGAACCCGTAATCGAAACAAACTGTTCCTAAATACCGCCGGGCACGAGCGAGAGCATGCCCGAACCCAGGTAGGGGATGAGCGTGCCGGCCGCCAAGCCGGCGGAGATTTCACTAGGCAGGAATTTGCTCATCTTTGGGTCCTTTGTGGGTTTGACA
>Ga0181521_10005335_pt1 | contig 14333 bp, 9 predicted proteins | sample PEATcosm2014_Bin_32_FD_119764 | JGI IMG/M metagenome (GOLD analysis project Ga0181521, IMG submission 119764) | Peatland microbial communities from MTU Mesocosm Facility, Houghton, MI, USA - PEATcosm2014_Bin02_60_metaG | ecosystem: Environmental > Terrestrial > Soil > Wetlands > Peat | place...
CCCGCCAGAAACACGCCCACCGTGAGAATCCCGATATAGGTGAGCGCCGTACCCAGATCCGGTTGCTTCAAAACCAGGGCAGCGGGAATCAGCACCAGGCCCGCCAGTTTCAGCATCTCCCGAAATTCCAGTTCATCCGTGCGTAAATCCGTCAGGTAGCGGGCTACCAACAAGATTATCACGAGCTTCACGAATTCCGATACCTGTAAGTGAACTCCGAAACCCAGCGGAATCCAGCGCGTGGAGCCGAACGCGGCTTCGCCCAGGAGATAGGTTGCGGCGAGCGCCCCTACCGAAACCAGGTACAGGAGCGGCACGTGGTGCAGCAGGGCGTGATAATCCGATGGCAGAACCAGCCACATCAGCACCAGGCCGCCCAACACATAGAGGATCTGCTTCCACCAGGCGCTGGGCGAATCCGAGCCGCGGGTGACACTATAAATCTGCAGGACTCCCACCGCGCAGATGAGAAGGGCGATGACCAGCAGCGTCCAATCGATATCGCGAGCCGATAAATGCCGAACCATCTTAAAATCGCTCCCTTACGGTCGCGGCTCGGATCGCAACCGGCAGGCCCAACGTGCGCACGGCCGCTTCGCCGGCCGCTACCGCCGCTGCCCCCTGCCGCAGAGTCTCGATCCGTATCTTCTTATCGAAATATGCCGTCAACACGTCACGCACGATGGGCGCCGCCAGCGGACCTTCGGCGCCGTGTTCAAACAGCGCCACCACCAGAATCTCCGGCGCCTGCCGCGGCGCGAAGCCCACGAACCAGGCGTTATCTTTCAGATCGTGGCCGCCGCCCTTTTCCTTGACGTATTCCGCCGAGGCCACCTGCGCGGTTCCGGTTTTGCCGCAGACTTCGATATTGGGCAGCCAGGCCCGCCCGCCCGTGCCGCCTTCGTTCACCACTCCGTACATGCCGTCCACCACGTCCTTCACAAACTGCGGATTGAGCGGCCATTCGGTGGGTTTGTCGGGCGTCTCCTTGACTACGCGCGGCCGGTGCCACACGCCTCCCATGGCGAGGCCGGCGATACCACGCGCCATCTGAAGCGGCGTCACGGTGAGAGCGCCCTGCCCGATGGAAACCGAAATGGTGTCCCCGGCATACCACTTGCGCCCTTGCGTGTGGATGGCCCATTCGGGCGACGGCAGCACGCCTTGGGCTTCGTGGGGCAGATCGATTCCGGTAGCGTGACCGTACCCCACCATGTCGGCATACTGCGCGATGTCGTCGATTCCCATCTTGTTGCCGACGGTGTAGAAATAGGTGTCGCACGATTGCACGATGCCTTTGTGCAAGGCCACGGCGCCGTGGCCGGTCTTCAGGTGGCAATGGTAGTAGCGTCCATAGAAGGTCGCTCCGCCGGGGCAGTGGACCGTAAAATTCTCGTCGATGGTGCCGGTTTCCAAGGCGGCCAGCGCCATGATCGGCTTGAAGGTGGAACCCGGCGCCTGGGCCGCCTGAATGGCGCGATTGAAAAAGGGCTTATCGGGATTATCGGTCAATTCCTTCAAATCCCTGGCGCTGATGTGCGCGGAGAACTTGTTGGGATCGAAAGTGGGCCGGCTCACCATGGCCAGCACTTCGCCGCTCCGCGGATCGATGGCCACCACGGCGCCGTTCTTGCCGTCCATGGCCAGCTCCGCCACCGCCTGCAAGTCCAGGTCGATGGTGAGTTGCAGATCTTTGCCGGGGACCGAAGGCTTCAGCGTGACATCGACATGCCCTTCCCCGGCGGTAATGCGGGGGGGCCGGCCATAGACGTCCAATTCCACCTGGCGCTGCCCGTCGATGCCCATCAAAGTATCGTTATATTGCCGCTCCACTCCGAACTTGCCGATGACGTCGCCCGGCTTGTACTTGGCGAATTCCGCGGTATCGAGTTCGGACGGACTGATGCCGCCGGTATAGCCCAGCACGTGCGCCATCATGCCGTTCTGCGGATACATGCGGTGCTGCGCTTCGGTGATCTCGAGCTCGGGGAAAAAATCGCGATGCGAATCCACGAAGGCCAGATCGGCCGGCGTCATCTCCGCCTTCAGCCGAATGAATTCGTACTTGGGCCTGCTGCGGTAGCGCCGCACGATCTCCTGCAGGTCGCCTAGGTCCAGGTCGAGGCCCTCGGCAATCGGCTTCAGATGCTCTTCCTTCAGGTTCTCCCGCGTCAGGATCAGGGTGAAGGACGCATGGTTGTCCACGATGACGCGCCCGTCGCGGTCCAGGATGCGGCCGCGCGGCGCCAGAATCGGCATCGACCTGATGCGGTTCTGTTCCGCCCGCTCCTTGTAGTAATCCGGGTTCGCGACCTGCAGCCTCCAAAAGCCCGAAATCAGAAACAGAAACAGGACTACCGTGGCGTATTGGAAAATGGCAATCTTGGGCGCGGCAAAGCGGGTGTCGTCGTGCAGATACGGCTGCTCGGAGGACGCATGGTCGGGATTTGGATCGGCCGGCGGAAGGGTCACAACAATGCGCGGGAAAGGCGCTCCTGATTCATTCTAGCAGGATGCCGAAAAAGGCGATTCTAGTTCAGGGCAGAGAGGAAGATTTCAACGCGGAGACACTGAGGAGCGGAGAACAGGAAAGACTGAGAACTGGCAGCAGAACTGAATCGTCGCGCGAGAATTTCATCATTTCTGTCACTTTTCCCCATGGCCCGCTTGCCCTTTTCTCTTTGTTTTTCTCCGCTCCTCCGCGCCTCCGCGTTAAAAATCCCGTTTCTCTCAGGCCGTCACTCTCAGCTTGTCGAGGAAATGAAACAGGGCCGCGCCCACCAGCGCATTCAAGATTCCGAGAACCAGCCAGTGCTGCCAGTCGAACGGCGGCAAGTGGCGCAGCAAGGCCCGTTCCATAATCCAGTAAAGGAACTGGTGCAGGATGTAGAAGAAGTACGCCAGCAGGAGACGCATGGTCAGGTTGTCGACGTCCAGCTTCATGCCGATGGAAGCCGCGAAATAACCCACCAGCGTGTTCACAATCCCGTACATCCCCAGCGGGTTCTTGGAGAGCGAATCCTGGGCCAGCCCCACCGCCGCCCCCATCAGCAGCCCGGTCACGGGATTCCGCCGCATCACTGCGAGATAAATCACCACCAGCAGCGGCAGGTCCAGGAAACTCAGGAAGCGGAAGAACAGCGGAACGTAAATCTGAAACAGCAGGGCGGCCAGAGGGACCACCAGCATAACCCAGAATCGAAAACGCGACACCCGGCTTTCCCGCTGGCTGCTGAGCAGCATCCGCTCGCCGGAATAACTCACTGGCCGCCTCCGGGCCGTTTCTGCTCGGGGGCCGTGTCCTTGGTGGCGGGCGCGGGATTGGCGGGCGCCGGCGCTTTGGCCGCTGGCCCCGTGCCCGCTCCCGGCACCTTGGAAAAGTCCGGCGGCTTGGAATGCGGCGCATCGTCGCCGAAGGTGTGCCCTTGCGCATCCCCGGAGGCTTTGTAGGCGGCCTTCAACCGATCGGCTTCCGTTCCGGACGCCGCGCCCTGCGCCGCGGGAATCGCCACCTCCGCGTCTCCCGCGGCGGGCGGCGGCGGCGCAACGTATACCGGCTGGCTTCCGGGCGGCGTATCGGGGATCTCCTGATGCACGGCGTCCAGCACGATCAGCACATCTTCCAGGCCGCGCGCCATGCCGCTCGGCTGCAGCGTAATTTCCTTGAAGGGCTGGCCGGGCTGCACGGATTTCACGACGCCTACCGGAAAGCCGCTGGGAAACATGCGGTCGTCGCCCGAGGTGTAGAACCAGTCGCCGGGCTCCACTGGATCTTCGAACGCCACGTAGTCCACCTTGCAGAGATGCCCGTCGTATCCCTTGAGCGTGCCGCGCGCGTGATTCTTCCCCGAAACCACGCCCGCCGCGAACTCCGGATCCGTCACCAGCAGCACCTGCGACGATGTGGGATAGGCCGTGGTCACTTTTCCCAGGATCCCGTCGGGCGTCAACACTCCCATCCCCCGCATCACGCCGGAGAGCGAACCTTGGTCCACAAAAACCATGGAGTTGGTGCCGAGGCCCATCATGATGACGCTGGCGGGAAGCGTTTTGGAAGGAATCTTCGCCTGGAACAACTGCAGCGCGCCGGCGCGATCGGCCGTGTTGAGCTGGTTCTTCAGAAAGACGATTTCCAGTTTCTGGCGGTCCACTTCCTGCCGCAACCGGCGATTTTCGGCATCGGAATCGTGCAGCCGGATGTAGTCGCGCACGAAGCCGATGCTGCCGCCGCGCAGCGCGTCCACCAGTTTGGCCAGCGGCGAAACCGCGGTGACCGTCCACAAGCGGATGAAGCGGACGTCCTGGTCGTTCTTCACCTGCAGGGAAAGCAGCACCAGTTGCGCCAGAATGGTGAGCAACAGAACGGTGATGTTCCGGTACCGGTTGAGAAAGGATTCCATGACCCGGGCCGCCCTTTGCCCTCAGTCTATCGAAATCTTGCGCAGCAGCCGGAAATCGCTCAGCATGCGGCCGGTGCCCAGCACCACCGACGCCAGCGGATCGTCGGCGATGGAAACCGGCAGCCCGGTTTCTTCGCGGATGCGCTTGTCCAGGTTCTTCAGCAAGGCGCCGCCGCCGGTCAGCACGATGCCCCGATCGCTGATATCGGCGCTCAGCTCGGGCGGGGTGCGCTCCAGAGCCACGCGGATGGCATTCACAATCATGGCGACGGACTCCGAGAGCGCCTCGCGGATTTCGCTGTCGTCCACCGTGATGGTGCGCGGCACGCCCTCGATCAGGTTGCGTCCCTTGATCTCCGCGGTGAGCGGCTTGTCGAGGGGATAAGCCGAGCCGATCTCTATCTTGATGGCCTCGGCCGAGCGTTCGCCGATCAGCAGGTTGTACTTGCGCTTCAGGTACTGGGTGATGGCCTCATCCATTTCGTTGCCGGCTACGCGCACGGAACGCGAGTAGACGATTCCCGAAAGCGAGATCACTGCGACGTCGGTGGTGCCGCCACCGATATCCACCACCATGTTGCCGGAAGGCTCGGTGATGGGCAGACCCGCGCCGATGGCCGCCACCATGGCCTGTTCCACCAGGTGCACTTCGCTGGCCTTGGCGCGATAGGCCGAATCCATCACCGCGCGTTTTTCCACCTGCGTGATCTCGCTCGGAACTCCAATCACAATGCGCGGGTGCACCAGCATCTTGCGCCCGTGCGCTTTGTGAATGAAGTAATTCAGCATGCGCTCGGTGACTTTGAAATCGGCGATAACGCCGTCCTTCATGGGCTTGATGGCCACGATGTTGCCGGGAGTGCGGCCCAGCATTTCCTTGGCTTCCTTGCCGACGGCTTCCACCTCGCCGGTGTTCTTATTGATGGCGACGATGGACGGTTCGTTGACGACAATGCCCTTGCCCTTGGCATACACCAAGGTATTGGCCGTGCCCAGGTCAATGGCAAGGTCGGACGAAAATAAGCTGAAAAGAGAGCGAAAATTTAAACTCATTTAGTAACGATGGTCACTTAAAGGAAAGGACGAGCTTCCGCCGCGTCCGGCATAGCCCTATTGCATGTTAACACAGCAACCGAAAGCCGGAAGCCCTAGCGGTTGTGAAGGTGTTGCGCCTTCCGGGCCTGCGCTGGGTTACGGTTGCGGCCCGGAGCCGGCGGGGCGGGATGACGCCAGGGCGTCGACCCGAGTGTCGACGCGGCACGCATGAGTGCGTGCGCCACGGGGCGACTGATGCTCTGTTCACCCGGCTTCGGCCGCCGTGAAGTAGGCGCAATCCGGATGGTGGAATACCAGCGCGCTGACGCTGGCTTCGGGCTCCATCATCATGCCCTCGGTGAGCCGCACGCCGGCTTCTTCCGGCCGCAGCAGTTGGAAGAGCCCCTGCTGATCGTCCAGGTTGGGACACGCCGGATACCCGAAACTGTACCGCTTGCCGCGGTATTTCGAGGTGAACCGGTCGTGCATGGTGAGAGTGGGCGCGTCCGGAAAGCCCCAATCCTCGCGGATGCGCCGGTGCAGCCACTCCGCGGTGGCTTCCGCCGTTTCGATGGCCAGCGCCTGTATGGCGTGCGCCTTGAAAAATTCGCCGGCCTTTTTCCACTCTTCCGAATGCTCGCGCACGCACTCGCCCGCCGTCACCACAAACAGCGCGAGGTGATCGCGGCGGCCGTCTTCGGCTTGCAGGATGTAATCGCTCAGGCACAAACCGTCCTGGCGCGGCTGCCGCCCGAAAAGAAAAGTGTGGAGGGGCCGCTCGCCGGAGGGCGCAAACAAGTGGATGCTGTTGCGGTCGCGCTCGGCTTCGAAAAACTGCCACACCGCTTTCACTTTCATGAACTGGAAGGCGGCTTTTTTGACCTCTTCCATGTTGCGGAACAGTTCCAGCGCTTTCGGTTCGTGCTCGATCAGCGCCCGCTCGAAATTCCCTTTGTAGCCGAGGTGGCGGCCAAAAAGCATATAGGGGTTGATGTAGCTCCAGACCTCGGCCAGGTGCGGGACGCCGCGCAGCTTGCGCTCCAGGTAGGGCGCCGCGGGGATGGGAATATCGGTGCGCACTTTCGAGCTGCGCCGCGTGCCCGCGGGCGCCGCCGCTCGATCCACCGGCGCCTCGGGCGCCACATCCGCAACCGGCCTGTGAGCTTCGAGCACCGCCCGGCGCGCCGCCGGATCCATGATGCGGTTCATCAGGCTCAGGCCGGTCATGGCGTCCTTGGCGTAGCACACCGCTTCGCCATAGGCCGGGGAAATCTTGCCGCGCGTGAATTTTTCGGAAAGCGCCGCGCCACCCACCAGCAGCGGCGCGGTGATGCCCGCCGTCCTCAGGTCGGTCGCGGTGATCACCATCTGCTGCGTGCTCTTTACCAGCAGGCCGGAAAGCCCGATGGCGTCCGGCTGGTGTTCGTGGCAGGCCCGGATCAGCGTCTCCGGCGGCACCTTGATGCCCAGGTTCACCACCGTGTATCCGTTGTTCGAAAGAATAATCTCGACCAGGTTCTTGCCGATATCGTGAACGTCGCCTTTGACCGTGGCCAGGATCACCTTGCCGCGCGCCGCCGTGTCGGCCTTCACCATGAACTGCTCAAGGTGGCTCACGGCGGCCTTCATGGCTTCGGCCGATTGCAGCACTTCCGCCACAATCAGCTCGTTGTTGTTGAACAGCCGGCCCACTTCCGACATGCCGGCCATCAGCGGGCCGTTGATGATGTCGAGCGGCGCGACGCCCTCGGCGCGCTTCGTTTCCAGATCGGGAATCAGACCGTCCTTGGTGCCCTCGATGATGTAGTTCGAGAGGCGCTGGTCGAGCGGCAGATCTTCGGCGCGCTGCTTCACGCGCGCGCCGGTCTTGCGGAAGTGCTCGGTGACGGCCGCAATGTGCCACTGGTTGAGGGCCGCCTTCTGTTCCGCGGTCTGCGCCCGCCAGTCCTCCGGCGCGGTGCGCAGAGATTCGTCGGCGGCATCCACGGCCGGCCAGTTGAACAGCAGGCTCTCCGCCAGCCGGCGCTCGTGTTCGGGAATGGAAGCGAAGCGCTCCAGCTTTTCGGCGTTGACAATCGCCAGATCCAGGCCGGCCTTGGTGCAGTAATACAGGAAGACCGAGTTCACCACCTCGCGCGCGGCCGCCGGCAGTCCGAAGGAGATGTTCGAAATGCCCAGCACGGTCTTGGAGTACGCCAGCTTTTCCTTGATCAGCCGTATGCCCTCGATGGTTTCCACGGCCGCGCCGATATAGTTGACGTCGCCGGTGGCGCACGGGAAAACCAGCGGGTCGAAGATCAGATCCTCGGCGGGGATGCCGTATTTTTCCGTCAGCAGCCGGTACGAGCGCTCCGCCACCGCCAGCTTGCGCTGGCGCGTAAAGGCCTGGGCCTGCAGCTTGTCTTCGTCGATGGAGCCCACCACCAGCGCCGCGCCATAGCGTCTGGCAAGCGGGCAGACGCGCTCGAATTTCTCTTCGCCATCCTCCAGGTTGACGGAGTTGATGATGCTCTTTCCCTGGCACCACGTGAGCGCCCGCTCGATGGAATGCGGATCGGTGGTGTCGATCATGATGGGCGCTTTGATCTTGCGGATCAGCCGGTCGTAGAAAGGCTCGATATCGGCCATCTCGTCGCGGTCGGCCGACTGCAGACAGACGTCCACAATGTGCGCGCCGTTCTTCACCTGCCGTCGCGCGATCTCACTGGCTTCTTCCCATTTCTCATCCGCCACCAGGTTCTTGAACAGCCGCGAGCCGATCACGTTGGTGCGCTCGCCGACAATCAGCGGCCGGACGCTCTCTTCGGCTTCCACCAGGTCGATGCCGGAATAATACGCGCGATGCGAGCGGCCCGGAATGGGGCGCGGGCGCCTGTGTCCGGCCATCTGCGCGATGGCGCGGATGTGCGCGTCGGTGGTGCCGCAGCATCCGCCCACCATGTTCAGCCAGCCGTTCTCCAGGAAGCGTTCCAGTTGCGCCGCAAGCGAGGCGGGCGTCTCCAGATACTTGCCCTCCTCGTTGGGCAGTCCCGCGTTGGGGTAGCACGAGACACGTAACGGCGCCATCTCGCTGATGGTGCGCAGGTGGTCCGTCATGAACTCCGGCCCGGTGCCGCAGTTGAGGCCGATGGAAAGCAGGTCGGCGTGCAGCACGGAAGCGCAGAAGGCGTCGGCCGTCTGGCCCGCCAGCATGGTGCCCAGTGTCTCGATGGTTCCCGAGACCATGGTCGGAACCGGCCGGCCCAATTCCCGGCGCAACCGCTCAATTGCCACCAGCGCGGCCTTCACCGCGCGCGTGTCGTTGCAGGTTTCCGCCGCCAGGATGTCGGCGCCGCCATCGAGCAGGCCCTTGGCGCGCTCGTAATACACATCCACCAGTTGCGCGAAGGTCACGCCGCCGACCACGGTGATCGATTTCGTGGTGGGCCCCATCGACCCGATCACGAAGCGCGGCCTGGCGCCGGTCGAAAACTCTGCCGCCGCTTGCCGCGCCAGCCTGGCGGCGGTGACGTTCAGCTCATACACGTCGTTCGACAAGCCATAGTCGCCCAGCGAAATGCGGTCGCAATTGAACGTATTGGTTTCGATGGCGTCCGACCCCGCCTCGAGATACGCGCGGTGGATCTCCGTCACCACGCCCGGCCGCGTGCGGTTCAGGCTCTCATTGCACCCTTCGAGCGACGGCCCGCCGAAGTCCGCGGCCGTGAGGTTGCGCTGTTGCAGCATGGTCCCCATGGCCCCGTCGAGGACGAGGACACGTTCGGCCAGAATGTCGCCGAGCGCCTTTTGACGCTCCGAGGGAGTATTCATAGCAGGGGTACTCTAACCAGTTTAACAGGGGCCGAACGCGTGCTTGTGGGGTCAGGCTTTCAGCCTGGCGTCACAGGGTCGCAAGCGGACGAGTGTATCCTGGGCTTATGCGATCTTGGGTGATAATTCTCGCCGCGCTGGCGGCGATTCCCGCGTGCGCGGACACGCGTTTCCGCGCCCGGCATATGACACGCACCGATGTGCCCCCCGGCAAGGGCCAATGCGATATCCGCCTCCAGGTGGATGGCCAGGTGGAAGTCGCCGTACGCCGCGACATGGTGATCATCCACACAATTTCCGGACAGGACGCGCGCGACGACGGCTCGGAATGCAATTTCCCGCTGCCCGACCACGAGGTCCGCGGTTTCCATTTCCAGGTGGTCGAAAGCCGCAACGAGATGCACCTCGGCGAGCCGCCCTCGGGACACAACGATTTCGCCGCCATGGTGCAGATTCGGGACGCCGCGGGCGGCTTCGGCCGTTACCGCTTCCGCTTGAGCTGGGAGACCGGCCCGGTCAGCGAATTGCAGCGCGAGGCAGCCGGCCGCCGCGATGAGGGCTACACCGCGAACAATGCCCTCAACTTCCGTGGCCGCGGCACGGGCGAAGTGCGGATCAATGGCAACGGGCCGCGGCGCCTGCAGGATGCCACCATCGATATCGATCGCGGCGGCAGGATCGTGGTCTCCTTCCGCAGCGAGGGGCCGCGCCCCGTGGTGTACACCGGCTCTGTGATCGCGCGGGAAGACGGGCGCCTGAAGGCCGACATGGTGACCGAAGACGGCCGGCTCCACGGCCCCATGTATCTCACGGTGGACGGCACACAGAAGATCACCAATATCACGCTCGACGCCACCGACGGCCAAGACCGTCTGCACCTGGCGTGGGATCGAAGGTAGCCAACGCCCAAAAAGATTCCGTTCACATCGTCGGGGACTCTTCCAGGGCTGGGAGCGCGAGAGCAGGCTCAGACATTGCCGCCTGGTTGCGGGTGTTTTTTCATCAGCGAATCGAGAAGCGCTTCCGGGATTCTAAAAGTTGTCTGCCGAAGACGCTCGACCGCTTGAGGAAAGCTAACCAGGCCGCGCTGGGCAGCAAGATCGAGGATCCCCAGCGTACCAGTTACACGGAGACCCTTGGCACGAGCTACACTTACGCCCTTCCGATCATCCATGAGCAGCAGATCGGCGTCGAGCGAAATGGCCAAGGCGATTGCGGCTGCCTCCCCTTCATCGAGTCCTTCCACGGAAGGCAGGCCGAATTGACGGCTTGGCGTTCTGTGGACGTCAATCCAAGCAGGAGGATCGGCAATCCAGTTTCGCACCGAGGGCGGAACGTCCGGGTCAGTCAACTCCGCTTGTACGGCGGATGGCAGGATCACCTTCTCAAATAGGACTGGAAGGAGATCGATGTTCCCGATCAGGACCAAGTAATTGATCGGCCCGGTATCGGCGATGATGAGCCGCACCGGTTAGAATCCCAATTGTTTGAGAGCGTCACGATCCCGCTCAAAGTCTTCCATGGTGTAGTCTTCATACACGTTATGGGATTTTAGGAACCCATCGAGCCGGTACCTGGTTCCAAAACCGAGCAGCCGCCGCAGTTCAGGCTTGGTGATGCGACCATTCTTGAATTCTTCGAGCGCCAGGGCTTCGAGGGCGCGGCGCGAGAGGTCGCCGCCGGATGCGCTCATGCGACTGGCCAGCTCATCGGGAATTCGGACGGTGAGTTCCATGCTCTTTCACCCTACTCCGTTCTCATAACCCCGGTCAAGGAAGCAGGATCGTGGGCTACCTTGAATTTGGCTCACAAAACCAACTCTCCACGACCTTGGCAGCAAACAGTGCTGATACGGTTCCATCCTCGTGAGGTAAGACCAGATAATCTTCAACAATTTCAGCGGTCGCAGCCTTAACCGGCTGAACGCTGGTCTCGGGAGTCTGGAAACGGACGATGTAGGTATACTCGGCCATCGGCTCCATCCTCGCTTACGCCGCTCTTCCTGCTCGCCCTGCGAGGTAGCGGTCGATGGCGGCCGCGGCGCGGCGGCCTTCGGCGATTGCCCACACTACCAGCGATTGGCCGCGACGCATGTCGCCGGCGGCGAAAACTCCTGGCACGCTCGACATGTGGTTGGTGTCCGTGGCCACATTGCCGCGCGCGTCCAGGTCTACGGCCAGTTGTTCGACCAGGCCGCGCTTCACCGGGCCGGTGAAACCCATCGCCAGCAGAACCAGGCCCGCTTCCACTGAGAATTCCGTGCCGGGCACGGGATGCAGCTTCGCATCCACGCGCACCGCGTGGAGTTGGCGCACGCGGCCGTTGCGATCGCCCGTGAAGGCCACCGTCGAGACGCTCCAATCGCGCCTGCCGCCTTCCTCGTGTGCGCCTTCCGTGCGCAACTGCATGGGCCACAGCGGCCACGGCGTGGAAGGCGAGCGCTCTTCGGGCGGCTGCGGCAGCAGTTCGAATTGAGTCACCGAAAGCGCGCCCTGGCGGTGGCACGTGCCCAGGCAGTCCGCGCCGGTATCGCCGCCTCCGATGATCACGACGTGTTCTCCGGTGGCCAGAATCTGGCCGGGCACTTCGTCGTCCTCGCAGCGGCGGTTCTGTTGCGGCAAGTACTCCATGGCGAAATGGATTCCCGCCAGGTCGCGCCCCGCCACCCGCAGATCGCGCGGCTGTTCGGCGCCGCCGGCCAGCAACACGGCATCGTGGCCCGCGCGCAACTCTTCCGCCGGCACGTTTACACCCACGTGAACGCCCGTGCGGAATTCCACTCCTTCGGCGCGCATCTGCTCCAGGCGACGGTCGATGAGCCGCTTTTCCATTTTGAAATTCGGAATGCCGTAGCGCAGCAGCCCGCCGATGCGGTCGGCCTTTTCGAACACTGTGACGCTGTGGCCGGCGCGCGCCAGTTGTTGCGCGGCCGCCAGCCCAGCCGGACCCGAGCCGACCACGGCCACCCGCTTGCCGGTGCGCACCGAGGGCGGTTCCGGCGGCACGAAGCCCTCTTCAAACGCGCGGTCGATGATGGTCTTTTCGATCTGCTTGATGGTCACCGCGGGGGTATTGATTCCCAGCACGCAAGCCGCTTCGCAGGGCGCCGGACAGACGCGGCCGGTGAACTCCGGAAAGTTGTTGGTGGCGTGCAGCAGCCTCACCGCCTTGCGCCATTTGCCCTCGCGCACCATCTCGTTCCAATCCGGAATCAGATTGGTCAGCGGGCACCCGCTGTGGCAGAAGGGCACGCCGCAATCCATGCAGCGCGAGGCCTGTCTGCGCAGCGATCCATCGGGAAACGGCAGGTAGATTTCGTTCCAGTCGCGCACGCGCTCGGCCGGCGCGCGGCGTGGCGCCGTTTCCCGCGGCTCCGTCAGAAATGCGGCGCGCTCAGGCATGGATGGAATCCCTCGGTTCCGGCTTCGGCTCGACGGCGCGCAGATCGTTCGGATACACCTTGATGAACTGCCCCCGCATCTGCTCCCAGTTTTCGAGGATCCACTTGCCGCGCGGGCTCCCCGTGGCCGCCGCATGGCGCGAGATCAGCGCGTGGAGCCAGTCTTCGTCGCCGGTGGCCGGCACCAGTTGCACCGAGCCCGGGTTGCAGCGCTTGGCGGAGAAATCTCCGTCCGCATCCAGCACGTAAGCGAAGCCGCCGCTCATTCCAGCCGCGAAATTGCGCCCGCACTTGCCCAGCACCACCACCGTGCCGCGCGTCATGTACTCGCAGCCGTGGTCGCCCAGGCCTTCCACCACGGCCGTGGCGCCGGAATTGCGCACCGCAAACCGTTCTCCGGCCACGCCGTTCAGAAAGGCTTCGCCGCTGGTGGCGCCATAGAGCGCCACGTTGCCGATCAGAACATTCTCTTCCGGCAGGAAGCTGGAATTGCGCGGCGGGTAGACAATCAGCCGTCCGCCCGAAAGGCCTTTGCCTACGTAATCGTTGGCGTCGCCCTCCAGTTCGAGCGTCACGCCCTTGGCCAGAAACGCGCCGAAACTCTGGCCCGCCGAACCCGTGAAGTAGAAGCGGATGGTATCGTCGGCGAGGCCCGCCGAACCGTAGCGGCGCGCAATCTCGCCCGAAAGCATCGCGCCCACGGTGCGGTGCTGGTTGCGGATGGGCAGCTTGAATTCGATGGGCGTCGAGTTCTCGATGGCCTCGCGCGCGTGGTCGATCAGTTTGTAATCGAGCGCCTGGTCGAGGCCGTGGTCCTGCGGTTGGACGAAGCGGCGCGCCACACGGCTGGGCGCCTGGGTGTCGTACAGCAACATCGAGAGGTCGAGCCCCCTGGCTTTCCAGTGCTCCACGGCGGGGCGCGCCTCCAGCATATCCACGCGGCCCACCATTTCGTCGAACGTGCGGAAGCCCATGCGCGCCATGTTCCGGCGCACCTGTTCGGCCAGGAAGAAGAAGAAATTGATGACCTGCTCGGGCGTGCCCTGAAACTTGGCGCGCAATTCCGGGTCTTGCGTGGCGATCCCCACGGGACAGGTATTCAGATGGCATTTGCGCATCATGATGCAGCCCATGGCCACCAGCGGCGCCGTGGCGAATCCGAATTCCTCCGCGCCCAGCAGCGCCGCGATGGTCACGTCCCGGCCGGTTTGCAGCTTGCCGTCGGTCTGCAGCCGGACGCGGCCGCGCAGGTCGTTCAGCACCAGAACCTGCTGCGCCTCCGCCAGCCCCAGTTCCCACGGAATGCCGGCATGTTGGATGGAACTGAGCGGCGACGCGCCGGTGCCGCCGCTGTCTCCCGAGATCAGCACCACGTCGGCATGCGCCTTGGCGACCCCCGCCGCCACGGTTCCCACGCCAACCTCGGCCACCAGCTTCACCGCAATGCGCGCCCGCGGGTTGACGTTCTTGAGGTCGTAGATGAGCTGCGCCAGGTCTTCGATGGAATAAATATCGTGATGCGGCGGAGGCGAAATCAGCCCTACGCCGGGAGTGGAGTGCCGCACCCGCGCAATGTTCTCATCCACTTTGTGGCCGGGCAGTTGGCCGCCTTCGCCGGGCTTGGCGCCCTGCGCCATCTTGATCTGCAGCTCGTCGGCGTTCACCAGGTAATTGGCCGTCACGCCGAA
>Ga0181521_10005336_pt1 | contig 14332 bp, 8 predicted proteins | sample PEATcosm2014_Bin_32_FD_119764 | JGI IMG/M metagenome (GOLD analysis project Ga0181521, IMG submission 119764) | Peatland microbial communities from MTU Mesocosm Facility, Houghton, MI, USA - PEATcosm2014_Bin02_60_metaG | ecosystem: Environmental > Terrestrial > Soil > Wetlands > Peat | place...
CGAGGAGATGATCGCGCTCTTCGATCTCAAAGACGTCAACAGGTCGGCCTCGGCCCTCAATCCGGACAAGATGGCCTGGACCAACCAGCAGCACCTGATGCGGGCGCCGACGGCGCGTCTCGCGCCGGAACTGGCGGTCCAGCTGCGCGTTCGCGGCGTCGATCCGGACAGCCGCGATCTCACGGCGATCGTCGCGGCGCAACGCGAGCGCGCGAAAACGCTGGCGGAGATGGCCGAGAACAGCATGTTCTTCTTCGTCGCGCCGGCGCGCTATGACGCCAAAGCGGCGGCCAAGAACCTGACGCCGGAGACCGGCGCCGTGCTCGCGGCGGCACGAGAGGCATTTGGCTCACTCGGTGAATGGACGGCTGCCGCGATTCATGCGGCCCTGCAGCTGCTCGGCGATCAGCGGGGCCTCGCGCTCGGCAAGATTGCGCAGCCGCTACGGGTCGCGGTCGCGGGGGGAGGGGTCTCTCCGCCGATCGACCAGACGCTCGCTATTCTCGGGCGTGACGAGGTCATCACCCGGATTGCTGCCGCGGAAGCCTTCATCCAAGCGCACGGCGCGTCGCAGTAAGACAGACGACTCGCGCGCCGCAGATCGGCGGGGGAGTCGGTCTTTGGGATCGCGAACCGCGCCTCGTCGCGCCGTGGCAGCCGCGGTCGTGGGGCGTAGCCCGCGCGAAGGCAAGCGAGTGTGCAGCGCGCGTGACACCGGTCGCTTCGATGCCGGTTCGCGCAGCGCCCGCTCCGGGACGGACCGCGTTTCCACCGGCTCGGTGGGGTTCCCGGCATTCGAAGCGCGGCGCGGTCCCCGGGCCGATAGGCTGTGGAGCTCTGGAGGCATATTAGGATGTCGCAGGCGGGTGCGTTGTCGTCGGGATGTTTTTCGGCCGGCTCGCCAAGATGGCCATGGTGCCGGCGGCGGGCCGCCGGGGCATAATTGACAGTCGATAGACCAGACCTTATCGTCGCCGGTTCTGCGTGGGGCTATAGCTCAGCTGGGAGAGCGCTTGCATGGCATGCAAGAGGTCGTCGGTTCGATCCCGACTAGCTCCACCATCCTTGGCCGCAGTTTATCGGTGTCCCCATCGTCTAGAGGCCTAGGACACAACCCTTTCAAGGTTGCGACACGGGTTCGAATCCCGTTGGGGACGCCATCTCGGACATCCGCCGCTGGTGACCGAGTTCTCGTCGCTTCGGCGCGACGTCCGGTACGATGCGGGTCATCGGCAAATGCAACCGGTGACCGTCCCGCAGCCAAGCATCTCGCCACCCTCAGGACCGCTCGCTCCCTATGCAAGTTGTGCATCTGATCGCCGCTGCGCGCCCCAATTTCATGAAGATCGCGCCCCTCTACCATGCGCTGGCGCGCGAAACGTGGTGCCAGACACGCATCGTTCACACGGGCCAGCACTACGACCCGGCCATGTCCGACACGTTCTTTCGGGATCTTGGCATGCCGCAGCCGGATGCCCATCTCGAGGTCGGGAGCGGCAGCCACGCCGAGCAGACGGGCGGAGTCATGGTGGCTTACGAGCGGGTGATCGCCCAGCAGCGGCCCGACTGGATCGTAGTCGTCGGCGACGTGAACTCGACCGCGGCCTGCGCGATCGTGGGCGCCAAGGCCTGGATACCGGTTGTGCACCTCGAGGCGGGGCTCCGTAGTCGGGATCGGCGGATGCCGGAAGAGATCAATCGGCTGGTCACGGACGCGATCGCCGACGTCCTGTGGACGCCTTCAGCGGATGCCGACCAGAATCTACTAGCCGAGGGTGTGGCGCCTGAGCGCATCGACTTCGTCGGCAACATCATGATTGATTCCTACGAGATGCTGCGCGCGCGCATCGAGCGGACCGCGGTGCTCGAGCAACACGGGCTGACTGCCGGGCAGTTCGCGGTCGTGACCCTGCACCGGCCGTCCAACGTCGATGTGCGCGAAAACCTGGCGCTGCTCGTGACGCAACTGGTCGCCGTGGCGCGGGACCTGCCGCTGGTGTTCCCGGTTCACCCCCGGACCCGCAAGCGGCTGGAGGAATTTGGACTCGCGGCCGCGCTCGATGCGGAGCCGCGCGTCCATCTCACTGAACCGCTCGGCTACATAGAATTCATGAGTCTTGTGAGCCGCTCGCGGGCCGCCATTACGGATTCGGGCGGTGTGCAGGAGGAAACGACCTACCTCGGCATACCCTGCCTCACGCTGAGGGAGAATACTGAGCGTCCGGTGACGGTGAGCGAGGGGTCGAACCGGCTCGTGAAGCCGAACGACCTGGTCGCACGCGTGGCCGACGTACTCGCCGGACGCTGGCCGAAGGGCAAGCGCCCACAGCTCTGGGACGGCCGGGCTGCAGAGCGGTGCGTCGCGGCGCTGGCTCGTCGGGCCGGCGTCCGAACCGGCCGCTGAACGGCTGATCTACTGGCATAGGCGCGAGGTCCAGAGTGCGGTTCTTCCGACATCCCATCCCGAAGCCGCTGCTTGTGCTCGCGAGTCTCGAGGCGGCGGCCTTCGCGGTTGCGCCGATACTTGCAGCCTGGCGTTTTCCGGGAAGTTTCGCGTCGCCCGTCGATCTTGCCATTGACGCCGTGGCTTTTAGCGCGACTGTGCTCCTCGGGTTCACGGCGATGGGCCTCTATAGTCGGCGTCAACGCGCACGTTTGCCCGGCGTTCTGCTGCGCGCGGCAGCAGCCATCGGCGCCGGCGTCATCGGGATTGGCCTTCTCTCATATTTTGTTCCGGCTCTCTCGATGCCGCGCAGCTTGCTGGCGCTAGCTGCGGTCGCAGCCTTTGTGATGGTAGTCGTCACGCGCAGCGGTTTTGACCGACTGGCAGACGAGCAGCTGTTCAAGCGGCGAGTCCTGATCTACGGTGCCGGGCGACGCGCCCTGGCTGTGTCCGAGCTTCGGCGGCGTTCGGACCAGCGCGGATTTGCGATTGTCGGTTTCGCGCGGCTGGATGGAGAGCCTCTGGCGGTCGCGAATGATCGGACGGTCACGCTCGACTCACGCCTTCTCGACTACTGCGAGCAGAACGCCGTGGATGAAATTGTCGTTGCGATGGACGACCGCCGGCGCGCGTTCCCGGTACATGAGTTGCTCGAATGCAGGCTCAATGGCTTCGAGGTGATTGACCTGGTGGACTTTCTCGAGCGCGAGACGGGCAGGGTCCGGCTCGATGTGCTGAACCCGAGCTGGATCATCTTTTCCCGGGGCTTCGACCGGAGCCGCTGGCGCGAGATCTCGAAGCGCGCGTCCGACGTCGTCGCCAGCATGGGGCTACTGCTAGTGAGCTGGCCGTTGATGCTGCTTGCGGTGGGCTCGATCAAGGTCGAGGATGGCTGGCGAGCTCCTGTTTTTTACCGTCAGCGCCGCGTCGGCCTCGACAACAAGCCCTTCGACATCCTCAAGTTCCGCAGCATGCGGGTTGATGCCGAGCATCCTGGCCGACCGATGTGGGCGCAAAAGGCCGACTTCCGCGTCACCGGTGTCGGTGCCTTCATCCGTAAGTTCAGGATCGACGAATTGCCGCAGGTATTCAACGTGCTGCGTGGCGACATGAGCTTCGTCGGGCCACGTCCCGAGCGCCCTGAGTTTGTTGCGGAGCTGGAAAACCGGATTCCATACTACCGCGAACGGCACTGCGTGAAGCCGGGCATCACCGGCTGGGCTCAGCTCTGTTATCCGTATGGTTCGTCGGAGCGCGACGCCGCCGAAAAACTAGAGTATGACCTGTACTACGTGAAGAATCATTCCTTGCTGTTTGACTTCATGATCCTGCTGCAGACGGCAGAGGTTGTGCTCTGGGGCCAGGGAGCCCGGTGACCGGATGAATCTCGTCGGCGCCTTCAGTCATGCACTCGCGGCGCTGGTGTACGTCGGTCTTGCGCTGCTGCTGCTTGTCGGCTGGCGAGGGCGTGTGACGGGGCTGCGGCTGGTCGGCGCGGTAGCGGCGACGGCCGTCTGGGCCGGCACGATCGCGGCCGCGTACCGGTTTGGCGCCGTTCCGCCGCGCTCTGTAGTTCTTGCCGAGCAACTGCGGCTCGCTAGCTGGATCACCGCACTGGCCGGACTTGCAGCATCAGGTGGCATTTCCGGGTGGCTGGTGCGCGCGGCCTATGGGCTTGCCGCGCTAGCGCTGGCGATCGCCGTCATCATTGCGGTGTTCGGAGCCGGATGGCTCCATCCGTTCACGGTGCAGGGATTTCTCCTCGCCGCCGGGATTGCCCTGCCGCTTACCGGACTTGTTTTGCTCGAACAGCTGTACAGGAACTCCGACGGGCCGGGGCGGAATGCACTGCGCCCGCTGTTCGTCGGCGTCGGCGCCATGTTCGTGTTCGACGTCTTCATGTACTCGGAAGCGACCATGGCGCTAAGTATCAGCTCGGAGGCCTGGGCAGTGCGCGGACTGATCGCAGCCGCGTGTGCTCCGGCGATCGGGCTCGCCGCACGGCGGAATCCCAGCTGGTCCCTCGACGTGTTTGTATCGCGGCACGTGGTCTTCTACTCGACGACGTTCCTCGCAGTCGGCATTTACCTGGTCGCGATGTCAGCCGGCGGCTATCTGATCGCGCTCTATGGCGGGCGGTGGGGTGAACTTGCCCAGTTCGCGTTTTTTGCCGGAGCTGCGGTGGTGCTTGCGATACTGGTCGCCTCAGACGCTGCGCGCACGCGGCTGCGAGTATTCCTGAGCAAGCATTTCTACCGCAACAAGTACGACTATCGGGTCGAATGGCTCAGATTCGTGCAGGCGCTCGATGCCGACGGCGATGCCTTGAAGTTCCGCCCGGCGATGATTCGGGCCGCCGCGCAGATCATCGGCAGTCACTTCGGTGCGCTGTGGATCCGTGTGGAGGACGACCAGCGGCTCATCGTGGCGACGCAATGGAGTGACTTCGGGGAGCGCACTGGCAGGTTCGCGGCGCTGGATGCCGGCTCGGAGTTTATTAACTTTCTCGAGCGACGCCAGTGGCTGGTCGATCTCGTGGAATACCGCCAGTCGCCGGGTCTCTACGACAACCTGAGCTTGCCGGACTCCCTTGCGGCACCGCATGACCTCCGGCTGTTCATACCACTAATGCATGGAGGACGGCTGGTCGGGCTTCTGGGGCTCGGACCACCAGACGAGCCGTTCAGGATGACCTACGAGGACCGCGACCTTCTAAAGACCGTCGGTCACCACATCGGTACCCACGTCGCCCAGCTCGAGTCTGACCGCAAACTGACCGAAAGCCGGCAGTTCGAAGCCTATAGTCGATTGACGGCATTCCTGATGCACGATCTCAAGAACCTCGTCGCGCAGCTGTCGCTGGTGGTCACCAACGCGGAGAAGCATCGTCGCAACCCGGAGTTTGTGGACGACGCGATCGATACCATTCGCCACTCGACCGAACGGATGACGCGACTAATAGAGCAGCTACAGCGGCGCGAGCTGCGGACCGTCGACCGGAGGATCCGGGTGAAGGAACTGCTGGAGCGCGTACTGGCGCCGATGACCACCCGTGAGCCGCGACCGACGCTCGAATGTACGGCGCCGGACGTGACGGTGATTGCCGATCCCGAACGGCTGGCGATCAGTGTCGAACACGTCATTCGAAACGCTCAGGACGCGACGCCCGCGAACGGCGCCGTGTCGGTGCGCCTAGCGGCGGCGGACGGCCGCGCAGTGATCCAGGTGGCGGATGATGGCTGCGGAATGAGCGCAGAGTTCGTCAACCATCGGTTGTTCAGGCCCTTTGACAGTACGAAAGGGGCCGGCGGGATGGGCATCGGTGCCTATCAGGTCCGCGACTACGTGCATTCGATCGGGGGCGAGGTTCATGTGTCAAGTGCGCCAGGCGCTGGCACGATCTTCTCGATCTCGCTTCCGGTTGCAACTCCAATGGAGGCATGACAGATGGCGGACGCCGAGCAGAAGCCTTATCTGCTGGTAGTTGAGGACGACGTGGGCCTGCAAAAGCAGCTGCGTTGGTGTTTCGAGGACTATCAGGTAGTGGTAGCGGAGAACCGTGAGGCCGCTATCGCGGCGGTGCGCCGCTACGAGCCCGCCGTCGTGCTGCAGGACCTCGGTTTGCCGCCGGACGCCGAGGGCGTCAGCGAGGGGATGGCGACATTGCGAGAGACGTTGTCGATTGCGCCGTGGACGAAGGTCATCGTCGTCACCGGAAACCACGACCGGGCAAACGGGGTCGGTGCGGTAGGCGCCGGGGCCTATGATTTCTACGAGAAGCCGCTCGACGTCGACGTGCTGAAGCTGATCGTCGGGCGCGCATTCCACATTCACGAGCTCGAACAGCAGAACGCACAACTGCGTCTCACGCAGGGCGGGGCGCCGTTCGAGGGCATCATCGGCAGTGACGCGGCGATTCAGAAACTGTGCCGGACGATCGAGAAGGTCGCCGTTGCCGACGTGTCAGTACTCGTGCTCGGGGAAAGCGGGACAGGCAAGGAGCTGGTCGCGCGCGCCCTCCACAGTCTGAGTCCGCGCCGACAGCAGCGCTTCATGGCGATCAACTGTGCCGCGATTCCGGAGCAGCTGCTCGAAAGCGAGCTCTTTGGGCACGAGAAGGGCGCGTTTACCGGGGCCGTCAAGACGATGCGGGGCAAGATCGAGGTGGCGAATGGCGGCACGCTTTTTCTGGATGAGATCGGGGACATGCCGCCGCCATTGCAGGCGAAACTGCTACGGTTCCTTCAGCAGAAAGTAGTGGAACGCGTCGGCGGCCGCGAGGAGATCGCAGTCGACGTGCGCGTCGTCTGTGCGACGAATATGAATCTCGAAGCGCTTATCGCGCAGCAGCGTTTCCGCGAAGACCTTTATTATAGAATTAGCGAGATAACGTTGCGGATTCCGCCTCTTCGCGAGCGAACTGGCGATATCGTCATTCTGGCGCATGCTTTTCTGCAGCGCTTCGCTACCGGCCCGGCGAAGGACAAACGCGGATTTACTACCGATGCGCTCGCGGCACTTCAGACCTATCCGTGGCCGGGTAACGTCCGCGAGCTCGAGAACAAGCTTAAGTCCGCAATGATCGTAGCGGAGGGCCCGTTGATTACGGCCGCAGATCTCGGGCTGCAGAGCGATGCCGGCCAGGGCCTGGCTCTCAATCTGAAGGAGGTCCGCACTCGCGCCGAGCGGCACGCTGTGACGCAGGCATTGCAGGTTGCCGCTGGCAGCGTGTCCCGGGCGGCAGATCTGCTAGGGATTGCGCGGCCGACCATGTACGACTTGCTTGAACGGCATGGGCTCACGGCAGGCGAGGAAAAGCCGAGTGGGTCAGGCGAAACGTGAACCGGGTCACAGCTAAAGGCCTGCATGTGAGCGAGGCAGCGGACGAATGGAGTAGCGCGCGAGCCCGCAGGGTAGAATTAAACATTTTCCGGATGCGCGTAACCTTCCTCGAATGAGCTTCAACTCCCTATCGCTTCCGGATTCCACTTGGCAGGGTCGTAATATTCCGGCGCAAACCGCGCTGGCCCTCGTTGGGTTGGTAGTCGCGCTGAATGCTGGCGACGCCGTTGCGTTGTGGCACGCATGGCGAACCTCTTACACGTACTCGCACGGGATAGTTGTTGCACCCGTGATCCTGTGGCTCATCTGGCGACAACGCGCCCACCTTCGATTCGAGGGGCGCGTACCATTGGTGAGCGGTGCCCTGCTGCTCGCCGCCCTCGAGATCGTCTGGATCGCCGCATGTGGGGCACACATAGACGTCGTGCGGTACGCTCTGATGCCGTGCCTCATCATGGCCTCCGTACTGCTGTTGCTCGGCCCCGAGTCGGCCCGCCGCCTCGCATTCCCTCTCGGATGGTTCTGGTGCGCGGTGTCGGTGTGGGACGTGTTGGGCGGGTTCCTGCAGCGCGTGACGGCCGTCGTCGATACGTTTGCGCTCAGTGTTCTCGGGATGCCGGTGCTGCGTGTTGGCGACTCAGTTACGGTTCCGGCCGGCACCTTCGAAATCGCCGCGAGCTGCAGCGGGCTTAATTTTTTCGTCGTCGCGGTGACCTTGGCGGCGTTTCTCGGTCACGTACGGCAATGGACGCTGCCGTCTCGGATGGTGCTGATCGCCCTCGCGGCACTGGTCGCCATGGCCTCCAACTGGGTCCGCGTCGCCGTCATTATCATCGCCGGGCAGTGGACGCACATGCAAACGTCCTTGGTGACGGAAGGCCATTACATGTTCGGCTGGTGGCTGTTCGCGGGCGTTCTTGCGGTCTTTCTGTTCTTCGCGAGCAGGCGCGATCAAGCGGCTCCGGCGCCAGCATCACCGATCGCGGTTTCCGCACCGATCCGTGGGGCGATCGCCGTACGGCTTGCGATCATCATGCCGCTCTTGCTCGCTGGACCGGCGTGGGCCGCGTGGCAGGACCACGACGCTGCATCTAGGCTGTTGCAGGTGCGACTGCCAGCCGGGCGCGGGCTGTGGACGGGCCCAGCCGCGGCTGATGGGGCCTGGCGCCCGGCTTTCGCTGGAGCGAGCGCAAGCGCGCGGGGACGGTACGACAGCACGACAGCTGCTGTGGTCGTCGATTTGACCTATTACGCAACACAAGGTCCCGGGGCAAAGCTGATCGGCTACCCGTCGAACCCTGATGGACCGAGCGGCTCGACCGTCGAGGAGCGGGGACTGGCGCCGCGTCCATCAGGCCCGAGCCTCGTGCGGTCGGCCCGGGAAATCGTCGTTCAGCTTGCGTCGGGACAGCGCTGGCTTGTGTGGCAGTGGTACCAGACTGGTGGCGATGCGACCGGGAGCGCCATGGAGCTTAAGCTCCGAGAGGGCCTTCGCGGGCTTCTCGGGCGCGGAGGATCCGCGGCGGTGAGCGTTGCGGTTGCGTGCGCTGATGCGTGCGCGAGCGGCCGCGAGCGAGCGGTTCTGACGGCGTTCATGGCCGACATGCAAGATGCTCTCGTTGCGGCGGCCGATCCGTCGCGGCCAGCAAAAGCGCCTGAGCATTACGGGGGATAGGAACGATGGCGAAAGCACGCGTTCGACGCCAATGGCCTGCCCGTCTCGGCCTCGGCGGAGTGTTGCTGTGCGCGATCCTCTTCGGCGGCTGCAACGCATTCGAAAGCCCCGAGGCGCGCGTTAAGAAGGGCCAGGCTGCAATGGCGGCGGCGGACTACCAGACCGCGGTCGTGCAGTTCAAGAGCGCGCTGCAGCGGTCACCCGACAACGTGGATGCGCGGCTCGGTCTGGCCGAAAGCGCGCTGGCGCTCGGCGACCCGTTGTCGGCCGACAAGGAACTAGCCCGCGCGATCGCCCTGAAGGCGACCCCGGACCGCGTTGAGCCGCTTAGGTGGCGCACGGCGCTCGCGCTAGGGCGCTTTGACGACGTTGCCTCGACGCTCGCCACGCCGCGGGCCGGCCTGTCCGACACCGAGCGATTGGGTTTCCGGGCCGACGCGCTGGCACGGCTCGGCAAGGTCGACGAGGCGACAGCAATCTATCGCGCGCTACTCGCCCGGCCGGGCGCGCCGCTGCAGACCGAGATCGGGCTCTCTGAGGCATTGTCTGCCGGCGGGCATACGCAGGAGGCGCTTGCCGAGCTTGAGAAAGTGCTCGCACGCGAGCCGGAGAATGCCGCAGCACTTGTTGCCCGAGGCGGCGTGCTAATGCACTCCGGGCACGTCGATGAAGCTAATGCGGCGTTCGTTGAGGCACGCAAGCACGCGGATCCAAACCGCAACCTGCCGGTGTTCGTGGCCGCGGCAACCGGGGTCGCGGAAACCGCTCTTGCTCTCCGTAAGGGTGATGCCGCGCGAGCGGCGCTCGCGGATCTCACCGCGAGCGCGCCGCGCGCCTTTTCGACGCAGTTTTTGCGGGCGCGCCTCGCGCTCGCCGAGCACCGACCAGAGGCCGCGGCCGAAAGCCTCGTTGGGATCCTGCGCGCTCAGCCCGATAACGTCGCCGCGCTGACATTGCAGGGCGCCGCCCAGGCCGAGCTGCAGCAGCTCGCGCAGGCCGAGACAAGCCTTGCGCGCGCACTGCATCTGCAGCCCGACAGCGTGACGGTCCGCAAGATTCTCGCTGAGGTGCAGTTGCGGGAAGGACGGGTCGAAGCGGCGCGAGCGACGATCGGCGATGCGGGGGCGGCCAGCACGGACCCCGAGTTGCTGGCGGTGCTGGGTCGCGCCTCGCTCGCCGCGCACGATCCCGACGGCGCAATCCATGAGTTCAGCCGTGCACTGACGCTCGACCCGGCGAGCGCCGCGATCAAACTCGACCTCGCATCCGCCTACGTGGCCGCCGGGCGGTCGGCGGAGGCGGTTGCCATTCTCGATCAGCTTCCGGAGACACCACGAGGCGAGTATCGGGCGGAAATGCTGCGCGTATTTGCTCTCCCACCCGAGAAGCGTGCCGACGAAGTTGTTCGCTTCGTGAGGAGTCGGACCGCTGATCCCGGCGCACACACCCTCGCTGGGCTTTACTTTCTGTCGGTACGAAACTTCGATGCAGGTCGAGCCGAGTTCGAGGCGGCGCTTAAGATCGCGCCGGCGGACCCAGTCGCGCTTGCGAACCTGGCGCGCCTCGAGTTTGCGGCCGGCCGCCTCGATGCGACAGAGGTCGCGTTGCACCGACTCCTCGTGGCCAGTCCCGATGCGATCCCGGTGCGCATCGCGCTTGCCGAGGTCGCCGCAAAGCGCAGCGATGCGGCTGGGGCCGCGCGCTGGCTTGAGGAGGCCCGGGCGAAGAGCCCACGTGATATTGAATCGCGCGTGCTGCTCGCGCGATTGTACGCGAATGCCGGTCAGTTTGAGGCGGCCAGGGCCGCAGTTCACGAGGCCATGGCAATCGATCCGCGACGAATGGATGTGCTCGGGTCCGGGGCATATGTCGAGGAGAGGGCCGGCGGCGGCGCCAGGGCCCAGGAGTTCCTCGACCGTGCAACGAATGCGACGCCCGATTCTGCAGACGCATGGTTCCTGAAGGGCCGCGCGCAAATCGCGGTTGGTGAGTTGCGGGGAGCGCGTGCATCGCTCGAGCAGGCGCTGGCGCTGCGGCCGGATTGGCCTGCGGCGGCGGCCCAGCTGGCTGGTGTCATGATCAAGACGGGCGACATCGACGCCGCGTTCAAGATCGTCACCCGTCTCAAGGGTAAGGCCGGAACACGATTGGAAGGCGAGGTGCTTGGGGCGGATCTCGAGGCGGCGAGGGGCAACCACGCAGCTGCCGCCGAGGGTTACGGCCGCGCGCTCGCGCTGCGGCCCAGCTCTATGTTGGTGCTGCGCCGCTACCAAGCGCAGCGAAGCGGCCGGCTCCCGGGAGCGCTGGACGGTCTCAAGGCTTGGCTTGGAAGTCATCCCCAAGATACCGCGGTCCGTTTTGCCTACGCCGAGGCGCTCCAGAGCAACCACGTTGCGCAGGAGGCGATTTCCCAGTACGAACAAGCACTTAGGGAGGCCCCCAATAGCGCACCCGGGCTGAACAACCTCGCTTGGCTGTACTATTCGACCAAGGACCCACGGGCTCTGGAGACCGCCCGGCGAGCCTATGCGTTGAGCCCCCAGACACCCGCCATTGCTGACACACTCGGATGGATCCTGGTGGGCCAGGGGCAGGTCAGTGAAGGGCTTGGGATCCTGAAAGCCGCGGCAGCCGCGTCCGGCGTGGAACCCGACATCCGGTTTCACTATGCCTTCGCGCTCGCGAAGGCGGGGCAGACAGCGGAGTCGAAGCAGATTCTCGATTCAATATTGTCAAGTCCGGCCAATTTCGAGGGCCGGGCCGCAGCCGAAGGCCTCAGGAAGGAGCTCAAGTGATGTTGTTCGTGAAACGATTCGGGCAGGACAACGCGGTGGGAGCATCGCGACCGCGCCGGGCTCGCTCGGGTTGTGCCTTTGCAATCGCGCTGACGGCTTTGCTGGCGCCCGGATTCGGCGCCGCTCAAGCACCGGGCGCGGACCAGCCGCATCCGACGGCGGCGACGGTGGCGCCCGATTACATCATCGGCCCCGGCGACGTGCTGCAGGTGTTCGTTTGGCGGAATGCGGAACTCAGCACAACGGTCCCGGTGCGCCCTGACGGACGCATCTCAACGCCGCTGGTTGAGGACATGGTCGCGGTTGGCAAGAGTCCCTCGGCGCTGGCGCGGGACATCGAGAAGGTGCTCGCCGAATACATCCGCTCGCCCCAGGTCAACGTGATCGTCGCGACTCCGGTCGGCAGCCTGAGCCAGGTGAAGGCCGTCGGCCAGGTCAAGCTGCCTCAGGGCGTTGCGTTTCGCGAGGGAATGCGTGTGCTCGACCTGCTGCTCGCGTCGGGCGGAATGACCGACTTCGCCGCCGGCAACCGCGCGAAGATCGTCCGCTCTGTGGACGGGCGCACGACCGAGATCCGCGTCAAGCTGGCCAACCTGATCAACAAGGGCGACATGACGCAGAATCTCCCACTCAAGGCCGGGGACGTGCTCGTCGTCCCAGAGTCTCGGTTGTGAACCTCCTCGCCGAACAGGCACTCGAGCATGTGCGCGGGGTGTGGCGCTTCAGGAGAGTTGCAGTCCTTGCGGCCGCTGTCGCCGCCGCGGCCGGCTGGTTTGCCGTGCTCGCATGGACGGATTCCTACGAGGCCTCTGCCCGAGTGTTTGTCAACACGAGCACGGCGTTGCGCCCGCTGTTGCAGGGCATCGCCGTGGATCAGGACATCGATGCACAGCTCAACATGGTGCGGGAGAGCCTGCTGGGTCGGCCACGACTTGAACGCGTCCTGCGCGATGCCGACCTCGACCTGAAGGTCAAGACGCCCGGGGACATGGACCGGCTCATCGCTCGACTGCAGACGACGATCGTGATCGATGCCCAGGCACCGCGCACCGCCGGCCGCGAGAGCCGCAGTGGCGACAGCATCTACACGATCACCTACCGGAACCCGAGTCGGGACAAAGCGCTTTCTGTTGTGCGGTCACTTCTGAACGCACTGATGGAGGACACGATGTCTGGCAAGCGCAGCGGTGCAGACATCGCGCAGAAATTCCTGGTCGAACAGATCAAAGGCTATGAGAAGCGCCTGTCGGATGCCGAAGCGCGGCTCGCCGAATTCAAAAAGAAGAACGTCGGCCTGATGCCCGGAGAGCAGGGCGACTATTTCTCCCGTCTGCAGAACGAGATGGTGGCTTCGAAGAAGGCGGAGTCGCAGCTGGAGGTCGCTTTGCTGCGGCGAAGCGAACTGGAGCGGCAGCTGCATGATGAGAAGCCATACGCCGCCAGCTCGCTGACCTCGGGGGCGAGCCCTGGCGTCGGTGGTAGCCGCTCCGCCGGTGCGAGTTCTAACGATACTTCAGCACGCATTGCGGAGACGCAGGCGAAACTTGATGATCTGCTCCTGAGATTCACCGACAAACACCCGGACGTGATTGCGGCGAAGGAGACGCTCGCGCAGCTCAAGGAGCGGCGGAGGCTGGAGCTAGAGGCGTTAAAACGCGGGGATCCTGGTGCAGCGGCGGCTTCGGGCCTCGCGGCCAACCCGGTTTATCAGAGCATCCAGCTCCAAATGAATCAGGCGGACGTTGAGATCGCCGCACTGCGCGGCGAGATCGCCGACCATCAACGGGCCGAGAGCGAGCTCAGGCGAATGATCAACACCGCGCCGGAAGTCGAGGCCGAGTTCGCGCGCCTGATGCGCGACTACGCAATCGAGAAGACACAATATAGCGCGCTAGTCGACCGTCTCGAAAAAGCGAAGGTCTCCGAGGAGGCGGCTGACACCGGCATCGTTCAGTTCCAAATCATCAATCCGCCAACCGCGGATCTGCAACCGGTGGCGCCGAATCGACCGCTGCTGATCAGCGCGATTCTAGCGGGCTCGATCGGGCTCGGTGCGGCGCTCGCATGGCTCCTGTCGGAACTGCGGCCGGTCTTCAACAACACGCGGGGGCTGGCCGAGATGACCGGCCTGCCGGTCCTCGGCTCGATTCAGCGCACGTGGCTGGAGCGCTACCGAAGCGCCGTGCACCGCAGTCTATACCGGCTCGCAGGTGCGGTCACGGCACTGCTCGTGGTGTTTGTGGTCGTGCTCATCCTGCACGAGAGCGGGGCCCGTTTCGTTCATCACTTTATTTCGCTCTGATAGGCAACGTAAAGATGAGCATTGTCGAAAAGGCGATCGAGAAGCTGCAGAAGCGGGCCCACGCAGAACAGCCTCGCGTCGCCGAAAAGACGCTCGCGGCAGCCGTAACCACACGCAGGAGCCCGATCTCCCACGAGGCCCTCGCCGCCGGCGCGTCGTCGGGTACAGCGCGCCCGCATCTGACGATTGACCGTGACAAGCTTACCGAGCGCGGCATCCTGCCCCCGCTGTCCGAGCAACCGCGAACGGAGCGCGAGTTTCGTCATATCAAGCGA
>Ga0181521_10005338_pt1 | contig 14328 bp, 11 predicted proteins | sample PEATcosm2014_Bin_32_FD_119764 | JGI IMG/M metagenome (GOLD analysis project Ga0181521, IMG submission 119764) | Peatland microbial communities from MTU Mesocosm Facility, Houghton, MI, USA - PEATcosm2014_Bin02_60_metaG | ecosystem: Environmental > Terrestrial > Soil > Wetlands > Peat | place...
CTTAAACGATTGGTTTACACGCCCGGCCCACCAGAACGGGCTACTATCGCCACTTGCCTGGCCAGCACCGGCATTCGCACTGATGATATGGCTGACCGAATAGGTGTTCACGCTGACAGCTGCGTCACGACCCGGCTCCAACACGGTGACACCGAGATTGTCGAACACACCACCGTCCGTCAGGACAACCCGCTCATTGGACACCCGCCCTTGCCGCTCAAATTCAAACCGCTCCACGAGCGGCGATAGTAAAAGTGGAAACGCCGCTGACGCTGCAACAGCCTTGGCAACAGTGATATTGTTGTCCTTTATGCGCCCATAGCGCCAGCCGCCCGAACTGACGGAGCCAAAGCGAAAGGCCGTCCCTGTACGAAGGTCGCAGGCATTGATGACGACCTCCAGGCCTCCTCGCTTCACGTCGCCCACCTTGGCATCGTCAAAGAGCTCCCTGCGCAGCGCGCGCTCAAACGCGGTGGACAGGCTGCCCCAGATGGGCAGGCCGCGGGAAAGCCCGGCCAGCCAATTATCCGCGAAAGCCGTCGGTATTCTCAAAGCAAGACGTAAAATCCGCAGCGCCATCCGGACTACGCCGATCAGGGCGGCGGGAATGCCGTTAAAGACTATCGTTGCGGCGATCTTGAACGTCTCAACGCTGAAAAGCGCCGACCGCAGGATGGAGCCCTGGATGCCCCCACGCAGCAGCGAAATCATCCGCCTGTCGAATTCCGCAAAATCGCAGTTCCAGTAGGCCCAACAGGCCCCAATCACGCTGCCGCCCGAAACCGTCGAGAGGACTGCCACCCTCTCCAATAGGCCGCGATCGTGCAAAGCGCGCATGCAGCCAAGGTGAAATGCCATTGCGCGGGCGCCGCCCCCGGACAAGGCCAGCGCAATGACCGGAGCAGTTGACTGGTCGCCTCCTTCACTCATCGCGCTTGAACAGGCTCCCCGCGATCGTCGGTGTCGCCGCATAGCCTCCGACGATCAGCATGAGGAACTGCCGGCCACCGAAATCCGGACTCCCCAGGAGCTTGTGCATGGCAGCACGATCGGTCGGACTGGGGCATGGAATGCTGCCAGGGTGGGTATGCCACATCCCTATGAATGACACGGCGCCCCTCGTCCGCGCGGCTAATTCGGCGTTCATGGACGCCACCCCGCGGGTGCCACAGACGAATCCGTGTCGGCTGGCGGTGCTCTCGGGCGGGGGACCGCTCGCCTCGGTCACCCAAACGACCTTGAGAAAGTCATCGATTTGGCCGAACAGAATGCCGCCCGTCTCGACATCTCTGCCGCAATTTCGCTCGGACTTCTTCATCCAGGTTAGCATCTGCGCCTTTGCGGTCGGGCTCAGCCGGATCTGGTAGCCGCGCTGCAAGTCGTCCGACACCTCATCGGCGGTCCAGCGGAATTCCGCCTCATGCGGCACGATCGCGACGACGTTGGGCCTTTGCAGAACACGCATCCCGAAGCCGCGGGCATAGTTCGAATATCCTTCGTCCAGCCATTCACTCAGCACATTCAGCATCCGCGCGGACAGTATCGCCATGTCGGCCGCCGAGCCGACAAAGGTCGGGGCTGAGCATCCCGGCTCCGGCTGGAATAGTCTGTTGAGAGCCGCATGATCTGGCCAGAATTCATCCAGGAATGGCTCGCCTGACGGCGAATTTGCAAATGCGATCTTCAAACGCCGATCAAGGTCGTGGACAATTCCGGGCACCTCGGACTGGGCCAGGGTCATAACGGCGGTGTCCGCCCGGTGCCCAACCGCCATCGAGGCGATGGGCGGGTGGTGTTTGGGCCATTGCCGAAGATAAAATTCGAGCGCGCTGGACACGTGGCGGGATGCCGTCGCGTTGATGACGACATCGGCCCGGAACAACTCGTCACGGGCCGCATCGTCTTTCAATGACCCAAGGATATCTTTGTGGAATTCTTCGATTTCAATTGTTTTGTCAATGAACCGCACATTGTTGCGGGTCGTGGACACCTTAGTATACTCGTAAGGCATGTCCCCAGGAAGGAGGATGGCGGCAGCGACACGGTCATTCAGCGGGCAATAGTCTACAGTGACCCAGTCGCCCAAGTGAGCGACAGATCTGCTTTCTTCGGTAATCTTTGCGAAGCCCGACCACCAGGGGGTCGTTACCTGTGGTGTGTTCTGGGTCGGTACCACCGCAAAATATTCGTCAGCCGCATACGCCACCGGCGGATGCATCGGCAGGCCGATAGGCTCCAGTTTATTGGCCGCACCCGCGCGCAGCTCGAGCGGGTGTTCGGGACCTTGCGTGTGGACGAGATCAGCGCTGCGCGGATCGCTGAATATATCAGCCTCCGCAGCGCCGACGCGACCAACGCCACGGTGCGGCGTGATCTGACGGCGCTATCCCGGCTGCTGTCCGCCTGTGTGTCGTGGGGGTGGCGGACCGACAACCCGGCCCGCACCTACGACCGCTCTATCATCCGGGAGAAGCGAGATCCGGTAACGCCCCCAGATGCGGTGATGGTCGAGAAGCTGATTAGAGCCGCGCCGGCAGGCATGGCCGATGTGCTGCGGCTGCTGGCCGAGACAGGGATGCGGGAGAACGAAGCCGTCACCCTGGAGGCAACTGACATAGACTGGAATGCCAGGCAGATCAGGTTGATCCGGACCAAGACCAACCGGCCGCGCACGCTGGACTGGAAGACCCCTGGGGGCGATGCCGGCGCGGTGCTGGCCAATGCCCCAAGGCACGGCGTCCTGTTCCCGGCCGCCACTGGGGCGGCATACCGCAACTTTGCCGCCAACGTGGTCCGGGTGGCGCGCGACCTGGCGAAACGCGATCCGGAGTTCACGCCGTTCCGCGTTCATGACCTCCGGCACGGCTTCGCGATCGGCTGGCTGAGACGGGGAGGGGACATCTACCACCTGTCGCTACACCTGGGGCACACGTCCCTCAAGACGACCGAGGGCTACCTTGGGCACCTGTCGGCTCGGGAACAAGCGGTGGCACAAAACAGGGCACAGCAGCCATTGGCGGGGGGTAATTCTGCTGCTGCCTTACGGCAAAAAGTGTAGATAATTGGCGGAGGGGATGAGATTCGAACTCACGATAGAGGTTGACCCCCTATAACGGTTTAGCAAACCGCCGCCTTCAGCCACTCGGCCACCCCTCCGCCAGGAACGGCACACACCCGGGGCAGGCCCGGACACGGCGTTTGCGTGGGTGGTTCTACGTGATCGCCCGCCCCAGCGTCAAACGGCGCGATCAGCTCAGCCCCACCTCGAAGCCGCGCCTGGTCCCCGGTCGGGCCATCATCGTCGCGTACCAGCGCTGCACGTTGGGAAACTCGGCCAAGTCCACCTTGTGCCGCTCATGTCGCCAGGCCCAGCCCAGTATGGCGAAATCGGCGATGGAGCATGTGTCGGCGACGTACTCCCGGCCGGCCAGACGCTTGTCGAGCACGCCATACAGCCGCCGAGTCTCCTTGCTGTATCGCTCCAGCCCATAGCGCCGGTCCTGTTCGTTCTCCACCTGGAGGAAGTGGTGCACCTGGCCGGGCATCGGTCCGAACCCGCCCATCTGCCACATCAGCCACTCCAGCACCGGCACCTGCGCGCGCAGGTCGGACGGGTAGAACTGCCCAGTCTTCACCCCGAGATAGATCAGGATGGCGCCCGATTCGAACACGCTGATCGGCTTGCCGCCCGGCCCCTCGGGGTCGACGATCGCCGGAATCCGGTTGTTCGGGCTGATCTTCAGGAAGTCCGGGTTGAATTGCTCGCCCTTGCCGATGTTCACCGGGTGGACGGTGTAGGCCAGCCCCATCTCCTCCAGCGCCACGCTGATCTTGCGCCCGTTCGGCGTGTTCCAGGTGTGCAGCTCGATCGCCATTGGTGATTGCCCCTCCGCTTGTGTCGGCCCGCAGTCTGGCCGGCGCACCGCTTGCGGACAAGCCGCCGCCCGCGCAAGCTTGGCGCGCCATGAAGATCGCCACCTGGAACGTCAACTCGATCCGCCAGCGGGAGGGTCATGTGCAGCGCTGGCTGCAATCCTGCGCGCCCGACATCCTGATGCTGCAGGAGATCAAGTGCGAGGCCACCGCCTTCCCGGCGCTGAGCTTCCACGGGCTCGGCTACCAGGCCGAGGCGGTGGGGCAGAAGGCCTATAACGGCGTGGCAGTGCTGGGGCGTATCCCCTTCACCGTCACCCACCGTGCCCTGCCCGGGCTGCCGGCGGACGACGCCCAGGCGCGCTACCTGGAAATCCAGGCCGACGGCATCACCATCGCCGGCATCTACCTGCCGAACGGCAACTCCCGCGGCGAGGACGGCTTCGCCTACAAGCTCGCTTGGATGGACCGGCTGGCAGAGCATGCCACGGAGCTGCTGGAGGCCGACACCCCCACGGTGATCGCCGGCGACTTCAACGTCGCCCCGACCGACGAGGACTACGCGCCCGGCGCGCTGTCCCCCACGGACGCCCTGGTCCGCCCCGAATCCCGTGCCCGCTTTCGCCGCTTGCTCTGGCTGGGACTGACCGACGCGGTGCGCGCGGTGCATCCGCACGGCGCGGTCTATACGTTCTGGGACTATCAGGCCGGCGCCTGGCAACGCGACCTGGGTCTGCGCATCGACCACGCGCTGCTGTCGCCGACCCTGGCGGAGCGTCTGGTCGCCGCCGCGCCGGACCGCGAGGAGCGCGCCCAGCCACAGCCGTCCGACCACGTGCCGGTGGTGGTGGAGCTGAAGTAACCGGATCCCCGGTCACTGCCAGCCGGGCGGCGTCTCATGGTCGTCTCGTTTTGCAACGACTGCGATCGTGGCGCATGACATGAGAGGCGACTCATGGCCGAGCTGTTGACCCGGCCATCTATCGCGGCACCGCGGCTGCATAAATGACCAGGGTCAAGCGCCCGGCCATGACGGGTGGAGGCGGGGCTGTGCGAACCATTCGAGAGTCAATCTTGCGGGAGCCTGGCATCACCGTGGCGTTACCGAGAAGGGCCACCGGAACCGTATTGGTTCTGCCTGCGGGGGACCGCCAGGACGATGGTTGTGGGCAGGTTGAGGGCGCGACGAACGCTGTACAAGCAGGCCTCCTGCGGCCCTCTGTCGCCCTCGCTCTGCCTCCTGAGTAAATTCTTGCGCTGCTGCGAGAAGACACATCCGATCCGCGGAACCCAACAGCCGGTCGAGCGCCCGCCCCCCCCTCGGCCCACGCGTCACCGTCTCGCGTGCCGCGAAACGAGACGCCTACGAGACGCCGCCGGCACCGCCTCGCACCGCGTTCCCGGGAACCGCCATCAATCGCCCGAATGATTGCCTCTCGGCGGTCCGCCACGCCCCCTGTATCATGGCCCGCCACAACCAGGGAGGGCCGACCATGCTCGGGCTGATGCAGCAGCAGCCGCTGCTGGTGTCCTCGTTCATCTGCCACGCGGCGCGCAACCACGGCGCGGTCGAAGTGGTGTCCCGGCTCGGCGACGACACTATACATCGCACCAACTACGCCGCGGTGGAACAACGCTCCCGCCAACTCGCACGCGTCCTGCAACGCCTCGGGGTGAAGCACGGCGATCGCGTGGCGACTCTGGCCTGGAACAGCCACCGCCATCTGGAGCTGTACTATGCGATCTCCGGCATGGGTGCGGTGTGCCACACGGTGAATCCGCGCCTGGCGCTCGACGACATCGCCTACATCGTCAACCACGCCGAAGACGTCGTGCTGTTCGCCGACACCAGCTTCGCTGCGCTGGTGACCGCGCTGGCGCCGCTGGTGCGCGACAGCGTGCGGGCGGTGGTAATGCTGACCGACGCCGCCGCCATGCCCGACGTGACGCTGGCGTCCGAGATGCGGCTCGCCTGTTACGAGACGCTGTTGGCGGAGGCGGATTCCGACTACGACTGGCCGGACTTCGACGAGAACACCGCGGCGGCACTGTGTTATACGTCGGGCACGACGGGGCGGCCGAAGGGCGTGCTGTACAGCCACCGCTCGACAGCCATCCACGCGCTGGCAGCTAACCAGCCGGACGTGTTCGCCATGCGCGCTACCGATCGTGTGCTGCTGTGCACCCCGATGTTCCATGCCTGCGGCTGGAGCATTCCGTATATCGCGCCGATGGTCGGCGCGGCGCAGATCTATCCGGGGCGGCATTTGGACGGCGCCAGTCTGCACCAGCTCGCCGAAGCAGAGCATGCCACGTTCAGCATGGCGGTGCCGACCGTCTGGCTCGGCGTGTTGCAGCATCTGCGCGCCACCGGCGGCAAGCTGACGACGTTGCGGCGGCTGTTCAGTGGCGGCTCGGCGGTCCCGGAGGCGCTGTTCAAGGCCTATGCGGAGTACGGCACGGCGATCGTCCACGCCTGGGGCATGACCGAAATGAGCCCGCTCGGCGTCGCCAACCTGCCGAACGCCGCCACCGCGGACCTGCCGCCGGACGCGGCGGCACAGTTGCAGTTGAAACAAGGTCGCGGCGTGTGGGGCGTCGAGATGAAGATCACCGACTCCGAGGGCAAGGCGCTGCCCTGGGACGGCTCGGCGTTCGGCGACGTGTATGTGCGCGGACCGTGGATCTGCCGCGAATACTACAAGCGCGGCGACGAGGGCGCGGCGGATGCCGATGGCTGGTTCGCGACCGGCGACGTCGGCACGATCGACCCGAACGGCTACCTGGAACTGGTCGATCGTTCGAAGGACGTGATCAAGTCCGGCGGCGAATGGATCAGCTCGATCGCGCTGGAGAACATCGCCGTATCCCATCCCGACGTGGCCGAGGCGGCGACCATCGCCGCGCGCCACGCGAAGTGGCAGGAGCGGCCGCTGCTGCTGGTGGTGCCAAAGCCCGGCCGCCGGGTGGAGCCGGACAGCGTGCTGGCGCTGTTTAAGGGCCAGGTCGCGAGCTGGTGGATCCCCGACGCGGTGCTGGTGCTGGACGAACTGCCGCACAGCGCCACCGGCAAGCTGAACAAGGTGGCGCTGCGCGAACGCTACGGTGATCACCTGCTGGCCGGCGAGGCCGCCTGATCACCCACACGTCAAGAGCGCGCCGAAAAATTTTGATCGGAGTTTCCCCACCCGACACCATCTTGTGCCACGTCAGCAGCAACGGGAGGCGGCCATGCCCTTCGACGGAAGCGAATTCATCGCCACGCCGGTTCGCACAGGTACGAAGCACCCGGGGTTTTGGCAGGTGGTTCGGCAAGCGGCCCGCCGCATGCGTCCGGGCGCCAAGGCCTTGCCGCTCGAGTTCCCGCTGTCCTCCCCCACCGAAGCGCCCGCCGTCGCGACGGCGCAGGTCCTGAGCCTGGCGCGCACGCTGATCGAGGACGAGCGGCACTGGATTCAGCGCCGGTATGAGACCCTGGACGGCAGGCGCTGCGCTGTCGGGGCGCTGCGCAGCGCGGGGCGATTGCTCACCGCGCGGAGCCTGAACGTCGATGCCCACAATCTGCTGCTGGAGGTCGCGATCGGGCGCGGCTTCACCGATATCGAGAAGATGAACGACCACTCGACGCACGGCCAGGTGGTGTCGGCATTCGACATCGCCATCGCCCGCGCGCAGGCACGTCTGTAGCGCGCGCACGTCTCCCGGCGACGCGCGAGTACCCGTCCCGCGCACCGGGCGGGTGGGACACTGGCACCTGGACTGGCTGCCCGGACGGTGAGGACAACGTTGGGGCAGGCGGTGCCGCCGACCCCGGCATCATCCGAGTCTCGCGTCATCCCATCCCGGAATTGGTGCCATGAAGACCTTGGTCCGGCAGCCGCAACTCTGTAGGCCGATGTGCCGAGAGGGCACGCCGGTATGGTGGGGTCGCGCGATTGAGCCAGGAAAAGCCGATGCGCCGCGTCGTGGTGGACGTGTCAACCATCGCCCGATGGACCGGCCCGCCGGTCGGCATCATGCGCGCGCAGTACGAATTGGCCGCGCAGGCGCAATCCTGGCGCGAGGGCGCTGCGCTTGGCTTGTGGGACAGGAGCGCCGGGCGATTTCGTGCGCTGCAACCCGGATGGGCTCCGACGGTCCTGAGCTGGCAGGGTGCGATCTATCCCCCCGAACCCCTCGTGCAACCCCTCGGTATCCGCAGGCTGCTACCGTCTCGCTTGCCGATCGTCATGGCGCTGGAGCGACTCCGGCTCTCCACCGCTTCGCCCCTGCGCGCGCGTCTTGCCGATCGTGCGCAGCGCGCTGTGCTCGCGTCGCGCGGGCACGGCTTCCCGCTTGAGGACCAGCGCGGCAACCGGCTGGCCTGTGTGGCACCCGATTGGGCGCTCGGCGAGGTGCTCGCGCTCACGCCCGACGATGTGGTGCTGCTTGCCGGCACCGATTGGTACCACATCGATCCGGTGGCGGTCGGCGCACTGAAACAGCGGCTCGGTTTTCGCCTTGCGGTGGTATGCTACGACCTGATCCCATTCCTCTTCCCGGCGTTCTTTCCCGCTGCGGACCTCGCTTCGGTGCGTCGCTACTGGGCGGAGATCCTGCCGATCGCCGACCTGGTGATCTGCAACTCCCGCGTGGTCGAAGCCGACGCGCATGCGATCGCCGCGACACTGGGCACGCGTATCCGGGCCAGCGCCGTGGCGCCGCTCGGGTTCGCGCTGCTGGCGATCAGCGCAGTGCCGGGCGCCTTGCCGGCTGACCTCGCCCCTGGCCGCTACGCCCTGTTCGTCAGCACGATCGAGCCGCGCAAGGGCCACGCGCTGCTGCTGGACGCCTGGGAGCGGCTCCTGGCCCGCGGCATTCCGCAGCGCCACGGGTTCCGCCCGGTGTTCGTTGGCCGGTCGGGCTGGCAGGTGGCCGACGTGCTGCGGCGCATTGACGCCCTGTCGCGGGACGGGACGCTGCTGCATTTACAGGGGATCGGTGACGCGGAACTCGACGCGCTGTACCGCCATGCCGGATTCTGTCTCTATGCCTCGCGCTACGAGGGCTTCGGCCTGCCGATCATCGAGGCCTTCGCCCGCGGCAAGGCGGTGATCGCCTCCACCGGCGGCGCCGTGCCGGAGACGGCGGGCGATCTGGCGCCGTGCCTCGATCCGACCGACGTGGCGGCGTGGGAGCAGATGCTGAGCGAGTGGATTGAACGGCCGGAACGTCCCGCGGGCTACGCGGCGGGCGTTCGCGCCGGGTTCAGGCACTCCACCTGGCCAGCGGCCGCGGCGAACATCCTGACGATTGCAAGGCAACCTCCGCCGCCGCAGGCGGGTGAGGTTGTCCTACGCGCGCAGACGTAGGAGCCAGGCATGCAGGCGGGTACGCGCACGCAAGCCCGGCTGTCGCAGCAACAGCCCGATCGCCGCGCGCGCGGCCTTCCGGTTGCCCGCGGCAATAGCTTCCTTGACCGCGTCCATCGCGCGGGTGGTGACGTGCCGCGTGATGGCCGCTTCCGGGACGCCGATCGCTTGCAGGAAGCCGCGGGTGATCACGGTCACCCGTCCTGCCGGATCGTCCCCGCCGGCGCGCCACCGCTCCGCCATGGCCAGCGCGCCAAACTCGGACAATGCCCGCTGCTCCAGCTCCTGCCAGGTGGTCTGCGCCGCATGCTGGCGATAGGCGAGCAAGCACTCCGGCAGGTTCATCAGGTCGTGACCTTCGGACAGGCGAAGCCAGAGGTCGAAATCCTCCGCGTGGCGGAAAGCCGCGCGGTAGCCGCCGGCCTCCAGCACGATGGCGCGTCGCAGCATCATCGTCGGATGGATCATGCAATTCCCCCGACGCAGCATGCAGCGGATCGCGGCTGGCTCGGTGGGCGGATACCTCTTGCCGAGCAATGCGCCGTCGCGGTCAATCACGTGACAGGCACTCCCCAGGGCTGCAACAGTCTGATGCGCATCGAGTGCCGCCACCTGGATGGCAAGCCGCTCCGGCATCGCCATGTCATCCGCGTCCATCCGGGCCACGTAAGCGCCCCGCGCCTCCGCCAGTCCGCGATTGAGCGCCGGCACCAGGCCGAGCGGCGGCTGCGTCAGCACGCGGATCCGCCGATCGTGCGCGGCGAGATCGCCGATGATCGCCGGGGTGGCGTCGCGCGATCCGTCGTTCACCACCAGAAGCTCGAACGCATCGCACGTCTGGGCGAGGATGCTGGCGACGGCCTCGGCCACGAAAGCGGCGCCGTCGCGCACCGGCAGCACCACGGACACCAAAGGCCAGGTCATTGCATTGTTATCCCGCCCGTGCGGTTTACGGAGCCGGCGGGAGGCTTCAACATTCGCCTGGTCCTGGCAACGCGGTGGCGCCATGCCGCATGTCTCTTCCCTGCCGGCGGTCAGCTTCGTCACCGTCGCGGCGGACGGCTATTTGTTCGTGCGGCTGCTGATCGAACGGCTGCGCGCCCTCGCCGGCGACCGCGACTACGAGATCGTCGTGGTGGACCGTGGCAGCCGCGACGGCACGCGGGCCTGGCTGCGGGCGCAGCAGGATGTGCGCGTGTTGACCCGCCGCGGATGGCCCTGGACTCGCGGCCACGGCCACGGGGAAGCCGCCGAGGTGGGCGTGCGGGCGGCGCGGCATGCGCGCATCGTATTGCTCGATTCCGATGCCCATCCGGTAGCAGCCGATTGGCTGCGTTGTAGCGTCGATCGGTTGGACGAGCACCATCGGCTGGCTGGCGCGGTGTTCCGCGACAACCATCGCGGCAACCCGCATGGCTGGTACATCCACCCGCATTTCATGGCGTTCTTCAAGGCCGACCTCGGCGGCCTGGTCGTCCTGCGCAAGCTGCGTGGCGAGGACACCGATACCGGCGAGGAAGCGACGCTGCGCGTCCTGGCCGCGGGCCGCGGCGTGGTCGGCCACGAGATCGCGTTTTGCCCGCGCTTCGATGTCGGTCATCCGCTGGTGCCGACTGTCGCCGGCGGCGTGTTCCATGCGTGGTACGTGTCGCGGCTACTGCGCATGGAGGCCGAGGTGCTGCGCGAAACCGGCGGACAGGTGTCGCGCGCTGCTTACCTGGAGCCGCTGATGGCGCGGCTGCGGTCGGAATACCGACTGCCCTACTGACGGCACTCTTCCGTCACCTGGAGCAATACCTGCTCGACGGCGCTGAAATTATCGCGGGAATCATGCTGCAACGCCGCCTCCCGCGCCGCTGCACCGATGCTTCGCCGCATGTCGGGACACAGCAAGTGCCGCATGTGCGCGGCGAGCGCCGACACGTCTTCGGGATCCGGCAGCACGAACCCGCTGCGTCCGTCGACGATCAACTCGCTGGCGCCGTTCATCGCGGTGGTAATGACCGGCAGGCCGGCGGCAAGCCCCTCGATGGTGGCCAGGCTGCACGCATCCCAGCGGGTGGGGTGCACCAGCACGTCCGCGGCGGCAAACAGTGGCGCCATATCGGTGACCGGACCAAGAAAATGCACGCGGTCGCGGATGTCGAGCCGGCTGGCCAGCTTGGTCCAGAACGCGTCCGCCGGGCCGCCCGCGATCGCCAGCCGGACGTCTGCGCCTTCCTGTCGCAGGCTAGCCAGTGCGCGCATCGCGGTGTCCACACCCTTGAGCCGCGGGTTATGCGCAACGGTGAGGAACAGCGTGCCGTCGCCGAGGCGGAGCGCCCGTCGTGTCGGCAGCCGTAAGCCTGCGCGGAGCGAAGGTGCGAAGCGCTGTGTATCGACGCCGTTGGGAATCACGGTGATGCGCTCCGGCGCGACACCGTGGCGCTCGGCGAGCAGCCCGCGCAGCCGATGGGACAGCGCAATGATGCGCCGCGCGTTCCTGGCCTGCAACTGCTCGAGTCTGGCCAGGTGCCAGCGGTAGCGCCAGTCACGCGGCGAGATCAGGCTGCGCAGGCGCCGCAGTTGAGGCTGGGTGGTGCGCAGGGTGGCCTCGCTCAGGCGACGGGATCCGGTGTGCGGCTGGAATACGTGCCCCGACCAGCTCGTGCCGCCGTCATGGACGACATCCGGCTTGAGTATGGCGATGCTGGCGGCGACGCATCGGGCCCGTTCGAGCATGCGACGGGCCTGCGGCAGGATATGCGCGCGGATCGGCAGCGTATGATTGGCCTCGCTGAAGGCTACCACGTGCACCTCATGCTCGCGCTCCAGCAGATGCGCCGCGAAGCCCACCGTCCATTGCTCCCGCCCCCCGACGCGCGGATCAAAGCGATCGATGACCAGGGCGACCTTCACGGCGGGATGCACTCCCTGTCATTGCCAAGCGAGAATCTCTCCCGGGCAGGGGCTTGCCTGGCCGGGTCAAGCACTGCACGCATCCGGGCCGGGTCAATCGCCATCCGCATCAGGGCCAGCAGCGGACAACGCCCGACGTCTTTCCTGCGTCCTCCATCCCGCTTTCCAGCGGTCAGTATCCACGAAACGCAAGCCTGGCGTATGGACAACGCTTATAACCCGCGGAATACAACAAATGCGCTTGAGCGGTCTGCGCACTGGTGCCGCCACGCCGCGGCGACGCACCGTCACACCAGCAGCAGCGCCAGGCTCCCCGCACCGACCACGAAGCAGTAATATGCGAACGGATTGAGCGCCCAGGCGTCGTGCTGGCGGAAATAACGCATCAAAAAAGCGGTGCTGGCGAACGCCGTCACCCCCGCCACCACCGCAGCCAACGCCGCGAGGTGGAACACGCCCGCCGGCATGCTCTCGTGCAGCAGCTTCGGCACCTCCAGCACCGTCGCGCCGAGGATGATCGGCGTCGCGATCAGGAAGGAGAAATGCGCGGCGCCTTCATGGTCGATCCCGCGCAGCAGTCCGCCGACGATGGTGGCGCCCGAGCGCGATATCCCCGGGATCAGCGCGGTGCATTGCCAGCAGCCGATCGCCAGGGCGTCCATTGCGTTCAGCGTGGTCAGCGGCCGGTGGCCCAGCCCGCGCACCTTCTCGCCGAATATCAGCAGGCAGCCATTCACCAGCAGGAAGGCCGCGGCGACCACCGGCGAGCCGAACAGGCTGCGGAAGAACTTCTCTGCCACGAAGCCCAGGATCACCGCCGGAATCGTGGCGATGACGATCAGCACGAACACGCGGCGACTCTCGCCCACCTGATGCGCGCCGCCGAGCCCCACGACACCGGTCGCCAGCGCCCACCAGTCGCGCCAGAAATACACCAGCAGCGCCGTGGCGGTGCCGAGATGCAGCATGACCAGGAAGGGCAGGAATTCCGGCGCGTGTTGGTCGATATGCCAGCGCAGCAGCGCCGGCAGCACGACGGCGTGGCCCAGGCTGCTGACCGGGAACAGCTCGGTGGCGCCCTGGAGGACGGCGATGACGATGGCTTGCAGTGCGTTCATGCCGGCTTCCTGGCCGAAGCAGGCTGATTCTGCAATTGCCGCACCCTCAGTCGTTCATCGGATAGGCCGCCATCAAGCGCTTCTGATGCCGCCAGTGCCGCCACATCGACCGGAGGCCGGCCGGCCGGTGGCCGCGCGCGCGATTGACCGCGGCGATGCGGAACGCCGCGCCGTAATGGAAGAACTGCGCGCGCCAGGCCTCCAGCAAGGACGTCGCGGGATCCCAGACATGCGTTGCCTCGGAACCGACGCCGTTGATCTCGATGACGCGCAACCCCTCGCCGCGCGCCAGCGCCTGCACCGAGCCGAAGCGCACGTCGATGCGGCCGAAATAGAAGTCCGGCAGCGCCCGCGTCAGCCGCTCGATGCGGTCGGTCAATGCCTCGGTGGCCAGCAAGCTGCCGTTGCGGAAGAGCGAGCCCTTGCAGTGGTTGCCGACGAATACCAGCCGCACCAGTTCGCCCTGCCGCGGCACCTCGTCCTGCCGGTGCGCCAGGCGCGGGAGATACAGGTGCGCGAGGCGGCCGGCGCGCGGATCGGCGAGGATCAGTTGGCGCAGCGTCGAGCGTCCGTCGCCGGTCACGAAGGGCGGAAATTTCAGCGTAATCGACGTGATGCGGCCGCATGGCTCGTCGGGGTGGCGGATATAGAACAGGCCGGCCTCACCGTCCTCCCGGATGAACTCCTGCAGCAGCACGCAAGCGCCGCGCGGATACGCGGACAAATAGCGCGACAGCGCGGCACGATCGTCCACCAGCCGCACGCCGGTGCCGTTGCAGCCGATATCCGGCTTGACCACCAGCGGATAGTCGAGCCTGGCCTGCGCCATCGCCCGTTCCGCCGCGTCGATGTCGGCCGACGGATCGCTGCTGTCCGTGATGATGCTGGTGTAGCGGGCCAGCACGTCACGTTCTGCGCCGGCGACCTGGTCGAGGATCTCGCGCTTGGATTCGCCGCACAGCCCACCCACGTCGATGGCCGGGTTGGCCGCGGTGGGCAGGCTGAGATCGCCGTAGCGCAGCCCGAGCATGATCCAGTGCGCGACCACCGGCGCGTAGAACAGCCAGCCTGGCCAGAACTCGAAGAAC
>Ga0181521_10005341_pt1 | contig 14326 bp, 15 predicted proteins | sample PEATcosm2014_Bin_32_FD_119764 | JGI IMG/M metagenome (GOLD analysis project Ga0181521, IMG submission 119764) | Peatland microbial communities from MTU Mesocosm Facility, Houghton, MI, USA - PEATcosm2014_Bin02_60_metaG | ecosystem: Environmental > Terrestrial > Soil > Wetlands > Peat | place...
AGATGAGATCTCGGGGGCCGTCTATGGATACCAGGTCGGCTCCACTGGAGCACTGACGGCGGAGGGTTCGTTTGTCCCCACGATACCGAGCGGTCAGGCGCTGTTCGCCGATGCCTTCCCCTTCAAGACGGCTCCTTCGGGCAATCCGGTCGCGTTGTTCCTCTACGCCTTCGATGAGTCGACGGGAGCTAGCGGAACTATCTTGGTGTATCCGCTGGGCTCGAACGGGATGCCCTCGGGGGCGCCGCTCGACACGATCTCCACGTCTGGCCAGGCCAGCGAATCGTACGTGGTGTTTCAGAACGGACAGGTGCAGCCGTACGCGTTCGGCGGTGAGTGAGCGCGGCTAGGATCGCAAACCGGCGCGCTCATTCTCTCCTCACGCTCGCCTCCGCACGGGCGCCGGACGTGTTGGCACTCGCGATGCGCGAGCGCTGACTTTTGCGCGCGATTCGCATCGCTGGCCTCAAGCGAAATTTTTTAGTCCGGAACGCACTTTCCGTATTGCCTTATTTCCCGCCGCTCGGATTAAATCTTTCACAGTGAGGTTGCGCTGACGCTGCTGAAGGACTCCCGCTGAAAAAATCAGGGATCAAACATGGCGCTGGAAAAATCTTCGTCCGGGAAACTCGACGGCTTCTTCCTGAGCATGACCCGCAAGAGCTTCGACCAGCTCGGGATGGGCGATCAGCAGATCGTTGAATACGTAGCTTCAGTCCTGACTGACTTCATCCGGACCGATCGGCTGCTCGCGATGCGCGACGCCGAGGGCCGGCGCCTCAGCAGCGTGGTCGAGATGCTGCTTGCGCAGATCGAGCCCGACTCGAAGGCGCGGTTGCTCGGCGAGCGGGCACTGCGCAAGTACGTGGGCGACTACACGCTCTTCATGTCGGGACTGTTCCGCACCCACGTCGAGCGGCGCGGCTATCTCGACTACTACCTCGAGGAAGGCAAGCGCTCATACCTTGCCGTATCGACGCTCGATCTGTCCTTGTACCGGCCGGGCTTTCTGGTCTTCGAGGAGCTGGCCAAAGGGTTCGAGCACTATTCGGGCGCTCTCGACTACATGCGCAAGTGTTTCTTCGGGGCGGGTCCCAACCAGGATCCGTTCGCGGGTTTCTTCAAGCAGATCGAAGGCTGGGTGCGCATCAGTCTGGCTGGAAACTAGAATCGCGTCCGGGCTCCTCATAACGCGCGCGCGACGATGAGCGGAGACGGCGAGCGCCTCGATATCCATCTCGTGCGCCTCGGCTATGCTCCGTCGCGCCGCGCGGCGCAATCGTTGATCGACCAGGGGCTGGTGCGCGTCAACGGCCGCCGCGGTCCCAAGGGTACGCTGGTCGCTGCGGGTGAAAGCGTTGAAGTCGAGGCAGCGCCCGAGTCGGAGCGGCTGGAAATCGGAATCGTTCCGAATCCTGAAATTCCGCTCGAAGTGCTGTTCCAGGACGATGCCGTGCTGGTGGTCAACAAGCCGGCGCCGATGCCGTGTCATCCGCTGCGCCGCGGCGAGCGCAATACCGTCATGAACGCGGTCGTCGCCCGCTTTCCGGAAGCGGCGCTGGCCGGCGACCAGGCGCGCGAGGGCGGCCTGGTTCATCGGCTCGACAACGGCACCTCCGGCGCGCTGATCGTCGCGCGCACGAGCGGCGCCTTCAGCACGCTGCGCGAGGCGATCCGGGCGGGCTCGATCGTCCGGCGCTACGAAGCGCTGGTCGCCGGCGAGATACGGTCGCCAATGAGGCTTGACGATCCGATCGCGCATCATCCGAAGAACCGCCGCAAGATGATCGCGCGGAGAGTCGCGATCGGCCAACGCGAATCGAGCAATACGAATCAAGCGCGTCCGGCCGTTACGATCGTCGAACCGATCTCGCGCCTGGGCGGCTTCACGCTGGTCTCGGTGATGCCGAAGACCGGCAACCGCCATCAGATTCGCGTCCATCTGGCGGCGGCCGGCCATCCGCTGGCCGGTGACGCGCTGTACGGTGGTCCCGCGCTCGCGACGCTCGCGACGGACCGTTTCTGGCTCCATCTATGCGAGGTCGGATTCGATTCGCCCGCCTCCGGCCGGGTTCGGGTACAGGCGCCCTACCCTGCCGATCTCGTCAAGTCGCTGAGCGAACTTCGATCGCAACACTGACAGCCCTCCGCAACGCTGACGGCCTTCAGCGACGGCGCGTCGCCCTCAGTGGAGATCGTTCCTGACCGGCAGCCGCGTCCTGGTCAAAAGACTGGGTGCTTGCTCGCGTGCATCGCGCGGCTCACAATTTCGCGGAGTGCTGCGAGCTTTGGCCGCAGCCGTTGCTTCACGGAGGTCTGGCGATGAATCTTAAAAGACGCACTCTGGTTGTGCTCTCCGCGCTGGCGATCGCGATCGTCTTGCCGGTGATGGCTGCACGGGCGGAGGACCCGGCGCCGGCTCCGGAAGCGCTCCCCACGCCCGCTTACGGCCCCACTTACAGCCCAACTTACAGCAAGGTTCCGACCGAGCGACTGCAAGTCCCCAGCGTTGATATCAACAGTCCGATTCCGCTCGCGGCGCAACCGCTCAGCCCGCAATCGCCGCCCGACGTCAATATTCCCCCGGCCGAGCGCACGCGCCTGGAGCATTCCAGGCTCTCCACCGGCGTGCTGGCCCATCAATGGTCGCCGACCCGGGAGATGCCGCCGGAGAGCGTGATTTCCGAGGGTTACATCGCGACCGGCGATCGAAGCGCCCGGGCCGTGAGCCTGAAGGAAGCGATTTACCTCGCGCTGCGCAACAATCCGAATATCCAGTCGGCAGAGTTGAACCCGCTGCTATCGCTCGAGAGCGTCCGCCAGAGCGAGGCGGCCTTCGATCCCGATCTGACCTCCAGGCTCGACGAGGAAAAAACCGTGACTCCGTCGACTTCGATACTCCAGACCGGCGGAGCGACGGCCTACGCGACCAAGGAATACGACTGGAATTTCGCCGCCAACAAATTGTTGTCGACCACCAACGGCACCTTGGGTCTTACCTTCAACAACAACCGCATCTTCACCAACTCGGCGTTCGCGTCGGTAAATCCCTCGTATGATCCCTCGCTGACGCTCTCGCTGTCGCAGCCGCTGCTGCGAAACTTCGGGCTGAACTTCGCGACCATCAGCGTGCGAATGGCGGAGATCAACCAGGAATCCGCGCAATTCAGCTACGAGCAGAATCTCAACGACTTCGTGCTGCAGGTCGGAAGCGATTACTGGAACGTGGTCCGCGCCGAGCAGAACCTCGAGGTCGCGCGCGAAGCCTACAAGCTGGCCGCCGACCTGGTGCGGCAGAACGAGATCAGCCTGAGAGTCGGCACGCTCGCGCCGCTCGACCTTCAGGAAGCCCAGTCCAGCGAGGCGAGCAACGCGGCGGGCGTATACCAGGCCGAGAACGCGCTGTCGGTCGCGCGCGTCGCTTTGCGCCAGGACCTGATGCTCAATCCGTCGCACGTCTTTCTGCCCGAACAGATCGAGCCTTCCGACCGGGCCACCGGGGCGGGCGATATCAGGTCCGACGAAGAGCAATCGCTCGAGTATGCGATGGAATACCGGCCCGAGCTGGCCTCGATGCGCCAGCTTATCCGCAGCCTCCTGCTGCAGGTGAAGTTCGCCGAGAATCAGACCTTGCCGCAGCTCAACTTCGGCGGGCAGATCGGCCTCACCTCGACCGCCGGCAACGTCAAGTGCTCCGAGCTTCTTCCCGGCCTGACCACGGTATTGCCGAACTGCACGATTCCCCCGTTAACGCCCGGCGTAAAGCTGCCGTACGCGGCCGGCTACGCAGGCGCGCTCAACAACATGTGGTCATTCGGATTCTACAACTACGCGCTGGTGCTCAGCTTCGAGCGCCCACTCACCAACGACGCAGCCAAGGCGGCGCTCGCGCAGGCCAGGATCCAGTACGAGCAGCAGCGCTTGCAGTACCGCGCGCTGATTTCGCAGATCGTCCTGGACGTGGACAATCAGTTGAGCACGGTCAGCAGCGATATCAGGACCGCGCAGGCCGACAAGATCGCGTCGGACTACGCGCGCGAATCGCTGCATGCGGAGGAGGAACGCTTCCGGGTCGGGATGGCGACCACTCACGACCTCCTCCAGTACCAGGAGTTGCTGGTGGCGGCGCTCGGCAGCGAAGTCAATGCCGACGCGAACCTCGAAGTCGCGAAGCTCGCGCTGCGTCATGCGCAGGGGATGCTGCTGAATTACTTCAATGTCAACTTCGAGGCGGAAGACCCGCATCAGGGCCGCTGGTACTCGCAGTTCTGAGCGGCGCGTTCGCCCGGTGACCGCGCTGGTTCCCCTTCCCGCTACGGGAAGGGGTTAGGGGTTAGGTCTCGTCGCAAGCCCTACGCGCGGCCGTCGACGGAGACGCGGCGGCTGGCGAAGCGCCAGCGGCCTTCCACTTTGCGCAACTCGTCCGCGTAATGGCCGACTGCGGCGAGCGCCGTTTTGCCGTTCCTGGAGTGGTAATATGTGAGGTAGCAACTGCCCGTCGCGCGATCGCCCTGAATCTCGAAATATACGCCGGTGACTACGTGACGCGCCTGTGCACCGACGACCGACTCTTTGTAGATCTTGACGAACTTGCAGAGCCCCTCGCGCCCGGCGTATTTTCCGAAGCGCTGACTCTCGAAAGTTCCGTCTTCGGTGAAGCAATCGATCCAGTCATCGTAGCGGCCGCTGTCGAGCGTAATCGAATAGAGCGTATAGAGATCGCGAATCTCTTCCCGGTCTTCCAGCGTTCCGCGAGCGACTTCCATTTACCTGCTCCTGCGAGTATCGGCCTTCAGATTACACCTGATTCGCGCAGGCGGGCGACCTCATCCCAGCCGTAGCCCAACTCCTCGGTCAGTATCAGCTCGGTATGTTCCCCGAGCTCGGGCGCCGCGCCGCGCGGATTGCCCGGGGTCTTGCTGAAGATGATCGGCATGCCGACTACCTTGGTCGTCCCCAGCGCCGGATGTTCGTAGTCAACGATATACTCATTGGCGATTACCTGCGGGTCGTTGGGCAGGTCGGACACCGAATTGACGATCCCGAAAATAAAATCGCCGCCGGCTTTGAGGATCCTGAGCCATTCCTCGCGCGGCCTGGCGGCGAAGGTGCGGTCGAGGATTTCGATCAGCGCCCGCGAGTTCTGACCGCGCGCGAGCAGCTCCTTGAAGCGTGGATCTTCCACCAAGTCGCCGAGGCCGAGTGCGACGCAGAGGTCTTTCCAGTATCGATTCGATTGCAGCATCGAGAGACACAGCCACTTGCCGTCGCCGCATCGGTAGTGGTTCCACAGCGGGTTGAACGCCGCCTCGCGCGCCACGCGCGGCATCTCCCATCCCATCATCGCGCGCGATGCGACGTTGAGTCCTTGCAGCATCGTCATCGAACCGAGATGCGAGACGTCGATTTCCTGGCCGATGCCGTAGCGCTCGCGCGCCAGCAACGCGGTGATTACGCCGAAGGCGACCATGATCGCGCCGCACTGATCGGCGATCCCGCCGGTGATGTAGGTCGGCGGCTGGTCGGGCCCGCCGATCGCGTTCATGATTCCGGAGCGGCCCTGTCCCAGGTAGTCGAAGGAAGGATCGCCGCTCTCGGGTCCTTTGGGGCCGTAGCCCGACGCGCTCGCATAGATGAGGCGCGGATTGTGCGCGCTGAGCGACTGGTAGTCGAGCCCCAGCCGCGCGGCGACACCCTGGCGGAAGTTCTGCACGAACACGTCGCTCCTGGCCGCCAGCTTGTAGATGATCTCGCGTGCCTCCGGCTTCTTCAGGTCGAGCGCGAGGCTCCGCTTGTGGCGGTTGTTGGCCTCGAAGTAGAAATTGCGCGCGGCCTTGTAGGTCGAGCCGCCGGCCACCGCCAGAATCCATCGCGCCGGGTCGCCGCTCTCCCGCTCCTCGATCTTGATTACCTCGGCACCGAGATCCGCCAGCATCACGCCGGCAACCGGACCCTGCTGCCAGATGGTCCAATCGATGACCCGAATTCCCTTGAGCGGAGCATCCATGTCGTAGTCCCGGCGAGAGATTGGATTTCAAAGCCGTATATAGCACAGGATTCGATGCGCGAGTGAATGACTCTTCGCCCGGCCCGCCGCGATAATGTTGCGCAGCCGCGAACTTCGTATGACGATAGTGGGGCCGATGCTTCGATACCTGGTCAACTTTCTCTATCCGCCGCGATGCGCGGCCTGCGACGCGCGGCAGCCGATCGAAACCGCCCGGCGGGTATGCGAGCCGTGCCTGGCGCGAATCGAGCGGCTCGCAGAGCCGCTGTGCGAGCGGTGCGGGATGCCGTTCGACGAAGGCGACAGCGATCGCGGCGGCATCTGCGCCCGATGCATGCAATCGCCGCCGCGCTTCGGCCTCGCTCGCGCCGCCGCGCGTTATCGCGCGAGCGCGGAAGACGAAGGCGGCACGCTCGCCTCGATCGTGCGCCGCCACAAGTACGGTCTCGACCAATCGTTGGGGCGTGCGCTCGCGGAGTGTATCGGCCCTCAGTGGCCGCTGCCGGCCGCCCACTACGATCTGGTGATTCCCGTCCCGCTCCATCGGGCGCGGCTCCGATGGCGCGGATTCAACCAGGCCGCTCTGCTCGCGGTCGAGGTCGCCCGGCGGCTCGATTGCCGCCTCGACATGACCAACCTGATCCGGACCAAGCCGACCGCTCCGCAGACCGCGCAAGACCTGGAAACGCGCCGCCGCAACGTGCGCCGCGCTTTCGCCGTCAAGCGTCCCGGCGCCTTCGCCGGCCGGCGGGTGCTGCTGGTTGACGATGTGATGACCACCGGCGCGACGGCCGACGAATGCGCCCGCACCCTGAGAGCGGCGGGAGCGCGCGCGGTCGACGTCTTCACGCTGGCGCGCGCGTTATGATCGCGGAAGAGCGCGCGCGCTGGGACGAGCGCCATCGCGAACGCCACGTTCCGGGCGAGCCCGAGCCGTTCCTGCTCGAGATGCTGTCGCTTCTGCCGCGCGGCCTGACGCTGGATGTAGCGGCCGGCAGCGGACGCAACAGCCTGGTGCTGGCGCGGGCTGGAATGAAAGTCGTCGCGCTCGATTATTCTGAGGCCGGCCTGCGCACGCTCACCCATTCGGCGCGCCCACAGGGATTGGCGGTCTGGCCGGTAGTCGCAGACGCGACCAGCTTTGCGTTCGGCGAAAACCGCTACGACCTGATCGTGAACGTCAACTTCCTCGAGCGCGAATTGTTCGAGCCTTTCAAGACCGCGCTCAAGCCAAGCGGAATTCTGCTGGTCGACACTTTCATGGTCGGCCAGGCCGCGCTCGGCCATCCCCGCGAGCCGCGCTTTCTGCTCGGCCGGTACGAGCTGATGGAGCTGCTCTCCGGGCTGGAGATCCTGCGCTATCGCGAGGGCTTGGTCACCTATCCCAACGGGACCAAGGCCTCGCGCGCCTCAGCGCTGGCGTCACGCCGCAAGCGCTGAAGGATTGGACACCCGGTGCGTCGCACGCAACAATACGAATGGGAATTGCCGTGGCGAAAGTCGAGCTCTACACGACCAGCGCTTGCCCGTTCTGCGTGCGAGCCAAGGCCTTGCTTCGAAACAAGGGCGTCCAATTCGAGGAGATCGACGTTACCGACGACGACGAGCTGCGCGAGAAAATGACCGAACTCGCGGGCGGCCGGCGCACCGTGCCGGAAGTCTTCATCAACGGCCAACTCGTCGGCGGATACGAAGAGTTGCGTGACTCTGACAAATCAGGCGAGCTGGACCGGATGCTCGCTCAACCCGAATAGCAAAATCGTCCACGCCGGATGCAGGCGCGCGGCGCCACTCCATCCCCGACCGCCGAGCCGATTCAATCGCCGTTCGGAGAGGCGACCAGACCCTCGTTCATGTGATGCAGCGCTTCGCGATCGGTCGAGGAGTCGAACTGAATCGCCTCGGCATTCACGGTCATCAGCGAGCCGTCGGTCGATACGTCGCTATGCGCCTTGATGACCGCGTCGACCGAATCGGGGTACTTCTCGTTCGCCATGGCCTTCAGCTTCTCGTTCATCTTGTGAGCGTCGATGGCGTCGGCGACGTCTTCAGGATTGATTTTTTCGCTGTAGGTCAGCTCTCCCAGCACCTTGTAGGGCTTGCCCGCCGGAGCGTCGTCAGGCGTGACATAGATATGCGCGATATCCATGTGCTGCACGTATTGCTGCTGCTTGACCTCGTTGGCCTGGCGTTGCGCCTGGATCGCGGCGCAGGCCGACAGGCCCACGGAAATAAAAATTGCGACCAATTTCGACAGTTGCGATGACCGCATGACTAGCCTCACGAATCGAAATTCCTTCCCGCCTGGATTATAGCGCACCCGCCCGTTAAGTCTAACGATTCGAGCCCGGCTCGCTGCGGACCCTCTCTCTTATCTCCCCCTGGCCAGGGGGAGAAGTTTAAGGGAGGCAGCCAGCTTTCACGCAGGGTGTTGAGCGAAGCGGACTTTGCAAGGTGAAGGAAGTTTCTCAACACCCTGCTAGGATCGCCTCGTGACCAGACTCGGGGTTTGCTTCCTGATGGTGTTCGGAGAGCTGGCGTTCGGCGGGACGCTCGCGCTCGCGATACCGCCGTTCTTCAAGATCGAACGGGGCTTCTACAAGTCGAGCGCCGCGGTCTACCTGGCCGCGGGCCTCACCAACGCGATTGGGCTGGCGTTTCTGGCCCATCGGGGCGACCATCCGGGTTCGCCGGCGGCATCATCGTTATGGATGCTGAGCGCGCTCTGGATGCTGTTTTGCATCGTGCTCGGCCTGTACGTCTTTACGCTCTGGACCGACCTCGGCCTGATGCGGGCACGGGCTTATACCTGCGCTCTCGCGATCGGCCTCGCCGCAGTGCTGGCCAACCCGCTGATGCTCAAGCCGGCGGCCTTCGGCGTTATCGGATCGGTCGCCTATGGCATGACTGCGGTGCTTTCCTCGATGGTGCTGGGATTCGCCAGCGCCGCGATGCTGTTCGGCCATTGGTATCTGATCGATCCGAATCTGCCGGTGGATTATCTGCGCTCGCTGGTGCGTGTGCTGGGCGCCGCGCTGGTCGGCGATTTGGCAGTGCTCGCGCTCGCGATCGGCGCGCTCGCGCTCTTCGGCGGCGGCGGCGCTTCGGCAGTACGCGAGCTGGCTTCGTCGGACCTGACGATTCTGATCTTCCGTCTGATGATCGGACCGGCGGCTTCGATCGTGCTGGTCTGGATGTGCTGGCAGACGCTCAAGATTCCCCAGACCATGGCCGCGACGGGACTGCTCTATATCGCGGTGATGTCGGTGCTGGTCGGCGAGTTGCTGGGCCGCTTCATCCTGTTCCGCACCGGCGTCCCGCTGTGAGCGCGACAGCCCTCGCGCGCCGACAAGGCCACGGGCACAAGCGAGCGCTCAATCGTCACCTCTCCCTGACCAGGGAGAGGTCGCGTGAGCAACGCGAGCGCGGGTGAGGGTGGTCTGGCGGCACGCGATGATCGATCCATACTCCTCGGGGGAGTTCTTTGCTCGCCGACGCGAGTTTGCCGATGAAATGACCGGCGAGACGCCGGTCCTACTTCAGAGGAGGAACCGGCACGGAGGCCGGCGCTACTGGAGCATTAGAGCCGCGCCGTTCATGGCGGCTTTCTGCGGCTGCCCGGCCGTGATAGCGATAGAATGTGACCGACGATTTCGACAGCGAGCGCTTTCCGGGCAATTTCTATCAGGGCATAATCGTGCGACTCGACCGCGCGCGTGGGCGCGGGATGGTGCGCTCGAATCGGGGCCGCGACGTCTCGTTCGAGTTCCCGTTCGTCGCGGTCGTGGGCGCGGGAATCGGCGGCCGGATGCCGGGGATCGAATTGCTGAAGGAGGGTGACCGGGTCGGATTCGACGTCGGATGGACCTCCAGCGGACTGCGTGTGACCACTATCAAGCCGCTGGAGCAAACCGACACGCCCGAGTGAGCCCGTCGGCCGGCGGCGTTATTTCCGCCGCGGCTGCATCATCCGCCACATTCTGACGCCTACGGCCTCCCTTAACGGCGCGTACAACCGCATATGGTGCCAAGGGTCGGAGCAAGGCTGACGCGCCAGTTGCGGATGGCTCCGACGTGGTTCTCGGCTCGAACAGCCCGCGCGTTTTGAAGGGCGCGCCCAATCGCTCCAACCTCGCGCATCTCGGCGCCGACTCGCGAGTTGCAGCGTTCCTGCGGGAGGCTCTCGAGCCCAGGCGCGGCGGCCTGCTCACTAGGTGTTCTTCTCAAGCTCACTTAGAGTCACTGCCGCTATTGACAACCATCGGTTATATTTGCTAACTATCAGTCGTCCCCAACTCGGCAGTCAGGTGAAGGGCCTCCAGCGTCGCGCATCGGGCGTCCCGCTGTCCCAGCGTGGAAGTCTGCCCAAAACGTGTAGGAGGCTCAAATGAAAGTGCGACGATTGCGGCTTTTTTTGTCTTCCGGGCTTCTGATGACGACGATGCTGAGCTTCGCCTGGAGCGCCCATGCTTGCTCCAGCAATTGCTCCACCACTACCTGCCCCACCACAATCACCTGTTGTTGCGCCATCACTAGTGCCGGAACCAGCTACGCTCTGGGCGCCGACCTCAACCCCGGCGGCGGCTACTCAGGCATCTCGATTCCGGCCGGTCTCGGGGCTGTCGTTATTAACCTCAACGGATTCTCCATCCTGGGGAGCGGGAGCGGGAACGGTATCAGCGGCTCGACCGCAACCTATGTGACCGTCGAGAATGGCCTGATCTCGGGAATGGGTGGGAACGGGATTACGCTTGGGACACACGCGACAGTCAAAGATGTCGGATCAGACTACAACACCGGCACCGGGATCGCCCTCAGCGACTACTCCTCGGTCGAGTACAGCGAAGCGGGTTACAACGGCGTAGGTATAAGTTGCGGGCTAGGTTGCTCCACGATTTTGCGGAACGTCGTTGACAACAATACGACCGGCATATCGACGGGAGCGAGCGACATTGTCATGGAAAACGAAGTCGCGTACAACGCCACTTCCACCGCGTTCAGCTCGAGCACCGTTTGGGGCCTGAACGTGTTCGACAACAACAGCGCGCCCGCATGCACTATAGTTGGAATGGGCGGCAGCTCACAGGCAAACAACGTCTGCGACGGCTCGTACGGGCCGCCATAATGGCCCTCCGTCCACGAGCAGCACACCGGTTCCACGAGCAGCACAAAGGAGACATTACCATGAAAACGCTAAAATCACTTGTTGGGACGCAAACCCTCGCTGGGCTCTTGCTTATTGCGGCCATGTTGTGCGGACTTGCAGTTCGCGCCGACGCGGCTGCCGGCCCGTCATGCTACGGTTACCCCAGCGGCTATTTGTGCAACTACACTTGCGGTCTAAGGACCAACTGCCCGGCGAATGCGCGATGCGCGATCTCGGCGCCTTCATCGCAGAGCAACTATCCAGTCCTGATCTGTACTCCTGGAAGCTACTATCTCAACGCGAATCTCTCAGTAACTTCCAAGACCTCGGGAGTGGATGCAGTAGACTTTGACTTTTACAGCAGCAATGTCATCCTCGATCTCCACGGGCACACCGTTTCCGGCCCGGGAAATGTCACTGGATATAATGGGAGTGGCATTTACGATCAGTTCGGCGCCACCGATTACGATGCAGTTATCAACAACACGGGCACTGGAAAGGTTCAGAACTTTCCCCTGTACGGAGTTTCTCTGGGCGGCAACGCTGATGTCGAGAACTTGAGCGTCACCAACAACGGCTTCGCTGGGATCGACGTGGGGAGTTACTCCAGGGTTATTGGCAACACTACTACCAGCAACGGAGGCGGCCCCCTTTACAGCACACTTCCTGGAATATCCACGGCCAACGACTGCCTCATTTACGGGAACTTCGCCAACAGCAACGCCGGAGACGGGATCGATACTCCAGGCAGCACGGCCGGTTCTAACGTGGACACCAACCAGGCCGAAAGCAACGGAGGCTACGGACTCGACTTGGGGGGTACATATACTGGCTTCGGGGGTAACACAATCGGCGACACGACCGGGACCGGCGCGAACACGTTAGGCTGTGTGCTGCCCGACCCGGGGAAGGGTAACGCCCCCTATGCGGTTTCGATGCTGACAAATACGTGCGGGGTCCATACAGGTTATGGGCCTGACCAGCCGTGATAGCGATAGAACGTGGCTGACGATTTCGACGGCCGAGGGGAGCTGCGAGCGGGAAAGCGCTGCGCAGCTCCCCCGTTCAAGGATCCCCGTTTGCGGACTGGCGCCCATCAAGGTTTCTCGCTGACCCCGATGTAGCACAGCGTCCGCGTTGTTCACGGCGGCTTTCTGCGGATGCCTGGCCGTGATAGCGATAGAATGTGAGCGGCGATTTCGACACCGAGCGCTTTCCCGGTAATTTCTATCAGGGCATAATCGTGCGGCTCGACCGCGCGCGTGGCCGCTGGATGGTGCGCTCGAATCGGGGCCGCGACGTCTCGTTCGAGTTCCCGTTCGTCGCGGTCGTGGGCGCGGGAATCGGCGGCCGGATGCCGGGAATAGAATTGCTGAAGGAGGGTGACCGGGTCGGATTCGACGTCGGATGGACCTCCAGCGGACTGCGCGTGACCACTATCAAGCCGCTCGAGCAAACCGACACGCGCGAGTGAGCTCGTCGGCCGGCGGCGTTATTTCCGCCGCGGCTGCATCATCCGCCACATTCTGACGCCGAGCGGGAAAATCTCGCCGAGCACTTCGTAACCCGCGCGGGTGTAGTAGGGGACGTTGGCCTCGGTCGCGGTTTCCAGGTAGACGCCGGCCAGGTTGCTTCGCTGCGCGGCCAGCTCGCGCAGATGGTCCAGCAAGGCGATTCCGAAGTGCCGCCGCTGACAGCTCTGAGGACAGCCTCGCCCCGCTACGACCTCGCCCCCCCCCCGCACAACTCGCCACCATCCGGATGGCGCAGAAAGACAGAGGGCGCCGCGGGTCGAGCGGTTTTCCAATTCGCGCGTTTTGAAGGGCGCGCGCGCCCAATCTCTCCAACGCCGCCTATCTCGACACCGGCCCGCGCACACTTCCACAATTTGAGAGCGTTCCTGCGAGAAGCTTTGGAATCTGCCGCGGCCGTGCCCGCAACGCTCTGTCGCGATCAGATACACTCGGAGTCACGTTGTTCTCTGGCCACTACAAGTTCTCTCTTGACGACCAGCGGTTACATTTGCTAACCACGAGTCGGATAAACACGGGGCAGACAAAAAGGGACTCCAGCGGCTCGCATGGGGCGTCCCGCCGTTCCCCCGATGAGGCTCTGCCCACAGCGCGCAGGAGGCTCAAATGAAACGGAGAAGAGTGCGGTTTGTCATGTCTTCAGGGCTCCTCATGGCGATGATGCTGAGCTTCGCCTGGAGTGCCCAGGCCACCAATTGCAACTCCACAAGCAAACAAATCAGCGCGTCTTGTACGATCGCCGCGGCGGGAACCTGGACAGTGGTCGCCGATCTCAACCTTACCGGTTCGACCTCGGGCATCTCGATCAATTCCAGCCTCGGAGCGGTCATCATTAAGCTCAACGGGTTCTCGATCATCGGCCCCGGAAGTGGGACCGGCGTCGGCATCAGCGGTTCAAGCGCGAACAGTGTCACCGTGGAGAATGGCCGCATCCTCAGCATGGGTGGGAACGGGATCACGCTTGGCACCAGCGCGACGGTCACGGACGTCGGAGTGGACTCAAACGGCGGCGACGGGATCGCGGTCGGCAACGATTCCACGATTGAGTACAGCGAGGCGGGCTCCAACGGCAGCACCGGCATAGCCTGCGGCGGAGACTGCACGATTGACTATGACGTCGTCGACAACAATGCGACGGGCATATCGACCTCGGCCACGGGAGGTATTCTCAAGGGCGATGAAGTTGCGTCCAACACCACTGCCACCTCGCTAACCACGACCACCACGCTGGACCAGAACGTGTTCGACAACAACAGCTCTTCGTGCAGCTCACTAGGCGGCGGCGCATCGGACGACAACAACGTCTGCGACGGCGTCATCCACTAGGGGCCCGGTATCACGAAAAGGACAAGGGAGACATTCCATGAAGACGCAAGGACTAATTGTGGTGACGCAAATCCTCGCCGCACTCCTGATTATTTCGGCTGCGCTGTGCGGACCTGCAAATCGCGCATACGCGGCTTCCGGTCCGACATGTTACGGTTACGGCAGCTATTCCTGTGAGGCGACATGCGGGACAACTAAAACCTGCACGGCGAACGCGCGATGCTCGATCTCGGCGCCGGCAGCGCAGGCCGACTATCCGGTGGTCATCTGCACTCCGGGGAGCTACTACCTCTCGGCGAATCTCTCGGTAACTTC
>Ga0181521_10005346_pt1 | contig 14320 bp, 11 predicted proteins | sample PEATcosm2014_Bin_32_FD_119764 | JGI IMG/M metagenome (GOLD analysis project Ga0181521, IMG submission 119764) | Peatland microbial communities from MTU Mesocosm Facility, Houghton, MI, USA - PEATcosm2014_Bin02_60_metaG | ecosystem: Environmental > Terrestrial > Soil > Wetlands > Peat | place...
CGGCGTTGCTGCGTCAGGCTTTCGCCCATTGCGCAAGATTCCCCACTGCTGCCTCCCGTAGGAGTCTGGGCCGTGTCTCAGTCCCAGTGTGGCTGATCGTCCTCTCAGACCAGCTACCCGTCGATGCCTTGGTAGGCCATTACCCCACCAACTAGCTGATAGGCCGCGAGCCCCTCCCGAAGCGGAATCCATTTCCTCACCAGGTCATGCGGCCCGGTGGGGGCATCCGGTATTAGCACCGGTTTCCCGGTGTTGTCCCGGTCTTCGGGGCAGGTTGCTCACGTGCTACTCACCCGTTCGCCACTCCGTCTTCATCAGTGTTGCCACCGAATGGACAGCGTTCGACTTGCATGTGTTAGGCACGCCGCCAGCGTTCGTCCTGAGCCAGGATCAAACTCTCCATCGAGACCTTCGTTCGGCCCCGAAGGACCTCCCGAAAATCGAAGAGTCAGCCGAGGTGACTCGCCCCGGCTGACAAGTAAGCAGAGCCTCCGAAGAGGAACCCCGCCTACCACTGATTTATTACTTGACAGTCAGCACTGGTCGCGCAGAAGCGCTCCAGTGCTGCCCGCACTGGCTTTTGGCTCTCGCTCTTCCGTTTTCAAGGAACGACCGGGGCACCCACCAAAGGCGTTGGTGCCACCGTCCCGAGGCGGGCGACGTATCGCACCGCCGAAATCTCGGATCCCACCGCCCGGGGCCGCCGACGCGGCCAACCGGATAGCGGCGGGACATGCATGGTACCAGTGCCTGAGAGGGGCCGTCAACGGCGCCCCGGGCCGGTTCGAGCGGTCGTGCCGAACCTAACATGACGTCGAAAAGTCGCGATTCTCAGCCGGAGGCACCATGAGCAGCCAGTATTCGAAGATCTACGTCGGAGGGGCCTGGGTCGACTCGGAGGGCTCCGAGACCATCCCGGTGGTGAATCCGGCTACCGAGACCGTGATCGCCGAGGTCCCCGCCGGCACCCCGGCCGACGCCGATCGGGCCGTGGCGGCGGCCAAGGCTGCGTTTGACGCCTGGGGTGCCACACCGCCGGCCGAGCGCGGCAAGTTCCTGGGCTGGATCGCCGACGTGCTCAGCGCCCAGGCCGACCAGCTGGCCGCGACGATCTCGGCCGAGGTGGGCACGCCGCTCAAGGTGGCCAAGATGATGCAGGTCGCCGGTCCGCTCGCCCACCTCGCCTCGCACGCCGGTCTGGCCGAAGAGTTCCCGTGGGAGGAGAGGGCGGGCGGTTCGTTGGTCATCCGGGCCCCGGTCGGGGTCGTGGCGGCCATCACGCCCTGGAACTTTCCCCTGAACCAGGTGGTGAACAAGATCGCCCCCGCGATCCTGGCCGGCTGCCCGGTCATCTTGAAGCCGAGCGAGGTCGCCCCGCTCACCGCATGGGCGATCGCCGAAGCCGCCGAGCAAGTGGGTCTCCCCCCGGGTGTCTTCAACCTCCTGAGCGGCACCGGCCCGGTGGTCGGCGAGGCGCTGGTGAGGCACCCCGACGTCGACATGGTCTCGTTCACCGGATCGACCCGAGCCGGCAAGCAGATTGCCGCGCTGGCCGCAGGCTCGGTCAAGCGGGTTGCCCTCGAGATGGGCGGCAAGTCGGCCAACATCATCCTGGACGACGCCAACCTCGATGAGGCCCTCTCGGCCGGAGTCCGGGCGTGCTACGTGAACTCGGGCCAGGTCTGCGTCGCGCTCTCTCGCATGCTGGTCCCCCGGAGCCGCTACGACGAGATCGTCGACCGCGTGAAGGACATCGCCGAGGCGATGACCGTGGGTGATCCCGAGACCGATGTCCAGCTGGGGCCGCTCGTCTCTGAGACCCAGCGCGACCGGGTGCGGTCCTACATCGACAAGGGGGTTGCAGAGGGGGCCCGCCTGGTCACGGGCGGATCAGCGGCTCCCGATGATCTGCCGACCGGGTACTACGTGCGCCCGACGGTTTTCGCCGACGTCGACAACTCGATGACGATCGCCCAGGAGGAGATCTTCGGACCGGTGCTCACCGTCATTCCCTACGACGACGAGGACGACGCGGTGAGGATCGCCAACGACACCATCTACGGGCTCTCGGGCGCGGTGTGGTCGAGCGACACCAAGCGCGCCGAGCGTGTGGCCAGGCGACTCCGGACGGGAACGGTGCGCGTGAACCAGGGCGGGCGCGGACGCGGGCCCTTCGGTGGGTTCAAGCAGTCGGGCCTCGGGCGTGAGTCCGGACGATTCGGCCTCGAGGAGTACGTCGAGCTGCAAAGCATCAGCATCCCCGACCACTGAGCGGGCCGAGAGGCATCGTCTCGGGCGATCCCAACTCGCGGCGAACGGTCTCGATCGCTGACGATCCCGCCCGCTCGGACGCTCAACGTCCAGCGGTCCGGACCGAGAGGTTGGGATCGCCGGGCACCCACCACCGCCAGGGCTCCTCGGCGGCCACGCGGATGCCGATGCGCGGCCCGATCCCCGGGGTGGCCGGCGGCTCGGTCCCATCGGTGCACAGCCGGACCCCCGAGTCGCCGACCAGCAGGTCCGCCCCGTCAAAGGCCCCGGTCAACTCGAGGGCCTGACACAACTTGGCCGGGCCACTGCAGAGATCGCGCTCGCGCCGCGCCGCCGGTCGGGCTGCCCACATGGCCTCGGTCCCGGCCACCGGGACCCCCGCCCGCAGGAGGACCGCCCCGGCCACCGACTCGGGCCCGCACACGACGTTGGCGCACCAGTGCATCCCGTAGGTGAAGTACACGTACAGCCGGCCCGGAGGGCCGAACATGGTGGCGTTGCGCTGTGTCGGTCCGCGGTAGGCATGCGAGGCCGGGTCTTCCGTCCCGCGGTAGGCCTCCACCTCCACGATGCGGACGACCCGCTCGCCATGGACGAGCAGGGTGTTGAGGAGCCGGGGGGCCACCTCGACGGGATCGCCGGCCAGCAGTTCGCTCGACACCGAGACCGCTGCGGCGGCCCCGGTGCTCACGACGACGCGGGGTTCGGTTGGTCCTCGCCGGCCAGGACGCCGAGCCGCGTCCGGTCAACGCCGAGGCGGCGGCCGAAGCGTTCCAGCTGTTCGGAGACGGCCACCGACCCGGCACCACCGGGCGTCGTGCGCCTGCTGACCGCCACCCCCGGCTCGAGCAGTTTGGCCCCCGCGTCCCCGAGATCGGGGTGGGCCTGGACCAGTTCGGAGAGCGGAACGTGCCGCTCCACCGAATCACGCACCAAGCCGGCCACCAGCGAGTGGGCCTTGCGGAAGGGCACACCCTTCTCGACCAGGAACTCGGCCAGGTCGACCGCGGCGGCCAAAGACCCGTCGGCGGCCGCCTGCATGCGCTCATGGTGGAACTCCACCGTGGCGAACAGGCCCGAGAGGGCCCGAAGGGCCAGGGTGATCTGGTGCACCGCGTCGATGAGCGGCTCCTTGTCCTCTTGGAGATCCCGGTTGTAGGAGAGCGGCAATCCCTTGAGTGTCACCAGCAGCCCGGTCAGATGCCCGATGAACCGACCCGCCTTCCCGCGGGCCAGCTCGGCCACGTCGGGGTTCTTCTTCTGGGGCAGCATCGAGCTGCCGGTCGCGTACGCGTCGGCGAGCGTGCAGAAGCCGAACTCCTCGGTCGACCACAGCACGACCTCCTCCCCCATCCGCGAGAGGTGCACGCCGAGCAGGGCGATGTCGAAGAGCGCCTCGGCCACGAAGTCTCGGTCCGAGACGGCGTCGAGCGAGTTCTCGAACCGTGCGTGGAAACCGAGCGCCTCGGCGACGAAGTCGGGGTCGAGCGGCAGCGAGGACCCCGCCAGTGCGCCGGCCCCGAGCGGACAGACGTCCATCCGTTCGACGGTGGCGATCAGCCGGTCGACGTCGCGGGCGAGCGCCCACCCGTGGGCCAGCAGGTGATGGGCGAGCAGGACCGGCTGGGCCCGCTGCAGATGGGTGTAGCCGGGCAGATAGGCGTCGCCGGCCTCGGTGGCCCGGCCGGTCAACACCTCTTGGAGCGCCATGACCTCGGTGGCCACCCCGGTCAGCCGTCGGCGGCACCACAGGCGCAGGTCCGTGGCCACCTGGTCGTTACGGCTCCGGCCGGTGTGCAGCTTGGCCCCGACGTCGCCGGCCAGCTCGGTGACCCGCCGCTCGATGGCGGTGTGCACGTCCTCATCGCCGGCAGCAAACACGAAACGTCCGCCGGCCACCTCCTCGCCCACCCGGTCCAGCGCGGCCAGGAGCACCTTGACCTCGCCCTCGGTCAGCACCCCGCCCCGGCCGAGCCCCTGGACGTGCGCGCGCGACCCGGTGAGGTCGTCGATGGCCAGCGCCCAGTCGAACCCGACGCTGACGGTGAACTCCGAGACGACGTCGGCCATCTTGTCGCCGAAGCGGCCCTGCCACAGGGTCACGAGTCCTGCCCCCGCTCCTGGCGGGACGCCCAGGTCGAGACGCCCAGCCCGTAGATCCGCACGAAACCCTCGGCGTCTTGGTGACGGAAGGTGTCGCTGGCGTCGTAGGTGGCCAGGCCGTGGTCGTAGAGGGCCACCGGGCTGCGACGGCCCTCGACGGTGCACACGCCGGGGGCCTCGAAGCGCAGCCTGACCTCACCGGTCACGTGACGCTGGCTCCGCTCGATGAACGCGTCCAGCGCCTGCTTGAGGGGCGAGAACCACATGCCGTCGTAGACAAGCTCGGCCCACCGGTGCTCGAGCCGCATCTTCTCGTGCGCCATGTCCCGCTCGAGCGTGAGGTCCTCGAGGTCGGCGTGGGCGGCCAGCAGGGCCAGGGCCCCCGGGCACTCGTAGATCTCCCGGCTCTTGATCCCGACCCGACGGTTCTCGACCATGTCGATCCGACCGAACCCGCGCGAGCCGGCGATGTCGCTCATCAGTTCGATGATCGACTGGACACCGAGGGTGACCCCGTCGACCGAAACCGGCACGCCCGCCTCGAACCCGACCACCACGGTGATCGGTTCGCGGTTGCGCACCCTGGTCAGGGTGTACGCGTCGTCGGGCGGAGCGGCCCAGGGGTCCTCGATCGCACCGCACTCGATGGTCCGGCCCCACAGGTTCTCGTCGATCGAGTAAATCTTCTCGGCCGTCACCTCGATCGGGATCTCCCACTTGGCCGCGTACTGCACGCAGTCGGCGCGCGACATGCCCCACACCCGGGCCGGAGCCAACACGTCGAGGTCCGGCGCCAGCGAGTGGGTCCCGACCTCAAAGCGCACCTGGTCGTTCCCCTTCCCGGTGCAGCCGTGGGCGACGGTATCGGCGCCGTGGATCCTGGCCTGCGCGACCAGGTGGCGCACGATGAGCGGCCGTGACAGCGCCGAGACCAACGGGTACTTGTGCTCGTACTTGGCATTGGCGAGGATCGCCGGCACGCAGAACTCCTCGGCCAGCTCGCGACGCGCGTCGACCACGACCGCCTCGACCGCCCCGGCGGCCCGGGCCCGTTGGCGGACCTTGTCCCACTGCTCGGGGGTGGCGTCGACGTCCTGGCCGACATCGACCGCCACCGCGATCACCTCGACGTTGTGCTGTTCGATGAGCCACCGAACCGCGACCGAGGTGTCCAGACCACCGCTATAGGCAAGCACCACGCGCTTGGCCACGTTTATCGCCTCCGTTGGACTGGCGCGCCCGTCCGGCGCGTCATCGATCGGTCATCTCAGGTCGACGAACCGGCGCCCCGCGTCGGCTCGATCAGGGATTGGAGTCGCTCGACCATTGCCGGAGCTCCGTGCTCCTCCGCGACCACGAGTAGCACCGTATCGTCGCCGGCCACCGTCCCCAACAGGCCGGCCAGGCCGCCCCGGTCCAGGGCCGACGCGACCACGTGCGCGCATCCCGGCGGGGTCCGCAGCACCACCAGGTTCCCCGAGGGGGCGATCTCGACCACCCACTCGCCGAGGACCCGGCGCAGCTGTTCGTTCGGAACGATCTGCTGGGTGGGGAGCTCGGCCAGTGCGTACGCGCTGTCCCCGCCGGGCAGCCGGACCTTCACGGCGCCCAGCTCCTCGAGGTCTCGCGAGACGGTCGTCTGGGTGGCCTCCACCCCCTCGGCCGCCAGGAGCTCGACCAGCTGGGCCTGGTTGGTCACCGGCCGGGTCTCGAGGATTTTGGCGATCCGGTGCTGGCGTTGATGCTTGGTCACCCTCACGGCGGGCCCTCTCTCGAGGAGGCCCCCTCGGCCAGCACCCGGCCAAGGATGGCCAGCGCCTCGTCGATCTCGGCGTCGCTCACCAGAAGCGACGGGGCCACCCGCACCGCGTCCGGCCGGATCGCGTTGACCAGCAGCCCGGCCTCCAGGGCCCGGGTCGCCACGTCCTTGGCGTCGTCGCCCGACAGCCGCGCCGCCAGCAGGAGTCCCGCGCCGCGCACGTCGAGCACCCCGGGCAAACCACCGAGCCCTGCGGCCAGCCTCGCCCCGGCCCGGCGGGCCCGGCCGCACACGTCCTCGGCCTCCATCACGGCCAGGGTGGCCTTGACCGCCGAGAGGGCCAGGGGCTGGCCGCCGAATGTCGAGCCGTGGTCCCCCGGGCCGAACGCGGCTGCCACCTCGGCCCGGGCCCAGCACGCCCCGGCCGGCATCCCGTTGCCGAGCGCCTTGGCCATGGTCACGATGTCGGGCTGGAGATCCTGGGCCTGGAAGGCGAACCACCACCCGGTCCGGCCGAGCCCGGTCTGGATCTCGTCGGCGATGAGCAGCACCCCACGTTCGTCACAGAGCCGGCGCACACCGGCCAGGTAGTCCGACGACGGCACCACCACGCCGCCCTCACCCTGGATCGGCTCCAAGAGGACCGCCGCGCTCGGCGCCGCGTCCAGGGCGCCCTCCATCGCTTCGAGGTCGTCGAAGGGCACGTGGGTGAAGCCGGCCGGGATCGGCTCGAACGGCACGTGCTTCTCGGGCTGGCCGGTCGCGGCGAGCGTGGCCAGGGTCCGGCCGTGGAAGGACCCGAGCGCGGTCACGATCCCGGCCCGGCCCGGCCCGGCCCACCGGCGGGCCAGCTTGATCGCACACTCGTTGGCCTCGGCCCCCGAATTGGCGAAGAACACCTGGCCCCCCGCCGGCGTGGTCCCGCCGCCGATCAGCCGGTCGAGCGTGGTCGCCACCTCGGGAGCCAGTGCGTTGCGGTAGAGGTTCGAGACATGGCTGAGCGTGGAGGCCTGCGCTCCCACCGCCGCGGCCACGACCGGATGCGAGTGGCCGAGCGAGACCACCGCCAGCCCGCCGATGAAGTCGAGGTAACGACGGCCCTCCTCATCGAAGAGCTCGGTGCCCGAACCGCGGACGAACACCGGCGGGGGCGGCGTGTAGGTGGCCATCAACGCCGAACGGGTGTCCTTCAGTTCACTCACGGCGACACCATCGTGCCCACGCCGGTGTCGGTGAACAGCTCGACCAACAAGGTGTGCGACAACCGGCCGTCGAGGATGTGGGCGCGCCGCACCCCTTCTCGCACCGCGTGCGCGGCCGCCTCGACCTTGGGGATCATCCCCCCGTCGACCACCCCTTCTTTGACCAGGCGGTCGATGTCGGTCGCGTTGATCTGTCCGATGAGCGAGGAGGGGTCGTTGCGATCCGACTGCACTCCGGGCACGTCGGTCAGGTACACCAGCTTGTCGGCCGACAACGCGACGGCGATGGCGCCGGCGGCGGTGTCGGCGTTGATGTTGTAGGCCTGCCCGGCCGCGCCGATCCCGACGGTGGCGATGACCGGGATCAGGCCCTGGGAGAGCAGGCTGGTGACCATCGTCGGGTCGACCTTCAAGATGTCGCCGACGTAGCCGAGCTCGACGGAACGCTGTTCGGCCGTGATGAGGTGGGCGTCCTCGCCCGAGAGGCCGACCGCCAGGGGGGCCTGCACGTTGATCGCCGAGACGATCTCGCGGTTGACCTTGCCGACCAGCACCATCCGGGCGATGTCGAGGGTCTCGGCGTCGGTCACCCGCAGCCCGTCGCGGAACTCAACCTCCTTGCCGAGGCGCCGCATCATGTCGCCGATCTGTGGCCCGCCCCCGTGGACCACCACGGGCAGGATCCCGACCGAACGAAGCAGCACCACGTCCTGGGCGAACGAGGCCAGCGTGGCCAGCCCCGGGTCGGTGTCGCCGGGCTCGTCGGCCGAGGCGGCCAGCGCGTTGCCGCCGTACTTGATCACGACCACGCTGCCCGAGAACTCCCTAATGTAGGGCAGCGCCTCGACCAGCAGTGACGCCACCGTCGTGGGGTCGCTCCGACCCGACGCGCTCACGACGTGGTCCGGTTCTCGTCGATGTACCCGTACCCGAGATCGGTGGTGAGCACCGCCCCCGTGCCGTCGCCGAGGCCGAGCTCGCAGTGCAGGTCGATGTGGCGGCCGGCCATGTGCGTGCCGACGGCCGCCTGGTCGTGCTGGGCGGCCACGCCGTCCCGGCAGACCGCGGTGCCGCCGTAGGAGATCGAGACGAGCTCGGGGTCGAAGGCGACGCCGGCCGTGCCCAGTTCGCTCACCACCCGGCCCCAGTAGGGGTCCTCCCCGTTGAACGAGCACTTGACCAGGAGCGAGTCGGCCACCCGACGGGCCGCCTGGTGGGCGTCGGCGTCGGAGGTCGCGCCGGTGACCCGGATCCGGACCACCTTGGTGGCCCCCTCGGCGTCGGCGGCCATCTGCTCGGCGAGCGAGCTGCACACCTCGGTGAGCGTCGCCTCGAGCGCGCCGGCGCCCGGCGGGCCGGCCAGACCGCTGGCCAGGACGATCACGGTGTCGTTGGTCGACGTGCACCCGTCGACGGTCAGCGAATTGAACGACGGTCCGACCGCCGCCGTCAGCGCCGCCTGCAACGCCGGCGGGTCCACCCTGGCGTCGGTGGTCAGCACGGCCAACATGGTGGCCAGGTGCGGGGCCAGCATCGCCGCCCCCTTGGCCATCGCGCCGACCGAGAAGCCGTCCCGTTCGATCAGCACCTCCTTGGCCACCGTGTCGGTGGTCAAGATCGCGTGGGCGGCGCCCGACGCGTCGGCCCGGTCCGATCCCCGGTTGGCCACGATCGGCCCGACCGCAGAGCCGGCCACCTCGATCGGGAACGGAATGCCGATCAGCCCGGTCTGGCACACCAGCACATGAGCGCCGTCGGCCCCGATCCCCTCCCCCACGACCTCGCACAGGCGCGCCGCCGCGAGCGTCCCGGGCCCCCCGGTGGCGGCGTTGGCGTTCCCCGAGGTGAGCACGACCGCCGCCGCCCTCCCGCCCGACGCGGCCAGGTGCCGGCGGCTCACGATCACCGGGCCGGCCGGGGCCAGGTTGGCCGTGAACACTCCCGCGGCGGGGACCGGACGACCGTCGGCGGTCGCCACCACCGCCACATCGGCGGCCCCGCCGGCCTTGATCCCGGCCGCACCGCTGGCGGCCACGAACCCGGCCGGGCCGGTGACGCTCACGGGTAGAGCCCCGCGATCGGGAGCCCGGTCTCCTCGGGGAGGCCGAGCAAGAGGTTGGCGCACTGCACCGCCTGGCCCGACCCGCCCTTCATGAGGTTGTCGAGCGCACACAGGGTGATCACCCAGCCCGTCCGGGCGTCGACCACCGCGCTCACGTGGGCGCAGTTCGACCCGGCGGTGGCCTTGGTCGATGGCGATGCGTCGGTGACGACCACGAACGGTTCGGACCGGTACGCCGCCTCGAGCGCGCCGAGCACCTCGGTGGTGGTCGCGCCGGGAGCGGCCAGGCGCGCGTAGCAGGTCGCGAGGATGCCCCGGGACATCGGCGCGAGGTGCGGGGTGAACAGCACCGACGCGTCGAGGATCTGTTCCATCTCGGGGGTATGCCGATGGGTTCGCAGCCCGTAGGCGCGGAAGTCCTCGTCGACGCTCGCGAACATGTTGGCCTGGGTCAGCGCGCTCCCGGCCCCCGAGACCCCGCTCGCCGCGTCCACGACCACCCCGTCGCGAGACACGAGGCCGGCCCGCAGCAGGGGGGCCAGCGCGAGCGCGGCCGCGGTCGGGTAGCAACCGGCCGCGGCCACCGCCCGAGCACCTTGGATCTCGCTTCGGAACAGCTCGGGGATGCCGAAGGTGAACGAGGAGAGCAGGTCGGGGGCGGTGTGCTCGTGTCCGTACCAGGTCGCATAGATCGACGGATCGGTCAGCCGGAAGTCGGCGGCCAGGTCGACGATCGCGCCCACCTTGCCCATCAGCTGGGGCACCAACGCCTGGGACTCCCCGTGTGGGAGCGCGAAGAACACCAGGTCCAGACCGATCAGCGGGTCGGGTGCGGTGGGCTCGAACCGGAGCTCGGGGTAGGCGGCGCCCAGGGAGGGGTACCGGTCGGCCGCCGCCTCGCCGGCGTGGCTGGCTGCCATGGCGTGCAGCACCTCGAACTCGGGGTGACCGGCACACAGGCGCAGCAACTCCACACCGAGGAACCCCGAGCTCCCCACGATCCCGACCTTCATGGCCCGACCCTCATGGCAAAATCATACAGGATAACGCATACTAATGCATATTGGTCTTCACCGAGGGGTGCTCGCCACCTCCTTGGTCATCGAAGGCCGCAGGACGTCTGGAGCTGCGTGTTCGTGCAGGTCGGAACGGTCCGGGCCTTCTCGGCCGGCCGAGTCGTCCCAACGGTCTGGGGTGGATCTCCCTGGACCCACGCGGCCGTCCCCGGAGGCACCACGGTCGGGCCGTTGGGCCCGAAGGTCAGGCGGGCCAGGACGACCGGTCGTGCGGTGGTCAAGCTCTCGTACGCCACCGCGGACGGCGCGTAGAGCATCCACCACCGCGAGCCGTCGAAGAAGAGCGACGCCTCCCCCGGGCCCGACCCCTGCGCGTTCGAAGCCAGCCACGGCACGAGCGAGCTCGGTTCGCACGGCCCGGTCGGCTCCAGGCACTCCGCGACGCCGATGGCGTAGCCGGGCTGGTTGTACCAGTTGCCCGAGAAGAACAGCCAGTACTGGCCGGCCGCGTACACCATGTCGGGCGATTCGACGATCCGCCCCTCCCAGGGCTGGTCGGCGGTCAGCAACGCGACCGGATTCCCGAGCAGTTGCGTCCCATCGGAGGACAACTGCTGCGCGTAGATCGTCGTGTGGGTGTCCGCCGTGACATCGGCGTTGTCGTCGGACTTCCACAGAAGCCACAGGCGCCCCTCGGGATCAACGAAGGTCCGCGGGTCGATGGACCCCTGATCGTCGAGCTGGCAGACCAACGGAGAGGGCGAGCTCGACACGTAGGGACCGGTGACCGACGATGCGGTGGCGACGCCGATGCACTTGTGCAGGCTTCCGGCGATCGCGGCGCTAAACCACATGACGTAGTGACCGTCCAGTGCTCTCACGTCGGGGGACCAGGTGAACCCCTGTGTCGCCCAGGACGGCAACGTCGGCATCGCATCGACCGACGTCGAGTCCCAATTGGTGAGCGACGTGGACACCATGAGCGGCACGCTCGGCCCGAAGAACGTCGTTTGGGACGAGAACAAGAAGTAGATCCCCCCGACCTCGATGACGAAGGGGTCCGGGATGTTCAGCCCCGGGGTGATCAGGACCCCGGGGTCGGGCAGCGTGACCGGTGGCACGGGAACCGGCACGAAGGCCGCCGGGTTGGCCCCGGTCGTCGCACCCGCCGCCCCGAACAGAGCCAGCGGCGAGGCGATCACCGAGAGGCAGGCGACCAGCCAGACCACCATCGGCGAGCGGGTGCCCGGCGCGCGAGCGCTGCGGGCGGCCCGCCACCCCCGGCGGGTGGTGAGAATCGCCCCTTGGCCCTGTCCCCCCAACGCTCCCCTCCAATCGCCCGACCAATGGCTCAATGGCTCAGCGCAACCCTGCTCCGAGCTCGCGCGCTGCCGCGGCCACACAGCCCGTCCGCAGCTCCCCGACCTCTCGATCGGTGAGCGTCCGGTCAAGTGCACAGAACCGAAGGCGCAAACCCAAGCTCCGTCGACCGGGGGCCACGCCCGGGCCCCGGTAGACGTCGAAGAGGGTAACCGACTCCAAGAGCTCCCCTCCGGCGCGTCGGAGCACGTCGGCCAGCGCGTCGGCCGGGACGGCGTCGTCCACGACCAGGGCCAGGTCGACGTCGGAAGACGGGTAGCGGCTGATCGGCCGGGACCGCTCGCTCCTGCGGGGCATCACCGAGCGGTCGCCAACCAGGCCGAGGTCCACCTCCAACCAACCGACCCGCCGCGGGCCGGCCCCGAAGTCGGCCACCACCGCCGGGTCGACCTCCCCGACCGTCCCCACCACCACGCCGTCAGCCCCGGCCACGACGTTGGCCGAACGGGTCGGGTGCAGCCCCGCTTGCCCCTCGGCCGGCTCGGGGGCCCGCACCCGCACCTCGGCCAGTCCGAGCTCTTCGACCAGTGCCCCCAGCGCGGCCACCGCGGTGGCGGCGTCGTCGCCGTCGGCGGCGAAGATCGCCGAGAGGAGCTCACGCTCGTCGGGCAGCATCGCCTGCTGCGCCCCGCCCGGCCCGGCCCGTTCCGTGACCGTCCGGCCCGGCCCTGGCGGCGCGAAGACCACCCCGACCTCGAACAGCCTGATCGAGCCCTGACGTCGGTCGAGGTTCCACGCCAGCGCGCGCAGTAGCCCGGCCATCTGGGACCGGCGCAGGAACCCCTGGTCCGCCGACATCGGGTTGGTGATGGCCACCGACGGCCCGTCGAGGCCGACCCGCCGGTTCTCGTCCTCGTCGACCAGCGACGACGTCCAGGCCTCGTTGGCGCCCAGGCCGACCAGCACCTCTCGGATCCGACGGCGCTCCCGCTGGGGGTCGGTCAGTCCGCCCGGTTCGGGCCAGCTCGGCTGGCGACGCTCGATGCGCGAGTACCCGTGGACCCGGGCCACCTCCTCGGCCAGGTCGGCGACTCCGTGGGGCGGCGGGCGCACGTCGGGCCGGTTGGTTGGCACGGTGACCCGCAGCGCACCGTCACCCGCGCCCTCACAGTCAAAGCCGAGCGGGCCCAGCAGCTCGGCCACGTTCGCGCTCGACAGGTCGGTGCCCAACAGCGCGTTGACGGCCCCGGCGTCGAGCACGATCTCGGTTCGCCCTCCCAGGTCGCCCCGCACATCCAGGGTTCCGGGGGCCACCACCGCCGCCGGCGAGCTCTGGGCCAGCAGCTCGAAAAAGCGATCGGTCGCTCGGTCGATGCCGAACGGGTCGCACCCCCGCTCGAACCGGGCCGACGCCTCGGTCCGGAGCCCGAGGCGCTTGGAGGTCCGGGCGATGACCATCGGCTCGAAGTTGGCCGCCTCCAACAGGACCCGGGTGGTCGACTCGGAGATCTCCGACGTGCTCCCGCCGAAGATGCCCCCGATGCCGACCGGGGTGCCCGCGGCGTCACAGATCACGCAGTCGTCGCCGGTCTCCCCCAGGCCCCGCCCGGGGGTCCCGAGGGTCCGAGCCACCCCGTCGAGGGTGACGAGCACCTCGCCCGGCGTCGCCCGTCGCACCAGCAGGCCCGGTGCGCCCAGGCGGTCCAGGTCGTAGGGGTGGGTCGGCTGGCCCAGCTCCAACATGACGTAGTTCGACGCGTCAACGACGTTGTTGATCGGCCGCATGCCGGCCAGCACCAGGCGCCGGACGATGAGGGCCGGGGACGCGCCGACGGTGACCGACTCCATCACCCGGACGGTGAGCCGCGGGCACATGTCGGGTGCCTCGACGACAGCGCTGGCCAGCTGGCCGACCGGGGGGCCCGATGCCGCGACGACCGGCTCGGGCAGGGCGAAGGGCAGCCCGAGGCGGGCCGCCAGGTCGCGGGCGATGCCGGTGATGCACCACGCGTCGGGACGGTTGCCCTCGACGGTGATGTCGAACACCACGTCGGGTTCGATGCCGAGCGCCTCATCGAGCGGCGCGCCGAGTGCCGTGCCGTCGGTCTCGCTCAGCACGAGCAGTCCATCTGCGTCGTCGGAGAGGGCCAGCTCCTTGCCCGAGCACAGCATCCCGTTGGACTCGACCCCCAACATCTTGCGCCGACCGATCTCAAAGCCCCCCGGCAGCACGGTGCCGACCCCGGCGAAGGGGACCAGGTCGCCGACGGCGAAGTTGAAGGCCCCGCACACGACCTGGATCGGCTCGCGCCCCGCGTCGACCACGACCCGCCGGATCCGGTCGGCGCCCTCGATGGCGGCGATCTCGAGCACGCGCGAGACGAGGACCCGGTTGAGGCCCTCGCCGACCCGTTCGATCCCCTCGACCAGCAGACCAAGATCGTCGAGGGCGGCCGTGAGCACGTCGACGTCATCGTCGAACGGGGCGAAGTCCTTCAACCACGACAAGGGGGCGCGCACGTCAGATCCCTAGAACTGCCGGAGGAACCGCAGATCGTTCTCGATCAGCGCCCGCATGTCCGCCACC
>Ga0181521_10005348_pt1 | contig 14317 bp, 10 predicted proteins | sample PEATcosm2014_Bin_32_FD_119764 | JGI IMG/M metagenome (GOLD analysis project Ga0181521, IMG submission 119764) | Peatland microbial communities from MTU Mesocosm Facility, Houghton, MI, USA - PEATcosm2014_Bin02_60_metaG | ecosystem: Environmental > Terrestrial > Soil > Wetlands > Peat | place...
AGGCGAAAGCCAGCAGTGCCAGGGAGTCCGGCTCGGGAACTGATGTCGTTACAACAGTCCAGCCTGAATTCTGCAGCGTATCGTTCACGGCCCCGGTCGCGTCAATCCACCCGACGAACCCACCGCTGCCATTGAAAAGAAAGTCATCCGTGTTGGCGCAAGCTGCAGTTGCGGTCGCCGGCGAAAGCCGGTAGGTCGTGCCACCCATAATCAGAGTAGGCGTCGTCGCCAGAGCCGTAACGAGGCACCCGGCACCGCTGTTGTAGTTGAATTGAACCTCGGTATCGCCGCTGTAGGTACCGTTGGTGCTATCCAGGGTGTACTCAACGACCTGGACGTTGTCATTCCAATTGACGCTCGGGTTTCCGTATTCGTACAGAGTGGTGGCGGCAGGATTAAATTCGAACGGTCCTACCCCGAATTGAAAGTCCTGATCTGAAGTGGCGGTCGTGCAGGCGAAAGGATCAGTGCCGAGCCCCGAATTGAAGGGCAACGTTGATTGGGAAACGGCTGTCGCACCACAGGTCCAATTACCCATGTCCACCCGGATGCTACGAGCGTCGCTCGGGCGGGGAGCCAGCCCCGCTACCAGCACAAGCGCACAAAGAAATACGTAACGACGTATCGTCATTGCCGATCCCCCAGTTGTTCTTGTCTGACAAATTTCCACCGTCAGTCTGCTCTGCGCGAGCCCAACGGCAGTCAATTCGTTCCTTGCAACAATTGTGCCTGTTTTGATCAAAAGTTGCGAAGTCAGCAGCTTATGGGCCTCTTCTTAGCTCCTTGGGGCCTTTTATGGGGCCCAAGTGTAAGATTTCTCGACGCGCTATTCACCGCGGAGTTGACTTAACCTCGGTTGCTCTTTTCGCCAGTGCGCTGCTGCGGTGCGGGAAATTGTTGAAGCTTTCTCACCGGATTTGGGCCGGTAGCGTGCTCCGGCATCGCGCCTAGCGGCAGGCGTGCCGCACCGCGCCGGCCTCGGCCGCGGATGTCTGGACTCGCCTGACCGTGGGCGGCGAATTCCGTGCAGTTCGCGCGGACGCGCGCTGCACCACGCGACGGGCCGATTTGGTCGACCAACAACGTCGACGGGGATGCCGGGGCAGCCCGGTTGCGGAATCGAATCGCCCGTTGCAGCTCGCTCAACGCAGATCGCCGACGTCATGCGCCTTTCCGGCACCCGATCGAACGAACGGAGTGCGACGCAACTTTTTTGATTCATCGGCACTCGTGTTAGAGAATTGGAGCTGTGCGTTCTCGCTGACTTGATGTGTTGGCACGTGCGCAACACTGGTACAAGATAGAGTCAAACGTACAGTGCTCACCAGGACGTCACCGGATAGGGCCGCGACTGGGGTGCCTCTACATCAAGACTCCGCGATTCGGCCAGCGGCGACAGCACGTGATAGTGCGTCCCACGCGTCCGATTTCCGGGACGGCGACTTGAACACGCAGCTGACCGTTGGTTCTGCCATCACCCTGCAGCGATCTGTGCAATGACGAAAGCATCGGACCTTGCCGCGCGCTTGGCCCAACGCCGGCCGAAGCGCCTCCTCGCGCTCGATGCGATCGGCGTCAATCTACCGGCCCAACAGATTCTCGAGATTCAGAACATCAGCGGCGTCGACGCTATCCCGCACCTTCTCGAGGTTTGTTCGCGGCCCGGACGAGCCGTCTCAGAGACCCATTTCCCAACGAGCATTGATGCGGGGAACCCATGACGATCGACTCGAGGCAAACTCCGACCCGGAGTGCGGGAGCACCGGCGGCCGGACGGCTCGGCTGGTGGCACACGTTCTGGCGCATGGCACTGCTCGTGGGCCACAAGGCCCCGGAAAACGCAGCATTGGCCGCCGATGTACCGAGTGCCGTGCGCGAACTCGCGCTGATGATAGAGGACAGCCGCAGCCAGTTCGCGACGGCCGCGCGAGCACACGGAGCGGATTACAAGGGTGGCTACTGGATGATGTATCTCATCGCACCAGTCGCAGTCCTGTCGTCGGCCACCGCTATCGTCGCGCCAAGCTATAGCCGCATCCTTTATGGCATCGAGTTTCTTCTGATCGTGTCGATACTCTTGCTGTTCCTGGCGATGCGCCACGGCGGCTGGCAAGAACTCTGGGTTCGCGCACGGCGCACGGCGGAGCATCTCCGCTATCTGCCGCTGGTCGCACCGTTCGTGCAGAGCGACAGCACCAACTGGTACGACGTGCTGGCCGCACGACACGGCATGCGGATCAGTGTGGACGACGAGGTCACTGCCGTGTGTGCCTGGCTCGGTCAACAGAACGCCGCGCGCGCCTTTCCGCTCGAGGAGCCCGTTTTCTGCGCGGGCTACCTCAGATACTTCGATGCGGTGCTAGCGCAGCAGATCCAGTACCACGCGATCAATGCAGATTTGGAACATGTGCTGTCCCGGCGCATCAGCCTCGCCAGCAGCGCCTTTTTCGCAATCACAGTCTTCTGCACGGCGCTGCTGTTCCTCGAGAATCTGGCTACCTCGCTTGGAATCAGTCGCTACCTGCCGCCCCATTATCTGCGACTGTGTGCGACGGTGCTGCCGGCTATCGGCGCCGGCCTGCGCGGATTGCTCGCGCAGGGCGAGAGCCATCGAGTGGCCGCTCTGTCGGAAGGTCTGGCGCTGCGATTGGGGCAGCTCCGCGACCAACTCAAGACCTTGCCCGGAAACGCGGTGGCCAGCGGAGAACTCGAGAATCTCGTCTGGAACGCCGTGCAGGAGATGCTGTCGGAGGCAGACACCTGGATGCGGCTGCAGGAATCCGTTCCCCTGAGCATGGCCGGCTGACCATGCGCGACACCAGCGGCTTCAATCTCGGGCCGGATCAGGCCCCGACGGTTCCGGCACCCACTCGAATTCGACGCTTGCGGTGCGTCACTGGCGAACACGGAACACTCGCCACATGCGGAATTGCTCGCGCCGCCACCCAACCGAGCGCGGACCGCGATGCGCACGCCGGGCGGCGGTCGTGCCGCCTGCGGTCGGCCGGCGATTCGCGCGCGCGAAATCACGGCGGCGGGCGCCGCGGGAACGGGCATTGGAGCATGCGCTGACTTTCGGTTTTCCCGTCTCCCCCCGGTCTGCGGGACGGACCGTTCACCGGCGGCGCGAGACTGGGAGTGCAACACCCCGTGCGGATCAGCGTGCGTACGCTGGCGCACAGAATTTATCGGCGCCGTATAGGATTCTAAATTAAGGTGAATCTATTTTGTCTCGTCCCTCAGCCTTCGGCAGCGCACTCGGTGCGGCTTTTGACATCTGCCGGCGTTATTCGGACGCGCGACGTAACGGCGCACGATAACCCAGGGGAGGAGGATTGCATGACCGCTCGTAATTCTGCTTTCGCGCTATTTCCCCTCCAGACCCTGTCGTTCCATCGATGTTCCAATTCATGGCATCGGATTTGGAAATCCATCCGCCCCGTGCACCGCGGTGCCCGTCCGCTTGCGAGGCGACCTAAATCCCTCGGCTACGATGCCGGTTAGCGGGGCTGTGACGGGACAGCACATAAGTGATGTGCAGTTTGCCAGCGCGTATCTGGCTGGTGACCAGGCACTCAGAGTGACTGTCATGCCATCTGACGCGGACGCCCGTGCGACCTCGTTCGAGGTGACACTCAACTACTGCGCGCCGACATTCTAGGTAGCGCCGCCCCATTTCGGTGCGGGCGGCGGCCTGCGCTCCAGCGGTTGGGGCAACGGCGCATAACGCACGTGCGAATCCACGGCGGCGAGAACGTGGGGAAAGGCATTGATGGGCGCGCCGTGAGTTCGGAGTTTTCCCCCTAGTCCGGGCTTGGTCAGTAGGCCGCGCGCTGGGTATCTGTTCCAGCCGTCGCCGACGCTCTACGTCGCGCCGCCCCGCGGTGGCGCGGGCGGCGGTACGGGAGCGCACCGGGCCCGACGCACGATCACGTCAGCATACGAACATCACATCACGACGGAGTGAGATGTAACGGGGGCTATGGCCCGAATCTCAACGGTGCCCCCTGCTACCCGCGTGGCCTCCCCCACGCCCGCCGCGATGCCCACCCCAATATCCGCCGCCAAGGTAGACGACCGGAGGTGGGTAATAATACGGGGCAGGCTGATAGACCACCGGCGGCGGGTATCCTCCAAAGACGAATGGATTGATGCCGACACTCACACGCACCTGCGCGTTTGCGGCCGCGGCCGCGGTCAGCGCAAGAGCAGCAAGGACCAGTGACAGAGCTAGCTTTTTCATGATGGATCCTTCGAATGCAGCCGGGTGGTGAAAGTCCCGCGCGAAGCCTCGCGCAGCTTTACTTGGCTACCTTCTTTCCTTCATGCGCGCGGTGAGCGAATACCGCGTCGGCCACCTTTTTCTGGTCGTCCGACATTGAGGCATACAATGGACCAAAGACCGCAGCGAGTTTCCTGACACCATCCACATGAGCCTGGGCGATGTCCCCATAGGCATTTAAGTTATCAATTGCGGTCGCGGTGCTGACGAGCGCTTCCCGCTTGTCGATCGCTTTATCAGTCTCGACCGCGCTGTCACGCATCGTCTTTGCAACAACGGCCCACTGGGCTTCCTCGGCCGGCGTGATTTGGAGCTGCGTGTGCAAATCCTTGATGTGACGCTCAACTGCCGCATCTCGTTTGGCATCTGACTTCGCCATTACCGCGGTCGAAGCGCCAGAAGCGGGCGCCGCGCCTGCAGAGGGACCCGGAGCCTGTGCATATGCGCCGCTAACGAGAAATGCGGATGCGAGTAGTGTTGCAACGATTGTCTTCATGAGATTCATCCTAGCCATGGTGGGTTGTCGGGAATCTGCGCATTAAGCTCAACAAATCGCGGAATCATGGGCGATCCCGAATTTTCAATAGCCATCGCTCTCCAGCGCGCCGCGTTTCTGTTGTTCCATGCGACGGGGTTGTGCTTGGCCCAACTGCCGAAAGCTCAACGCATTACTATTTTAGTTAACCACGCATGGCTGCTGCCGTCTGTGCGACAACGTACCTTAGACAACGCGTGCTGCACCCGACCTAGGAAACGCCGTGGCGCTGTGTTCCATCGCGTTGTGAGTCGGGAGCTTTACAAGGCGAGCGGCGATGGCGCGGGACTTGAGGCCAAGGTGTCCCAATAGCTGATCGATGCGATGAAGCTGGTTGCTCCGGCCACGACAGCGCACACGATCGATCAATGCGTGTTCTGCCCCGCCGTCGCGCTTAGGACAGGCAACGGCACCCGACCGAGGTTGGCGCGCGGCGGCAGCGCTGCTCGGCCTCGCTGAGATGCATACGGCCGGCGGGCAGACGGCCTCCGATTACTCAGGGAACCTCTCGCAGCGCCCTCACGGAACCCAGAAACGACAGAATCCGCTTTCGCGGGCCGCATAAGCCTCTGATTTGATTGGTAGCGGGGCGCGTCTTTGCGCCCATCTGGAGATCCGGCTCCGATCGCGTGTACTCGCGCACTCCGTGCGCTCAGCCAAGCGCAGGAAGCCTTCCAGGTAGCACGCCGGGCCTCGGCGTCATGCGGCAGCCCGTCCAGTACGTCGAGGACCCCGCAGCCGATGGTATCCGCCAGCAGCTCGTCGTCGCTCAGATCGTTCACGCCAGGAGCGTGCAGCGTCCAAGCCGATGACGCACGTTGCATAACTACGGCGAACGCGGAGTAACAGAAGCGCCGTGACTCGCCTGCCCCGTGGGCCGGGCGGCGGCGGCTGCGGCGGGGCTGTCGGCGTTCCGGAGCCCTCCGCGCTTTCTCTACTCGGTCTCGGCCTCGCTGGAGTCGGGTTGGCGCGCAGGCGGCGCAAGACGGCGTGAGTAACACGCCCGATTCGCGGACAAAGCCTCGGCCATGCGCTGGGCCTAGTGTTTGTGCCCGACGGTCCAGCAATCGCAGCCCGGCCAGACCGAGATCTGGCCGCCGCAACTGAAACGGTCCCTGCTTGGTGCAGTCACGACAACCCGCTCGAAGCCCAGCGGAATTGTCGGGATTCTTTACACATTGGTTCGCCCCATCCGAGGCATGCAGCGCTAAGCCTCTGGATTGGTTAAGGTCGGCTAGGCTGGCACGGATCTTGCTTTATGTTAATTGCCGAGTTGGTGCGCGAACATTGTTTTGGAACGCTCTAAGGATCGCTATGAACCACAGAATTCTGGGATTGGTTGCGGTAGGGCTCATGGGGACGTGCAGTAGCGCGATGTCCGCAGTGATACTGAGCGAGAACTTCGACGAGTTGACCCCGCAGCTAACTGCTACATCGGTGGGCGCCTTCTCGACCATTGGCGGCACGAATGTCGACATTGTCGGTGGGGGTGTATTCGGATATCTATGCGTCGCACCTGAGTCCGGCAACTGCATCGACATGAACGGTTCTGGCGGTAACCCGCAGGGCCAACTCCAGAGCAATACCTCGTTCGCCGCCGGTTCCTATCTGTTGAGTTTTGATTTGATAGGCGACCAGCGAGGTTCCACGGCGTCAGTGACGGTCACGTTCGGGAACTACGATCAGGTGTTCACGCTTCCGAGCGGTGACAACACGGATGGAATCATCGTCAACCAGGCCGTGACCCTCACGACTCCTGGGTACCTAACGTTTGCGAGCGACGTTGGCGGCAACGTCGGCCTGCTGCTCGACGACGTCGTAGTCTCTACTTCTGTCCCCGAACCCGCCTCGCTCGGTCTGCTTGGCCTCGGCCTAGCGGGAGTCGGCCTGGCGCGGAGGCGGCGCAAATACAATTGAGCGATACGCTCGGTTCGCACACCAAGCCCCGGCCTCGCGCCGGGGTTTCTGTTTATGCGCCAACGCCCCAGGTCGCGCCGCCCCATATGGGAGCAGGCGGCATCACCTGTAGCTTGCGGTGCGTCCCGCAGTCTCTACAGCGCAACGCGAGGCGATCGAAGAAGTCCGGCGTGCGGCACGCGCCATGCTGCGCGCCGTTCGAGACTGGCTAGCCGACATCGATTGAGCGGCGCCGAGCCTCGCGGGACCCCGCGCAGTGTCGGAATTCTTTACACTTTATCTGGCCGCCGCTCCCTCGGCGCCGCGCCCTGTTGGCCTAAGTCCTTGATCGGATTAGAGGTGCTCCCGGTTGGCACGAATTATGCTCGTACCAAGGCACAGGCGTGCGCCTGCACACAATTAGAACGCTAGGGGACGTACATGAAATCGAAGATGCTGGGATTGATTTCAGCGGGGCTGCTGGCAGGGCTCACGTCAGCAACGACCACCGCTTCTCCTGTATCCGACTTTAGTTTGGTGATTAGCGGTGGCCCGACCTATTCGTGGGTCGAAGCTACTGACCCGACGCCCACGACGTACGGTTTGACATACTCGTTCACCCTAGCTCCGGCGGCGGGCAGCCCAGATGCGCCTGGGCCAGACACCTTCTACAGCACGGCTGGGGGCGGTGGCCTGGATGATTTTTACGCAGCCCAGTTATATGCAGGCACTGAAGCAAAGCCTCAGTTCGTCGCGGGAACGTACGACGGATGTTGGGGGGCCGACGTGTCCTATGCCTCGTGCGGTTCCCCAGCCGCAGAGGAGGATGGAGAGAAAGCGGTCCTAACGATCACTAACACTAGCGTCCCCGAACCCGCCACGCTCGCACTGCTCGGCCTCGGCCTCGCTGGAGTCGGACTGGCGCGCGGGCGACGCAAAACGGCCTGAGCGACACGCTCGATTCGCACACAAAGCCCCGGCCACGCGCCGGGGCTTTTGTTCTAGGCGTCGGCCATTTGCGGCGGCGTATCAGTCGCGCCGTTGGTTTTGGCTATCTCTTGCCCGCTCAGATTCGCCCCCCCTCTCTGCGATGGCGACGACGATCCACACCCGAGACTCGCGGTACGTCCGTTCGCTGACGATCTGCAATCCAGGGACCGCTCGGTGGTTCGCGCGGTCGGGACCTGACTAGGCTCGGCGAGATCAATGACCACGGATCCGTGCGTCGGCTCAAGAATGGCTGGAGAAACCGTCAGTACGGAATTGAATGCTCCGGGGTGGCAAATTGAGATTCCGGTGCCGTGACCGTCGAAACCGCCGAGGTGCTCCGCACCCTCGAAGTGGTCAAGTCGCTGTCCCTTTCGACTGTCCAGCGTTTGCCCGTAGCTCTTGTGGTGATAGGTGCCGTCAACGTGGTAGGTGGAGTGGGGATCCCAATCACTTCGGCCGCGAAGGTACATGACGACGACGTCGCCGTGTCTCGATCTCTTGACGCACGTGTGAGCCACAAGGCGCTGCCGTCGTCGATTGCGACGGCGTGCAGGTATGTGCCGGCACGGGGCGCGCTGCCGAAGAGTGCCTGAACATCGTTCGCAGCGACATTCTGCAAGGCGCGTTCGTACCCGACGCGAAATGTGGCTGCGACGTCGTCGGGCAATTGCCGCACGTCGAGCTGCTGGTGCGCCATCCAATCGTCGAATGTGTCCATGTACCGCATGCATTCGGAAGGGCAAACGGCCGCGTACTGCAGTCAAGTGTTCCAGGTTCGAACGCACATATAGGCCACGCGCCGGGGTTTGCTTATGCGCCGACGCTTCACGTCGCGCCCCCATCAAGGCGCGGGTAGCCTGCACTCCAACCCGCTAGTCAGCGTGAATAACGCACGTGCGAATCCACGGCGGCGGGAACGCAGGAAAAAGAAATGACGGGCGCGCGGCGAGTTTGGGATTCCCCCCCTCCCCCTGGGTCTGCGGGGCCAGGACAACCGCGGCGGCTGTTGTTACTGCACGTTCGGACCAGTTATCTGGCGTGCGTCGCCCGCCCCGACGCTGCACGCTGCACGCTCCCGGAATGGAGGACCTCACCGACGACGCGCTGCTGGCCGACGCCATCGGGGAAGTTGCTCTCAGCGCGCTAGCCCGGCTGGCGGGCGATGCCGACGGCAGGAGAGCGTTGCTGAAAGGCTTCCTGCGCCTCGCTAAGAAGCACAGGCCTTCGGGGCCGAATGGCCCCCGGTCACACTGGGAATCCTTCCCAACGCCTACACATTGCCTACACAAGCGCCAGAAACTAGAAAGCCTGCTTTCGCAGGCCTCGTAAGTCTCTGTTTTAATTGGTAGCGGGGGTAGGATTTGAACCTACGACCTTCGGGTTATGAGCCCGACGAGCTGCCAGACTGCTCCACCCCGCACCAGACCGAGCCCAGCATGGTACCGGGGCGTGTCGCTCTTTACAACGCTCCACTCACGGCAGCACTCGCGCAATTGCCTCGACGAGTGCGCCGTTGAAGATCCCGAGCACAAGCACAGCGAGCGCATTGAGACTGAGCAGGAGGCGCAGCCCCGCGCCCGCCGACACCGCGATCCCCTCGGCCGGTGGATCGAAGAACATAACCTTGACGAGGCGCAGGTAGTAAAACGCCCCGATCACGGAGAACACGACCGCCGCGACCGCGAGCCAGGTAAGGCCAACATCGAGCACCGCCTGGATGACATACAGCTTGGCGAAGAACCCGACGAACGGCGGTACGCCGGCCGTGCTCACCATCAGGAAAAGCATCATCCACGCGAACCACGGGTGCTGCTGTGCGAGCCCGCGGAAGTCATCGATCCGGTCCGCCTCGAACCCCTTGCGGCTCAGCAGGATGATCATCGCGAACGATCCTAGCGCCATCACTACGTAGGTGATGGTATAGAAGAGCGCCGCGCGGTAGCCGAACGGCGTGCCGGCCAGAATCCCGAGCAGGATGAAGCCGACGTTCGAGATCGTCGAGTACGCGAGCATGCGTTTGAGGTTGGTCTGCGCGACCGCGACCACATTCCCGACCGCGATCGAGAGCGTCGCGAGCACGATCAACATATCCTGCCAGGCGGCAACCGCGCTGCCGAGGCCCTCGGCCAGGACGCGCAGCGCCAGCGCGAAGTACGCGAGCTTGGGCGCCGCGCCCAGGAACAGGGTCACGGAGGTCGGTGCCCCGTGGTACACGTCCGGGATCCACATGTGGAATGGAACGGCGCCGAATTTGAACGCGATTCCGGCCATCAGAAACGCGAGCCCGAACAGCAGCCCAATATTGTTCGCCGAGCTCGCGTCCAGCCGGTTCGCGAGCTGCGCGAGGTCGAAGGTGCCGGTCACGCCGTAGATGATCGAGATGCCATAGAGCAACAAGCCCGAGGCGATGGCACCGAGCACGAAATACTTCATCGCCGACTCGGCGGCGACCGACGAGTCGCGGTCGAAAGCGACGAGCGCATACTGGGACAGCGCCAGCAGCTCGATGCCGAGGTACATCGTCAGCAGGCTCCCGGCCGAGGTCATCACAAAGATCCCCAGCGTCGCGAACAGCGCCAGCACGAAGTACTCGCCCCGGAACAGCCCTCGCTGGATCAGGTAGTCGCGCGAGTACAGGAACACCGCGGCAACCGTGCCGCAGGTCACGAGCTTGAGGAGCCGCGACACCCCGTCCGCGACGAACATGCCGTGAAACGCCACGTGCCGGCCGGCCGGCGTGTCTGAAACAAGCCAGGCGGTCAGCGCGAGCGCCACCAGCGACAGCAGATAGCTGACCTGACGATCGCGATCGATGACGAACAGGTCCACCACCAGGATCAGGCAGGTCGCCGCCAGCAGGAAGATCTCGGGCCGGGCCAGCACGAAGTCCATGGCGGAGACCGGGTTCATGATGTTGCCCTGCGCCTCAGGCCTTGCTGACCGACATCAGCTGCACGAGATTCTGCAGCGTCGGCTCCATCACATCCGTCAGCGGCTTCGGGTACACGCCGAGCGCGAGCACCGCGATCGCCAGAATTCCGAGCACGATGAGTTCGCGGCCATTGAGGTCCTTGAGCGAGGCGACCGCGTCGTTGGCGACCTCGCCGAACACCACGCGCTTCACAAGCCACAACGTGTAGGCGGCGCCAAGCACCAGCGTCGTCGCGGCGAGGAACGCGTACCAGAAGTTGGCGCGAAAGCTCGCGAGGATCACCAGGAACTCCCCGATGAACCCCGAGGTTCCCGGCAGGCCCGCGTTCGCCATCGCGAACAGCACCATAAACGCGCCAAACACCGGCATGGTGTTGATCACGCCGCCATAGGCCGAGATCTCGCGCGTGTGCAGCCGGTCGTAGAGCACGCCGACGCAGAGAAAGAGCGCTCCCGAGATGAGGCCGTGCGAGATCATCTCCACCATCGCGCCCGACAGCCCCAGTGTCGCGCCCTGCAGGCTCCCGGTGGCGGCGACGATTTCATAGCCGATGAAGCAGCCCAGCGTCACGAAGCCCATGTGCGCGATCGAGGAGTAGGCAATCAGCTTCTTCATGTCGCGCTGCGCGAGCGCCACGAGGCCGATGTAGACGACCGCGACCAGCGACAGGCCGATGACCAGCCAGTCGAGCTCGCGCGAGGCATCCGGTGTAATCGGCAGGCTGAAGCGCAGAAACCCGTAGCCGCCCATCTTCAGCATGATCGCGGCCAGGATCACCGAGCCCCCGGTTGGCGCCTCGACGTGCGCGTCCGGGAGCCAGGTGTGCACCGGCACCATCGGCACCTTGACGGCGAACGCCGCGAGGAACGCGAGGAAGATCAGCGTCTGTTCCCTGAGCGACAGCGGCAGGCGGTAGAAGGCCCCGAGCTCGTAGCTGCCGGCCTTGAGGTACATGTAGATCAGCGCGACCAGCATCAACACCGAGCCCAGAAACGTATACAGGAAGAACTTGACCGTCGCGTAGACCCGCCGGGCGCCGCCCCAGACGCCGATGATGATGAACATCGGGACCAGCATCGCTTCCCACAGCACGTAGAACAGCAGCGCATCGGCCGCCGCGAACACCCCGACCATCAGCCCTTCCATGATCAGGAACGCGGCGAAGTACTGGCTCGGCCGCTTCTCGATCACCGTCCAGCCGGCGATCACGACGAGAACGGTCGAGAACGTGGTGAGCAGGATCAGCGGCAGCGAGATGCCGTCGACGCCGAGGTAGTAGTCGGAGTGGAGCGAGGTGAGCCAGGGTACCCGTTCGACGAACTGCAGCGCCGCGGTCGTCGTGTCAAAGCCTGCATAGAGCGGCAGGCTCGCGACGAAGGTCGCAATCGCGACGCCAAGCGCCAGCCAGCGGCCGATCGCTGCGCGCGCGTCGCCGACCAGCATGACGACGACGCCCCCGGCGATCGGCAGCCACGTGACAATGCTGAGCAACGGCCAGTGGGTCTGCATCATGGATTCCGTGGTGCCGTCGCTCAGGTGCGCAACAGCAGGTACGCGAGCAGGGCCGAGAGCCCGATGATCATCGCAAACGCATAGTGGTAGAGGTAGCCGGACTGCATCTGGCGGGTCACGGTCGCGAGCCAGCCCACCGCGCGCGCAGATCCATTGACCAGCGCCCCGTCGATCACCAGCTCGTCGCCGACGTGCCAGAACAGGCGCCCCAGCGCCCTGCCGCCCGCCGCGACCACGTGCTCGTTGAACCAGTCGAACCAGTATTTGTTGTCGAGCACACGGTAGACGGGCGCGAACCGCAGTCGCAGCGTCGCCGGAATGTCGGGCCGTTTGAGATAGAGGAACCACGCCGTCACGACGCCGAGCGCCGCGAGGTATAGCGGGAGCGCCGCGAACGAGCTGGCGAGGAATGGCAAGGGACCTGCGTACCCGCGACCCAGCTCGCCGAGCACGTCGTGCTCGGGACGCACGACGATCGCGCGGCCGAAGAACCCTCCATACAGCACCGGCCCGGCGGTCAGCCAGCCGACGATCACCGACGGGATCGCGAGCAGCACGAGCGGCACGGTCACGACCCACGGGCTCTCGTGAAGGTGCTCGCGCGTGTGGGCGTCCATGCGCTCCTCGCCGTGGAAGGTCATGAAGATCAGGCGAAATGTGTAGAGCGCCGTCACGAACACGCCCGCCGTGACGCAGAAGCGGGCATAGCCCGCCCCCGGGATGTGTGATTCGCCGACCGCCTCGATGATCGCGTCCTTGGAGAAGAAGCCCGAGAACCCCGGAAAGCCGATCAGCGCCAGCGCCCCGACGAGCGAGGTCCAGTAGGTGATCGGCAGATGCCTGCGCAGGCCGCCCATGCGCCGCATGTCCTGCTCGTGGTGCAGGGCGATGATCACCGAGCCTGCCGCCAGGAACAGCAGGGCCTTGAAGAACGCGTGCGTCATCAGGTGGAAGATCGCGGCCCCGTAGGCCGACACGCCGAGCGCCACCGTCATGTAGCCGAGCTGGGACAGCGTCGAGTAGGCAATCACACGCTTGATGTCGTTGTTGACGATTCCCAGGAATCCCATGAACAGCGCGGTCGTCGCGCCGATCACCAGCACGAACGACAGCGCCGTCGGCGACAGCTCAAAGAGCGGCGACATCCGCGCCACCATGAAGATACCCGCGGTCACCATCGTCGCCGCGTGGATCAGCGCCGAGATCGGTGTCGGGCCTTCCATCGAGTCCGGCAGCCACACGTGCAGCGGCACCTGCGCTGACTTGGCCATCGCCCCGATGAACAGGCACACGCAGATGACCGTCATCGCGTTGAACCCCTGCCCCTCGAACAGCGGCAGAACGTGCTGGGCGATCAATGGAGCGAAGTGGAACGCGGTCTGGTAGTCGAGCGAGCCGGTGTAGTAGACGATGCCGGCGATCCCCAGCAGGAAGCCGAAGTCGCCGACTCGGTTGACGATGAATGCCTTGAGGTTCGCGAAGATCGCCGTCGGCCGCCTGAACCAGAACCCGATCAGCAGGTACGAGACGAGGCCCACGGCCTCCCAGCCGAAGAACAGCTGCAGGAAGTTGTTGCTCATCACCAGCATCAGCATCGCGAACGTGAACAGCGATATGTAGGCGAAGAACCGCTGGTAGCCGTCGTCATCGTGCATGTAGCCGATCGTGTAGATGTGCACCATCAGCGAGACGAACGTCACGACCACCATCATCAGCGCCGTCAGGTGGTCGATCAGGAACCCGACCTGCATCCGGATTCCGTCGGTCACCAGCCAGATATAGACCGGGGCGTCGAAGGCAGGCAGCCCGTCCAGGACCTGCCGCTTGAACACCCAGAGCGACAGGGTGAACGCCGTCGCGACCCCCAGAATCGCGACGCTGTGCGCGCCGCGGCGGCCGATCACCCGCCCAAAGAGACCGGCGATCAGCGCCGCCGCGAGCGGCGCCAGCACGATGGTGGTGAGGACGTCCTGCATGCTCAGCCCCGCATCACGTCGAGGTCCTCGACGTCAATGCTGCGTCGCTCGCGGAACAGCACCACCAGGATCGCGAGCCCGATGGCCGACTCGGCGGCGGCGACGGTCAGGATGAAGAACACGAACACCTGGCCGTCGAGGTCGCCGAGCCAGCGGCTGAACGCGATGAAATTGAAATTGACCGCCAGCAGCAT
>Ga0181521_10005353_pt1 | contig 14309 bp, 16 predicted proteins | sample PEATcosm2014_Bin_32_FD_119764 | JGI IMG/M metagenome (GOLD analysis project Ga0181521, IMG submission 119764) | Peatland microbial communities from MTU Mesocosm Facility, Houghton, MI, USA - PEATcosm2014_Bin02_60_metaG | ecosystem: Environmental > Terrestrial > Soil > Wetlands > Peat | place...
GTGGTGGTGATTATCGCGGTGTTTGCCGCGGTGGTTGCGCCCCGGCTGCTGAACCAGGGGGACAAAGCCCGGGTGGTCGCGGCCAAGCAGCAACTGGAGAACTTTCAGCTCGCGCTCGGCCAGTATCATCTCGATACGGGCTCGTATCCGAGCACCGAACAAGGGCTGGCGGCTCTCCGGGTGCAGCCGTCCGGCGTGGAGCAGTGGCACGGGCCGTACCTGCAAAAGGACGTCGCGCCCGATCCGTGGGGGCACGCGTATGTATACAAATATCCCGGCGACCATGGCGACGAACCGGACGTTGTTTCGTATGGCGCGGACGGACAGCCGGGTGGAACGGATCTGAATACAGATATCGTCAGCTGGAAATGAGACCTGGACACTCCGGACGAGCCGGCGTCACGCTGATCGAGATGCTGATCGTTGTGATGATCATCAGCATTATTGCGGGCGTGTCGTTCCCCGCGCTGACATCCGGACTGGCCAGCGTGCGCCTGTCATCCGCATCCGGTTCGGCAGCCAGCTTCCTGACCGCGGCGATGAACCGCGTCGACCGCCGCGAACTGGCTGCGGCGATCGTGGTTACGCCAAAGGAAAATCAGATGGCAGTTTATACGGCGGCTTCCCGCGACAAGCCGGAGCAGAGCCTGCAGATGCCGCAGGGCGTCTCGATCGAAGGGGACGAGCCGCGACGGTTCCTGCTCCTTCCCGGGGGAACGTTTCCGCGAATTACGCTCGTGCTGCGCAATGAAAAAGGCTCACGCCGGTCGATCCGGATCGATCCGGCAACCGGCGTTCCGGATATCCGGCGCGTTGAGGGTGACAGCAAATGAATCGCAGAGGCTTCACTCTGCTTGAGGTCCTGGTGGCCACGGTGATCATGGGGGTCGCGGTGGCGGGGCTGATCGCCGGGTTGTCGCAGTCGGTGAAGAATGCGTCGCGCCTGACCGATTACGACCGCGCGGCGATGCTGGCGCACACGAAAATGAACGATCTTCTGCTGGATGTGAATCTTCCGTTCGACGGCTCTGTGGAAGGACTGTTCGATCGCGATCAAACGGGCGGCGTCCCCGGCGGATGGCGGGCCATTCTCAGACCCTTCGATCTGCCGCCGCGCGCGGCACCCGGCACCATCATTCTGCAACAAATAGCGCTCGAATTATGGTGGCAGCCGGCCAGCGGAACCCGCCGGACCATTCAACTGGAGAGCTATCGGCGGATGCAAATCCCGTTCCCGGTTGGCCCATGAGAAAAAATCCCGAATCCGGCGTCACATTGATCGAGATTCTGATCGCGGTTTCGCTGATGAGTCTGCTCTCGGTGGGCATGCTGGTGGCGATGCGGCTCGGTTTCAACACAATGGACAAGACCGACACGCGGCTGGTGCGGAACCGGCGGGTGGCGAATTCCCGCGCCATCATCGAGAGCGAGATCGACGGATTCATTTTTTCAATAGCCAACTACCGTCCGAAGCCGGAGGAAATGCATCCGCTTCCGTTTTTGCAGACCGAAGCGCAGAGCATGCGGTTCGTTACTTTGTATTCGCTGGAGGACGCCTGGCGGGGACGTCCGCGCATTGCGGCGATGCAGGTCATTTCCGGCGAGAACAATCAGGGCGTGCGGCTGATTGTGAATGAGACGCCCTATACCGGCCCGGACCAGGCCGGCCTGGAAATCACCGGCATCGAACAAGACCCGGCAGGACCGCAGATCGTCCGCTTCGCGCCCATTCTGCCCGGTTCGCAGTCATTCGTGCTGGCGGACCGGTTGGCCTATTGCCGGTTTTCGTATCTCGAACCTCTGCCCGTAGCTCCTTTTCAGATGTGGCGGCCGGACTGGGTGAAACCGCTGTTGCTGCCGCTCGCCGTCCGGATCGAGATGGCTCCGCTCGATTCGGGAAGCTCGTCCGATCTGCGCATCAGCACCGTGACGGCGCCCCTTCACGTGAACCAGATTCCGGGGACGCTCTATGCCGACCAGCCATAAAGAGCGTTCCAGAAAGGGCTCCGCGCTGTTGATGGTCCTCTGGCTTACCGCGGCGCTGTCGGCCGTGGGATTGGCCGTCGCGACCAATGTGCGCAGTGAGACCGAGCGGACGGAGACCAATGTGGACGATACGCGGTCGTATTTCGTCGCGCGGGGGGCCATCGAGCGGGCCGCGCTCCACGTGCTTTGGGGCAAGCAATATTTCACTGAGGAAGGCCGGCCCATTTACTACGTACCCGGTAACCCGTCGATGGATCTCGCGTTTCCCTCGGCCGATGTTCACGTGGATATCGTTCCGGAAACTTCAAAGCTGAATTTAAACACGTCGCGGCCCGAGGACATTCTTCGCCTCCTCCTGGCGCTCGGGACACCGGAAGACCGGGCGACGGAGATCACAGCCGCGATCGTCGACTGGCGCACGCCGGCCGATCCGCTGCGCCCCAGCCCGTTCGATTCGTTTTATTTGAGCCAGTCTCCGTCTTTTGCGGCGCGTCACGCGTCTTTTCAGCAGAACGAAGAGCTGTTACTTGTCCAAGGGATGACCGCCGAACTCTACTACGGATCTTCACTCGACGGCACGCGCGCCGGTTTGCGCGATTGCCTGTCGATCTACGGCAGTGCGGGCGCGGTGGATATCAATACCGCGCAGCCCGCAACTTTGCAGGCCGTCGGGCTGGCGCCGGCGGATGCCGACACGATTGTCAGGAGCCGGGCCCAACATCCGGTGCTCGACTACACGGAGTTTGCGGAGATTATGCAATCGCTGGGGCCCGCCGGAAACCGGCTGCAGATCGGGGGACAGACGATGTTCACCCTGCGAGCCACCGCGCGGCTGCGGAAGCCGGACGGGAAACTGTCGGATTTGCGCCGCACCGTGGGTGCTCTTGTGAAGATCTATCTTCCCGGCAATCGGTCGAAAAGACAGCCGGGATTCGACGTGGTGCGCTGGTTCGATCGAATATGACTCAACCAGGAAATGCGTCTGCCGTGTCGACCGCGGCATCTCGCGCGCGCATATGAGTACGCCGGCAGCCGAGGCTCTCGTTGAGGAGCAAACCGATCCGAAGAACTCCGCGGTGCTGCCGTTCTGGCGGCGAGCGCTGGCGTTCGGTACCGGACTCGGGATTGCTATCGGCGAGCGTAATCTCGAAGCGGCGATTGTCCGCGCCCGGCCTTCCGGCGCGACGCTGATCGCGACGACCACTATCCTCGACTTCCGGACTCGTCCCGCAGCGGAGTGGGGCGCGGAACTGACCAGGTTCGTCGCCTCCGCCGGCGAGACCCGGCTTGCGGCCACGGTGCTTCTACCCCGCACAGAGGTTATCGTGCGGAGCATGAGCCTGCCGGGAGTGGCGGACAAGGACGTAGTCAACGCTATCGAACTGCAGATCGACACCCTTCATCCATGGTTCGATGCAGGGGGGCGCGATGTGGAGGTTGCCTGGGGCTGGTCGCGCGTTGGGCACGGCGCTTTGCGAGGCGAGGTGATGATCGGGTTGGCGCGGAAGGAAATGCTCGGCGCTTACGAGACGCTTTTCGAAGAAGCGGGCATTCCGATGGCAGCCGCCACCTTTTCCCCGGCGGTCATTCATTCCGCGCTACGCATCTGGAGCGAGGCGCCGGCCTCCCTTTTGTGCTTCACTACAGACGAAAGTGGCCGCACCGAAATATACGGTGAAAGTGAATCGCGCGCCGTATTCTCGGCGGAATTCTCCGTACCGCGGGAACGCGCGCTGGCGCTCGCGCGGGCTGAGTTGCGCATTCCCGCGGATCACCCGGCGAAGCCGATTTTGGAAGCACTGCCGGCGACTACGGGCGCGCCCCTGTCGGGCACGTCTTTTTCCAGCGGAGCTTTGGCGTACGCGGCGGCGATTTCCGGGTCGACAACGCTCGTTGCCAACTTCGCCAACCTGTTGCCTCCGGAACGGCGCGCCTCCCACGATCGGGTGCAATATATGCTTCCCGCGAGTCTTGGAATTCTCGCGGCGCTCGCGTTGCTTACCGTGTTCGCCATCTTTCCCGCCCTCGAACAGAGACGTTATCGCGGCGATCTCGAGCGCGAGGCGCGCCGACTGGAACCTGCGGCGGCGCGCGCGCAGGCGATCGAGCGAAAAATCGACGAAAGCCGCAAGCGGACTGCGTTGCTGGACGAGGTCAGACGACGCCCGCAGGACGATCTGGAGGTTTTAAGCGAGCTGACCCGGCTGCTGCCCCCACCCGTCTGGACCAACGCAATCGAGATCTTTCCGGATTCCGTGGTCATCTCGGGAGAAGCCGATCAGGCCGCGCCGCTGCTGAAAGTGCTCGATTCTTCGCCGATGTTTCAGAACTCCGAGTTCGCATTAGCGCTGACGCGAAACGCCCAAACCGAGCAGTTTCGCATCAAGACGATGAGGCGCGGCCGCGCGGGAAGGACCACGCCCTGAGCCGGTTGAATACGACACTATCGCAGCGAGACCGCCGGGCACTCGTCATATTGGGCGCAGGCCTCGTGGTCGCGGCCGTGCTCTATTACGTTTTCCCCAACAATTCCGGGACCGCCGCGGTAGTCACCGCGAACGTGAATCAGGACAACGTGGCGCTTGGTCAGCAGCGGCTGGCGCGCCTGCGGCAAATCGCCGCAACCGTGCCCGCGCGCGAAGCAGTGCTGAAGCGGACTTCAAGCGATCTGGCCGACCGGGAACGCGGAATCATCCAGGCCGATACGGCCGCGCAGGCCCAGGCCACGCTGCTCGAGATCGCGCGCCGCATCGGCAAGGACGAAGAGATCGACCTTCGCGGCGGCGATTTCGGCGCGCCGAAGGTGTTCGGCGACTATGGTCTGGTCTATGCCACGGTCACGTTCGAGTGCCACGTGGAACAGCTCATCAATTTTCTGGCGGATCTTTCGCGGGAGCCGGAACTCGTGGTGCCTTCCGAGGAGCACATCGCCGCCAACAATCCGAAAGAAAAGACGATGAGCGTCAGGATGGTGCTGGCTGGTGTAGTCGCCAAGAAGCTGGTGCCGGAAAAGAAGGGGCTGGCGGCATTTTGAAACCGAAGCTCATTGCATTGAACCTGCTACTGGTGGCGGCGTTGGGCGTTACCGCCTGGCAGGCGCGCGTCCGCTGGGATGAAGCGCAGGCGAAGCGCCGAAGCAATCTCAGCGTGAAGGTGACGCCGATACCTCCGCCGCCCCTGACGGCTGCGCCCAAGCCGGATGCCGCGCCTGCGACGAAGTACGCCGATGTGGCGACGAACGACCTTTTTTCGAAGGACCGGAATCCGACCGTGATCATCGACCCGCCGAAGGTCGAGACGCCGAAACCGATGCCGCCGTTGCCGGTCGTTTACGGCGTGCTTGGACTGCCCAGCGGCACCAAGGCGATCATGGCGGAGAAAAAGGGCGTCGACAGCCGGTCCGTTCAGGCGGGGGACACAATCGGCGAGTTCACAATCGCCGCGCTCGACCCGCAGAACGTGGTCTTCGACTGGGATGGCAAGCAGATTTCCCGCAGGATAGAAGATCTGATCGACCGGTCAAACTCGTCCGAAGCCGGAGGCGCTCAATCGGCCGGGCCCGCGGGCATCAACCGGGCCGCCCCGCAGAACAACGGACAGCCGATCCCCGCGGGCCCCGGGAGGGAAACCTCAGGGCAGGCCAGCCGCCCCTGCGTGCCAGGCGATAACTCACCTCCCGGGACCGTGGTTGACGGATATAAGAAGAACTTCAGACCGTCCCCATTCGGCCCTATTGGCTGCACGTGGGTGAAAGTTCAGTAGATGGAGATATCGAAAAAATGAAAATCTCAGATCAAACGAAAAGCATAATCGGCGCCCTTATCCTGTTCGCTACGGCAGCTATCGCGCCCGCCGCGGACGACGGTAACAAGAAGGCCGCCCCCGCGCCAAAAGCGGTGACGATTCCAAGGGATGCCGTGCCGAATCCCGACGGTAACACTTACACCTATACGGACAAGGAGGGGAAGAAATGGATTTATGCGAAGACGCCGTTCGGCGTTATGAAAAAGCCGGCTGAAGCTGAACCGGCCGGCGCGCGAAAGGACCAGGTTACGACAAAGGCCATCGACAAAGGCGACACCGTCCGGTTTGAACGCCCCAGCCCGTTTGGAACGATCAGCTGGGAAAAGAAGAAGTCGGAATTGACGGACAACGAACGCCACATCCTCGACACACAGAATGCGAAGACTGAACAAAAATGACTAACCTCTTCTCCCGCCGAACGATTGTTGCCTGCGTTCTGGCCTTGGCCGCTGCTTCAGCCCAGGCGCAACAGCCACCGGCGCCTCAGACCCAACCCGCACAACCCGCACCGACGGTTCCCGGCGGACTGAATCTCAACAACGCGTCGCTGATCGAGGTGATCAATCTGCTCGCGCAGGATCTCCACATCAATTACATCCTCGATGCGAGCGTCAAGGGCGGGACGGTCACGATCAATACCTACGGCGCGGTGCGCGACCTCGATCTTCGCCCCCTGCTCGAAACCATTCTGCGCATGAACGGACTGGCAATGGTCCAGGTCGGCAACATCTATCGCATCGTTCCCGCAGCCAACATCTCGCGGCAGCCGGTGAGCCCCATTTCGGAAACCGATGGATCGAAGCTTTCCGACGACGAACGGCTGGTGCTGAATCTGGTGTTCCTCCGCTATGTCACATCCGCCGAGATGCAAAAAATTCTGTTGCCGTTTATAGGTGATGGTGCACAGTTGACGAACTACGATCCGGCGAATCTCCTGATCATCCTCGACAACAGCCGCAACATGCGGCGTACGCTCGAACTGATTTCGATGTTCGACAGCGATACGTTCGCGGGCCAGCGGGTGCGACCGTTCGAAGTCAGGAACGCGCGGCCCACGGATGTCACGAAGGATCTGGAGGATATTTTCAAGGCAATTTCGTTATCCGGTGAGAAGGGTACGGCAGCGGTCCACTTTCTGGCGCTGAACCGCCTCAACATGATTCTCGCGATATCGCCGAACCCGGGGGCTTTCGCGGAAGTGGAGAAGTGGATTCAGAAGCTGGATATCGCCACGAAGGTGACCGCCGGGTCGGTCGACAACTACGTCTACAAGCTCAGGTACGGCAGGGCCGAGATCCTTGGAAGCGTGATCAATCAGCTCTATGGCGGTTGCGGTTTTACCGGCGGAGCCGGCATGTACGGAGGGGTTACCGGGAATTCCATGTATCCGGCGAGCGGTTATCCGGGAACAGGATTTGGAGGAGGAGGCGGCGGGGCTTACGGAGGCGGCGCTTCTCCTTATGGCGGAGGCGCGAGCCCTTACGGGGGGGCTTCGCCGTACGGTACGGGTGGTGGGTATGGCGGAGGCTATGGTGGCGGAGGTGGATTTGGCGGTGGGTTTGGAGGCGCTTTTGGCGGGGGTGGAATTGGCGTGCCCTGCGTCCCCTCGGCAGTGAGTGTGGGGGCGGCGGCAACCCCGGCGATTAACGTGTTCGGGGCAGCGGGAACCACGGCGGCGGGCGGATCGACTGGAGGGGCAACTTCGACAACCGGGGGCGCCACGGACCAGACCGGCTCGTATCTCCAACCTGCACCCTATGGCCGGACCTCGGGACCGCGGATTATTCCGAACCCATTCGATAACACACTGCTTGTGCAGGGGACGCCCGAGCAGTGGGAACAGATCAGGCATTTGCTGGAACAGCTCGACATTCCACCGCGCCAGGTACTGATCGATGCAAAGATTTACGAAGTCGACCTGAGCGGCGACCTGACGTACGGGGTCGAGTCCTTTCTGCAGAAAGCCGGCACTGCAAACTCATCCGTTCCCGCTCACCAGCTTTTGGGGACCGGGGGAACGGCGGGAATCTCCCTGACGGCGGGAACGCTGGTAGGGCAAAGCCGCCAGTTGCTGGCATTCCTGCAGGCGAACGAAAACAGAAGCAAAACCAAGGTGCTGTCAGCGCCGAGCGTGATCGCCACCGACAGCATTCCGGCATCCATCACGGTGGGCGATTCGGTGCCGAGCGTAAGTTCGATCGCGTCGTCCAACGTTCAGCAGAACGGCAACTCGCTGTTTACGAATTCGATCCAGAATACGAGTACCGGAATCGGACTCAACATTCTGGCGCGCATCAATCCAAGCGGAGTGGTGACCATGGTAATCAGCCAGGACGTGACGGCCCCGATTCCGAATCCACTGTCTGCCTCAGGCGCCGCGGGCAGCAACATCGACTCACCCTCTTTTTCGCAACGCAACGTCAGCACACAGGTGACCGTGGAAGACGGCGATACTGTCGCCATCGGCGGTATTATCACGGACAACTACACGGAGTCGCTGTCGGGCATTCCGTTTCTGGACCGTTTGCCGTACATTGGATTCGCCTTCGGGCAGAAAAATACCACCCGGCAGCGAACCGAACTGATCGTTTTCCTGACGCCGCGCGTCATCTACGATACGGCGCAAATGACGGATGCTACGGACGAGTTGAAACAGAAAGTCCGCGGTCTGAGAAAGATGATGAAAGACGAGTAGTGCGGTAGAATAAGCCCGCGTGCACTCCAGCGCGGAGCCTGCGTCCACGGACCAGTGGACGCTGGTCCGAAACGCCCGGCAGTTGTTAACGCTGCATGGGCCAAGCGGACCCCGCCGCGGGCCCGCCATGACCGAGCTGAATATCGTTCCCAATGGCGCCCTGCTGATCCGCAACGGGATCATCGAGGACGTCGGACCGGCGCGGCGCGTCGAGAACCTGACCGGCGCCCGCCACGCGCGCGAGATCGACGCGACAGGCCGCGTAGTGATGCCTGCGTTCGTCGACGCCGATGTGGCTCTGGTGGCGCCTGCCGCCTCGGGGGCAAGCGGGAAAGACGAGACGTACGACAAGTCGGCGACCCTCCGATTGATGTCGCGGAAAAGGGTTCTGGCGCGAGCGACCGCGATGTCCGCCGAATGCGCCCGGTACGGGTGCCTTTCAATCGGGGCGAACACGGGATGCGCGACGGATCTTCAGAACATCCGCAAACTGCTGCGCGTGCACCAGACGTTGCAATCGAAGCCGGTGCGTATCCGCTCTATTTTCTCTCCGCGTTTCGCGCCGAGTGACGGAAAGACTCCCTCGCAAATGCTGGAGGCTCTCACCTCCAGGTGGCTGCCCGCCGTCAGAAGTAAGAAGCTCGCGGCCGTTGTGGAACTCACGGTGGCTGGTCCGGGCCTCGTGCTCGATGTGCCGATGCTCCGCGCGGCGGCGGTGGTGGCGGCAGGGCTCGGATATGCGATCCGGCTGCGCTCCCCTTACCGTCTCGAACCGGTCCATCTTCAACTGGCGCTCTCGGCGGGAGCAATCGGGATTGTCGCGCCAATGGATACGCTGCGCGCCTTCGCCGGCCCTCTGGCGGCGGTCGGCTGCATTCGCGTGATTCCGGCATCGGAAGGTTTCGACGACCCGGACACGGCGTCGGCAGCCATCAGAAGCGCGATCGACGAAGGCTCCGCAATTGCGCTTACCTCAAGCTACCGGATCATCGACGATTCCTCGCTCAACATGCAGTTTCTCCTGCACTTGGCAGTTCACGAGCTTGGGCTCACGCCCGAAGAGGCAATCACGGCGACCACATGGAATCCGGCATGTTCGCTGCGGCTTTCCCACGTTACCGGGTCGCTTGAGCCGGGGAAAGAAGCCGACCTGCTGCTTATGGAAGTATCCGACTACCGCGACCTGCCGCGGCGCGCCGGCCACCACGATGTGAGTCTGGTGATGCGCAAGGGTCAGATCATCCTGCGCAGCCCTGCATTAAGCGTGGATTAAAACCCGCAACCGCGGTACCGAAGGCGCGTCCCTCGCTTCGTAAGTCAACTGTGAGGTTGGAGATATGAACCGGATTTTCGCAGCGTTTTCCATCGCTTCCACTCTGCTGGCTGTTTCCGCCTTCGGGCAATACGACCGCCCCTGGGGAGATCGGGACTACGCACGGCAGGACCGCGGCTTGTTCGACAAGGCACGGATGGACCTCGACCGGGCGAGCGCGTATCCCTACGCGTCACGCGCCGACCGGAAGCGTTTCGATGAGGCACGCGGCAAGTTGTTCGATTTCGAGAGCCGCTTCGATCAGGGTCGCTACGACAAGCACGAACTCGACGGGGCCATCGACCGCATCCAGCACGTCGTCAATTCCAACTCGCTCGATCCCCGCGACAGAGGAGCACTCTCCGACGATCTCCGCCGGATGCGCGACTACCGCGAGTTTCGCAATCATCACGGCGAATACGAATACGGCTACCGGTAACTAATGGGCGTGGTGGTGTAAATGGCCGTGTCCGGCGTCGACTGGAATCACGCAGCCGGTGCCGGAAATCGCGCAGCTCATGTGCTCGAACTGCACGGTGGTGTGGTGGACATGGAAGCGGTCTCCCAGCACATGTTTGACCCGGTGGAGGATATGATCGCTCTGCGAGGGCGGCATATCGGCAATGAGCACGTGACAGCTCAGCGCGTGCGAATTCGAGCCCAGACTCCAGATATGCAGATCATGGACGTCGAGAACTCCGTCGATTGCCTGGATCGCGGAGACTACCTGCTTCAACTCAAGGCCTTTGGGCAGGCCTTCGAGCAGAATGTTGAGAGATTCACGCGTAATATTCCACGCGGTCCATACAATCAGCACTGAGATCAAAATGGAGAGCACCGGGTCAACCCGCGTCCAGCCTGTAGCCCGGATCACCAGCGCCCCGACCATGATCGCGGCCACGCCGAGCAGATCGCCAAGCATATGGACAAATGCGCCGCGAGTGTTAATGTCGCTCTTGCCAATGGGGCCGCCGGAACTCCGCAAACCCAGCATAATCCCGCCGTTGAGCAGGATTCCTCCCGCCGCCACCCACAGCATTAGGTTCTCATTGACCGACTCCGGGCTCATCAAGCGCTGAACGCTCTCATAAAGCATCCAGGCGGTGAGACCGATCAGGGCGATCGCATTCACGAACGCGGCGAGAACGCCGGCCCGGTGATATCCGAAAGTGCGGGATTCGTCCGCGGGCTTGTATTGAAGAAAAACCGCAAACCAAGCCACCAGCAGGGCCAGGGCGTCCGTGGCATTGTGCCCCGCGTCCGAAATCAGGGCGAGGCTTTGTGCGCGGATGCCGGCAAAGAGCTCGATTACGACAAAAACTCCCGTGGCCGCCAACGACCAGGCCAATACACGGCCGGAAGCTTGCCCGTGCGTATGTGAGTGCAAACAGCCTCCCACTGCCATTGTAAGACTGAACGGCCCCGATTTTGTTCCGCCGACCCGAAAGCCCGGTTCAGCTTCCGGCGGATGGCGTTGGGCTTCGCAGCGCCGCTTCGATCTTCGCGGCCAGAACTTCGTAGCTGGCGTTGCCCGGATTGTACATGCGCACAATTCCCTGCCCGTCCACGAGGACCATGGTCGGCGTCGTGCTCACGCCGAACTTCGCGAAATTCGCCTCGCTCAACGGAATCTCGACCGAACCGAGTCCCGCGTAATACTTCGCGAATACCCGACCGATGTACTTCGTCTCTACGTCGGGCGGCGCGTCTTGTCCTCCCGCAATGTAGCCGTAGTGCTGGGTCGGCGCGACCACGACCAAACCGCGTGGTCCGTACTTCGACATCACTTTCCGCACGATTGCGACTTCAGCCTTGCAGTCCGAACACCAGTGCGCCCACAGAAACAGCAGCACGGGATGTCCCCGGTGGGCGGAAAGCGGCAGCGGCTTGCGAGCGCCGATCCCCTGGGAGACATCGAGAACCGGGGCCGGCTTGCCTTCAAGCGTCAGCAGGTTGACGTTTTTCTGGATTCGATCCCGGATCGACGTGCCTTGCCATTTCTTCAGTTCCTCGCCCAAAAACAATACGGCTTCGTCGCGCCGGTTCTGCGCCGCGAGCGCCTGGGCTTCCACTTCAATCGCAGCGCCGAGGGCGATCGGCAAATGCGGCTCCGCATCCAGCTTGCGGTGCGCCAGTTCCGCCAGACACAGCCGGCGAACCTCTTCTGAATTCTGCTCTGCAGCCGCAGTATCGTGCCGCGCCAGCCGTCCGCGGCCAATCCAGGAGAGTGCCTCGATATATTCCGGGTTCGTACCGGCCTGGGCGCGATACAGGTCGAGCGCCTTCCCGGCGGAGGCGAAGTCACCCGCCGTGATCGCGGCCTTCACGTAAGCTACGAGGGTGATCTTTTGTTGCGCTGAAGCGGCCAGGCAAAGCACCAGCAAAAATCCGCAAAAACGTGTAGATGTGAACTTCATTTCAACCTGACTATTTCAGTGTAAACGATCATAATTTCAAACACTTCAGGTACTCCTTGAAGGGGCCGCCCAGATCGTGCCGCTGTAAGGCGAATTCGACGGTAGCTTTCAGGAATCCCAGCTTGTCCCCGGCATCGTACCTTTTACCCTCGAACTTGAACGCGTAGATCGGGCGGCTGCGCAGCAGCAGCCGCAGCGAATCGGTGAGCTGGATTTCACCGCCGGAGCCCGGTTCCACATTGGAGATCGATTCGAAAATGTCGTGAGTCAGGATGTAGCGGCCGATGATCGCGAGATTCGATGGCGCCTCGCTCGCCCTCGGTTTTTCGACCAGATCGCGGATACGGAATACCTTGTCCCGGCTTCCGTTGTGAGACACAGGCTCCGCGTCGATGCAGCCGTAGGAAGAGATCGCTTCCTTCGGCACTTCCATAACCGCCAGCACCGGCGCCGAGAAAAATTCATAGATGTCGAGCAACTGGCGTATGCAGGGCGTTTCCGCGTCAATCACGTCATCCGCCAGAACGACGGCGAAAGGCTCCGGGCCCACCATTTCCTTAGCGCGAAGTACGGCGTGTCCCAGACCCAGCGCTTCTTTTTGCCGGGTATATGAAACATCGATCTGATCGGAAACCTGCCGCACGATCTTCAGCAGATCCTTCTTGTGGCGTGTTTCGAGCAGATTCTCGAGCTCGAAGCTGACGTCGAAATGATCTTCGATCGCCGACTTGCCGCGTCCGGTAACGATGATGATGTTTCTGATCCCGGAGTGAACCGCTTCTTCAACGCCGTACTGAATGATCGGCTTGTCGACGAGCGGAAGCATCTCCTTCGGCTGCGCCTTTGTGGCGGGCAGGAAGCGGGTACCCAGACCGGCGGCCGGAAAAACTGCTTTGCGGACTTTCGCTGCAGGCATCGTTATCTATCTTGCTTGCGCGACGGCAAATCCGCAACTCACCAGAGTATGTACCGACGCAAAGCCCGTTCCTGAACCAGTTTCGCCGGGCGCAAGCCGTATGGTACGTTTGAAAGTTCCAGACATATGGCATACGTAATTGCGGAACCCTGCATTGGCACGAAGGACACGGCGTGTGTTGACGCCTGCCCCGTCGATTGCATTCATCCCAAGAAAGAAGACCCTCGATTTCCGGACGTCGAAATGCTTTATATCGATCCCGTGGAGTGCATCGACTGTGGCGCCTGCGTTCCGGTTTGCCCCGTTTCGGCGATATTCGCGCTGGACGACCTGCCGGAAAAGTGGAATGAGTTCACGAAGAAGAACGCCGATTTCTTCGGTCGCTGAGCGTGCACTCACGGGCAAACCAGACTGCTTGATTCCGATTCCATGAAGTAATAGCAGATCATGTGACAAACCATCATGTGGGCGTCTTCGATGCGGCCCATATGAGGGTCCGCGACATGAATACTCAATTGCGCCAGCGGAGCCAGTTTGCCGCCATCCCTGCCGCTCAACGCGATAGTGCGGCAACCGATGGAGTTGGCGTAGTCGATTGCATGCACCACATTGGCGGAGTTACCGGAACCGCTCAGAGCCATCACAACGTCGCCCGTTTGGGCGAAATTCCTGAGCTGTTCGACGAAGACGCAGTCATAACCCACATCGTTTGAATACGCCGTCAGTGTGGGCAACGAATCGGTGAGCGCCATGATGCGAAAGCGTTTTTCCTGCCGATAGCTGGCCCCTTTGACGATGTCGCACGCAAAATGGGAGGCCGTGGAAGCGCTGCCGCCATTTCCGCAGATGAAAATACTACGATTGTCGTCGCGCGCCTGCTTAAACCAATCGATGGCCAGCGCCACCTTTTCGGTGTCGACCCGGTCCAGCGTGCTGTTTAACCGCGATCTATATTGCACGGCGAAGTCAGCGACGGCGTTACCTGCGGACATGACCTTGTTTATATCACGTGTACACCGGCATGCATGCCCCACGGGCAATCAGGGCTTCAGCCGGGTTAACGGATCTCCGATTACTACATTCATCCAACTCAGTCCGGCAATACCCATGTAGAAGCTTTCCGCCAGCGTGCGTCCGGAGTAGTAGGCGGGAAGCACGAAATCAGGACGGGGGCAGAAA
>Ga0181521_10005354_pt1 | contig 14308 bp, 10 predicted proteins | sample PEATcosm2014_Bin_32_FD_119764 | JGI IMG/M metagenome (GOLD analysis project Ga0181521, IMG submission 119764) | Peatland microbial communities from MTU Mesocosm Facility, Houghton, MI, USA - PEATcosm2014_Bin02_60_metaG | ecosystem: Environmental > Terrestrial > Soil > Wetlands > Peat | place...
ATGTCCTCGTCGCCACGTCAGCCGGTGTTCGCCAGCACGTCGCCGGGACCTGGGAGACCGCCGTACGTGACGCCGAGTTCAGCCGCTTCGCGCTGCGGCGGCTCGCCCGTCGCACGAGGCCGGAACCGGCGAACGACACAGGGCGGGGCATCAGGTCAGAGCCGACGCAGGCTGTTTTGGCCATGCTGGATAAATTCGGCGTCCGTTTGCAGGAGCAGCTCCTGGCTGCGGCCGCGGACGACCTCGGTGATGGCCCGGTCGTCATAGTGCCGCCAGCCGCACTGCATCCCGTGCCGTGGGGGCTGCTGCCCGCCCTGGCCGGTCGGGCTGTCACCATCGCTCCCTCAGCGATGGCGTGGCTGCAGGGGCAACGGATCGAGCCGCCGGCCGACCGCACGGTCACTGTGGTGGCGGGTCCCGGTCTGCAGGGAGCCCAGGCCGAAGCGGCAACGCTGGCTGATCGCTACGCGAACGCGGAAGTCCTCACCGCCGGGATGGCCACGGCAGAAAAGGTGCTTACTTCGCTGGAGGGCCGCTGGCTGGCGCACATTGCGGCGCACGGGACCTTCCGTGCGGATAATCCGCTCTTCTCCTCGCTCCTTATGGAGGATGGGCCATTGACCGTGCACGACCTGCAGCGGCTCGGGCGCGCACCCTACCGGCTCGTGCTTTCGTGCTGCGACTCGGGAGTGACGGCTCCAGCCGGAGCCGACGAGTTGCTCGGCTTGATCGCCGCACTCGGGCCGCTCGGCACCGCCGGAGTGCTCGCCCCGGTGGCCACGGTGAACGACGCGGCCACCGTGCGGCTCTCCCTCGCCCTGCATGAGCGACTCGCCAGCGGAGCGACGGCGGCGCAGGCACTGCGAGACGCACGGCTGAGCAGTCTGGATGACCTGTGCTTGTACGTGGCAGCACGCGCCTACGTCGCCTTCGGCGCCGCATGACCAGACGTGAGCTGTCTTTCGTTCTAACCAAACTTGGTACGACGGGTCCCGGTCACAGGGTGATCCACCCCGTCACGACGTTGGTGCCATCAGTGGTGCGGCAGCGGAACCGGAAAGGACTGGCCGGGATCGGGCGGATGGCAAAGCACCCCACCTCGTCGGCCTGGATGGAGGCGATGATCCCCGCGCGCGTCTGCAGCTCGATCGTGGCCTCGCCGGTCGGGAACAGCTGGCAGAGCAGCGAGTCCGCATTGACCTCCATCTCGATGGTCAGATGGTCCGAGGTGAAGGTGAGCGCGCGGATCGACGCGGTCTCCGACCGCACGGTGAGCGCGGGAGCGCGGTCCTCCAGCGAGTCGTAGGTGAGCTGGGCCAGCTCCGCATCGATGTTGTGCCATGCGTACGCGTTCTTGCTGGCCTCGGCAAATTCTGCCGGGACGTCGCGCTGGATCCGCAGCGACTCCTTCAGCACTGCCAGCAGCTGATCGTCGGTCCAGACATCAGGCACCCCGCCCGCCTCCCATCTCATTCGCAGGCGCGCGGCCGTGGCCTTCCGCGTCTTCCAGCAACCTGTCGCTGAAGGCGGCCAGGGCCGCAGAACGCCGCAACCGGCCCAGGCAGCGCGCACGCTGCGGGCCGATGCTCCCCACGGAGATCGACAAGGCGGAGCTGATCTTCGCGTAGGGCAGCGGGGGGTCGCTGATCATCATCGACAGCAGCCGCTGGCAGTGCTCGGGAAGCTCGGCAAAGGCCACCCGCAGCGCGGCGCTCATCTCCGCGGCGATGATCTCCTCTTCGATCATCTCGGCGGGTTCGTCCCGGGACATCTGGCTGGCTTCCGGCAACTCGGAGTGGTCGTATCTGCTCGCCGCCCGCAGCACGCGCAGGCATTCACGCTGAGTGGTGGTGGACAGCCATCCGGGCAGCGCGGCCGGCTGCCTGAGATCCCCGAGCTTCTCGACCAGCAGGAGCCACACGGTCTGCCCAACGTCGTCGACGTCGGCCTGGCTCAGCTGGTAGCGCTTGCAGATGAACCAGACGAGCGGGGCATACCGGTCGACGATCTCGTCCCAGGCGTGCTGGTCCCCGTCGCGGGCGCGGGCGACGAGATCTATGACGGCCGGATCGTCACGCATAACCGTCCTTCGCGAACGCAGTGGCGGCGAACCCGGTGGTGCTGGCCATGCTCGCATCATTCAACTCCCAGGATCATCAGGCAAGCAGATGGTGCAGGACGTCGCGCGCGGTTCGCCAGCCCGGCGATGGCTCCGGCCGGCCATGAGCTGGTCACCATGAGGCCTTTCTACCCAGCCATGCTTGAGGGTCATGTTTCGTTCCGCGGAGTGTGGCCGGCCAGGACATTCCTAGCCCTACAGAGGAAACTTCCGGCCGGTTGATACACAGGCACCCGGAGAAATGTCCTTGACGCAGGTCGCCAGGACTGTTTCTGCGATGAGGGCTTCGCGGGCGCCGGCGGCCCTTTGTCGGTAGTGGGCAGGACGTTGGTCCCTGAGCGATTGGGGCTCCAGCGGGCATTGTAGGTCCGTGTTTGCCGCCCATGAGGTCACCGTTGCGGTGCGGTTCGAGATCGCGGCCGCGCGGCTGGCCCACTTCGTCAACCGCGGTGCGCTGCGGTCCGCGTCCGAGACCGCCTACCTGGGCGGCCAGGTGGCCGAGCTGCGGGTCGGGCCGTTCGGCGGGGTGCGCGGATTGTCGAAGCTCGTCCGGGTGCAGTTCACTGAGCCGGTCCGGCGGGATGACCTGGTCACGATGCCGCTGCGGTGGGAGGCAACGGGGACGAGCGGTGAGCTGTTCCCGGTACTGGACGCGGACCTGACCCTGACCGGCGACGGCGGGGGCCAGACGCGAATCCGCCTCGACGGCTCGTACCGGCCGCCCTTCGGGCGGACCGGGGAGGCGCTGGACCGGGCCCTGCTGGGACGGCTCGCGGCGGGCACGATCCAATCGCTGGTGGAAAGCGTGGCGGACGCGGTCGCCGACCCGGCGCTGGGACGGAAGCCCGACGAAGAGCCGGGCGCCGGGTGGTGGCCGGTGTCCGAAGCGGGAGAAACCTGACCGGTTTCAGCGGGCCGCGGGGTCAATCTGGACCGGATAACCGGCGCGCAGTGCGGCCACGGTGGACGGGGGCTGACCGCGCTGCAATCGTCCGCCACGGCGTCGCCGCGGGGGCCCCACTGAGCTCCGCTCGCTGAGAGTACCCAGGGTTTGGGTGAGGACTTAAGCCCCTGTCCGGATAATCACCTGGCCTGGTCGGATGCGGGAGTATTTCAGTTCAGCTGAGGTGTGCTGTGAATGCGACGAGATCGCGCGCAAGGCCTTCGGGGCGGCGACCGGCGGCCTGCCACGGGCCCGCGCAGTGCCCGGTAATCGCTGTGCCGGCGGCCACGGGAGCGGCCCGGTGACGACCCCGCCCGCGGACACGTACGCGCTGCTGACCGACGGCAGCACGGTGGAGGTCAGGCCCGCCCGTCGGCAGGACCATGAGGCGGTTCGCGCGATGCACGCGGCCATGGCACCGGAAAACATGTACCTGCGGTTTTTCAGCATGAGCCCGGGCGCGGCCGAGTGGGAAGCCAAGCGGATCTGCCGCGAGCCGGATTCGGACCATGCGGCGCTGCTGGCCTGGCAGGGCGACCGGCTGGTCGGCGTCGCCGCCTACGAGCTGGCCGGGAAGCCCGGCGTCGCGGAGGTCGCGTTCGCCGTGCCTGATGACATGCACGGCCGCGGCGTCGCCAGCCTGCTGCTCGAGCACCTGGTCTGGCTGGCCCGGCAGCGCGACCTGAAAGCGTTCACCGCCGAGACGCTGGCGGAGAACTCGGCGATGCTGCGGGTATTCGCGGATGCCGGCCTGCCCGCGAAGCGGCGGATATCCGGCGGCGTGGTCGAGCTGACCTTCCCCCTGCCCGACCACGACAATTACCGGCTGGGCAATTACCTGGAGACAGTGGCCAGCAGGGAAAGCCGGGCCGACGTGGCGAGCCTGCTTCCGCTGCTGCGGCCGCGATCGGTCGCCGTGGTGGGCCCGAGCCAGCGCGGTGGTACAGTCGGCCGGGCCATCCTGCGCAACATCGTGACCGGCGGCTTCACCGGGCCCGTCTATGCGGTCAATCCGCACGCCCGGACCATGGAGGGCGTGCCCTGCGTGGCGTCCGTCGACGACCTGCCCGGGCCGGTGGACCTGGCGGTGATCGCGGTGCCGCCGTCTGCGGTGCCCGAGGTGGCGGCCCAATGCGGCCGCCACGGGGCCGGGGCCCTCATCGTGATAACTTCCGGCTTGGGCGCGGCGGGCGCGGAACTGCTGGCCGTCTGCCGGCGGTATGGCATGCGGCTGGTCGGGCCCAACTGTTTCGGCGTGATCGTGCCCTGGATTGGCCTCGACGCGACCTTCGCCGCTAGCCACCCGGTCCGCGGTGTGGCCGGCCTGGTCGTGCAGTCCGGCGGCGTGGGGATCGCGCTGCTCGAGCAGATGTCCAGGCTGGGTATCGGCGTGTCCTCCTTCGCGTCGGCCGGCGACAAGTACGACGTGTCCCCTACTGACATGCTGACCTGGTGGGCGCAGGATGAGGTGACTCAGCTAGCAGTCCTGTACGTGGAGTCTTTCGGCAACCCGCGCAAGTTCGCCGGCATGGCCCGCCGGGTCGCGCAGCGGATGCCGGTGCTGACTATCGTCGGCGGCCGGTCCCCGGCGGGCCACCGCGCGGCCTCGCACGCCGCGGCGGCAGCGACGCCGCTGATCAGCCAGGAGGCCATGTTCGGCCAGGCCGGTGTCATCGCCACGAGGAGTCTCGGCGAGCTTGTCGATACTGCCGCGCTGCTGGCCTGCCAGCCGCTGCCGGCAGGCAACCGGGTCGCGATCGTGTCCAATGCCGGCGGCGCGGGCGCGCTGGCCGCCGACGCCTGCGCCGACCACGGCCTACAGGTCGTCACGCTCGGCGCGGCGACACGGCGCGCGCTGCGCGGGCTGCTGCCGGCCGGTGCGGTGGTGACCGGGCCGGTGGACACCAGCCCGGTGGTGACGACCGATACCTTCCGTGCCTGCGTGCAGGAGGTGGCCGCCGACGACCGCGTCGACGCGGTGCTCGCGGTGGCGGTACCCACGGCTTTCTCCGACCTGAGCGCCGCGGTGGCCGAGGCTGTCGTCAGCAAGCCGCTCGCGGTCGCCCTGCTCGACCGGGCCGAGTCCGTGCGACGGCTCAAGCGCCTGCCCGTCGCCCAGCCGCCGGCCGGCCCGCTGGCGGACACCGGCCCAGCGGGCGGTCCCACGACCGCCGACCCGGCAACTGCCGGTCAGGCGGCGGCCATCATCGACGTGGCGGCGGCGGCTATCACCGGAGTGCCCTGTTACGCCGATCCGGAGAGCGCGGCCCGTGCGCTCGGCCACGCGGCCCGCTATCAGGCCTGGCGCGTGCGCCAGCGCGGCACGGTCCCCGAGCTGAGCGGGCTGCGCACGGTGGACGCGCGCGCCCTGGTCACTGGTTTCCTGGCGGGCTCGCCGGCCGGCGGCTGGCTGCCCGCGGTCAGCGCGGCCGAGCTGGTGTCCTGCTATGGCGTCCCGCTGGTGGCCACCATTCCGGCGGCCAGCGAGCAGGAAGCGGCCGCGGCCGCCGGGCAGCTCGGCGGGCGCGTCGTGCTCAAGGTGGAGGCCGAGGGGCTGGGGCACCGGACCGGCGCCGGGGGCGTCCGGCTCGACCTGCGCACCCCGCAGGAAGTGGCCGAGGGGTACCGCGCGCTGGCGGCCGACTCCGGGCCAAGCCTGCGGCAGGTGCTTGTCCAGCCGATGCTGGCCGGCGGCGTCGAGGTGATGATTGGCGTGGTGCAGGAGCCCGTGTTCGGGCCGCTGGTGGTGTTCGGGTCCGGCGGGGTGACCACCGAGGTGCACGGCGACCATGTGACCCGGCTGACCCCGCTGGCCGACACCGACGCCGACGCGATGATCCGCGCGGTGCGGGCCGCGCCGCTGCTGTTCGGCCATGGAGACACGCCGCCGGTGGACACTGCCGCGCTCGCTGACGCGCTGCTGCGGGTCTCCAGGCTCGCCGACGATCTGCCTGAGGTCAGCCAACTGGATCTCAACCCCATCATCGCCAGGGCGGACGGCGCGTGGTGCGTGGACGTGCGGGTGCGGATCAGCCCGGCAGAGCCCAGGGATCCCTTCCTGCGGCGGCTGCTCTGAGCACGTCGTGCTTCCGGCCACGACGCCAGCGGCACGATCCGGGACGGCGAAGTCTAAACTAGCCCGGACTTGGAGTGCGGCGATGAGCGCCAGGCGTACCTGTTCGACGAGGGCGGCGTGGCTGTCGGCCGGGAGGGCGGCTTCCAGCTCGGCCAGGTCGGCAGCGAGCGCCTCGTCGCGGAAGACGCCCGCCACCCAGCCGGAGAAGTCGTGGCGGGGGCAGTGGTGGCGCAGCACGCCCGGGTCGCAGCGGCCGAGCTCGGCTTCCAGTTCGTCCAGGTTGGCCGCGACCGCCCCGGTGGCGGCATCGGGCCCGGTCTTGAAGTAGAACCGGCGGGCGGGCTCGACGCCGGCCTGCCCGTACTTATGCGCGTGGCGCAGATGGGGTGTGGTCCGGGGCCCGAGGGTGAACGCCGCCGCCCGGCCGGGGCGCTGTCGCCAGGCCAGCACCGCGCGGCCGCCCGGCCCGGTGAGACGGCGGGCGATCTCGGCGCGGGGCATATCGGCCACCGCCGCGGTGATGTCGATGAACTGGCTGTCGGGCCGGGCGGAGCCGAGGGTAACGACGGCGTCGAGGGCGAGGAGGGCGTCGGCCGACAGCTCCAAGGGCTTCCAGGTGACGAGCAGGTAGCCCTTGGCGGGGGGGTTGAGCATGCGGCGCGCGGTCACGTCCCGCCCGATGGGCACGTGGGCCTCGTCGACGACCACCCACTGCGGCACCCCGGTGGCGGCCCGGTGGGCTTCGACTGCGCTGGCGAGGTCCGTCACGTAGGCAGCGCGGGCCGCGGCGTCGAGGTGGGACAGGTCGGTGACCACGCTGGTGTGGCTGTGCCGGAGCAGGCGCACGACCTCGGCGGGGTCGGCGAGGCGGCCCTCATGACCCCCGGTGATGATCACGTCACGTAGCTCGCCGAGCCCGTGATGGTCGCCCTCGGGGTCGAAGACGACCAGGGAGTAGCCGAGGCGGATCAGCTGTTCACAGACCAGCCCGGCCAGGTAGGACTTGCCCTTCCCAGTGCCGCCGCAGATGGCGATGTTGAGCTGCGAGCCGGGCAGCGTGACCGGATCGCCGCCGTCGTCGGTGCCCAGCGTGACCTGCCAGCGGCGGGGATAGAGGTGCACCCGGCCGGCCATTAGCGGTCCCAGGAGCAGGTCGGCCACCCCCTGGCCGTCCGGCCGCGCCAGCGTCATGTCGGCGTGCGCGCGGAGGGCGTCGACCGCGTTGGCGACGGCCACCCCGACCTCGCAGGCATCCAGCAGGCTGTGGTCGTTCTCGGCGTCGCCGACGCCAATCGTGTTGTGCGGCGACAGGCCCAGCTCGCCGAGCGCCTCGCGCAGGCCGGTGCCCTTGGTCACCCCGGCCGGCAGGATCATCAGCTCGCCCCGGTTGGGGACGAGCCGGCAGTCCAGGCCGAGCTCGCGGACCACCGCCAGCGCGGCCGGCTCGTCGGCGGCGGCGCCGGCGATCAGCACCTGCCCGCGGCGGTGGGCGATCCCGCGGCCGGTCAGCGCGGCGCTCACCGCGTGGCCGATCGGGGCGGCCAGCAGGCGGACGCCGCCGTGGGTGACCAGCAAGGCGCCGTTCTCGGCGACGACCGCGTCAATGTGATCGTCAACCTCCGGGAACACGGCGCGCAGCTCGCTCATAATCCGCCCGGTGACCAGGATCACCCGGATCCCCCGGGCCCGCGCCTCGGTGAGCGCGGCCAGCGTGGCCGGCGCGACCTGGCCATCAGCCAGGGTGCCGTCGAAGTCGAGAGCCACCGCCCGGAAGTAGCCGACCCCGCCATCTGCCCTGGCCCCGACCAGCACCCGGTCCGGCCGCCCGGTGCCGCCGAGCGCGAACACCTCCTCACCGCGGCCGGCGTCGATCACGAGGGCGTCGATTCCGCCGGCCCGGATGGTGTCCAATGTCTCTCGTGCCTCGCCGAGCTCCAGGCGCAATTCCTTCATGACGCGGGCGGCGCCGCTGAACAGCTCCTCACCGCGGCCGGCGTCGATGACGAGGGCGCCGACTTCGTCGGCCCGGACGGCGTGCAATGCCTTTCGTGCCTCGCCGAGCTCCAGGCGCAATTCCTCCCCGGGGTTTCCGGGCATCGCGTCCGTGGCCTCATCCGCCGTCACGGGGAACCCCGCCCCCCGCCACCGGCGTAGCCCGAACGCGGCGTGTCCGTCACCTGGAACGTCCCGCGATACCGGTCACTTCGGCTAGCCCTTTCGCGGTCGAAGCTGCAATCCGACGAGGAGCCGGTCGATGTCGGAGAGGTCGCCGACGATTTTCCTGATGGGCGGCGGCAGTTTCTTGACCAGCGTGGGTACGGCCAGGATCTGGTCGTCGGCGGCCAGGCGCGGGTTCGCCAGCAGGTCCACGATCTCGATGTGATACTGCCCCGCCAGGTACTGCTCGCAGGCAAGCTCCAGGTTCTCGATGGCGCGGACGCTGTTTGGTGAGCGTCCGGTCACGTAGAGCCGCAGCTGCCAGTGTTCAGCGGTGGGTGCCGGTGCCCCGGCTCCGGTATCGGCGTCGCCGGGTCCGGTCATCGCGGCCCTCCTTCGCCGTGCGAGGCCGGATCGGCCCAGCGCTGCTCGGCCAGGGCCGACCGGGCCGCCTTGGCGTCCGTCGTCTGACGCTGTTCGCGCGCCTCGATCCGCTCGAGCTCGGCCCGTTCCGCGGCCAGGTCGTCCTGCAGCACGGCGAGCTTGGCCTCCGCCTCCACGATACCCCGGCGCAGCTCGCGCCGGCGACGGCTGAGGTCCTCACCCCGCCGCAGTTCCGCGCCGCGCTCCTGGGCTTCCTGCACGAGGCGACCGGAGCCGGTCAACACGCCCGCTGGGCCCACGTACACGTCGACGAGCTCGGCGCCGTGATCGGTAAGCACGAACTCCCGCGCCTGGTTCGAATGGGCGCTGCCCCGCGACTTCAGCACGTACAGCAGCCGGTTGCGCTCGCCGTCCGACTCGACGTTGCGCAGCAGCAGCCAGGCGTCCGCCAGCGAGGAGATGCCCGCCATGCTCGTGTCGTCCTCGGGCGCCAGCGTGGTCGCCATCGTGGTGATCCCCGCCGCCTTGAGCAGGTCGATCTGGCGGGCCAGCATCGAGGTCACCTCGGGACCGGTGGGCCCGTGAGTGAGGCTGGCGATCCCGTCGAGCACGGCGACGTCCGGCGCGAGCTCCTCGATCAGCCGGGCCAGGATCGCCAGGTGGGTCTCCAGCCCGAAGGCGGTCGGCCGGGCCGCCCACATGCGCAGCAGGCCCGCCTCGACCCAGCGCCCCAGGTCGAGCCCGACCGATCGCATGTTGCGGATGACCTGGTCGGGTGACTCCTCGAACAGGACCAGCAGCGCCCGCTCACCCCGTGCGCAGGCCGCGTTGATGAGGTGCGCGCCGAGCGTGCTCTTTCCCGTCCCCATCGTCCCGCTGACCAGGACGGTCGATCCGCGGAACAGGCCACCGGCCAGCATGTGATCAAGGCGGACCACACCGGTCGAGATTCGGTCCTCGGACGCGCCGTAAGCAAGGTTAACCGACGTGATCGGCAGTACGACGAAGCCATGGCCCGAGATCAGGAACGGGTACTCGTTGGTTCCGTGCGCCGACCCGCGGTACTTGACTATCCGCAGACGGCGGGTGGAGACCTCCTCGTGCATCCGGTGGTCGAGAACGATCACGCAGTCCGACACGTACTCCTCGATCCCGTGCCGGGTGAGCGCGTTGCCGACCCGCTCGCCGGTCACCACGGCGGTGACGGCACGGTCCTCGAGCCGCCGGAACAGCCGGCCGAGCTCCGCCCGCACGATGGCCTGGCTCGGGAACGCGCCGAACAGCCACTCAATGGTGTCGAGCACGACCCGCTTGGCTCCGATGCGCTCGATGGTGTCGTCGAGCAGGGCGAACAGCGGCTCAAAGTCCCACTCCCCCGACTCGACGATTTCCGCGGGATCCACCCGGAAGGCATGCACCACGAGCAGCCCGTCCCGCTGCAGCCCGTCGAGGTCGAATCCGAGCGAGGCCACGTTGGCGCTCACCTTGCCGGCCGACTCCTCGAAGGTGACCAGCACGCCCGGCTCGCCGTACTCCCGGGCGCCCGCGACGAGGAACTGCAACCCCAGTAGCGTCTTGCCGGATCCGGTGCCGCCGGTCACCAGGGTCGACCTGCCCCGCGGCAGCCCGCCCGCGGTGATCTCGTCCAGTCCCCGGATCCCCGTCGGGGCCTTCGGCAGCCGGGGACCCCGATCAGCCCCGTCCAGGGCTGACGTCTGATCGGTTCCGCCATGACCGGATGCCATACTTCTCCCCAAAGTCGGTTTATAGCGTCCGGCTTTCCGGCTGCGGCGGGCAAGGGCCAGAAGTCCTTGCCACTCCGCTCTTCCAGGTCCCGCACCTGCCGCGTCGGCACAGGCACGGAGGTCAGGACGGCTGGGCCAGCAGCACGACGATGGAGCGGGGATTGACGGTGATGTGATCACCGGCTTCCCGTCCCGCCGCTGTGGTACTGCCGGGGACCGCCGGGTCGTAGGTGTCGAGCTCGATGCGCCACGTGCCCTGGTCCCGGGTGGCGGGCAGGACGAATTCGAGGCGCTCCCACTGGGCGTTCACCAGAACCAGGAAGTCGTCATCGAGCAGCGGCGTGCCGTCAGCGGCCTGGTCGGGGTCGCCGGATCCGTCCAGGTAGAGCGCGATGGCCAGGGCGCTCGCGTCCGACCAGTCGGCGTCCGTCATTTCCGTACCGCCGGGGGTGAACCAGCGCAACTCGGACGCTTCGGCTTCCGTAGGGAAACGGCGGCGGCGAAACACCGGGTGTGCCTTGCGGATGGCGACAAGCCGTCTGGTGAAGTCCAGCAGCTGCGTGTCGGCGCGGGACCAGTCAACCCAGGAGATCTCGTTGTCCTGGCAGTATGCGTTGTTGTTGCCTTGCTGGGTCCGGCCCATCTCGTCCCCGCTCAGCAGCAGCGGGGCGCCGAACGACAGCATCAGGGTGGCCAGCATCGCCCGGGACTGGCGCGCCCTCAGCTCGAGGATGGCCGGGTCAGCGGTCGCGCCCTCCGTCCCGCAGTTCCAGGACCGGTTATCGCCGGTCCCGTCATTGTTCGCTTCCCCGTTGGCCTGGTTGTGCTTGTCGTTGTAGGAGACAAGGTCCCGCAGCGTGAAGCCGTCGTGGACGGTCATCAGGTTCACTGACGTTGCGGGCCGGGAGCGGGAGCCCGGGTAAAGATCCGGTGACCCGCAGAAGCGGCTGGCGAACTCACCGAGGGCGACGTGCTGACTGCGCCAGAAATCGCGCATCGTGTCGCGGTATCTGCCATTCCGCTCGCACCACAACGGCGGGAACCGGCCAAGGTCGTCGCGGTCGATCTGGGCGGCCTGCGACAGCTCGGCGACCAGTTTGGCCCTGGACAGCACCGGATCCTGACAGAGCAGATCGAAGAACGCTGATGCTGGCGCGGAGCTGTCATCCTGGCGGCCGAGCGCGCCGGCGAGATCGAAACGGAAGCCGTCGACGTGCATCTCAGTCAGCCAGTAACGCAGCGAATCCATGATCAGCTGCAGCGTCACCGGATGGCCTGCGTTCAGAGCGTTTCCGGTGCCCGTCGTATCGACGTAGTAGCGCGGGTCGTCGCCGTCCAGGCGGTAATACGCGGGGTTGTCCAGGCCGCGGTAGCACAATGTCGGGCCGAGGTCATTGCCCTCGCCGGTGTGACTGAACGAGACGTCGAGCAGCACTTCGAGCCCGGCCGCGTGCAGCGCGTTCACCATCGCCTTGAACTCGCCGACCTGGCCGCCGCGCTGCCCCGCCCGAACCGCCGCCGAATAGCGCTGGTGGGGCGCGAAATAGCCGATCGTGTTGTAACCCCAGTAGTTCGTGAGCCCTTGCGCCACCTGGGACGCCCCGGAGACGCTTTCGTGCACCGGCAGCAGTTCGACGGCGGTCACGCCGAGATCGATCAGGTGCGCGATGGCCGCTTCGTGGCCCAGGCCGGCATAGGTTCCGCGCAGCTCCGGCGGGATCTCCGGATGGCGCATGGTGAAACCCTTGACGTGCAGCTCGTAAATGATCGTGTCGGAGAGCCGGTAACGGGGCCGGGCATCGTCCCGCCAGCCGAATGCCTCGTCGGCTAGCACGAGGCTCCGTGGCACGCTGGCGGCGGAGTCCGCGGCGCTCGGCGCATCCGGGTCGCGGGCCGAGTACCCGAACACCTCCGGCCCGAACGTGGTGGTTCCGCTGAACGCCCGCGCATAGGGATCCAGCAGAAGCTTCGCCGGATTGCAGCGCAGTCCACGGGCCGGGTCGTAGGGCCCGGTGGCCCGGTACCCGTACGCCTGGCCCGGCCCTATCCCGGGTACGAAGGCGTGCCAGACGCCGGCATCGTGGTCCCGCAGCGGAATCTGCGTCTCCGCGCCGTTCTCGTCGAACAGGCACAGCATCATCCCGTCGGCGACGCTGGAGGCTACCGCGAAATTCGTGCCGCCGTCACCGGCCGTGGCGCCCAGCGGGAACTGGCTGCCGGGGAGCGGGTCCGCGGCCTGCCGGGCTGCCGCCGTCATGGCCGGCCCGGCCGCCACCGCCGGGTCCGCGCAGGCCGCCCGCCGCGGACCGCATGACCGGCTGCGCCGGCGAAGGTGAGCTCCGCCCGCACGTCGATTCGCTCGCTCATAAGCCCCCTCGAAGTCACTGTGCTGGCGAGCGGCGAGCAGGCAGGGCCGGCCAGACCGCATATCTAGCTAAGGCATGCTAACGGCATTCCGTGAATCGGGCGCAAGCGCCCTGGACCGGGCAGTTGCCCCAGTCATCGCCCGAAGGCCGCAGGAGCGCCGGCGCCGCGCTCACCGACGTCGCCGGGCTGACCTTGATGCCCAGCGTCCGCTCCTGGCCGCCGGCACTGCTGCGTCAGAGGTGATGATCGTGATGCTTGGGTCAACGTTCACATGCTATTGACGCGGATAACCGAAAGTCCTGGATACTTTGGGTCTTGCTGCGAATGGCGCCGGGAACACGTCAGGGAGGTGCCGCTCCATCGACACGGGGCGAGCGGTCATGAACCAATCGGGTATTTCCGCGCTCGCGGAGACCGGGCGGTCTCATGCGCTTTTGGCCGACGGAACCATCATGACCATCCGGCCGGCGGGCCCCGGAGATTACCGGCTTGTCAAGGGACTGCACGAGGCAATGTCGCCGGACAACCTCTACTTCCGTTTCTTCGGCCTGAACCGGGCGGCTGCGGAGCAGGAAGCCCGCCGGGTGTGCCGCGAGGCCGACCCGGACCACGGGGCGCTGCTTGGCCTGCTGGGCGATGAGCTGGCCGGGGTCGCCAGCTATGAGTCCGTCCCCGGCACGGGGGCCGCTGAGGTGGCGTTGGCGGTTGCCGATGGTATGCACGGGCGTGGTATCGCCACGTTGCTGCTCGAGCACACGGTCTCGCTGGCCCGGGCTCGCGGCGTGCGGGTCCTGACCGCTGAGGTGCTGCCCGGGAACAGCGCCGTGCTGCAGGTGCTTGGCGACGCGGGCCTGAGCGTGCGGCGCAGATCTGGCAATGGCGTGATTGAGCTGTCCATGCCGGTGCCGCAAAGCACGGCCCTCGGCGAGGCGAGCGCCTATCTGGACGCGGTGGCCGGCCGCGACGAACGTGCTGATGCGGCAAGCCTGGAGCCGCTGCTGGCTCCCCGGTCGGCCGTGGTGGCCGGCGAGGTCAGCCACCCCGGATCGGTTGGCCGGAGGATTCTGCTCAACATCCGCGACGCCGGTTTCGCCGGTGCCCTGTATGCCATTGACCCGCACGCCGGCAACATCGAGGGCATCCGGTGCGTTGCATCGGTCGCCGCGCTGCCCGAGGCCCCCGACCTCGTGGTGGTGGCGGTACCAGCGGCGCGCGTTCTGGACATGGCCCAGGAGTGCGGGAAACGCGGAGCCAGATCGCTGGTCGTCATTACCCCGGGCCTTACGCCGGCCCAAGAATCTAGCCTGCTCGAGGCCAGCCGCCGCGGCGGCATGCGCCTGGTCGGCCCGAACTGTTTCGGCATCGCGGTGCCAGGGATCGGGCTGGACGCCACATTCGCCGCGCACCACCCGTCGCCCGGCAAGGCCGGCCTCGTCGTCCAGTCCGGAGGGCTCGGCGCGGCGATGGTGGAGCACTTCTCCCGACTGGGAATCGGGATCTCCTCGTTCGCCTCGGTC
>Ga0181521_10005358_pt1 | contig 14302 bp, 12 predicted proteins | sample PEATcosm2014_Bin_32_FD_119764 | JGI IMG/M metagenome (GOLD analysis project Ga0181521, IMG submission 119764) | Peatland microbial communities from MTU Mesocosm Facility, Houghton, MI, USA - PEATcosm2014_Bin02_60_metaG | ecosystem: Environmental > Terrestrial > Soil > Wetlands > Peat | place...
ATTGGTTAATGTTTCAATCCACGCGCCCCGCGCGGGGCGCGACCGGCCTGACAGACTGCAAGGGTCACACCTACAGCGTTTCAATCCACGCGCCCCGCGCGGGGCGCGACCGGCCTGACAGACTGCAAGGGTCACACCTACAGCGTTTCAATCCACGCGCCCCGCGCGGGGCGCGACCATTTCACTCAGGCACCCATTGCGGAGCGTAACATGTTTCAATCCACGCGCCCCGCGCGGGGCGCGACCCGGATCGGGGCGTTTGGGGCGACGCGGGCGCTTAAGTTTCAATCCACGCGCCCCGCGCGGGGCGCGACCACGCCTAACCCGATCAGTCGGCATGTCGCATCGAGTTTCAATCCACGCGCCCCGCGCGGGGCGCGACCAGTAGTGACCGTGAGTAAGCCGGAAGCGGCAGAGGTTTCAATCCACGCGCCCCGCGCGGGGCGCGACGCGGATTATTCCGTTGATCCATATCCGGGTGCGGGTTTCAATCCACGCGCCCCGCGCGGGGCGCGACGGCTTGACCTGCTCGTACCCCTGCACCATATACGGTTTCAATCCACGCGCCCCGCGCGGGGCGCGACCAATCCTCGGCCAGGTTCTGGCCGGTCGGATTCTGGTTTCAATCCACGCGCCCCGCGCGGGGCGCGACCCGTCTTGCCTTAACTTACACAATCGGCAAGTCCAGTTCCCATCGTAGCGCGGACCCGCCCGCTGTTCCTCCGGCCACGCGACATGCCGACCCGTCGCCCTTCGCCAACCTCAAGCCAGATCGGCGTTTGCGATTCGCGCGGACATCGCTCGACTCTTCTGTCCGCTTGGGGTCCGCGCTTCATACAATCAGCGGGCCTTCCGGGTCGTACGACGGCTTAGCGCCCACCTGCTCCACCCGCCCTTTCCAGTTTTCCCCGAGGAAGTAGAAGCGCAAGCGGTCCTGCGCAGTTACGATCTCGGCGACCAACTGGGCACGGAAGACGACCCAGTTGGCCATGTCGATCCAGCATTCAAACACCGATTTTTGCACCCGCTGCCCATGGTTCTCGCACACACGCGCAACTCGGCGCAGACGGCGCCTGCCCTGCGCCGACTCTGTATTCACATCGTACGCCACCACCACCAGCATCATACAGTCACTTCCACAGGAAACTCGGATACGCCTCCAGGTCGCCGCGTAGGTGCCGTGCCAGCAGCGTCGCCTGTACGAACGGAATCATCCCGAACGGCACGCGCTCCTCGATGAACGGATGGACAATCTCCTCCTGTTTCCGCTTCTGATACGCCACCAGCACCTCCTTGCGCGTGGCATCGTCCATCGTCACGCCGCCCGACTCCAGATGGCGGAATCCATCTGCCGACACCTGCCGCCGGTTGATGAGGGTCAATACCAGGCGGTCGGCAACCACCGGTCGCAGATCCTCCACCAGGTCGAGAGCGAGACTGGGCCGGCCGGGGCGCTCGGCGTGAAGATAGCCCACCGCCGGATCGAGGCCCACCGTCTCGAGCGCCGCCGCCACATCGTGCGTGAGTAACGTGTACACGAATGACAGCAGCGCGTTCACGTTATCGAGGGGCGGACGGCGGGAGCGGCCGCGAAAGTAGAAGCTTTCTTTGTCGCCCACGATGAGGTGGTCGAACACCGAAAAATAGTCGCGGGCGGCCTCGCCTTCGTGCCCGCGCAATTCCGCCACCGGTTGCGAAGGCTTCAATCCGTTCGCCAGGTGCGCTAGGCGGCGCGCGGACGATTCGAGCGCCGCGGCAGCATTCTCGGACGCGCTTTCGCGGGCGCCCCGCTGCAGCACGGCGCGGCAATTGGCGACCTTGGCGAGCACGATCGAATATACGATCGACGACGCCCGCTCGGGCAGGTCGGCACAGTGATATTGCCGGCGCCGCAGCAGCACGTTGCCCGAGACCGGCCCCTCGACCCGCGCCAGGAACCGGCCATGCTCCGTCAGAAACGCCAATTTGACGCCGCTCTCTGCGCACAAGCCGAGCAGAAACGGGCTGCACGAGACCTGCCCGAAACAGACGATGCTCGAAAGGGTCTTGATCGGCACGCGCAGCTTGCTTTCCTTTTCCACGCGGACATCGACGCTCTCGCCATCGCGTGCCAGATAGGCTCCTTGCGTGGTGACGTAGAGCGTATTCAAAAGGGGACGCACCGTTCAATCCTCCATCGCCCGCGCGAGATAGGCGCGGACGTCTTTGCGGCGGTCCAAAACCTTCGGGCAGCAGACGGTCTTGAGCGAACAACTCTCGCAGGCGGGCGTGTAGACAGGCGCGGGTGTCTGCCGCACGCGGTATAGCTCGTGTATGCGGAGGCAAAGGGCCTCGGTCTGCGCTCGAAGCTGGGGCGAGACGGGCACCGCGTGGCGGCGGCGCGGAGTGGCGTAGAAGAGCGCGGCCTCCGGCACCGCCGCGCCCAACATTTCTTCCAGGCACAGGGCCTGGGCGCAGACCTGCACCAGGTCGCAGATTTTCCTTTTCGGCTTCCCCCGCTTGTACTCGACCGGGCAGGGGCGCCAACGGCCGGCGCGATCTTCGAGCACGGCGCCCGCGCCATCTCCGGGTTCCAGGGCGTGGAACTCCACCACGTCGGCCTGCCCGGAGATGCCGAGGCGCAAACTATGTAGCGGCAGCGCGCGCACCGTCACCAGCGTGCCGCGGGTCTCGGTGGCGGAATCATGCGCGCGCTCGTGGAGAATGTGCCCCTCGGCGGTGAGCGGGTTCTCCTCCCACTGTTGCTCTAGATGAATGAGTGCCCACTGCCGCTCGCAGAACGCCATGTGCTGGAGCCCCGAGAGCGGCAGCAGGTCGTCTTCGGTGAACATCGCGTTAGACGATGCGGCGGAAGTTGACGCCGGGCGGCAGATCGGCCGCGGCCGGGGTGACGATGGAGTAATCCGCGAAGCCGCGCGGGGAGGGCGGGCCGTCCGCACGGATCAGGTCGAACAGACGATGCGCGGGCGCGTTGCCAAGCGCGGAGGTGTGCTCGAAGACGAACAAGCCGCGCACCGCCATCTCGCCGCGCGCAGCCGAGCGGTCGTGCTCGAAGAGTGAGGTAAGGGCTTCGAACAGCAGCGCAAGGTCGGCGGTAGTGAAGCCAGTGTCCTGGGCAAGAAATGGTGAAATGAATCCGTGAGCGCGATAGAGTCCATAAGGCACAGTGTACTTGCGGCCAAACTGCCCGCTGGCGGCCTTGTCGTCGTCACTGGCGGAGGCACCGGCATCTCCCGGATTGGTGAGCGCAACGCGGGTGATGGTGTGCTCCAGCGTGGCGATGGGAGCGAGCGATCGGGCAAAAGCCAACTGCACGGGACCGCGCACCTGGCCGCAGTTCCACAGCTTCTGCGCCTTCTTGGCGGATTTCGCGCCGCGCGCGGACTCCTCGGGCTTCTCTTCCGCTTCGGATTTGCCGGTGCTCATCACGGCACCGAAGGTGCGGACATCGTAGTAGTTCTGGCACATCCAACGGCGGGCGTCGAGGTTGGGGCGGTCCGTCGGTTCGACGCCAAGGGCTTGAAATGCCCGGCGCTGTTCGTGAGCCAGGATACCACGGTCCTTGACGTAGATATCGTTTGGCGCAACGCAGCCGCGGGTGAGGGCAACATAGTTACGCACCTTGCGCTTCAGACAGACGTCGGTGACGAGACCGAGGCCGGTTTCCGGGTCCACACGAGGCTGGTTGCCCGCATCGGGATCTCCGTTGGGGTTGCCGTGGATGACGTCGAAGAGAAGTACGAATTCGCTGCGGTTTTCGATGATGGCATTCTCACTCATGGTTTTGATCTCCTTCGCTGGCATCGACGGCGGGAACGCCGTCGCGCTTCTTGAAATAGTCCTGGCGCTGGTGGTAGTAGCCCAGCGCGAACAATCCTTGATCTTCGAGTGATAGGTGGGCCGGGAACGAGTCGAGACCCTCCAGTACTTCGCCCAAGTCCCTCTGCAGGAAGGCCGGGTTCTTTAGTTTCGCGATGTGATGAGGCGCCAGGCGGATGAGGGAGGGGAACACGGTTCCCGGTCGCGTGCTGGCGGCCCCATAGTATCGGTCGACGATAGTCTTGTTCAGCCCTTGGTTGGCTTGGGTCTGCATCCGTTCGAGAACGGCCAGCAGGCGCCCGAGACGATAACCAGCCTCGGGAGATTCACGGTTGAGTCCCATATTCAGCTCCTTGTGTTTGAGATTCCGATAAAGAAAGAGGTTGAGGACGGCGGCGCGTTCGCGCGGCACGGCCTGTTCCGCGCGGCAACGCTGGACCGCGTAGGAGAGCAAAGTGCGGGGATAACGCGCTCCGAAGAGAATGGCGAGAAAGACCTGGCCGGCGAGGCCCGGCGGCAGATTCTCGGGCTTGCGCTGCACGGCCAGCGAACGCAGCAAAACGTAGAGCGGCAGCGGCGTAGCCGAGTAGGGCGCGATGCAGGCGAAGTACTCGCGGACGTTGGCCTCGACGTCGGCCAACAGGGCGCTGTGAACGCCGCGTAGCGTGGCGCGGCCCTGCGCGCCCGAGATCAGCAGGCAGTAGAAGCGGGTCGAAAGCGCGGGCATATCCCGGCCCTTCCAGGGCGAATCGAGCAACGCCTGGACCGAGGCTGGATCGGGGCTCTCGAAAATAGCGGCAAACAGGTCGAGCGAGTCGTTGGCGCTATCAGCCCAGAAAACGGCGACGGTGTCATTGGTGAGACCGATGGAGCGCGGAGAACAATTCTCGCCGGGCCGTTTCGGGTCGGGATAGCGATTGCTCAGCAGGCGGCGAAGGCCCGTGGTGTAGCCTTCGGCGCAGTTGCGGCAGACGGGTGCGTTGGCGTTGCGTTCCCAACCGTGCGATTCGAAGGCGGCCGAGTTGAAACTTACCAGCGCGATGCCGCTGGGAGACCCTTGGCGTACGTGAACGGAGGGATGCTTGTCAACCGGCGGGCGAACCCCGCCGCAGACCAGGCACTGCACCGCCGGTTCGCCCGAGGATCCGCGATTGCCAGCGAAGTGCAATCGCACCTGGGGGTCTTCATGCACCAGGCTCCCGGCCACTTCGAAGGCAATGAGATCGTTAGAGGCGAAGGACTGCCGCGTCAGATCACCCGCGCACAGGATGCGGTCAGCATCAGACTGCAAGAATGCGGCGACGGCCTGTAACGCGACGTTGCCCGTGGCCTGCGCGGCAGCTTCGATACCTGCCAGAAAAAGCAGCCGGCGAGGTTCCAGTTTTGCCTTGCGTTTGACCGGCAGGTCCGGGTCCGCCGCGATACCGAGCACATACTCCGGCTTGTCGATGAGAAAGTCCGCCAAGTCCGCGGACGTGCGGCCGGCGCGGCGCGGAATTCGCACCGTCTTCGGCAGTAGCTTGCCTTTCGGCCCCTGCGGCATCGCCGTGGAGGTGATGCCAAGATAACGGCCGGTTTCGTCGAGCGAGATTACCCACGCAACCAGCTTCGGTTCGTAGTCGAGGTCTTCCGTGAGGCCTTCCCGCTCGGCCAGTTCCTTCAGCGATTGCAAAATCATGCCGGCCTCCATTCGGGCACATCGACGGCCCCGTTGCGCAGCCGGGCATCGAAGAAAACCGCTTCGTTACGGCCGGGCGCGAAGCGGATGTCATGGAGCATAAAGCCGAGCGGACGGGTTTCGCCTGCAAGGGGCGGCGGTGTGCCGGTGTACCGCTCGACGATGGCGGGAAATTCGCGGCAGCCCAGATAGGGCTGCATGTGGAACTGGCCGCGTTCGAGACGGCGCTCGAACATCTCTTCGAACTTCCGGAGATTATCCTCCGGGCCGGCGCGGGGAGTGAGAACGATTTCCGCTTCCACCGCGTAATCCACGTCGCGTAAGGCCATGGTGTTGCGCTGCGCGCGATCGTCGCCGGCGAAATAGTCTCCCGGCGAAGCGCCCCCGCGGCTGGCGCTGCCGGCCGCCTGGGTATTGACGCGCGAATTAACTTCGTTGCGTTTGAACTGGGTGTACCGGACCGGAGCGAGCAGCATGATCCGACGCACGCTCCAGAAGATCGCCGGCTTCCAAAGGACTGCCTCCAGGACGCCACGCGCGGCTGAAGGAGTGATCAGGTCGTAAGAGACGCGTTCGGTTTTGAACTCGGGTCGGGTGAAGCAAGCCAGGTCTCCGCGGATGCGGACCTGGAACACGTTCGAGGGCATGAGAAGACCTCCGTATCGGGCCGGACGAATGAGCCGGCTCGAAGCAGAGATGTTACCACCCGAAACTACTGCTTGGTGAAATACGTCACTTACTCGCTGCCCGCTTAAGCGATCAGTCCCTCTGGTTCCGCGGCGACCGTTCCCTGCCAGCCGAAGCCGAAGCGGCCACTATAGAGATGGTGGAATGGGGGAAGCAGGCGCCACACGCGAACGCCCTCGGCAATCGGCACGACGGCGCCGGCGCGCCGCAGCTCGTCGCACTCTCGCGCGTAGAGCGTAACCAGAAACGGCTGCAAGGCGCGCATAGCGACGCGGGTGATGCCGGAAAAATCGAACTGGCGCAACCGCTCTTCCGCGGGGCCGTACGGAGCGACAATTTGCTCGCCGGTCTCTTCGATCAGCCGGAACAGAGCGGCTGAATCCTCGAAACGAAGCTCACGCTCCGCTGCCAGAACGCCGGGGTCGGTGTCGACGAGCGAATAGAGGCGCCGGAAGTATTCCGTAAAGGTAACTGGGTCCGCGAGGTCAAGTATGCCTTCCTGCCACATCGCGTAAGCGCGCTGATATCCCATTCTCAGAATGCCGGGAGGAGGAGGTTGCGGCGGGAAGAAGATACGCAGTTCGCCGCCATGATCGAGCCGCCCTTCGCGATTGCAGCGTCCCGCCGCCTGCGCCATCGAGCCGGCTCCGGCGAAGGCGCGATAAACCACCGGGAAATCGAGATCGACACCCGCTTCCACGAGTTGCGTGGACACAACCACGCATGGCTCGTCCCGCCGCAACCGGTCCTTAATGGCATCGATGGTATCGAGGCGATGCCTTGGGCACATGCGGCCGGAAAGGTGCAGGCAGCCGTCGCCTGTCAGACGCGCCAGCGTCTCGGCGTCGGCGCGGCGGTCCACGATGGCAAGCGCCTGGCGGCACGCGCCGAGTTTGCGGGCAAGCTGCGCCCATTCCACGGGCGACGAATCGACCGGCATGCGAATGGCGCAACGGTCGCGCACAATGGCGAATTCGCCGGGCGCGTCGCGCACGATCTCGCGGGCGTCAAGATCGAGCCGGGGCTGCGTGGCCGTGCAGAGAACCACCGATACGCCGTAGCCCGCGACCAGGTTGCGCAAGACTTCCGTGATGGGCAATAGGAATTTCGGTTCGAACGTCTGCGCTTCATCGAAGACCACGACGCTGCGAGCGATGCGGTGCAGCTTGCGGCAGCGCGAGGACCGGTTAGCGTAGAGGCTTTCGAAAAACTGCACCGACGTGGTTACGATCACGGGCGCATCCCAGTTCTCGGCGGCGAGCCGGTTCAGCGGCGTTTCGCGCTCGGGATCGAGATTGCTGTGATGTTCGAGCACGGCCTCCTCGCCCAGAATGTCGCGGTATACGCGAGCCGTCTGGTCGATAATGCTGGTGAACGGGACCACGAAGATCACGCGGTGTAAACCGTGGCGCACCGCGTGCCGCAGAGCGAAGGAAAGCGACGAGAGTGTCTTTCCGCCGCCGGTCGGAACGGTCAGCGAAAAGAAGCCAGGCGCCAAATCGGCGGCGGCGCGGCAGTCATCGAGTACGCGCCGGCGAAGCTGATTCATGGCAGTGGGATCGGCGGATGCGAAGGCGTCGAGGCGCTCGTCGAGCCGCGCCCGCAGCGCGGCAATTTCGACCTCCGGAATATTGCGTTCCCCGCTCTTGAAGAAGGCCTCCGTATCCAGAAAATCGGCATCCACCAGCGCCGCGAAAACAAATCGGGTCCACAACGCCAGAGCGGTCGTGGCAGCCGGATGCGACGGCGGGCGTGGGACAGTTTCGGCTTCCAGCCAGGCGGGCAGTCCCGACTTACGCGAATCGGCCAGCCGCTGCTGTGCGTCAGTAAGTTGCTGGAGTAAGTGAGTCTTATTCGGCAGGCCCGCATGGTGTCCGGCAATCACGAACGCGAGCGATGCAGCTCGCCGCTCATACGCGATCCGCGCGCCCACGGCGGCATGCGGCGCGCGCGTGTGGTCTCCCTCAGCCTTCAGGTAGTCCTGAAAAGCCTGCTGGTACTTGCCGGCATCGTGCCACAGACCGGCCAACCGTCCCCAGCCGGGTGCATAGGAATGGGCGAACGCTTCCGCTCGCCGGCTCGTTGCGTCTAGGTGCTCCGAGAGCAGGTGCCATTCCGAGGATGGCCGGCCCGGCTGGCTGTGTGCGAAGTGGCTCACCTGAACATCGTAGCGCCGTAACGTCCCACTCGCCGTCCCTGGGGCCAAGCAAGCTCCGCGCTGCGCCGGGAGAACCCCCTTCCGTGCCCGCCAATCGCTCGCTAATTGTCGATTTCACGCCAGGGCCGCCGGTGGCGCCGCGGGCTCTCGAAACCATGACCTTGCCGGAATTGCGGTCCGGCATCCGCAATGCCGCTGAGCATCCACGGTTGCTGGATCATCATAAAAGTTGTAGTATTGTGTTATGGCCCAGTCTCACCGCGAAGCGGCGCGGCGGCTCTTCGAGGTCGCCGAGCAACAGCAGGGCTTCTTCACCACGAAGCAGGCCAAGGCGGCTGGATTCGCCGAGAACACACACCCTTATCACGTGCAGGTCGGGAATTGGATCCGCGAGCACCGCGGCATTTACCGGGTCGCGCTGTTTCCGGCGACGGACCGGCCCGACCTCGTCCTTTGGGCGCTGTGGTCGCGGAACCGGAACGAGGAGGTCGAGGGCGTATACAGTCACCACACGGCGCTCAGCCTCTACGATCTGTCGGATCTGAATCCGGCGAAGCTGCACATGACCGTTCCGACGAGTTTTCGCCGCAACAGCGAGATTCCCGGGATTCTCGTCCTGCACCACGCCGATCTGCCCGAGAGCGACGTACAAACCGCGCAGGGCTTCAAGTTCACTCGCCCACTGCGGGCGGTTCTCGATCTGATCGAAGCAGGCACGGTCGAGCGAAACTTCATCCGCCAGGCGCTCAGGCAGGCTGTCGACCGTGGCCTGATCACCCGTCCACAGATTCGAAACGCGCGAACGAGCCTACCTGCTCGCAAGTTCATCGAGGAAGTACTGCGGCGGGCCGCCTAGGGGACACGTGAGAATATACTTTGATGCGTGTTGCCTGAACCGCCTGACGGATGACCAAAACCAGCAGCGCATAGCGGCGGAGGCGGAAGCCGTGGAACAGATCTTACGCCTTCTGCGTGAGAATGCTATTGAGTGGGTGTCCAGCGCGGCGTTAGATGCTGAAACCAGCAACAACCCGGATCGCGAGCGAAAGTACGAAGTCCAAGTGCTCTTGCTGCTCGCGACGAATTCAATCCCCTTGGATGGCCAGATCATTCAGCGCGCGAAGGAACTCGAGGCCGCTGGTTACGGCGCCTTCGACGCGCTACACCTGAGCAGCGCGGAAGCCGGCGCCGCAGAGGTTTTGCTAACCACCGACGATCGATTCATCAAAAGAGCTCGGCGCGGCGTCGGCTCACCACGTGTTCGGGTCTTGAACCCGGTAGAATGGTTACGGGAGCAAGAAGCATGACGCCTGTCGAGCAAATGACCGATGAGCAATTTGAGCGCTACACCCTTGAGGTGCTGCAACGAGAAATCGGTCCGGACGGATTGGCTCGCTTCCTCCGTCTCAACCGGTCTGGTAAGGGAGATTACACGAAAGACCGAAAGCAGTGGCAGAAGCATGTCAGCGTTGCCGAGATCGTGGATTCCCTTAACCGTCCTGGCCAGTAAAGCCTCTCCGCTCCATTCTGACTGGGCATGAGCGAGAACGGCTCAGAATCTCTTCCCTTCGAGCCTCTGGAGCAGGAGAACATTCGTCTTCGCGAGGAGAACGCTCGCCTGCGGCGGCTCCTGGCGGTTCACAGCATTCCGATTCCGCAACTTGCGCCAGAGAATCCGCCTCCTCCCAAAACTGTTGAGACAACGCCGCCGGTGGACAAGGAGGAGCGGGCCAGAAAGAGAATCGCACTGTTTCGAAGCCTGTTTCGCGGGAGAGAAGATGTATACGCTCGGCGATGGGAGAAAAGTGATGGCCGACACGGATACATGCCGGCGGTCGTGACGGATTGGAAGGCGATCAACAGAAGCCGCCCGGAGGAGCGGAAGAAGGTCGACAGGAAGACGCGGAAGTTCATCCCGCTGACCGACGCCGTAATCGAGAACCACCTCTTGGGCAAGGAAACCGTCGGCTTGTATCCCCTCCTCTCCGACGAGACGTGTCTCTTTCTCGCAGCAGACTTCGACAAGAGGACGTGGGAGTATGACTCCCTGGCATTCCTTGAGACATGCCGGGATTTGAGTGTGCCCGCTGCCCTGGAGCGTTCTCGCTCCGGGAAGGGCGGCCATATTTGGATCTTCTTTGATCGCGCGCTGTCAGCGATCACCGCGCGCAAGCTGGGTTGCGTGATCCTCACGCGAACCATGGAGCGCAGGCATCAGGTCGGGCTTGATTCTTATGATCGCTTTTTTCCCAACCAGGACACGATGCCCAAGGGCGGGCTCGGGAACCTGATTGCACTCCCCTTACAGTTTGCGCCGCGCAAGGCGGGCAACAGCGTGTTCATTGACTCCGACTTCCGCCCGTACCCCGACCAATGGCAGTTTCTCTCGACGATTCGACGAATGCCGGCCGACGTCGCGGAGGAGATCGTTGCGGAGGCTCAGCGCAAAGGCGACCTGATCGGAGTCCGGATGAGCATCACCGACGATGAGGAGGCACAAGACCCTTGGACGTTGCCACCCTCCCGCAAACGGAGGGAGCGGCCAATCGAAGGGCCGCTGCCCAAGACCGTTCAGGTCGTTCGCGCGAATCTGGTTTACGTGGAAAAGAAGGATCTCCCACCGGCCATGCTGAACCGGCTACTCCGGTTGGCAGCATTTCAGAACCCCGAGTTCTACAAGGCGCAGGCGATGCGGCTCTCGACGTACGACAAGCCGCGAGTGATCGCATGCGGCCAGGAATTTGCCCAACACATCGCCGTGCCTCGTGGATGTCTACTGGAGACGCTGGCTCTCCTTGAGGGGCACAAGATCCGGCCCGAAGTCCGGGACGAACGGTACGCGGGCGCTGCGATTGAAGCGGAGTTCCAGGGTCAGCTTCGGCCCTTCCAGGACGAAGCCGTCGCGAAGATCACCGCCCACGACGAAGGTATCGTCTGCGCTCCGACGGCGTTCGGGAAAACCGCCGTTGCGGCGTGGCTGATCGCGAAACGCAAGGTCAACACTTTGGTCGTCGTTCATCGGCAGCAGTTGCTCGATCAGTGGCAGGAGCGCCTGGGGATGTTCTTGGATCTGCCGGCCAAATCGATCGGGCATGTCGGTGGCGGGAAGACGGACCGGACGGGGCGCGTGGACGTCGCTGTCATCCAAAGCCTGTACCGAAAGGACGCGGTGAAGGACTTCGTCGCCGAATACGGCCAGGTTATCGTCGATGAATGCCACCACATATCCGCGTTCACTTTCGAACAGGTGATGAGGCAGGTGAAGGCCAAGTACGTTGTCGGCTTGACCGCCACGCCGACGCGGAAAGACGGACATCACCCGATCATTTACATGCAGTGTGGCCCTGTGCGGTTCAGTATGAGCGCCCGGACCATGACCGAAACGACGCCCTTCGAGCACAAAGTCACTCCCCGCCACACGGAATTCCGAATGGCGCCGGAACTCACCGAGGTCACGATCCAGGATATCTACGCCGCGCTTGTCGATGATGCCTCGCGCAACCAGATGATCGCGAGCGACATCGTGCGCGCCGTAGAATCGGGGCGCTGCCCGCTGCTTCTGACGGGCCGAATAGAGCATCTCCGGTATTTCGCAGCCAAGCTTGCAGGTGTTGCCAAGCATGTCTTTGTCTTGAAGGGAGGCATGGGCAAGAAGCAGCGTAGGGAAATGGCGGCAGCCCTCACCGCAGTGCCGGAAAACGAATCGCGTGTTATTCTGGCGACGGGAAGCTACATAGGAGAAGGGTTTGACGACGCGCGTTTGGACACACTATTTCTGGCCATGCCGATTTCGTGGAAGGGCACGCTGCAACAATATGTTGGCCGGTTGCATCGTCTCCACGACAATAAGCGATTTGTCCGGGTCTACGATTATGTGGACAACTACGTTCCGATGCTGGCCAGGATGTACGATCGCAGACTCAAGGGCTATGCCGCGATTGGTTATGTGGTCGAGCAGGAGACGACTTCACCCCATTATCCAGCGTCTGCGCACTCATAGACGCGAACTGCTCAGTCGCTGGGCTCGCCGTCTTCAACGCAAGGCCAGGATACCTGCAATTTGTTTCCATCATCGTCCGACCGAGCGGTCCCTTTGCCTCCGCCGCGCGCGAGCCATGTTCCGTTCCTTCCGCTCCTCGATCTCACGAGCGGTCTTGCACAGGGCTGCCTGATACTTCCCCAGCCAGCCTCCCCAGCCGTCCTCGGTCGGCATGATGCCCCGCTTGAGTAGCTCGCACGCCTCCTCACCAAGATGGCGGGGATTAGTCAATAGCTGGTCCGCATCGCCGAGATCTTTGACATCGAGCGTCAGGGCTCCATCCAGGGACAGCTTCCGCAACCGTACGAAGGAGTTGGTCCGTAGGTCGCCGCGGCTGCGAGCCTCCTCCATCTCTCGGCTGTAGTTGATGAAATATACCTTCGCGTCCGTTCCTTCCAGCATCAGGTAGCTGCGCCCGGATTGCTCTTCCTGGCCGTGAACCAGCACGCGGCCCTCAACGGACGTGATCTGCCGCAAGTCGAGTACTTCAATAGGCAGACGCTCGTCTGACACCAGCGCTCCGTGTGCCGCGAGCGTTCTTTGCCGGTCGCTGGTTCTCTGCATGGCCCGCAGTATTTGGCCAAAATCCCGGCGCACATGCCATCGGTTTGGTCCCATGGATTCCGCCAAACCCATGCGGCAAAGCACTGCGAGGCGCGCCACCTCGTGGTTCATTCGAAGGCGCACCGTTTCGCTCGAACCAGCCTGAATCGGGTTTCGCGTGACGGCGTAGTATGACGGCCCAAGGTCCGAGCTGATGTCCTGCGCGTCTCTCAGCAGCCTGCGGTCCAGTGACGTAAACCGCCCTTCGGTGATTTCACGCCGTTCCGCCTCCGCCGCGTCGCGCTGTGTCCGGTATCCCAATTGGCGGGTGCATAAGTCCTGGGCAATGCTCCGTATGCCTTGCTGCACGTAGGCACGACTCAGACGCAGTGACTGGCCATCACCTCTTACGCCGCGGACCACGATGTGAATATGCGGGTGCTCCGTGTTGTGGTGCTCCACCGCAACCCATTCCAGATCCGTTCCCAGATCCTCCTCCATCCGTTCGATCAGACCGCGCGTCAGGCGAGACAGCTCTACCCGATCACCGAATTCCGGCGAGACAATGAGTTTAAACATTCGCTCGTCTCCTGCGCCCTGCCAGCCCTCGAGTTGCCGGGCAACGTCGATTCCGTCGTTCTCTCGATTGAAACCTAAGGCCTTCGCGTCGTTTTCGAAGGTGGCGCTCTCGCGTGCAAGATAGCGCCCATGCGCCTTCCATTGCCCTCGCGTCTTGTTATTCAGATACGTCACTCGGACGGCGCAACGCTGAAGGTACGGACGAGCGCCTTTCTCTTTCCCGCTTGTGGTGCGGTTGCCGGTCTTTCGACTCATGCGGGCGTAGTGCATGAGAAGCCTGAAGCCGCTCGACCACGCCGCTCGTTCGTTGCGCGGAGCGCGAGGCTTTGGCGGCCAGAGCCGGGTTTTCCTCTCCCCGTCATTTCGTGCCATGGCTTACCAGATCCTCCATGGCTGTGCGCGCATCGCCCGACATCGCTTGACCGGCGGCCTTGATGAGCCGGTCGTATCGCTCTCTGGCGCGGGCGGTGGCCTGTGGCCTGGCGTCGGGCGGCGGTTCCGGCACGCAGGTCAGAACCGCCTTGGCAAAAGCGTCGACCAGGGCGAAGAGGGCCTGCTGTCCCCGGTCCACTCGAAAAATGTCCCGCGAGACACCATCGAAGCCTCCTGCAATCCGCTCCTCGGTGCCGGTCATCTCCGCTCGTCCCTTCAACTCGTTTCGGATCGCCGCCCGGACGAACGCACTGGGATTTGCGTAGCCCCTCGTCTTCGCCGCCGCGTCGACTTGATGTTGCTCTTCGCTGCTGAGCCGGACCCCGATTCTGGCGCTTCGGGCCGCGCCCGCGTGTTGCCGCATGAA
>Ga0181521_10005360_pt1 | contig 14299 bp, 10 predicted proteins | sample PEATcosm2014_Bin_32_FD_119764 | JGI IMG/M metagenome (GOLD analysis project Ga0181521, IMG submission 119764) | Peatland microbial communities from MTU Mesocosm Facility, Houghton, MI, USA - PEATcosm2014_Bin02_60_metaG | ecosystem: Environmental > Terrestrial > Soil > Wetlands > Peat | place...
CCGCTCGATCAGATGTCGGTCTCCATGACCATGAACGGCGCTGTGCTGCCCATCATGGCGTTCTACATCGTGGCGGCGGAAGAGCAGGGCGTCGCCCCCGAAAAGCTCAGCGGCACCATACAGAACGACATCCTGAAAGAGTTCATGGTCCGCAACACGTACATCTATCCGCCGGAAGGCTCCATGCGGATCATCGGCGACATCTTCCGTTACACGGCCCAGAAGATGCCGAAATTCAACTGCATCAGCGTGAGCGGCTATCACATGCAGGAGGCCGGCGCCACGGCCGATCTGGAATTGGCCTATACGCTGGCCGACGGACTCGAATACCTGCGCACGGGAATTCACGCGGGACTGGATATCGACACCTTCGCGCCGCGCATCTCCTTTTTCTGGGACATCGGCATGAACCATTTCATGGAGATCGCCAAGATGCGCGCGGCGCGCGTGTTGTGGGCCAAGCTGGTGTAGCAGTTCAACCCGAAAAATCCCAAGTCCATGGCGCTGCGCACGCATTGCCAGACCTCCGGCTGGAGCCTGACCGCGCAAGATCCGTTCAACAACGTGGTGCGCACGTGCGTCGAAGCCATGGCTGCGGCCCTCGGCCACACGCAATCGCTGCACACCAACGCGCTCGACGAAGCGCTGGCGCTGCCCACCGATTTTTCCGCGCGCATCGCCCGCAACACCCAGATCTACCTGCAGGAAGAAACCGGGATCACCAAGGTAGTGGATCCCTGGGGCGGCTCCTTCTATGTCGAAACGCTGACCCACGAACTGATGCGCCGCGGCTGGCAGTTGATCCAGGAAGTGGAGCAGTTGGGCGGCATGTCCAAGGCTATCGAGACCGGCTTGCCCAAGATGCGCATCGAAGAAGCCGCCGCCCGCAAACAGGCGCGCATCGACGCCGGCAAAGACGTAATCGTCGGTATCAATGCGTATGCGGTGGAGACGGAGGCGAAGCTCGACGTACGCGTGGTGGATAACACGGCGGTCCGCAACGCGCAACTCCGCCGTCTGGAAGAATTGCGGCGGACGCGCGATAGCACCGCGGTCGCGGAGGCGCTGGCAGCGCTCACTCATTGTGCGGAAACTGGCCAGGGCAATCTCCTGGAGTTGGCGGTGGTGGCCGCCCGCCGCCGTGCCAGCCTCGGAGAGATCTGCGCCGCGCTGGAACGCGTTTGGGGCCGCTACCAGGCCGTCACGCGCACCATATCCGGCGTATACTCGGCAGAAAGCAAAATGGACGAAAACTTCAAGAAGGCCCGCCACATGGCGGATGAATTCGCCGCCACCGAGGGCCGCCGCCCCCGCCTGTTGGTGGCCAAGATGGGGCAGGACGGGCACGATCGCGGCTCCAAGGTGATCGCCACCGCGTTCGCCGACCTGGGCTTCGACGTGGATGTAGGCCCGCTGTTTCAGACCCCGCGCGAGGTGGCGCGTCACGCCGTCGAGAATGACGTGCACGTGCTGGGCGTCTCCTCGCTGGCGGCCGGCCATAACACGCTGGTGCCGCAAGTCATCGAAGAACTCAAAAAGTTGGGCCGCGGCGACATCCTGGTGATCGTCGGGGGAGTGATTCCGCCCCAGGATTACGAGTTCCTGTATAAAAGCGGCGTAACGGGCATATACGGCCCCGGAACAGTGATTCCGCTGGCCGCGCAGGAGATTCTGAAAACCCTGTCCCGCAGCCCGGTGGAGAGCGTTTAAGCATGCGTGCCGCAGGCACTCCTGCCTGCCCGCCGGCACTCTTGCCGGCGTCATGGCGGGCCGGAGCCCACAATGCCTAGCCGCCGCCTCACCCGCGACGCGTACGTGGAAGGCGTCCTGCGCGGCGACCGGACCATCCTGAGCCAGGCCATCACCCTGATCGAAAGCTTGCGCCCGGAGGACACGGAACTGGCGCAGGATGTGCTGGAGCAGTGCCTGCCGTACTCCGGCGATTCGATTCGCGTGGGCATCACCGGCGTTCCCGGAGTGGGCAAAAGCTCCGTCATCGAGGTTTTGGGAGTCTATCTGACGCGCGAGCGCGCCGAGAAAGTCGCCGTGCTGGCCGTGGACCCTTCGAGCCAGGTGTCGCGCGGCAGCATCCTGGGCGATAAGACGCGCATGGAAACTCTGGCCAACGACGAACAGTCCTTCATACGGCCGTCGCCTTCGGGCGGGTCGCTGGGAGGCGTGGCCCGCCGCACGCGCGAAACCATGTTGCTGTGCGAAGCCGCCGGCTACCGCAATGTGATTGTGGAAACCGTAGGCGTCGGCCAGTCGGAAACCGCGGTCCGCTCCATGGTCGATTTCTTTCTGCTGCTGATGCTGGCGGGCGCGGGCGACGAATTGCAAGGCATGAAGCGCGGCATCATCGAGATGACCGACCTGATCGCCTTCAACAAAGCGGACGGAAACAACCGCGCGAAAGCCGAAGGGGCGCGCCGCGAATATGAAAATGCGCTGCACCTGTTCTCCGCGCCGGGCACCGGCTGGACGCCGCGCGTGATCACCTGCTCGGCGCGCGCGCGGGAAGGCATCGCCGAAATCTGGGATGCCGTGCTCGATCATAACGCCTGGCTCGCAAGCACCGGGCAACTCGAGGGCTTCCGCCGTGAGCAGGTGAAGACCTGGATGTATGAGCTGATCGAACAAGCATTGCGCGAGGAGTTCCTGCGGCATGCCGGCGTGCGCGAAAAGCTGCCCGCTTACGAGCAGGACGTGCTGGAGGGCCGCATCAGCCCGTTTCGCGCCGCACGGCGGCTGCTGGATATCTATACGGAGAATCCATCATGATTTTTTCCTTCCCCTTGTTGTCGGCCGAAGAGGCTGCCGCGCTGGTTGAGCACGGCCAGACCGTCGGCTTCAGCGGCTTCACTCCGGCCGGCGCGCCGAAGGCCGTCCCCGTGGCGATCGCCGAGCGCGCCGCAGCCGAGCATCAGGCCGGCCGCGAGTTCCAGATCGGCGTGCTCACCGGCGCCTCCACGGGCACATCGCTCGATGGCGCGCTGGCCAAAGCGGACGCCATCAGCTTCCGCACTCCCTACCAGTCCGATCCGAGCCTGCGCGCGCGCATCAATGCCGGCCAGACCCGCTTCTTCGACATGCACCTCTCGCTGATGCCGCAGGCCACGCGCTACGGCTTTCTGGGGCCGGTGCATTGGGCGGTCGTGGAAGCCAGCGACGTCACCGCCGGAGGAGGCATCGTACTTACTTCGTCGGTGGGGTGCGCGCCGACCTTCTGCAGCAAGGCCGAGAAGATCATCATCGAGCTGAATCATCGCCATCCGCCCACGCTGCTCGGGATGCACGATATTTATGAGCCGGCCGATCCGCCGCATCGCCGCGAGATACCCATTTATGCGGCTTCCGACCGCATCGGCTCGCCGGTGATCAAAGTGGATCCGGCCCGCATCGCAGGCGTGGTGGAGACCGCGGCGGACGACGAAACCGGCGCATTCGCCGATCCTACTCCGGTCACCGAGAAGATCGGGCAGAACGTGGCGGAGTTCCTGGCCGCCGAGATCGCCTGTGGCCACGTGCCAAAATCCTTCCTGCCGATTCAATCTGGCGTGGGCGACATCGCTAACGCGGTACTCGGCGCGCTGGGCAAGCATCCGGACATCCCAGCTTTTGAGATGTACACCGAAGTGATCCAGGATTCCGTCATTCGCCTGATGAAGAACGAGCGCGTGAAATTCGCCAGCAGTTGCTCGCTCACCGTGAGCCACGCCGTGCTGCGGTCGGTCTACGACCACCTGGAGTGGTTCCGCTCGCGCATTCTGCTGCGGCCGCAGGAAATCAGCAACAACCCGGAAGTGATCCGGCGGCTGGGCATTATCTCGATCAACACGGCCATCGAGGTGGATATCTTCGGCAATGTGAACAGCACGCATGTGATGGGCCGCCAGATGATGAACGGCATCGGCGGCTCGGGCGACTTCACGCGCAACGCTTATCTTTCGATCTTCACCTGCCCGTCGACGGCCAAGGGCGGTAAGATCTCGACCATCGTGCCGCTGGTGAGCCACATGGACCACAGCGAGCACTCAGTGCAGATCGTGGCCACGGAATACGGCATTGCCGACCTGCGCGGCCGTTCGCCCTACGAGCGCGCGGTGCTGATTATCCATAACTGCGCGCACCCGGATTTCCGCGACGAGCTGAACGGGTATCTGGAGATGGTGGAGGGCGGGCACACGCCGCAGACGCTGACGGCCGCGTTCAAGCTGCACGAGCAGTATCTGAGGACGGGGGATATGCGCGGGGTAGATTGGCGGCAGTTTGTAGGGTAGGATCGCGCGTTCTTATATTCCGGATCCGCAAGGCCTCTTCCGCCGGCCTAATGACAAGCACGGTCACTGAGCAGTTTGAGTGCTGTAGACTCAGATTTGGCTTATCAACCGCATCCGAATTGCGATACGCCCGCCGATGACGCTGTCCTCTGGCGGTATATGGACTTCGCCAGGTTTGTAGACCTTTTGGTGTCCAAGAGCCTGTGGTTATCCCGCCTCGACCGACTGGATGATCCGCGGGAGGGACTCCTTACCGAACGAGAATACGACCGCCTGACAAAGAGACCTGACGGCATGGCGACAAGCGTCGAGAGGCTTAGGTCGTTGAGCTACGTCAATTGCTGGCACCAGGCCGATTGTGAATCGATGGCAATGTGGGATCTATACGGAGCTGGTGCGAGTGGTATTGCCATCAAGACTATCACTGGAGCGATTAAGACTGCCATCGCTGGTACGGCTTGTCCTATTTATATCAGTGGAGTGAAATACATCGACTGGAAGCAGTACGACGAAGATACCCAGAATGCGATAGGGATCGGTGTAAGAAAAGCTGAGGGCTATAGACAAGAGCACGAGGTGCGGCTGCTTTACTGGAAGCCCGAAACTGAGCCAGTTCGTGTACCGGGCGAGGCAGCGGATTCGGGAGCGTCCATCAATGTCGAAGCCTTTTCGCAGGAGGTTACGGTGGCACTCGCTGGATTCCTGCGTAGGGTCGATTTCACCACCGTCAACATCAGCCAGTTGGTATTTCGGTTGATTCTGGAGCACCGATACCGTGACTGGCTTCGGAACGAACCTCCTGGAATATCTGTCAGCATTGACACGGCAGCGCTAATAGACGAGGTTGTCGTCGGCCCCAGGGCGCAATCCTGGATTGAAGCTCGCTCGCACCGTGGTCAAGCAGTATGATCTCAGCGTGAAGGTCCGCGCATCAGAACTGTCTAACCCGACAAGGGAAGGTGACTAGGCAGAGGACCATGGTCCTAGTCCAAAGCTCGCGGCAAACATACCCCGCGACTCGGACCTCAGAAGTCCTGGCCCAGCTTATCCAGCAGCGCTAAGCCCCGTTTTCTGGAACCGCGCTGAGCTAGCGTCCTGAAGCGGTTCTCCGTGTCATACTGCGTCAATGCCGATGTTGCCAACTCGTCCATCAGGCGATTGATGCTCATGCCTCTGGCCTTTGCCAGGCTACGCACGCGATCATGCTTGCCTTCCGAAATTCGAATGGTCAGGGTCCTCATATCAACTCAGCGAATTACAACCCCTCACGATTACATCACACCCGCAACATGCGCCGTCAGCATCCTGCGCACCGCGGCGAAGATCCGCTCCACAGCCGCGCGGCGGTATGCCCACCGTTCGTCGGGCTCCGGCGGATTCACCACCATCGTGGCATTGGCTTCGAACAGCAAAAGATCTCCAGTCGCGCTCAAGCCGAAATCGATGCCGGCATAATCCAGGCCGAGTGTGGCTTGAATCTGGGCGAGCGCCTCCATTGCGCGAGGTCCCAGCACCTCCGGCATATTCTCCAGAAACTCGGCGTCCTCGGCGCGATGGTCAGGTTGCCCCGCCATATCCGCCGTGAAGTAATGGATTTTCCAATGGCTGGAAATCGCCACGTGCAGCGGATAGAGCTCGCCGCCGATCATCATCACCCGATACTTGCGCACCTTTCCGTCGGCGCCCCGCGCGTTGAGGAATTCGATGACGGTCAATTCCCTCCCGGGAAGCTCCGCCACGGCGCCGGCCAACGCTTCTGGGCTTTCTACCCGCAGAAAATAGCGGCCCGTGTGAAAACCGGGAGTCCGCACCAGCAGCGGGAAACGGAAGCCGTGGCGCGCGACCGTAGCCGCGGCGTCAGCAGAGGAGAGAAGTTCCCGAGCCAGAGTGACGGTTGCCGGCATCACCACGCCCGGCAGATTCGAAAGCCGCACGTGGTCGGCGCGCCCCGTCGCGAGCACCGCCGAAGGCAGGTTGATCACCGGCGCCGAGGTGAGAGCCACGATGGACTGCGCGGCAACCAGCGCGGCCGCGGCCAAGTCGGCATCGCCGATGGCATTGAATACTACTTGATGCGGCGGCAGCGGCACCTTAGGATCGTAAAACTCGGGCACCACCACAAACGTCTGGAACTCGCGATCGTCCAGCAGACTGCGCGTCGGTATGTTGCCGCCGAGCGACGAGGCCAGCAAGAGCAACGACACCGGCGGACCTTCGCCGCGATACGGCAATGCAATAACCGGACGATCCGCGAAACCTTCGCGCCGGTGCCATTGAGCGCCATCTTCGTCGCCGAGTTCGGCCAACACCAGCGCCAGGCCTTGATGCGCTTCCTTATGGCCAGGGTCGCATCGAAGGGCGGTTTCATAGTGTTCCCGAGCGGCCCGAAACTCACCGCTCTCGAAAAGGACATTTCCCAGGTTCACGTGGCTCATGGCATCTTCGGGATGGCGCGCTACGGCTTCCGCGTAAGCGGTGCGCGCAGCGGTTCGATATCCGGTCGAATGCAGCAGGGTGCCCAGATTGTTCAGAGCGAGCCGGTGCGCAGGCTCGCGCGCCAGTAGCTCCAGATAGGCGTTTCTGGCTTCCAGAGTCCGGCCCATTTCAGCGAGTAAACAGGCGCGCTCAAATCGCAGACTCACTGCGCCGGGCTCGGCCGCGATGCGGTCGTTGAGATCGCGCAGAGCGGATACCCGCGCGCGTTGCGGCGGCCAATCCTCGCGCGGTCCGCGACTGCGAGCAGCGCTGGCCTGGGCGCTCGCTAGCATCGCGCGCCCCAGGGCCACCGACTTTTCCACCAATTGATCGATCTCCTGCCGCCCGGTCCGGTGATTCACTATAGCCGCGCGAATTGCCAGGCGCCCGTCGATGACGGTGGTGGACGGCGCCACCACCCCGGACTCTTGCAATTCGATAACAATCTTGGAATTGATGCGCTGGGCATCCTCGGCGCGATAACGGAAGCAGACCACGTTGAGTTCCACCGGCGCCAGCAGTTCCAATTCCGGCGTTTCGGCGATCCGGCTTTCCAAATAACGGGCCAGCGCGCAGGTGCGTGAAACAACCGACCCCAACGCCTCGGTGCCGTACACCTTGAGCGTGAACCAGGTCTTCAGCGCCCGAAAACCGCGCGAGAGATCCGGTCCGTAATCGCAAGGCCAAGGCGCGCCCCCGGCCAGACCTCGCAGCTCTTTTCTCAAATAAGGAGCCGAAGTGGCAAACGCCTCGCGATGCAGCACACCGTCGCGCACCAGAATGAATCCGGCGTCATAGGGCACTTGCCCCCACTTGTGAAAATCGAAAGCCAGCGAGTCCGCGTACTCGATGCCCTTGAGCCGCGGCGCCAGATCCGGAGCCAGTATCGCTAGCGCGCCATATGCGCCGTCGACATGGAACCAGACCCGCTCGCGACGGCAGATGGCTGCCAGGGCGTCGAGATTGTCGATGGCCCCGGCGTCGACAGTGCCGGCGGTTCCCACCACCAGGAACGGCGCGAGGTCTGCGCGGCGATCCGCATCGATAGCTTTCTCCAGGGCGCTCAGATCCATCCGATGGTGTCCGTCTATCGGAATCAGGCGCAACGCATCGCTGCCGATGCCGGAGATGTCCATGGCCTTCCCAGTGCAGCTATGGGCCGCCGCCGAAGTGTAGGCTGCCAGCTTTTTCGAACTGCCGGCGACACCCGTGCAGCGCGCCTCGAAACCAAGTTCCGTATCGCGGGCGATCACCACGCCGATAAGGTTAGCCATCGAGGTCCCTGTGACAAACAAGCCGGTCGCACTTTCTGGGAACCCGAAAATCCGCTGCATCCATCGGACAATCTGGCGCTCCACCTCAATCGGAACGTGATCGCGTCCTCCCAGGTTGGCGTTCAAGCCGGCCGCGAGCATCTCCGCCAACATGCCTACGGGCGTGCCGCCTCCATGCACCCAGCCCATGAAACCGGGGTGCACATTGCCTGTGGTGAAGGGCAAAATATCGCGCATGAATTCCCGGTGAACGGCGGCGAGATCGGACGGCGCCGAGGGAAGATCGCCGCGGAACCGGGATCGCACTTCGTCTGGAATCGGCTGCCAGACGGGACGGTCGCGGATGTGCTCGACGTAATCGAGAATGTCGTCCAGCATCCGATGTGCCTGTGTACGAAAGCCCGGCCAATCGGCGGGGTCGAGCGTCCCGATCTTGCCCGGCGGCAGATCGGCGCTCATATCCTTGTTGTTCATGGGTAACGCCATCTCAATTTCGCACGACGGAAAGCATCAGCTCCGTAAGCCTGCCAGAGAGATAGTGGTCGAATTTTCAATCTGGCGCAAGAACTCACCAAGAAATTGGAAAATCTCGCGCCGCACGCCAAATTCCTCGTGGGCACTTAGTCCGCTCACCGGCAAATTTCGCCCGCGCATCGGGATTGTAGCCCTCCCGTCGACATTTGCTAGGTCGGACGGCTGTGGAAGTGTAACCTTTGGACAAGTATGCTGAAAACTGTCGCTCGACCGGCCCTTGTCTGCCTTGCGCTATCGCTCGCTTGTGCATTCTCCTGTTTGGCGCAATCCAGCAGCGGAACGATTCAGGGATCGGTTCTCGATCCTTCGGGAGCGGTCATTGCCAGCGCTGTCGTCACGATTCAGAACCCCGTGTCGCACTACACTCGCAGCGCCGCGAGCGACAGCCAAGGCAAGTTCGAGTTCAAGAACCTCCCGTACAACAACTACCACCTGACTGCCGTCGCCGCCGGCTTTCAGGCCGCCACGCAGGATGTAAACGTACGATCGGCCGTGCCGATGGAATTGACGATTAACCTGGCACTCGGCCAGGAGACCCAGTCGGTCACGGTGGAAGCCGGCGCGGATTTGATCGAGACTACTTCCACGACTCACACCGATGTCGATCGCGACCTCTTCGACAAGCTGCCTCTGGAAAGCCAGTCCTCCTCGCTCAGTTCGCTGGTCACCATAGCCACGCCCGGCGTCGCGGCCGATTCGAACGGCATGTTTCACGGGCTGGGCGATCATGCTTCCAACTCCTTCTCCATCGATGGGGAGCAGATAAGCGATCAGCAAAGCAAGACATTCTCGAACCAGCTACCCGTGGATGCCGTGCAGTCGATGGAAGTGATCGAGGGTGCGCCGCCGGCGGAATACGGCGACAAGACCAGCTTGGTAATTGTGGTGACGACGCGCTCAGGGCTCGGCCAAACTCAGCCGCACGGCGACGTCACGGCTTCTTACGGCAGCTTTGGCTCGAGCAACGGCGGATTTGACCTGGGTTATGGGAACCAGAAATGGGGCAATTTCATTTCGGCCAGTGGCATGGACACGGGCCGGTTTCTGGACGGCCCGGAATTCAGCGTCATGCACGATCGCGGCAATGAAGAGAGTCTCTTCGACCGCGTGGACTTCAAGCCTTCCCAGGCGGATACGCTCACTGCGAATCTTGGCTTTACGCGTTCCTGGTTCCAGACGCCCAATTCGTTCGATGCCCAAGACGCCACCGCGTGGTCTGGACTAGTAGTGAATAACGACGGCCTGGGCCCCAATGGATTGCCGGTAGGCTCCACGGATCAACGTTCGCAAATCAGGTCGTTCAACGTGGCGCCCTCCTGGACGAAGCTGGTGAATGCGAATACGGTGTTCACGTTCGGTGCCTCTGTGCGGCAGGATCAGTACAACTACTATCCGAGCGGCAATCCCTTTGCCGACCTGCAGCCGGATCTGCAGCTTCAGACGATTGGGCAGAATCGCACGCTCACCGACGCGGGCCTGCGAGCGTCCGTATCGTACGCGAAGGGCGTCCACAACCTAAAGGCGGGGATCACGTATGCAGACACGATACTGACGGAAAAGGATGCTTTCGGAATTGTGGATCCGGTGACGAATGCCGTGTGCCTGAATGCAGATGGCAGCGCCTATACGGGCGCTGGGTTGACAAACCCCACGCAATGCACGGGTGCGTTGACGCCGAATCCGAGCTTCAATCCGCTGCTGGCCTGTTACGATCTGACCAGAACGGCGGCGTTGCCGGCCTCGGACGGCTGCCCGAGCTCGAACAGTGGCTTGTACCGTTTTCTCGGCCACGCCAACATCCGTGAATTGTCCTCGTACATCCAGGACACCATTACGAAACACAACTGGACCTTCAATCTCGGTCTGCGGTTCGACTACTACGATGGGCTGGTCACCGCCACGCAGCCGGAGCCGCGCATGGGCATCGCGTATAACATCAAGCCGACCAGCACGGTGCTGCGCATTTCCTACGCCCGCACGCTGGAAACTCCGTTCAACGAGAATCTGGTGCTCTCCAGCGAGGGATGCAACAGCCCGGTGATCGCCGCGCTCATGGCATCCACGATCTCCCCTTGCGTGACCAACGTTCCGCTGAGCCCGGGCTGGCGCAACGAGTTCCACGCGGGCCTGGAGCAAGCGTTTGGACGGCACCTGGTGGTGGATGGCGAATACATCTGGAAGTACACGCACAAGGCTTACGACTTCAGCGTGCTGGGTAATTCGCCGATCACGTTTCCGATCGAGTGGGATCGCTCGAAGATCCCCGGATACGCCATCCGCGCGAGCGTCCCGAGCTGGCGCGGCTTGACGGCGTTTGTGGTGATGTCGCATGTGTCGGCGCGATTCTTCGAGCCGCAGGTCAGCGGCATCGGCGCCACTCCGCTTGGGTCGGAGGTGTTCCGCATCGACCACGACGAGAATTTTAACGAGACCACTCATTTGCAATACCAGCCCTGGAAGAAAGGGCCGTGGTTCAGCTTCAACTGGCGTTACGATAGCGGCCTGGTGGCCGGTCCGGTGCCGTGCATCGGAGGCAATTGCGCGAATGGGCCCAATGGAACGGACGGCGAGGTGGATGTGTCCGGGCTTTCGCCGGATCAGCAGTTCCAAGCGGGCCTTTATTGCGGGAGCGTGCACGCGACTTCCACCACGCCGATCAGTCCGACTGGCTTGTGCCCGGCATCGCTGTACGGCTCGAACCTGGTAAAAATCCCGGCTCCCGGCACGGAGAACGACGATCACAACCCACCGCGCATTCAGCCACGCAGCCTGTTTGATATGGCCGTGGGTCACGACAATATTTTCAATGGCGACAAATACAAGTGGAGCCTGCGTTTGACGGCCGTCAATGTGACCAACGAATACGCGCTTTACAATTTCCTTTCGACCTTCAGCGGAACACACTACGTCACGCCGCGCGCCATAACGGCCACGCTAGGTTTCCACTTTTAGTTTTCGACCGGGTTGCCGGTCAGGGCCATCGCGCGTTCGTGGTCATTTGAAATACTTCAGGATCTCGCCTCTGTCTGCCGGTTGGACGCGTGCCCTCTCGATAGCGTAAAGCGGCTTCGAGCCGGCTGGATCGCCGGCGGTGGCCCGAAACGTTCCCCACACCCAGACCAGAGCCCTCCGCGAGAACCGGACTCGGGCGTCGGAAGCGAGGTGAACGGTGATCATTTGGTCCCCGAATCGATGCGCCGGATGCAACAAGTTTCCGGCTTCGGGTAGCAGGACGAAATCCCGGACCCACTCTCCCTCGCCGTTTACGCGATCACTTTCGACCATGTATCCGAGAGCTTGTACTGACGCTCCATTGAAAAGCGAAGAACCGGCATCCAATGCATGAGGATGATCGCGCAGTAGGGTTGACCAGTTGAGAACGACGTAACCTTCTGCCGAATTCTTGATCGGGACGAGATCGGAAAGATCGGGGCGCCCCGTGATGGAGATGGCCAATAGTGCTCCGGCGAGAGGAATAGTGACGCCGGCACCGATGAGGAGGAGGGTGCGGGCTTCCTCTTTTCGCGAAATGGAAAGCTTCCTCTTTCCCCGGCCTGGACCACGCACGCAGTAACTTTACGCCTAATGGCTGTTACGCCAAAGGAATTTCCGGCAGGCGGCCTGCTTTTCTGGGTGATTGATCTACGTTACCGGACAAAGGGGATACTGCTCCGAAGAGCAACTCGCGCACGGAACAGCGCCTACCCGCACGGAACAGCGCCCCCCGGAGGATGCAGTCTGCCGCAGCCAGTCAAGGTCGTCAAGACCCTGAAGCGGCAGAGCAGCGTCAGCCCCTCGACCGGTGGACCACGGGAGGCTTGCGCGCAGTGAAAGGCCGGCAGGTTCGGTTCGATCTGGTGCCAGACGTTCTCAAGTGCTAACAGCAGGCCGGTCATGAGCCATTCCAGATCACATACCTACTCTTGTCGCCCGCTCGTGCGAAAACCTTAGGCGTTTTGAGGCACCCATGCTAAAAAGAACCACAAGAAATCTTAGCTTTGGACTCCAGCATGAGCTTGAAGACCCTGATTGTGGACGACGAGCCGGTAGCCCGCAAGGTCCTACGGGAAGAACTGGAGTCCTTCGCAGACGTGGAGATCGTTGGAGAGGCGGACGACGGCCCTACGGCTTTGGCGAGGATTGCCAGGGATCAGCCCGATCTCGTCCTTCTGGATCTACAGATGCCAGTCATGGGCGGCTTGGACGTAGTCCGAAGTTTGAAGGGCGGAGCGCGCGTGCCTGTGATCGTGATCGTCACGGCGTACGACAAATTCGCGCTTGAGGCTTTTGATGCGGGCGCTATTGACTACCTGCTAAAGCCCGTTGGACATGCGCGTCTGGCGGAGGCTCTGGAACGGGTCAAGCGTCTTAGCGGCCGGGAAACCATCGAGAGACTCGCCAGGCTGCAGGACGTCCCGGACCCGGCTGCGGGACCGCAAAAAAGGAGAATCGTCGGGCGGGCCGGCCAGGAATTCTTCTTACTGAACGTCGATGAGATCCACGCATTCCAAGCCGACGGAGACATCGTCCGGATCATCACCGCCAACCGGATCTATGAGGCGAGTCAGACGCTCAAAGTCCTTGAGCAGAGTCTGAAGGATAGCGGCTTTCGGCGGATTCATCGGAACGCCATGGTGAATGTCGATCAGGTTCGAAAGATGAGCAGCCTCAGCAGCCAGAGATGGTTGATCACTTTGGCCAACGGCCTGGAGTTCGTGGCCAGCAAGAGACAGGCACGGGGCGTTCGTCAGCTTCTGCATTGGTGATGGAAGCACGCGGTCTGGTGCGTCCAAGCCCGGCTAAGCCAAGATTTACCGGTCCGCTTACCGCCGGCTCCAGCCCGCGTATCGAGGTTATAGGCCTTCTGTCGATTTTTACTAGGTCGGACGGTTGCGGCGTTGTAGTATTCGGAAACGATGCTGAAAACTATCGCTGGCCCAGTTCGCACATACGTCATGCTCGTCCTGTCGCTTGGCGGAGCACTGTCTTGTTTCGCACAATCCAACAGCGGAACGGTCCATGGATCGGTCGTGGATCCTTCGGGCGCTGTCATCGCCGGCGCCGCCGTAACGATTGAGAATCCGGTCTCGCACTACAACCGCGACACCGTGACGGATAGCCAGGGCAAGTTCGAGTTTGATAACGTTCCGTACAACAACTACCATATGTCGGCGGCGGCTACGGCCACCGGGTTTCAGGTCGCCAGCCAGGACATCTACGTACGGTCGCCCGTGCCGATGGAAGTGAAGATCAGCCTTAGCCTCGGCAAGGAGACGCAGACGGTCACCGTGGAGGGTGGTGCGGAGGATCTGCTCCAAACCGAGTCCACCACGCGCACCGACGTGGATCGCGCGCTGTTCGATAAGCTGCCGCTCGAAAGTCAATCTTCCTCGCTGAGTTCACTGGTGACTTTGGCCTCGCCGGGAGTATCGGCGGATTCGAACGGTCTTTTTCATGGCCTGGGCGATCACGCCGAGAACTCGTTCTCCGTTGATGGGCAACCGATTACCGACCAACAGAGCAAGGTGTTTTCCAATCAGCTCCCGGTCGATGCCGTACAGTCGGTTGAGGTCATCGAGGGCGCGCCACCGCCGGAATTTGGCGGCAAGACCAGTCTGGTGATTGTGGCAACTACGCGGTCAGGCCTCGGTGACTCTATCCCCCACGGCGATCTGACCGCCTCCTACGGTACGTTCGGAACTACGAACGAGGCATTTGACTTCAGCTACGGCGGCC
>Ga0181521_10005361_pt1 | contig 14298 bp, 15 predicted proteins | sample PEATcosm2014_Bin_32_FD_119764 | JGI IMG/M metagenome (GOLD analysis project Ga0181521, IMG submission 119764) | Peatland microbial communities from MTU Mesocosm Facility, Houghton, MI, USA - PEATcosm2014_Bin02_60_metaG | ecosystem: Environmental > Terrestrial > Soil > Wetlands > Peat | place...
AGATCTCTACTTACTATCTTTACTATGGCAGCACTGCGTGGTGAAGGTCAACGACTTTTACGCGAGAATGGCTGGCGAAGGCTAGTGGAATCCCAATTTGGGAATGGAAGGTTGGTTGGCCAGTTTCAGCGGAGGAACAAATATGTGGAGTATACTGTGGAACAGGTTCCACATATGCAAATCGTTCAAATCGTGCTGGATAAAAAGCTGTTACACGCCGCCGACCAAGCCGCGAAGCGCACTAAGCGAAACCGGTCCGCTTTGGTGCGCGACGCGCTGCGGGAACATCTCCGCCGGTTGGAACTGCTAGCCAGTGAAGAACGCGACCGCCAGGGCTACTCGCAGCGTTTGCAGACCGACGCGCAAGCCGACGCGGAAGCGCGGGGTTGGGAATCGGAGGCCACGTGGCCGCAAGAATAGCCGGAGAAAGGATAGCCGGAGGAAGAATAACGCGAGGAGAAGTTAGGCTCTACCAGTTTGCCCCGCCCGACAAAAAACGACCGGCCCTCGTGCTCACCCGCAACAGCGCCATCGCGTATTTATCCACGGTCACGGTTGCGCCTGTCACTTCCACGATTCGCGGCGTGCCATCGGAAGTCATTCTGAATGAAGAGGACGGCATGAAGTCCCCGTGCGCGGTGAACCTGCACAATGCAGTTACGGTGTCGCAACAGCGCCTGGGGAAACGTGTGGCCCAGCTTAGTTCCGCACGAATGAATGAAGTGTGTGCTGCCCTGCGCTTCTCTCTGGGGTGTGATTCGAACTAGCTACTGGGATCGATAGCGTTAGGCGAGCTTCTCAATCAGCCGCCAAACAATATCCAAAAAGCGTGCCGTCTGTTCCGGTGTAAGGAGTATCCCTTCATGAACAATTCTGTTCCGCAGACTCCATACGTCATCAAAAGCCCGCTTATCTTCTTCGGTGAGTATCCCGCGTTTTGCGAGTTCAGCAACCCCGTACCGAGGATTGCGTGAGCGAATTCCAAGGTTGGCCCTTGCGCAGGCGTCAGCGATAGCCTTTTCGGCAAATACCATCGCAGCCACTATCTTTTCCACGTCTGACGAAGAACTCTTCAGGATCGAGACATACCCGTCATAGAGTTTCTGGGTTTCGGCGGAAAGTTTGCCTGGAGGCAGTATTCCCGTGCCATGCGTCTGATCGGCTTCGTCAATTTCAATGATTTCCCGCCGCGCTTCCTTAGCGCTCTCCTCAATGTTCTCCGTCGCCTCGACCCTACTGTTTAGGGCGTCCAGTTTGCGATCCAATTCCGCTTCAAACTCGCCCCATTTAATTTTCTTTATGGGTAGAAGCGCCACTAGTAGGGCAATAGTGGCGATACCGAGGAGAATGAGGGACGTATTGTCGATTCGGAGGAGCGGCCAGATCATCCGGACGGGAATCAGGATGAGAGCGACGGCGGCGATCGTATAAAGCGGCCAGCGTTTCATTATTTTGACGGAAATCTGAGGACAGACGGGACGTACCCCAAGTTCTAATTCGTAAAACCTGGTGAACGTCCCGTCTGTCCCCGAATTTCTTCGAGTTGTTCTCTGCCAGCGATTCGCAGCCTGAGAGGTATACCCAGCGCAGATGTGGGCCACCCGCCACATGGCCTTATCTAGTGCGATTCTTACCTCGCGTGACGATCGAGTTATGTCCGGACGGGGTGGCTCTTCGATCATTAGCTCGTCTGTCTCGCGCTCGCTCCGGGGGAGAATTTGGCAGAATCAAGTCGCTAACGCCAGCCGCCGAGATCCCTGTCAAAATATCTACTCGGCTCTTCCTGTTAGCCTCAGTGCGAACTATTTCCAGGATTTCAGCCACCATGTCGTCCACGGTACGCTTCGCCGTTACGCTTTCCTCAAGCGCCGGGAGAGTCGCCAACCTCTTTTCAAGTGCAGGCCACATCGCGTCGAATAATTCATCCAGGTCTTCTTCCGGTACCGGGTTATCACTAACGGCTCTGTTGATCGTGCGGACGAGTTTGCACGTGTCCTTCTTGGCTGCCTTCGTCGCCTGGAACATTCCCAGAGGCGGCACGACATCCTGTGGTTCGAGGCCGGCTATCAGGTAAGTGCACAAGCGGGTTTGATCGCCGATGGTCTTAGATAAAGCGCCAGCTTCGAAGAAGATCCAGGAGCGCTGTAAATTTTCAGGAGTCAAGCACGTGATTCCAACCTTAATGTCCGCCAGCGCCTTTGCGATTTCATCAAGTCCCCGGCTCCCCTTCTCAATATCCGTCTCGGACATCCAAGGCCTTGCGGACTGAACGACCTTCGAGATCCAGCCGCGAAGAAACTCGGCGACCAGGCGACTCCGTTCCCCGGACCAACCGATGAATACATTGTACTTCTTATTCATTCTATGACCCGCTTAGTGCTCGCTGACCGCGTTCTTACGGCAGCGCCTTATTAGAGTTACCCGCAACTCAGTCTCTTGTTAACATTGGCGTACAGGTACTCGAACGTGACGCTCTTGAAATAGGCGTGTTGGTTCGGAGGAGCGATGAAAGCTAACCGCCCTGAGATGTCTCTCCAGACGGGAACCACATTCCCAGCCAAGCCTGCGCTACTCGCACACGCCTGAAGAGCGTTGACGACCTGCTGTTGCTCAAGGGCTGAACGGCGACCAACATCGGGTGAAACGAATACGATTATGAGGTCTACGCCTTGGACCTTTATATGAGCAACCTGAAAGTTTTCCACGACTTACATATTATAGGACTAAGCGATGGGGGGCTGGCCCAGCCTTTCCGCTTATTTTACCTATCGAGGTTGCCCCGCCCTTGTCGCGTTTTTTGCGACAGGGCGGGGATTTTGATCTCCTGTCCGGCGTCCATGCTGACGCAGAAGGTTTTGCAGCGAAAGTCAAATTCCCCGCCCTGTCTCTGCAAGAAACGCAGAGACAAGGACGGGGCAGCCGCGAAAGTAGACTAAGTCACAGAAAGGGTGGGCCAGCCCCCTTGCGGAAAAAGTCGTTTCCGAGCGAGAGTCGCTCCCTCAGCGGCTAAAGCCGATTGTGTGGATAGTCCTACCGGCACGGCTGAAGCCGTGCCCTTCCCAAAACCGATTTGCGAAACGTGCTCTCCAAGGAAACGGGGCCGGAGGAGGAAGCCGGCCCCGCTTGTGGCGCTCTTGCACTGTAGAACTGTCTATGCGGTGATCGTCTATGCGGTGATCAATGATTCCAAAGCAACTCGGTTTGGGATCACCAGAGTCGATCCGCTCTGCTGAATAAGATGCTGTTTCTTGAAGCCTGCAAAAAGCCGGCTCACCGTCTCTCTTGACGACCCGATCATCTGCCCGATCTCTTCGTGGGTCAAGGCCAGCTTCACCTGGCTTGGGTTCTTGGACGTGGTGTTTTGATCGAGCCATCCCACCAGCAGCCGGGCGAGCTTTTCGCTGGCCGAGTCGGAAAGGATCAGATCACGGATTTCCCGGCAAGTGCCGGCATAGTCTTCGCTGATGTGTTGGGTCACCCACAGGGCAACTTCGCCGTGCAGGCGCATCAGGCGCAGCAAATCGCTGTGCCGTAAAAAGCTAATCTCGGACGGTTCCTGAGTCTCGGCCGTGGCTTCATACCCGCGCCCGGAAACTACCGCCGCAACTCCCAATGGGCCACCGGAGTCGACCATACGCAGAATCAGCGTGCGGCCATCGCTACCGCAGATGGAGAGCTTCACCCGGCCTCGACGTACGATGAATACTCCGCGGGGCGCCTGGCCTTCGGCGAACAGAACCGCTCCCGTGGGATAGGTGGTGGTGAGCGCCGCTTGCTCCAGGGCCTCGGCCACGGCTGGGGGAAGATCGCAAAAAGTTCTGTCTACTGCCGTAAATTTCGGGGGGTTGGTTACGACGTGTGTGGCCATATGTTGCCTCCGCTCACAGGTACTTTGGCAAGCGCCTCGCCATTCTTTCCGACGTGGGGAAGAGTCTAGCGAGAGTCGTGTAAGTTTAACAAACTAAGAGTTTTGTTGTGATATCGCGAGATGCGCTTGATTCGACGCAAGCCGGAGGTTTTGGCCGGAAGTGCGTGCTTTCCCACAGCGATGTGTGATCTCCATCACCGATCCCTTGGTTATGTGACCGAAGATGACGAGCCGTAATCGGCGGATGGTAGTGTCGGATCAACAGTTTTCACCCCAGAGTCGTGTGGATGGTATTCAACAAAGCGGTTCGTGTAAAGGGTTTTTCGAGCAGGGTTATGCCGCGCTTCAAGACTTCGCGTTCCGCGATCAGTTCCCCCGTATAGCCGGACATGTATACGACCTTCAGATTCGGGTGAGAGGCGTTCAGGCGGTCAACTAATTCAGGACCGCTCATGCGCCGCATCACGACATCGGTCAACAACAGATCAATCGGGCCCGGATGCGACTCCATCCATTCGAGCGCGGACTTCCCGTCATCCGCCTCGACCACGGAATAGCCGTGTTCCTGGAGAAGTTGCCGGGTCAAGCTGCGCATGATTTCGTCGTCTTCCACCAGCAGGATCGTAGTTCCTTGCCGTTTCGGACTGACGGTTTCGACTTCAGGCTTGGATTCGAGCCCGATTTTGTGATCCGCGCTGGGGAGATAGATCTTAAACGTAGTTCCGTGTCCCGGCTCACTGTAGACCAGGATGTGTCCGGCGCTCTGCTTGACGATGCCGTACACAGTAGCCAGGCCCAGACCAGTTCCTTTACCCAGTTCTTTGGTGGTGAAGAAGGGTTCGAAGATGCGCGCGACGGTGGCTTCATCCATGCCACTGCCGGTATCGCTGACCGCGAGCAGAACGTACTTTCCTGGCGCCATGTTCTGATGCTGTTCGGCGAAGCCCTCGTCAAATTTTTCCGCGCGCGTTTCGAGAATAAATTTGCCGCCCCGAGGCATAGCGTCTTTCGCGTTCACCGCGAGGTTTACCATGATCTGGTCGAGCTGGCCGGGATCGGCCTCAACCACCGCCGCGGGTGATTTGGAGACAATGAGAATCTCGACATCGTCTCCCATCAGCGGACGCAGCAGCTTGCTCACGTCCTTCAAGCGCTCGTTGAGATCGAGGACTTGGGGTTTAATTACGGAAGACCGGCTGAAGGTCAACAGTTGGCGAGTCAAGGACGATCCGCGTTCGGTCGCCTTCTTGATGTTGTCAATGTACTGCAATGGCTCCGCGCTCCGGTCAATGCGGTCGCGGAGGAATTCCGCGCAGGCACTGATAATCCCGAGGATATTGTTAAAGTCGTGGGCGACTCCTCCCGCCAGCCGCCCGATCGCTTCCATTTTTTGCGATTGATGAAGCTGGCCCTCGGTCCGCTTCTGGGCGGTGATGTCTCGCGCAATGGCCGACGCCCCTACGACGTCGCCTTTCGCATCGCGCAACGGAGACACGGTAATGGAGACGTCCAGATGGCGTCCGTCCTTGGTTACCCTTACCGATTCAAAATGCTCGGTGCTTTCCCCGCGCGCAATTCTCTGTAGAATCGTAGGGATTTCATCGGGGCGATCACCGGGAGCTAGAAAGGATATGTGCTTTCCGACGACCTCCTCGGGCGTGTAACCATAGATGCGCTCGGCTCCCTTGTTCCAACTGGTGATGATGCCGTCCAAGCTCTTGCCAATGATCGCGTCCTCTGAGGAATCGATAATCAAGGCCAGCCTCGACCGGTATTCTCCCAGTTGCTCGGCCGTTCTGCGATGCAGTTCTTCATTCGCTCGGCGCAGTTCCTCTGCGATTCGCTTGCGATCGCTGATGTCGCGGATCGCGCTCAACACCAGCGTTCCATTCTCGGTGTAAACCGGACTGAGACTGATTTCTACCGGGAATTCCGAGCCGTTGCGCCGTCTGCCGTAGAGATCCAAGTCTGCTCCCATTCGTCGCGTCTTCGGCGTCTCTGTGAACTTCTCGCGATGATGGTGGTGCTGGGGGCGATAGCTCTCCGGGACGAGCATTTCAACCTTCTGGCCGACCAATTCGTCAGGCTTGTAGCCAAAAAGTTCTTGCGCCTGCGAATTGACTTGAACAATGGTTCCCTGGTGATCGACGGCGACGATGGCATCCGGAAGGGTCTCCAGGAGCTCGCTGGAAAGTATGATTTCAGGCGTGTTGTTGCCAGAGACAGTTTTGCCCGAGAATGAGGGCACAGGTTCGCTGTGATCCGACGAAGTTCGCGACATACAACCCCACTGTTCAAAATACCGGTACATCAATCTATGTCGGAACCAGCTCTTCTGTAAAGGCGAGGAACGCAAGCGATTGAATGGGAACGAAATACTCGGCTCTTCCCGCCGGGCGAGTGATCTTGATCACCGGCAGCGGTGATGACGATTGGATCCTCTTTAAAGCTGTCAGGTTCTTATTGAAATCTTATTGAACTATGCGATGTAAGGCTGATCGGAGCAAAGCCCATTGCGGGCGGCTGCAGTGGCCAAACCATTGGCCTCAACATTTTTTTCACGTGGGACATGAGAGATAGAGAAGTCGAGCGACCGGGCCAATTTCCGGCAGATCCAATTCAGGGAATAAAGCCGCGGGCTGCGGCAGCTGTACTCGCCCCTCATCTGCTTGACGACTATCTCGGAATCCGAAAACACGTGCAAGGTCTTGGCCTTAAGCCCCAGCGCACATTGCAGCGCTTCCATCAGAGCAATGTACTCGGCAACATTATTGTCCTGGTGTCCGATCCATTTGGCGATCCTGATCGTGCCGTCAGCGGGGCCGTCGATCACCACTCCAATGCCAGATGGGCCGGGATTTCCGAAAGAGCCGCCGTCGACGTGCGCCACGAAATCTGACATTGTGCGGGTAAACTATTATCAACCATGCCTGACGAATTTTCCGGCGTCAAGATGATTGTCTGGTTCCCACGCCAGCTCTTTCCGGCCGCTCCCGATTTGGCACCTGTGAACGTTCCTGTGGAAAACCGGGAAGAATTTAATCTCCCATTCATCAACTAGCAATGATTCAATGGTTTGCGTTTCTGGGTTTGGCGACATCGCAGCAGTACAATTGCACCGAAAAAGGGCATTGACAATCTTTGAGTAAGTCTCTAAGGTTGCTCCCGTCGACGGCTGAAAGGGTTGGCTAAATAAAATTTGCCAGTCCGAAGTAAGCTGAGTGATCAGCTCGGCGGGGCAACCCGAAGAGCAGCCAGACCTGAAAAAACCGACGGCTCTGCGAGGAGAAGTTGGGGTTTGGGACCGCGAAAGCGGTGATCGCATCGAAGGCTGTGACGGTGCATGCCTCCACGCTGTTGACTCCCTCGCAGGAGTTGGTGGCTAGAGCATAACCAATGTCACAGCCTTTACCTTTTTCCAGCGCTCTTAGTTTCGCAGAGCTGGCCTCTCTCAGAAAAACCTCCTGAAGTTCTCAGTTCTAGTTCTCAGTTCTAGTTCTCAGTTCTCAGTTCTCAGTTCTCAGTTCTCAGTTCTTAGTTCTCAGTTCTCAGTTCTCAGTTCGTGACCGCCTTGTTTTTAATGAGAACCGAGAACTTCGTTTGCATGTTAAGGTTTCTCCGTGGCGATCCTGGTAACGGGTGGCGCAGGCTACATTGGCAGTCATGCGGCGCGCGCACTGCGGCGTTCCGGCTACGAGGTTGTGATCTACGACAATCTCTCGACGGGCTTTCGCCGCCTGGTGCAAGGCTTCGAGCTGGTGGAGGGCGACATTGCCGATGACGCGAAGCTCCGGCCAGTGCTCGCGCGCGTGGACGCGGTGATGCACTTTGCCGCCCACGCCTACGTGGGAGAGTCGGTCGAGAACCCGCGCAAGTATTTCCGCAACAATGTTCTCGCTGCGCTCAACCTGCTGAACTGCGCGCTCGATGCCGGTATCCGCCGTTTTGTGTTCTCTTCCACCTGTGCCGTGTACGGCCTCCCCGAGCAAATTCCCATTGTCGAGCAAGAGCCCCGAGAGCCGGTAAATCCCTACGGCGCGTCGAAGCTTTTTTTCGAAAACGCGCTCGAGGCTTACGACCGCGCCTACGGATTGCGCGCGGTGAGGCTGCGCTACTTCAATGCCGCGGGAGCCGATGAAAGCGGCGAGACGGGAGAGCTCCACGATCCGGAAACTCACCTGATTCCACTGGCGCTTGCAGCCTCCACCGAGCACGGACGAGAGTTACAAATTTACGGCAGCGATTATCCCACTCCAGATGGCACCTGCATTCGCGACTACATTCATGTTAACGATCTCGCCGATGCGCACGTCCGAGCGTTGCAATACCTTGAGAGGAACAGCGAAAGAGACGGCGGAAAGACCGGCGGCGACTCGCTGGCCATCAATCTGGGAACCGGCCGTGGACATTCCGTTCTCGAAGTCATTCAGGCGGCGGAAAATGCTACCGGACGCCCGGTTCGACGAAAGATCGGACCACGGCGGCCGGGGGATCCTCCGACTCTGGTGGCCGATCCGTCGAAGGCTCAAAGAGTGCTGGGATGGACCGCCAAGCGCAATCTCACCGACATCGTTTCGAGTGCGTGGGCCTGGATGCGGAAAACCTCGAGCGGCTAAGCAACCCTGCGGCCTAACGAAAAGGCGAAGATCTCTTTCCAGACCTCCTTAAAGATCTTGTCGCTGAATCCAGATTCTGATTTCAGCAGATCGTAAGCGCGATACTTACGGCCACCGCCACGCGCGGCCTCAATGAGCTTATACTGCCCGACGATGTCCATGTGGTCGCCTGGGACCAGCACATTTTCGCCCTTCGGCCAGAGCATGGACATGGTGTTGACGATCCCGTCGCTGTCCCATACCTCAAGCGAGTGTTGCGGGGCCCCGCTCAAGCGCCTAGTCACTTTGCCGCTTAGGGCGGGTTGCTGAAACGGGCCGCCGGCACAGGCGCGGTAACACGTCCGATAGACAATGTCGGTGCCCGCGCTTAATGCATTGTCCTTGGCGACCTCAGGATAGGTCCAGGGCTTCGCAAGCGCCCAGGGTGGCGCGGGCAGGTCCGGATCGAAGCGAAACGGGCGCCTCCCAAGCGTCACATACGACCGGAATTCGATACCCCGCAATAGCTTCAGTTCTTTCTTGCGATCGCGAACACCGAAGTGCGCTGGGCTCACTGGTTTTCCTCGTGGAGCACGCGAAGTGAGGTCGTCGATCGCACGGAAATCCGAAGCCATTTGGCGCAAATAGAGTGCGAGTTGGGAATCGGCTTCCTGCGCTTCCGCCGTCCGCACCGGACTCGGTTCACCGTAATGCTGGTTCGCCTCGGTTAAGGCATCCTGCACGGCCCGAAACAGTTCTGCGCCCGTGAGGCTAGCTGCGCCCCCCGTAATCGAGCTCTCGATCCGATCCAGGAGTGACAATTGTGAGCCGGCAACAGCGGCGCGCAACTCCTCGACCAGCGCCGTACGCCCGACGCCATGGGCGTGCACCCAGTCGGCGATGTTGGTACCCCAGTGCGGAACCGACAAGAACACGACTCGGCGCACGCGCTTGAGGATTTCAACCGATTCCACCTTGGCTCCGCCGTCAACCGGAATCGATTCCTTGCGGCGGTGCAAGTCCCACAGTAGCCAGCGGATGTCGAGCCCGCCGGTTGAGTGACCTACCAGGATGACATCATCGCCGACGGAAATCTCACCGCGCGCAATACGCCTGGCAAGATAGGTCCGCAATCGGGTTGCGCGCGTGACCACCGCTGCTGTGGGGAGATTGTCGAAATAGTGGAGCACCCGATTCCCGGCCCCTTGATTCTCAGCTTGCCACGTCTGAAACAGAGGCGTGATGCCACCGTAGTATTCAAGCTGGCCGAGCGCATCGAAGCCGGCGAAGCCTGGTATAAGCACAACGTGAAGACGTTTGGTGGAGGCGGTCCTCGCCTCTCGATTGGCCACCGTTCAGAGCCTCCTGGAGTCTCAGGAAGATTATCCCCGACTTCCTTTCCAAAATCGAGTTCAGCTCTGGAATTGGCGTTCCGGATACCTGCCTTGGCTGGACGACATCCTCGATGAACTTCTTGTGCCGCCCATCTAATCGCTTCCGGCGCGGCTCCTTCTCCGTGTGATCGCCGTCACATTCCCGAGTGACGCAGAATGCTGCCCGTCTGTCTTCTCCGCCTTTAAGGTAAATTAGCAACGGCAAAGGGCGGTAAAGCGCCTTTTATGCTGCGGGGAGATCGTTGCATACAGTCTGCCCAGCGAAGCGGGCCTCGAGCGCACTTAATACTTAGGAGATAATTGGGCATGGAGAATGAAACCACCACTCAAGCAACTGCGGGATCAGCCTGGCAAGCGAAGCAGGTCTACGCGATGGCGGTGATCAGCCTGGTGGTTGGGCTGGCGATCGGATACCTGTTCCGCGGATCGCAATCGCCCACGGTGCCAACACCACTCGCATCCGATGCCCAGGCCAGTGCCCAGTCCGCCGCTCCTGCCGGTCATATGGGCGGGCAGATGCCCAGCCTCGAGCAGATGAAGCAGATGGCCGACAAGAAAGCGGAACCGCTGCTCGAAAAGCTGAAGGGCGATCCGAAAAACAGCGACCTGCTCAACCAAGTCGGAAACATCTACCTGGCTACCCACCAGTTCAAGGACGCAGCCAGCTACTACGACAAGGCATTGCAGGTCGATCCCAAGAACGTAGCCATTCGCACGCAAATGGCTTCGTGCCTGTTCTATGACGGAGATGTGGACGGGGCCATCAGCCAGCTACAGCAGTCGCTGCACTATGACCCCAAGGATGCCAACTCGCTGTTCAACCTCGGCATGATCAGGTGGAAGGGAAAACAGGACAGCAAGGGAGCGATGGAGGCTTGGCAGCAGCTGCTGAAGTCGAATCCGCAATTGAGCGCGGACCGCAAAGCCACGGTGCAGAAGTTGATGGCCGACGTCCAGATGCAGGGCAAGAGCTAGCCGGTCCCAGCAACCAAAACGAGATTTGAAGGAGCACTGAACAAATGACGGATACAAATCGAGCAACGACCATCGAGCAATGGACAAGCGTGCAGGCTTATGTGTTAGCGGTCATCTGCCTGCTGGTGGGAATCGCCGGCGGCTGGTTCATTCGCGGATCCCAGAGTCCAGCAGCCGCCGCGACGGAGACAGCGAGCGCATCGGCCCCGGCCATGGGGAATGTAAATGCCGCCGCTCAAGCTCCAACTCCGGCGGAGATGCAGAAAATGGCCGACACGCAAGCCGGACCGTTGATCGAGAAGCTTAAGGCCGATCCGACGAACGCCGGACTTCTGGAAAATATCGGGAACGTCTATTACGATGCCCAGCAGTTCCCCACAGCCATCGACTACTACCAGCGCGCGCTGAAGGTGAATCCAGCCAACACTGGCGTTCGCACCGACATGGCGACAGCCTACTGGTACACCGGCAACGCGGATACCGCCATCGCGGAATTCCAGAAATCGCTTTCGTACGAACCGAACAAGGCCAACACGTTGTTCAATCTGGGCATCGTCGAGTGGCAGGGCAAGATGGATATCGACAAAGCGGTTGCCACGTGGCAGAAGTTGTTGGACACGAATCCGAACTATGAAGGCAAGGACAAAGTTCTGGAATTGATGGCCCAGGCGAAAAAGCATTCGGGCGTCAAACCCGGGACGCCGGCGAAGCCGTTGCAGTAGCTTCTTCATCGAGCGGCTGGACAAGGGCAAGGCCGGATTTGATCTTTGGCGGTTCGATGGGCCCGAATTGCCTTCGTGTGTGTGCGGCCGCAACCGTTCACACGGCGATCGACTGCACCCCGACTCTCCACTGGCGCAGGCTATTACATCCCGTGTCCAGAGTCAGGCTCCTGAGGTTGTTTCTGCTTGCATGGACCCGCGTTTTCACGCCGCCTCTTACAGAATTGTGACAAAATGCGAACGGTTCAAATCGGAGACAGAATCTAGTGGAAGTCTATCGGTGGTTGCCGCCCGAAGCTGTGAAAATTCTCCTGGTTCTCTTCCTGTCTTTTCTCATCGGACTGGAGCGCGAGGAGCACAAAGCTGAAGCGGGGCACTACGCCTTCGGGGGCGTGCGCACATTTCCGCTCATTGGATTGATTGGCTACTCGATCGCACTTCTGTCCGGCACACAGCTAGTTCCAGTGACGCTCGGCTTCCTGGTGATTGGTGGCTTTCTCTCTCTGTCCTATTGGCACAAACTCTCTACCGCCGAGGCAGGGGGCGTCACTTCAGAGATGTCCGGTCTGGCGACCTACCTGGTTGGCGCGCTCGTGTACTACGAGCATTTTTGGATCGCCACCACCTTGAGCGTGGCCAGCTTGTTGTTATTGGAACTCAAGGCGGGTCTGGAGAAGCTCGCCAGCCGCGCCGCGCCAGGAGAGATTCTCACCGTCGCCAAGTTCCTGCTTCTCTCAGCTGTCATCCTACCCATACTGCCCAACCGCGAGTTTGGACTGTTTCACATCAATCCCTTCAAGACTTGGCTGGTCGTCGTCGCCGTAAGCACGATTTCTTATGGCAGTTACATCCTTCAGAAGCTCACCAAGGAACGCGGTGGAGTCGTGCTGGCAGCTTTCCTGGGCGGCGCATACTCATCAACTTTGACCACCGTGGTCATGTCACGAAGAGCGGCTCATGAGGAGCACCCCCACCTTTTTGCGGGAGGGATCTTGATCGCATCGGGTGTCATGTACCTCCGTTTAGTGGCCCTCCTGGCTCTTTTCAATCGTCACCTGATGTCCCTATTGGTGCTGCCCTTTCTCGTACTTGCGGGTCTAGCGATCGCCGTCGGCTGGATGTGGTCGCGCCGACCGGATGTGAGGGTGGATGCGGTTAAGCGGGAGTTTGAGCCGAACAATCCGCTCGAGCTGACGGCCGCCTTTCTTTTCGCTCTTCTGTTCTTAGCAATGCTCGTGGCCACGCAGTTGGCTGTTACTTACCTCGGAAGAGCGGGAGTCAATATACTGGCCGCGATCATGGGTGTCACCGACGTAGATCCCTTTATTATGGGCATGACCCAAGCTGCTGGCTCGCTCACCCCGTTGAAGGTCGCGGGAGCGGCGGTTCTGATTGCTGCGGCCAGCAACAACCTTATGAAGGGGATTTATGCGTACAGCTTGGCGGATCGAAAGACAGGCACCCAGAGCCTCTCTCTCTTGACGGCTCTTGCCGCACTCGGTCTTGTTCCCTTGCTTTGGTTCTGATCGGGGTTGCCGATCTCCCGATCCAACGCGTCCCAGAGCTTCGTGAGGCCCGTTTCTTAGGTCCTGAGCGAGCGCCAGCGAGCCACAAAATCCCCTTGACAGCCTAAGGGTGGCGTTTTAGAATTCACCACCGAGAGCGAGCGCTCGTCTTTATAGAGCGAGCGCTCGTCTTGGTACCGCGAGCGAATGGCTATATGCCCAAGCTTTTGGACGACACCGTCGCCAAGACCAGGCTCAAAATCGAACGCGCCGCGCAACAGCTTTTCACTCGGCAAGGATTTCACGGTACGACCGTCCGGGAAATCGCCCGCAGGGCCGGAGTATCCATGGGCAAGCTCTACCTCTACTACCCGACCAAGGAAGACATCTTTATCGATCTGGTGCAGCACATGGAGCAGAAGATGGAAGCCCTCCGGCGGACACAGATTTTTCCCTTGATGCAGTCTCCCGATCCGGAATCGCTGAAGCAGTTGGGGATGGCCGTCGGCCGGGTCGTGTCGGAGAATCTGGACTACTGGCGGCTTATGTACGTCGACGTGGTTGAGTTCCGTCATAAGCACTTCATTCACAGCTATCGAGAAGTTGCGGGAGGTCTGCGCACCTATTCGACGGCCTTGTTTCAAAAGGCGCCGATTCCTTTTCCCAGCGACGTGAACCCCGGGCTGGCCTATGTCAGTTTGTACCTGCAGTTTGTCACGCATTTTCTGGTGGAGAAACTCTTCGGCGCCAAGCGCTATCTGGGCGTGAGTGACGAAGAAGCTGTCGATCAGTTTGTCCGGCTGTACACCCGCAGCCCGAAGCATCGGGCTCGGAAGCCGTAATTGCGACACTACTCTAAGGAGGCATTATGCGAATGCGAACACTCGCAACCCTGCTGGCGGCCGCCGCCATTCTCTGTTTCATGACGCCGATGGTTCAGGCGCAGACAGCTACCACCGGGCAAATCGTGGGCGTGGTGACGGACCCGAGCGGGGCCCTCGTAGTAGGCGCAAAAGTCGTCCTGACGAGCGACGCCGGGGTGCGGCGTGAAACCGTAACCGGCGGCAATGGCCGTTACACGCTTCCCCTGCTCGACCCAGGCGCCTATCGCCTCGAAGTGACGCAGAGCGGATTCGCGCCGGCCAAACTGGAAGGCATAGTTGTCCAGATCACGGAGAGCTCGGTCATCGACGTTGCTCTCAAGGTGAGCGGTGCGCCGACCACGGTTTCGGTCACGGG
>Ga0181521_10005362_pt1 | contig 14295 bp, 12 predicted proteins | sample PEATcosm2014_Bin_32_FD_119764 | JGI IMG/M metagenome (GOLD analysis project Ga0181521, IMG submission 119764) | Peatland microbial communities from MTU Mesocosm Facility, Houghton, MI, USA - PEATcosm2014_Bin02_60_metaG | ecosystem: Environmental > Terrestrial > Soil > Wetlands > Peat | place...
GTGGTGGGCAATTCCACCATGCGCGACCTGTTTTTCGGCCACAGCGTGTATTCGATCGGGCAGAATCCGTACCGCTCCATCACGGAAATCGAAATGGCCGAAGGCAAGCGCTCCACCACCAGCCTCAGCATGACCGGGCGGCGCGCGCTGCTGCCGATTCATCCGCGCGCGCGCGTCTACGGCGCGCCGATTATCAGCGGCCATGTGGGCGCCGACGCCGCCGCTTGCCTGCTGGCCGTCGACATGGCGCACGAAGATCGCTTGATCGCCATCATGGATATCGGCACCAACACCGAATTGATCGTCGGCAACCGCCATCGCATCCTGGCGGCGTCCTGCCCGGCGGGACCGGCCTTCGAGGGCGGCGCGATTGCCTGCGGCATGCCGGCGCTGGACGGTGCGATCGAGGACGTGACGGTGGACGCGGCGGGCAGTCTCGAAGTGCGCGTGATCGGCGGCGGGCCGCCTCAGGGCATTTGCGGAAGCGGCCTGATCGCGCTGCTGAGCGAGCTCCTGCGCACCGGCCGGATGAACGAGCTGGGCCGATTCGTGGACGGCGGAGCCGGACCCGCCGACGCCGATGGCGGCCGCATCTCGCTGGACCCGGACGGCGCAGTATTCTTCCTCGAGAACGACTCGAGTGAGCTGGCACAGGCTAAGGGCGCTCACGTGGCGGGCCTGCAGGTGGTGGCCGGCAGTTATGGCGTGGAATTCAGTGACATCGAAGTCTTCTACCTGGCGGGAGGGTTCGGGCAAAACCTCTCCGTTCCGGCGGCCACCCGCATCGGGCTGATCCCGAATTTGCCGCCCTCCCGCGTGGTGCAGGCCGGGAATGCGGCCATCGAGGGCGCGTCGATGATGCTGCTTTCGATGGCCAAGCGCCGCGAGCTGGAGGAAATGGTCCGCAGGGTCGAGCACTGCCGCCTCGAAACCCATCCGCATTTCTTCGATTTCTTCGTCGAGGGATGCCAGTTCAAACCGCTGGAAGCGGTCGAGGTGACCGGATGAGGCGTCGTGAGCCCGGTAACGCCGGCGATCTTGTCGCCGGTGATTTGCCCGAGATCGCCCTGCCTCGCCCGACAGACGACGAAAACCGATCGTCCGTCCTACCTCTGGATCTCGCTGGATCGTTCCCCGAAGTCGATGTCCTCGAGCCGGAATATCGCCGGCTGCTGGGCTATCCGCGTTCCGCGGCGCTGAGCGAGCGCGCTCAGGAGCTGGCCGGATGGGCGCGCGCGTGGTACCGCGCCAACGGGCAGCCATGGGTGTACGCACGCGAAGCGGCGGAACTCGAAGTGGTGGGCGACATCGTTCGGCTCGAAGGTGCGCCGTTTCGCAGCTTGCGCCTGCGGTCGCTCATCGAGCAGGCCGCGGCCGGCGGCGCGGTTCTGGTGGCGGCCAGCGCGGGCAGCGCGCTCGAAGAGGAAGCTACTCGGCTGTGGCGCGAAGAGAAGCCCGACGAATATTTTTTCCTCGAAGTGTTCGGTTCGGCGATCGTCGAGCGCCTGATCACGATTTCGGGCGCCCGCCTTTGCGACTGGGCCGAATCGCGCGGGATGGCGGTGCTTCCGCATGACAGTCCGGGGTATGTGGATTGGGATATCCGCGAACAGGTGCGGCTGCTCGACCTGCTCCGCCGGGGCGGCCAACAACCGCTGCCCGGAGAATTGGAGACGCTCGAATCGGGCGCGCTTCGTCCGAAGAAGTCGCAGCTCGCGGTCTTCGGTTTGACTCGCTATACGGAGCGCGTGCGCCGGTTGACCACGCTGTCGCCCTGCGAGAACTGCTCGTATGCGCCCTGCCAATTTCGCCGTGCCGCGTATGTGCGCGGGACCGATGCCGCGCCCATCGAGACCGTCCGCTTCGGGGCCCCCGGTTACTCCACCAATCGCAAGGCTCTGCGGCGATGGGCGGCCGAGCGGCTCACCATCACGCACCGCGATGACGGCACCAGCGACGCTCGTTTCCGCTACCAGGGCACCACCTGCACCAATATGGGGCGGCCGCTCGAATTCGATTACCAGGTGAGCCTGGGCCGCCGCGAGGAAGGCTATCCCATTCTGGAAGCCCGCTGCGCCCCGGCGCCGGGCGACGCCGGTCACACGTTTATGTGCCAGTACGACGCCGATGGCAAATTGCTGGCCGCGGTGGACGCCGAAAAACCGCTGCTGGGCCGGCCGCTCCATGAGGTGCTCGCCTGGCGCCGTCCCTCCAATGCCGCCGGCTGCTACTGCGAGCCGGAGAGCCGCCAGCACAAGTGGGGCCTGGTGCTCGAGACGATTCATTACGCGCTGCTCGGGCCGGAAAGCCCGGCGGGAGAAACGCAACCACGAAAATGAAACCACGCCTGCAAGACGCGATTCACACGCGCCCGCTCCTCGGCGACGGAGCCATGGGCACGCAACTGATGCTGGCCGGACTCGAGCAGGGAAACTGCGGCGAGGCCTGGAACCTGACCCAACCGGAGCGGGTGCTCGCCATTCAGCGCCGCTATGCCGAGGCCGGTTCCGATTGCATCATCACCAACACGTTCGGCGGCTCGCGCATCATGCTCAACCGGCATTCGCAGGCCGGGCGGGCGGTGGAGATCAATCGCGCCGGAGTGGAGATTGCGCGGCAGGCCTTCGGTGGCCGGCCCGGCTACGTCATCGGCGACATCGGACCGTTCGGCGGCCTGATGGAGCCCTATGGCGATTTCACAGCAGCGCAGGTGCGGGAAGCGTTCCGCGAACAGGCTGGCGCCCTGGTGGACGCGGGCGCCGACGCCATCATCATCGAGACGCAGACCTCGCTCGAAGAGCTGGGGATCGGCATCGACGCCGCCCGGGAAGCCGGCGCGCCGTGCGTCATCGGTTCCATGGCCTACGATGTGACCCTCGATGGCTCGACCTTTCGCAGCATGATGGGCGTCGACCCCGAACGGGCCGCGAAGTTCATGGAGGAGCGCGGCGCCAATATCGTCGCCCTGAACTGCGGCACGGGCATGGACATGGAGCACGCGCGGCAAGCCGTGGCGCGATATCGTGCGGTGTGCACTCTCCCGGTGATGGCGCAGCCCAATGCCGGCCAGCCCAAGCTGGTCGACATGAAAGTGGTCTACGACGAAACGCCGGAACAGATGGCGCGCGGCGTCGAAGCGATGCTGGCGGCGGGCGTGAGTATTCTCGGGGCCTGTTGCGGCAGCACGCCGGAGCACATTCGCGCCTTTCGAAGCAGGATGGACGAGCATTTCGAATCTCAACGGCGCCGGAGCGAACTCGAACATGAAAATCAAACTCTGTGATGTGAATGGCGCGGCGCTGGAGAAACTGCCGCGGTTTACCGACGACAAGTCCGGCATCGGCGTGCATTACGTGGATGCGTACATCAAGCCGATGAACCAGAAGCTGGAGGACTCGACGCCCGTGAAGTGCAAGCGGCGCGGACTCAAAATCGTCTTCAACGTGGGCGCCAGGAAGGGCGAAGGCCTGATGCGCCGGCTGGCGGTCGGCGCCGACCCGGTAGCGATGCTTGACGCGGCTTTAGCCGAGGCCGCCGCGGCGGCGGGCGTCGGGTTGACGGTGAAAGACAACGCTCTGATTCTCAGCTACGAACCGGAATGATGCGGAATTGCCTGGAACTGACGGATCGGGTCGCCGTGGTGATCGGGGCCACATCGGGCATCGGCCGCACGCTGGCGCTGGGCCTGGCGGCCCACGGCGCGAATGTGGTTCCCACCGGCCGGCGCGGTGACGCGGTGGAAGCGGTTTGCCGGGAAATCGAGCTGGCCGGGCGCCGCACGCTGGCGCAGGCCACCGACATCACCAGCCGCAAGTCCATCGAGGAGCTGCGCGATCGGGTGATGGAACATTTCGGCCGCGTGGATATCCTGGTCAACGCCGCCGGCATCACCTTTCTCAGGCCTACGCTCGACGTGGCGGAGAGCGAATGGAACGAATTGTTCGACACCAATCTGACCGGCGCGTTGCGCGCCTGCCAGGCCTTTCACGCGCCGCTGAAGGCCAGCGGACGCGGGCGCATCGTCAATATCGCGTCGCTCGGCAGCTTCGTGGCATTTAGCGAGGTGGCGGCCTACTGCGCGGCCAAGAGCGGACTGCTCTCGCTCACCCGCAGCCTGGCCTGCGAGTGGGCTCCGGAGAGGATTTCGGTGAACGCCATCGCGCCCGGAATCTTTCCCACGGAAATGAACGAAGACCTGGTGAGCGGCACCGCCCGCGGGCGCGAGATGCTGATGCGCACGCCAATGCGCCGCTTCGGGAAGCCCGAAGAGTTGGTGGGCGTGGCCGTCCTGCTGGCGTCCGACGGCGCCGGCTTCCTCACCGGGCAGTGCATCACCGTCGACGGAGGCTACCTGGCCTCCGGCGTCAATTCGTAAAGGAGAAGCAGCGTGCGCGATACTTTGGTAGGGCATGCTTTAGCTTGCCCGTATAAAAAGAAGCTAAGCCCCTCCCACTTTCCGGTCGCGCTGAAATCCATCTTCGCCGCCGCCCTGGCTACCGTCTGTCTCCACGCCGAATCCGGCTACGATGCCTGGCTGCGCTATCAGCCCATCGAAGAACCCGCGCTAGCTCGCGTTCGCGCCGCGCTGCCGGCGGTCGTCACGACTCTAAACGATGCCGATCCCGAGGCCACCGCGCGCGGCGAGCTGATCCGCGGCTTGCGCGGGTTGGCCGGAAGAACGTTGCGCGCCGAAAAGCAAATTCCGCGCGAAAGCGCCATCGTGCTGGGAACTCTGGACGAGCTGAACCGCGCCGCGCCGCAATGGAATCTGCACGCCGCGCTCCCGGAGGACGCTTACTGGCTGAAGACCGTGGCCGATCGCGACGCCCGCTACACTGTGGTCACCGCGTCCAACCCGCGCGGCGTGCTCTACGGCGCCTTCGCCCTGCTGCGCAAGATCGCTCTCGGCGAGCCCGTCGATGCGCTCGACGAACGCTCCGCGCCTTACGCGCCCATCCGCTGGGTGAACCACTGGGACAATCTGGATGGCTCCATCGAGCGCGGCTACGGCGGCCGTTCCATCTTCTGGGAAAACGGCCACGTGCGCGCCGATCTCGCCCGCGTTTCGGATTACGGGCGGCTGCTCGCTTCGCTCGGCATCAACGGCTGCTCCATCAACAACGTCAACGCCGACCCGCGCCTGCTGACCCCGGAGATGATCGCGGAAACCGTGCGCATCGCCGCCGCGTTCCGTCCGTGGGGCGTTCGGGTGGTGCTGTCGGTCGATCTTTCGAGCCCCAAGATTCTCGGCGGCCTGGATACCTTTGATCCGCTCGACGCCGGCGTCGCCGCCTGGTGGAAACAAAAAGCCGATGAATTGTATCGGGCCATCCCCGATCTCGCCGGTTTTGTGATGAAGGCCGATGCGGAGGGCCGCGCCGGGCCGTCGAACTACCATCGCACTCACGCCGACGCGGCCAATATGGTGGCGCGCGCGCTCGCGCCGCACGGCGGCCTGCTCTTCTATCGCGGCTTTGTCTACGACCATCACATGGATTGGCGCAACCCGAAGAACGACCGCGCCCGCGCGGCCTATGACAACTTCCACGCGCTGGACGGCCAGTTCGACTCCAACGTGGTGATCCAGATTAAGAACGGGCCAATCGATTTTCAGGTGCGCGAACCCGCCTCGCCGCTTTTCGCCGCGTTAGGAAAAACCAACCAGGCTGTCGAGTTGCAAGTCACTCAGGAGTATATGGGCCAGGCGCGGCACACCGTATTTCTGGCGCCGATGTGGAAAGCGACTCTCGATTTCGACCTGCACGCGGGCGGCGCATCCACGCTGGTGAAAGCGCTGGTGGCGGGCAGGACTTTTCATCGTCCTACGGGCGGCTTCGCCGGCGTGGCTAACGTGGGGCTCGACGAGAACTGGCTCGGCAATCACCTTTCACAGGCCAACCTATACGGCTTCGGCCGCCTCGCCTGGGATCCCGACCTGAGCTCGCGGCAGATCGTCGAAGAGTGGACGCGCCTCACGTTCGGTGGCAATCCGAGAGTTGACGGCATAGTCGCGGCCATTCAGCTCAGCTCCTGGCGCACCTATGAGAATTACACCGGCCCGCTCGGCCTGCAGACGCTGACCGATATCACCGGCAATCATTATGGCGTGAACGTCGAGGCCAGCGAGCGCAACGGCTGGGGCCAGTGGCATCGCGCCGATGAAAAAGGCGTCGGCATGGACCGCACCACCGCTACCGGCACCGGCTTCATCGGCCAATATCCGCCCGCGGTGGCCAGCGCGTGGGAGTCGCTTGCCGGCTGCCCGGACGATCTGCTGCTCTTCCTCCATCACGTTCCGTACACCTACGTGCTGCACGATGGCAAGACCGTCATTCAGTACCTTTACGATTCCCATTACGAAGGCGCGGAGACGGTTGCCGGCTACGTGCGCCAATGGAAAACGCTGGCGGGGCTGGTGGATGAGCGCCGCTACCGCGAAGTGCTGGCGCAGCTCGAATACCAGGCCGGACAGGCCGTGGTGTGGCGCGACGCGGTGACCGAGTGGTTCCGGCGCACCTCCGGCATCGCGGATGCACGCGGCCGCGTAGGCCATTATCCAGGCCGCTTCGAAGCCGAAGCGATGCACCTGGATGGCTATCAAATCCGCGATGTTGTGCCCGCCGAAGACGCATCCGGTGGCAAGGCCGTCGTCTGCCCCGGCGCCGCCGAGTGCAGCGCTACGCTGGAATTCGATGGCGCGGCCGGCTGGTACACGCTGCGCGTTCAATATTTCGACCAACGCAATGGCATCTCGCATTACCGGCTGCGCGTGGCCGGACAAGTGATCGATGAGTGGGAGGCCGATCTGTTGCTGCCCACCACCAAGCTCGATTCCACGTCCTCCACGCGGCGCGAAATCCGCGGCGTGGCGTTACGCCCTGGCGACGAAATCCGTGTCGAAGGCCGCCCTAACGGCGGCGAACCCGCCGCGCTCGATTACCTCGAGATCGCGCCGGCGAAATGAGCGAAGCTGGTATCCCGCCTCTAGAATTCGACGACAAAAACCCCACGAGGCTATCGCCCCACTTGCAGGGCCTAGAGGCCATGTTTAATAGATCGCGTGCCGGCACGGCTGAAAGCCGTGCCCTGTTTATCCGGGGCCGTCGGCCCGCAAAAGCGTCAAATCGCCCCACGCTGAAGAGCTAAGTTATTGAAAGCATAGAGCAGGAGGCTACAGCAAGAGGGGCAAGTTGCCCCGTTCTCCGCCGGCTGGCGAAACAAAATTAGGCCACCCGAACAGCCTCCTTCCCCATCTCAGTGTGTCACATGAGAGAGCGCGGACGCCGCGTCCGGAGTGCTGAGAGCGGGCGCAAGGCCTGTGGAGACAGTTTCTTTGGGTCGTAGGCAATCCACATGGACGAATGGTGAAACCGTAGAATTGGCCCTTCCTCTACCAAGCAGGCGTCGGCAGACACGGGCATTAGCAGCTTGGCGGACGCCGGAAGCCGCCGCAGGGAAGCGCGAAAGCGCGCGCCAGTTTGAGCTGCGAGTTCGGACGTAAGTAATTGATCTTAATGGTGCGCCCGGGGTGACTCGAACACCCGACCTTCTGGTTCGTAGCCAATACCGCACGTGGAATCAGAAACTTGCATGGTTACCCAACATTGTTCGTGGTCGCGCAGTTTCAGTCACTTCGAGCAAGCCTGAAGAACGCTGCTACACGGGGAGTGGGCATACTATTGGGCATACCAGACAGGGTCGGAGGACCAATCGCCTCGTTTGACAAGTTATTGCAATTATTGCAACGGATTCAGATGCAGTCTTGGAAGCGGCCTCGTCTCGCTCACCAGCCAGGACCAAGCAGCAGAACGGTGAAACAACTGAGCAACGACAAGCCAAACAGCCAGCAGTGTGCCGAGTGTTCCTCGCGAGACCATTCTTGACCAAGACAAGTTAATCGCAATCTGCCTAAGATTAAAACACCACGTTTGCCCTTTCGCACCTAGCTTACTGTCAAACTCTCATCAAATACTCTGCTAGTTGACGCTATGACTCGCAGCAGAGATGATAGGAGTGTCTTAACCAAGCTAAGTGAGGAGTTGCAATGGGACTACATAATACCGCAATTGACGCACTGCTAAATGAGAAGGATGTAGCTCACGTGACTGGTTTATCGGTTGCAAGCATTCGGCGCTGGCGGCTTCTTAAACAGGGGCCTCGCTATTTGAAGCTCAATTCGGCGGTCAGGTATAGGGCGGAAGACGTCACGGCGTGGCTACAGTCAAGGCCAACTGGCGGCACGGGCTCAGAGATTGCACAGTAACTGGAGGAACCCATGCAAACAACCTTAACCTCACAGTACGCGGGCGACGACTCGACAGCGACGGATACCGGGGGCATCGACCATGCCGCCGGTCTGCTTTTAAATGAAGCATTCGTCAGTGCGATTAAACAGAACGAAGCCTACTACGTTGCTCGGCATGGCGGCGCTAGGTACACATCTCCATTGTTCAGGTTTGTCCAATGCTTGAAATCCCATGCCGACTTGAGAGGACTTGCGGCCAACGAAGCGTTTCAACGAATTACTGACGAATGTCACCCCAATTGGGGAGGCCTTTTCCCTCACGTCCAGCTTCCCTCTCTAGAATTCATAACTGCCTGGGAGCAAGTGCACTTCCCAGCCGGTGTTTCACCCTGGGACGTGGTCAGAGAGAGGGTCACGAACGAGCCGCTCACTCTCCTTGATAAGCCAACCTGCGAAGGTTACGAGCACTATTTGGGAATCGGCTTCCATGTCCAACGGCTAGAACCACGGAGGGATATCATGCTACCCGTGAAGCCGATGAGTGGCCTCCTGACGGAGTTGATGGGGAAAGACGTTAGCGAGCAGTCAGTCAGCGGGTATTGCCGTTTGGCAATGGCAAGCGGATACTTGGCGCGCACGGCGAGGGCGCATCATCCTTCCGGGAAAGCGGCACGATACCGATTTGACCTCACGAGATTTACTGAGGCTGGAGTAGAAATGGAACATCGCGCGACGACCGAAGATAGCGCCCACGGTTTTAGTCATGGTTGCCACGGTATTGAAGGGAACGAAGGGACTCAAGGTATCCACGGAAGCCCTGGTATTGAGGAAAGGAGGAGTAGAGGCGGGCTATCGCCCGCAGTTGGCGAGCACGGCAACATCAGGAGCACCAAGCAGGGCGAAGACACGGCACGAAACGCAGCCGACGATTTGACCATCACTCCCACGGCAATTGATTGCACTACGTTGGTCCGAGATGCGTTTCCAGATGTCACAGGACCGTTAGGAACTGCTGGCGTGAGTAGGGCGCGTTCCCTGTACTCCTCTGATGCTGATTTCCGGTTCGCTTTGACTCATGGTATTGATCGCAGCGGAATCCACAAGTGGAGTCATGTGATTTACCGCCTGAAGCAATCCGCTCCAGGAATAGCTGGTAAGCGCATCTTGTGGGAGGAAGAAGAGGAGCGTATGGCGAAACGCGAAGCCAAGCGGAAGGAGGAACACGCCAAGCAAAGAGAGGAAGACGCCTTGCGGAAAGATGAAGAAGCCGTTAAGCGTGCCGAGGAACTGGCAGAGTTCAATTCCCTTCGCAGGAGGTTTGGTGCTCCGTTGGCATTAGCGCCGCCACACAGCCCGGAAGGGGCTGATGTAGAGACTCTGAAGGCTGTAGCCCACAGTATATGGTTGGATGAGGAGTACGGCAAAGCGTTCCGCGAAGATATGGAGTACGGGAATTGCGGGGTTATTAACGCTCTCCGCAACGACTTGAAGTTTGACGTTGCGCCCCACCGGTCCGAACTACTTGAGCACCTGTTGTCCCTTCGAGTGGCTGTTTGCGATCTTGTAGAACCTGTAGACCCTGGCGGCCATTCCCAGGCTGCTAATTAATCGCTGAAAACTGGGGGGCTTTCAGGCAATTCAATCTCCTGAAATTCCTCCTTTGACTCCTGTAGATTGACCCGCAAAGAAGTGTTGCAAAGCTCGTCCATTTAGGGCACCATGAGCCCGTATGGGACACCTATTGACACCTAAAGAATTCGCAGAGGCAGTTGGACTGAGCATCGCCAGCGTTCATAAGCGGGTTCGCACGGGATCGCTGCCCGCTATTCGATTCGGAAAGAGCCTGAGATTCGATCCTGATTTGGTGATGGAGGGAACGGGCGTGAGACGTCCTGACGAGATTACCCGCATGGAAGCCTATCAGGTAGTGAACCGAGTGGCTAACCTTTCCATTGACTCTGCTAGCAGCCGTAGGAAATTCCATAAGGCACATAGTGTCTTAACCGCTGCCGTAGCGAAGGCAGTAACAGGGCTCATGGACGATGCAACGGAAACAGATGTCGAGTGTTGGCGTGGATCTGTAAAGTATTGTTTGGACGCGATGAGCATCCAAGAGCAGATGGGCATGACGGATTTAACCAGTCTCTAAAGCATCGCTCTTTTGCGGCTGCAATTAGATTGCACAAACCATTCCCCGCCCGTCAGATTGAGGAAGCCAGTGGATCAACGGCGAGGTTTCGTTGCTCCATCCTCAACTTGGGACTTGTAACGTCGGACAAATTGCGCAAGGTTGGTTCCGAGAATGCTGCAAATCGAGTCCAGTTCCATCAGGTCCAACCGCCGGACGCCGTGTTCATATTTACTCACGACGGTCTGGTCAACGCCGAGACCGACAGCCAGATCCTTTTGGCTGAGTCCGGCTTCTTCACGGATCGCACGCAGCAGGGAGAGCAGGACGTGTTGCCTTTTCCCGCTCCCGCGCAGTCGTGGTCCGCTCTTCCCCATGAGATCCAAAAGGATAAAGCGGGGTTGTGGTGGTTGCGATTATCGCATATTGCTACAATTCGGATGCGCGCCTCATGGTTTGCGGAAGAGCCCCAAGCCCGTTCGGAGATCATTGGATGGAGGCGGGACGGCTGGAAAACGCCGCCGATTCAGGTGAGGAATTCGTAGTGGAGGAGTTTGGTATATATGACAAAGGGAATGACCGGTGGTAAATTGGCGGGGAACATGTTGCTGGTATTGGTCTGCTTCGGGTTTCTTGGCATAGTGGTCCACCCGTTGCTGTTCGTTGGCGGCGTGGTGCTGGCGGTGATCGGCTTGATCTTCCAGTTGGTGTCGGACCCTAAGTAGGGTGCGGCGACGGCAATGAAGTCACAGGGGCAGTCCTTGAGGAATTTCGGTTAGGCTGGCCTTTGACCAGGGTTTGCGGTTATCGGTTGTTTTTGACGATTCAGACCCGCCTGTTGTGATTTGGCTGCAACGTTGCAGCTAAAACGGCTCCATGCCGCCATGTGCAACGGGGCGTTCGGTGGCGAATTGGCAGCCGAGGCTAAACGAAAAGCGAGTGTCAGCGGTGTGCCTATGACACGGGCCGTTGTGCGAACTAGCTGCGCTCTAAGGACAAGGAGGTCAAAAGTGCCAGTACCACTCGATGCTTTCCGAAGGGGGCGTCCTGTCTATATCGACTATCCCTTTGAAGATGTTGTGTTCCGATGGGAGGACGACAGAGTGTTCGCCAAGTTCTACGGTGAGACAGATGAAACAGAACGGCCTCAGGAAAGTAAGTTGACGGTTCAGTCGTTCTGCCCCGAGTATGCGCGCTTCAAGAAGTGGCTCAACGAAAACGAATGGCGGTTGCGCGCTCCCGTCATCTGAGCGGAAGGGCGAAGACGTGACCTGACGAGCCTCGTCCACTGCATCGGGCCGATTGCAATCAAACTGCACGAGAGGGGAGCCGTACACCACTTAAGTGCTTTTAAATCAGCGACAGTACTTTTTCTTCAGAATTGGTATTGACAAATCAGATCCCAACGTCTGATAATTGACTGATGACCAGAGCCCACGCATACCTCAGAGTTTCCGGTAAAGGCCAAATTGAGGGCGACGGATTCCCCCGGCAACTGAAAGCCATCCGTGAGTATGCGGCGACGCACGATGTTCAGATTGTCAAGGTGTTCCGGGAAGAAGGAGTGAGCGGAACGACCGATTCAGCGGACCGCCCGGCATGGTCGGAACTGATGACAGTGCTTCACAGCAACGGCGTGAACACAATCGTCATCGAGCGGCTCGACCGGTTGGCGCGAGACCTGATGGTTCAAGAAACGATCATCGCGGACCTTCAGAAGAATGGGTTCGATCTGATCTCAGTCGCCGAGCCGGACCTCATGGCGAGCGACCCGACCCGAATACTGGTACGGCAGATGATGGGAGCCGTAGCGCAATACGAGAAGTCCCAGATCGTCCTGAAGTTGCGCGGTGCACGCCTTCGGAAACGGGCGAAAGAGGGCCGCTGTGAAGGCCGAAAACCCTATGGGTTCTACGATGGGGAAGCGGAAGTAATCGAGCGCCTGAAGGCTCTGCGGGCCAATGGCATGGGTTTTGATCGCATCGCCGCGCAATTGAATGCAGAAGGGCTCAACACCCGAACCGGCAAGCGTTGGCACGGGCTTGTGGTAAATCGGATCTTGACCAGCAAGAACCAGACCAAGTCCGCAGTGAAAGGCGGCAAGTGATGGCAGTCTACAAGCAGCCAAAGAGCAAATACTGGTGGTACAAGTTCACTTGGAACGGTGAACCGATACGGAAGAGCACGAAGCAAGCCAACAAGCGCGTGGCAGAGCAGATGCAAGCGGCACACCGAACCTCACTCGCGAAGGGTGAAGTGGGCATACGGGACAGGAAACCCGTACCAACTCTGAGGGATTTTGCTGAGAATGACTTTTTGCCATTTGCCCGCTCAACCTTTGCGGCGAAACCCAAGACGCTCGCCTATTACGAAAATGGTGTGAGCCGACTGCTGGACTCTGAGCGCCTCGCGTCCGAACGCCTGGATGCTATCACCAGCGATAAGGTCGCAGAATTCATCACGACGCGGCAAAGGGCGACAGGCAAGCGTGGGGGCCTGTTGCAAGTGGCGAGTCTGAACCGCGAGTTGCAGGTGCTTCGGCGCATGTTCCATCTCGCTCAGGAGTGGGGCCGAGTGGAGCGCGCGCTGCCGAGCGTAAAGATGCTTCCGGGCGAGAAACACCGCGAGCGGGTCTTGACGGCAGCCGAAGAGGATCTATACTTCAGCGGGGCATCCACCGATGCCATGGCACAATACGCGGATGCTGCCCTACTCCGGGACGTGGCCACGATTCTGCTCGATTGCGGCTTGCGCCCAGAAGAGTGCTTCCGAATGCGAACTGAAAACGTGACCGATGGCGCGCTGGAAATCCAGTACGGGAAAACGGCCAATGCCCGTCGCCGCATCCCGATGACGCCCCGCGTAGCAGCCACCCTCAACATGCGGCTATCGAAGGCGAACGGTAGCGCTTGGGTATTCCCCGCGCAGACGAAGAGCGGGCATATCGAACCGTCGTCCCTCCATAAACAGCATGTCAAGGCCATCATGGAGGGCACCCGGATTTTCAAGGAACTGTCGAAGCGGGATGATGTTCAACTCGTGCCGTTCGAACTCTACACCCTGCGGCACCACTTGCCTCACGCGCTGGGCACCGCACATGGACCCCTGGACGCTGGCATACCTCGCTGGGCATCGGGATATGAACATCACGAAGCGCTATGTTCATCCCCAAGAGCAGACCATTCGCGCGGCGATGGATCGAGTGGAAGCGGGAAAGGGTGGGCATACTTCTGGGCATACCGCCCCACCATCAGATCTAGAGACAATGCCGGTCCCAGCTCGAAGTATCTGACATTGCTATGGTTGAGTGGTGCGCCCGGGGTGACTCGAACACCCGACCTTCTGGTTCGTAGCCAGTGGCCGTTGTATTATCAGCAACTTACGGCCGTTGCCAATAGTTGTTAACCGTTGCGCAAAGTTGCTAGTTTTCAAAGACTTCCGGGAGGTTCGAGCGAGGGCACTAGCAACGGCGCGCAACCCTTCTATGCAGGGGGTGGGCACAAAAATGGGCACAGTCGTTTCGCCCAGGCGCAAATGCCTTAATCCGCCTCCGCACATTGCGGGATCCTCCCCGGACGGCACCCACAAAACCTACAAAACCCTGCCACTCTGACAGTATTGGCTCCGGTGCTGGAACTGGCTCGGCACAACGCCAGGCGGCAGAAAACTGGCCGCCCGGCGCGGCAGGTTCGCCCACGTTGCGCCGGAACCCGAAATCCGGTGCGACGAGAAACTTCCGCTGCCTCCGCACGCGCTACACTGGAGGCGGTTATGCGGACCCAACTATTGCGGCGTCTGGTAGCTTTAGAGCAACGGCTCCAGGTCGAGACGGAGCCGGGGAAGATGCTCCTGCCGGCCTGGTTGATCGCCGAGTATCGGGCTCAAGGCTTCAGTTTCGATCACGACGGCAGGCCAGACATGA
>Ga0181521_10005364_pt1 | contig 14293 bp, 11 predicted proteins | sample PEATcosm2014_Bin_32_FD_119764 | JGI IMG/M metagenome (GOLD analysis project Ga0181521, IMG submission 119764) | Peatland microbial communities from MTU Mesocosm Facility, Houghton, MI, USA - PEATcosm2014_Bin02_60_metaG | ecosystem: Environmental > Terrestrial > Soil > Wetlands > Peat | place...
GGAAGGGTTTTTGACGGGCACCACCACCGAGGTCTTCAGCGACTCCGTTAGCTGGGGATCCGGGACGCAGTACACGGTGATTGCGACTGGATTTTCTCAAACCGGCACCAACGGCAGCAACGTCGTCCTCCTGTCTATACCTGACAACATCCCGACGCCGCCAGCTGGCGACGTTGCATTCCGCGTCATCCACGCCTCGCCCAGCGGACCTGGTAGCGTGGATGTTTATATCGAGCTCAACCCAAGCACCGCTCCCGGGCTCCCAGTTACGATTCAAGGCCTTGGCTACACGCAGGCGAGCAACTACGTATCCTTTGCCTTCAACCCCAACAATGAGACCACCGCCCCAGGTTATACGGTGTACGTTACGGCATCGGGGAGCCTGATACCAATCATTAGCGAACCCATCTATCCGCAAGATGGAGCAGTTCGTACCCTGGTGCTCACGGACGTTCAGGATGGGACAACAATGAATTCGTCTTTCCTGGAGTTGTCCGACCTCAACTAATCGCGGTTACTTGATTCTCGGGTCACGTATTTGATTTTGGGTGGCGCAGCGGTTCACCGCTGCGATAGCGGGACTGTTTTCCGAGTCGGCTTTAGCCGCTGCGGTGACACCGCCACGCGGACGATACTCTGCAGCCTGAGCGTTGAAAATCGATCCTTCCGGCAGCCTGCTAAGCGTGGAACGACTTCGCGGCCGTCTCTTCATCGTCGAACACTTCAAAAATAGTGAGCAGCTTCGTGATCTGCAGAAGGTCACCCACGCGCTGGCTCAGACGCGCCAGTTTCACCGCGCCCCCGGCGTTGCGGGCAGTGGTGAACAGCGAAACCAGCGTGCCCAGCCCGCCGCTGTCGATGTAATTCACTTCGCACAGATTCATCACCACCTTCGGGCTCTGGGCCAGCAGTGTCTTGACTGTGTCGCGCAGCCTGGCCGACTCTTCGCCGAACATAAGCCGGCCGCTACAATCCACCACCAGTATGCCGTCCAATGATCGTGTGCTCATTCTCAGTTGCATAGCCGCCTTCTCCAATATTCGCGTCCAACGTCGCGGTAAAACTCGATTCATGAGCGTACCCCGCCCGACTCCGCCACGCAAGCGGTAGAACTCCGAGCCATGAGCTTCGAGCGGCGAGCCATTCAGCTATGGCCGCGGACGTCCCGCTTGCTCGAAGCTCGCAGCTCGTAGCTCGTAGCTCGAAGCTCCCCTGTATAATCGAGGATTCCGATGAGCTATCAAGTTCTCGCGCGCAAATACCGGCCGCAGAAATTCTCCGACGTCATCGGCCAGGAACACGTCACCCGCACCCTGCAAAATGCGATCGCGCAAGAGCGCATTGCGCACGGTTATATTTTCAGCGGTCATCGCGGCATCGGCAAGACCACAGTCGCCCGCATCCTCGCCATGGCCCTGAACTGCCGCTCGGCGGAAAAACCGGTGGCCGAGCCCTGCGGCGTATGCGATTCCTGCACCGAGATTCGCGCCGGCAACGCGGTGGACGTAATCGAAATTGACGCAGCCACCAACCGCGGCATCGACGAGATCCGCGAACTGCGCGAGGCCGCCCGCTACCGTCCGGCCCGCGACCGCTTCAAAATTTACATTCTCGACGAGGCCCACCAGATCACCGACGCGGCATTCAACGCGCTGCTCAAAACGCTGGAGGAGCCTCCTGGCCACGTCATCTTCATGATGGCCACCACCCAGCCTGAAGATATTCCCCAGACCATCCGTTCGCGCTGCCAGCACTTCAGTTTTCGCGCCGTGAAGTTCGAAGACATAATGGGTCAACTCCGCGGCATCGTCACTAAAGAGAAGATTCCCGCTGACGACGATGCCCTAGCCCTGCTGGCGGAAGCGGGCGACGGCTCGCTGCGCGATGCACTCTCCATTCTCGACCAGGCCATCGCCTCCACCTCCGACCACCTCACACTCGATTCCGTGCGCAGCCTGATCGGTTCCGCTCCCGCAGGAGCGCTCGAAACCGTAATGCAGGCCGTCGCCGAAAGTTCGAGCGAGAAAATCCTCGTGCTGGTCGACGAACTGATCGGCGAAGGCCACAGTCCCACATATTTCGCGCGCCAGTTGGTGCGCTTCCTGCGGAATGTTACGGTGGCAAAGATCGCGGGCAAGGACTCCGCGCTGCTGCAAATTTCGTCCGATGAGCGCGCCCGCGTTGCTCGCATCGCCGGCCTGTTCAGCGAGGAAGACCTGGCGCGGCATTTGCAAATTATGTTGCGCACCCATGGAGAACTCGGATACCGCCAGGAGCAGCGGTTCCACCTCGAACTCGGCCTGCTGAAAATGGCGCATGCCCAGCGTCTGCTGCCGATCGAGCAGTTGCTGAGCGATGCCGCGGCGTCCGCACCAGCCCGCACCGCGCCCCGGCCAGTCCTCGCTTCAACCACGGAGTCCCGGCGCACTGAGACTCCCGCCCTGCCGCGATCGAATTCGGTGTCGCCATTCGCCGCCGACTCCGCGCGCAAGGGCACTCCCAAAGCCGAGTCGTCCAGCGATGTCGCCGTCTCCGCCTCGTGTAGCGCGGACACTCTTGTCCGCGACCGCCGCAATATCGTAATCATGGGATCGGCCGCCCCGGCCCTGGAGCAGTTATTGCCGGAGCCGATAGCAAGTGGAGCGACGGGCGTCTCGCCCGTCCCGCCGGTCAAGGACGCCGCGCCCTCCGTCAACACGAGCGAACGAGCGGAGGAAGCAAATGCCGACGCGCTGCGCGGCGCCGTTCTTAACGCGCTGGGCAATCAGCAAATGCTAATTTCGATTCTGGAAACCGCGGAGTGGAGCCTGAACGGAAACGCCCTGACCGCAAAAGTGGCGGCGTCGAGCACGATGATCGAAATGTCATTCCCTGCCGACGCGCGCCGCATCGCCAGCGCCGCCGCCAGCGGCCTGGCCGGCAAACCGATTAAGATGCAAGTCGAGTCCGGTGGGGCACCGCAGGCGTCGTCCGCACCTCGCCGACCCGCGAACGGAAGCGCACGCAACCGAGCCGAACAAGATCCGATAGTGCGACGCATGAAAGAGAAATTCGGAGCGGAAATTCGCACCGTGATCGATTATCGGGAGAAGCGTTAAAGCTGGAACCGCCGAGACGTAGAGTGGGTAGGGAAAAGCAAGAATTGGATTTTTGGTTTCTCGGCGTACTCTGCGTCTCGACGGTGAAAAGGTCCTTATGTCCGGATTCAATTTGCAAGAACTCATGTCGCAGGCCAAGCAGCAGTACGAGACGCTGCAGAAAAAGATGGAGCAAACCGTGGTCGAGGCCTCGGCCGGCGGCGGCACGGTCACCGTCAAAATGGATGGCCGCAAGCAGGTGCTCGCCATCAAGATCGATCCCGAAGCGGTAAAGGCCGGCGACGTCGAGATGCTCCAGGATCTGGTGATGGCCGCTCTGAACGAAGCCAGCCGCAAAGTCGATCAGGCCATGCAATCGAGCGTAGGTGGAATGCTCGGCGGACTAGGAGGAATTTTGTAATTTGGCAATTTTGTAATTTCGTAATTCAAACCTCGGCGGGTTTCAAATTACCAAATTACCCGATTACAAAATTACAAAATCGCTATGTCTCGTTTTGCCGAACCGATGACCCGGCTCATCGACGAACTCAAGAAGTTGCCGGGAGTCGGCGCCAAAAGCGCCCAGCGCCTTGCCTTTCATATTCTGCGCTCGAGCGCGGATGACGCCGAAGCTCTGGCCTCCGCTGTTCGCGACGTCAAGGCCAAGCTGCGTTTGTGCTCGACCTGCAACAACATCACCGACGTCGATCCTTGCGTTTACTGCAGCAGTCCTACGCGGAATCAAAAGCTCGTCTGCGTGGTCGAGGAGCCGACCAACATTGCCGCCGTCGAGAAGACGCGGCATTTTAACGGCGTCTACCACGTGCTCCACGGCTCGATTTCTCCATTGCACGGCGTAGGGCCGGAACAGCTGCGCATCGCAAATTTGATGACCCGAGTCGACCGCGGCGAAATCGAGGAAGTTATCCTGGCCACCAATCCCACGGTTGAGGGCGAGGCCACTGCCACCTACCTCGCTCAACAACTGAAGCGGCAAAAACAAGGGCAAAAAGAAGGACTGCGCATAACGCGGATCGCCATGGGCATTCCGGTAGGCAGCGACATCGAATACACCGACGAAGTCACCATGCTCAAGGCCATCGAAGGCCGCCGGGAAATGTAGCGCCGCTGGGAGTCCGCAGGAACCGCTCGGTTTGGCGCCCAGCACCGTACGACATTTTGAAGTACGCCACTTTGAAAGTGCAACACTTTGAAGCGCTCCCGTGCCCGGCAACCTTGGACCGGCCGCGTAAACCGATTCCACACAGCAGATAAGTAGCTATTGTTTCTTGATTTTGCAGAGACAATTGAAACTATTGCATGGAACCTGATATTGGCCACCTAGTTGCTTCATCGGTCATGTCCTGTCCTCGCTCCTTTGGCACTATTTTGCTGGCGCGAGACGCAGAAGCGGACGCGAACCGCGCCTGCGCGAATATTCTCCAAAGCCAGCCAGCGCCTGGCTGTGATGTAACCGCATCTCAGCCGACGCTCTCGAAACCGGGCCTAACCGCCCGGTTTCCTTTTTTGTCGGATTTTGTCGGGACGAATTTACCGAATTCCCCGCAGAGACGGGGCCTGCTCCGTCTCCCGCATCTCAGTCGCCCGCAGTCCCCTGCAAAAATCCGTTGGCTTCCTCTTCTTCGGCAATCAGTCCTTCCGGCAGCCGGCCCCGGTTGTACTCCGCCATGCGGTTTTTCCACTTGAGGAAATCGGTGATGCTCTCCGGTTCAATGCGGATTTCCACCCGCCGCAAGCTCGCCAGCAGCAGATTCATTTCGTTCTGAAACCCGATCGCGGAACGCAGATTCTTCGCCGATGGCTTCACTCTCTCGATCTCGCGCCCGTACGCCTCCAGAAGCCCCCAGCTAGCGGGAAGTTCCTCGGTCCGTATCATGCCCCGTGGCGCCAGGTAATACCGCTCACAGCCGACGCCGAGCTCCGGCTTTTGCCGGAAAGGCTTGTCGCGATCCGCCAGAAAATCCGAGCGCGACACCTTGCTCTCGACCAACACCGAATGGCACGCCTTTTTCCAGCCAATAGCATCCGGCATCTCGCCGCTGACGCACGCCTGCTCGCTCAGCACCACTCCGCAGCGATAGCGCCGCAACCACCGCACCGCCATCAAGACTAATTTTGCATGGGTCATACTTGGATGCGTCATACTTGCATGGGTCATACTTGGATGGTCCATCTTTGCATGGACCACAAAGGAAGTTTGAAAGCGGAATGTCTTTCTGAGAAGTGTCAGAGTAGCTTCACGAAGATTTGCCAACTCCCGCCGGAGCACGCAGCGCCCGCACGAGCACCGGACGCCGCAGCACGGTTTCCAGCAAATGGCGCGCTGCGGCCACGCCTTCCGCCGAACGGTCCAGTGCCGAGTATCCCGCCATTCGTACCACGACAAAACGATCCTGCAAACCAACCTCAACCCGCGGAGCGTTTTCGCCTTCGCTCCCGTTGCGCCCGTGGCGCAAGTCCAACGCATTCGCCAGGCGCAGCACACCGGCCAACTCGGTGGCGATTGGCCGATCCGCTAGTTCCAGCGCTTGCATCGTCTTACTTCGCGGACGCGGCAATGTCCCGCGATGATACCGCGCCACCACCGCCGCCAGCTGCAGTTCCCGAGCGCTCCAACCCAAAGGCCGCGCCAGCCCTCGGATCATCCGGTACGAAGCTTTTTGGTGATTGCCCGCGCCCTTGGCTTTGCCGACATCATGCATGAGCGCCGCCGCCTGCAGCACCGCCCGCCCGTCGCAATCCAGATTCGCAGGCCCAGAATTCGCGGACCCAGCGTTCCCAGCCTCAGCGCCCGCCGTCGCCAGCCCCGCATCCTTCAGCCCGTCATACAAGAAAAGCGCCAATTGAGCCACGCGCTGCGAATGCAAGAAGTCTGGATCCAGATATCCCGCCCATGTGCGAAGCCGGCTCATCGCCGCCGCACGCAACTGCGGCCCCGACGGCAACTCCGCCCGCCAAACGCGCCACAGCGACTCCTTGCCCACCATCTTCTCGCGATAGCGTGCAATCCGCTTAGCGCGCTCCGCATTCAATTTCTCGCGCCACCTCTTGCGGCTCTCGACATCGGGAAAGACCTGTATCTCGATGGCAATGGCCCACAGTACATCTAGATCGTGCACCTCTCCCAAAAGATCCTGCAGTTCTTTCAGATCGTCGCCCCACAGTGCGTGCTGGCGCGGCAGAAAATTTTCCACCGTGTAGCGAAAGCGTTTGATACCGATGCGCAATTCATGCCAGCTAGCCTGCGACCGAGTCCGCAGCGCGTGTTTGTGCAGATCGTAAGCGGCCGTCCACTTTTCCAGCGCCAAATGCAGATACACCACGTTCCCCGGACGCACCCGCGCCGCCCGCTGCGGCAGACTCCTGCTCCAGTGCTGCCATTGCTTGCGGTCAAACTGATTGAGATCTTTGAAGGCGTGCTGCTTGCATTCGGCTTCGCGCGCATGCACGTGCTCGAGCAGCCGGACCGCAACCGGATCGCCCGCCGCTGCTTCACCGGATAAACGATCATCGGATGAACGCTCGCCCGATGAACGATCGCCGGATGAATAACCACGCGCCGCCGAATCGCCGTCCGAATCGCGCCTAGCGCTCAGCTTCTCGATCCACTCCTGCATCACCTGCATGTCGCGCAGTTCGCCGAGCGCGCGAAAGAGTTTCCGTCCCGCCTTCTTCATATCCTTCCACGAAGAATCGGGATCGATCGCCATCAATCCATCGGCCAGCGAACGGCAGCGCCGCAGCGCCACTCGAAGATCGTGCACCGCTTCGGCATCGAATCCCGCAGCCGCCCGATCGCACTCCACCAGCACGCGCTCCATCCACGCGCGCAAGCCAAGCTTTGGCTTAGGACTCGCAGGTTTCAGACTTGCAGGCTTCAGAGTAGGACTGGCTCCCACCGGGGCTCCTCTTGGTGCGGCAACCATTGTCGTCTCTTTGCGCGAATTCTTCTAGGGGAGCCGGGTGCCCCATCCTTGCGCGTCTTGTGCGCAAGGGTGGGATTCCACAACCGCGTTCCGCTTGGGATTCCTAAGGACACATCAGGGAGTTCTCCCCCGTACAGCCGGTCGCCTCTCTCCGAAATCCTGTCCCCCCATTTCGCCGATTTTCCGCGTAAGCCAATCCACCCCCCGGCACGCGTCCTTGCAAAAGATAGATTGCAATGGAATTACGCCGGTTTCATCAAAACCAGGCCAATCCATCCCTTTCTGCTTAACGGAATGACCCCGCTTCCCGGGGCTTGTCGCGTTACTGGGTGAACGCTCATTACGACATCAGATTCGAGGAGACGAAAATGAAAAGCTCTATTCTCATCACCCTACGTGCGGCCCTCATCGCGGCAACCTGCCACTATGGCCTTATGACTTCCAGAGCAGCGCAAAGCCGGAAAGAAAACAATGTCAGGAGACTTAGCCTGTCGAAAATCGCCTGCATCGTCTCCGTGTTCTGTGCCGCCACGGCGATTCTCTCCCCTGCACAGACCACGTTCACCAGCTTGTTGAGTTTCAATGGAAACAACGGTACGTCCCCCCACTACGTCAATCTTGTTCAGGGCGTCGACGGGAACCTGTATGGAACAAGCTATGCGAGCACCGGCAGCGGCGGCACGATCTTCAAAGTAACCACAACGGGCACGCTGACCACGCTCTACACTTTTTGCCCTAACGGTGAATCGTGCGAATACGGCGCTCAGCCGAGCGCCGGGTTAGTGCTCGGGACCGATGGAAATTTTTACGGAACCACGATGAACGGCGGCGCGAATAGCGATGGCGCCGTCTTCAAAATCACACCCGCCGGTGCGCTCACCACGCTGCACAGCTTCGACCAGACCGACGGCGCCCAGCCGCAGAGTGCGCTGATCCAAGCGAGCAATGGTAATTTCTACGGCACCACCGCCGGTGGCGGAACCGGGGACGTCGGTACGATCTTTCAAATCACCTCCGCGGGCGCCTTTTCTTCGTTACACAGCTTCGACGGCACGGACGGCGACTATGCGTACTCCAGTCTCGTGCAAGGCACGAGCGGCAACCTGTACGGCGTAACCAAAGAAGGCGGAACCGGCTTCGGCACCGTTTATGAAATGACTACTGCCGGGCAGTTCTCGACGCTTTCTACCTTCGACTCAGCCGAGGGAAGCGGGAACTACGGCAAGCTGCTTCAGGCCAGCAACGGGAACTTTTATGGCACCTCGATCGGCGGCGGCAATGGAATGGGCACAATCTACGAAGTCACTCCTGCCGGCAGGATCACGGTTCTCTACAGCTTCTGCGCTAAGTCAGGGTGTCCGGATGGCGCAATCCCCTACGCAGGCTTGATACGGGGCTCGGACGGAAATCTCTACGGAACAACTTTCGCCGGCGGAATCACCAATGCCAACTGCAGCGCCGGATGCGGAACGGTCTACGAGATCACCACCGCCGGCAAGTTCACCACGCTTTACAGCTTCTGCTCACAAGCGAGCTGCGCTGACGGCAGCGCTCCCATGGGCGGACTCGTTCAAGACACCAACGGCACCTTCTACGGGACGACCTACTATGGCGGCACCGTTGGCGTCGGCACGATATACAGTCTTTCCACAGCACTCACCCCGTTCGTCCAAACGACGCCGACCACAGCTCCAGTGGGAACAACCATCATCATCATCGGAAACAATTTGACAGGCACAACCCAAGTTAGCTTCAACGGCATCGCCGCGAACTTCACGGTTATTTCCAGCACCGAGATCCAGGCTACCGTTCCCGCCGGCGCGACGAGCGGCGTTGTGACCGTGGTTACACCCAGCGGCACGCTGAAAACTATCGTGACCTTCTACGTGGTCGTGACGCCGCAGATCAAGAGCTTCACGCCGAAGAGCGGCCCGGTGGGAACCACAGTGACCATCACCGGGGTCGGCCTCACGCTGACCTCCGAGGTCACTTTTGATGGCGTGGCGGCGACTGACTTCACCGTGGACTCCGACAAAAAGGTGACCGCAACCGTACCAACGGGTGCAAAAACTGGAAAGATCGCGATCACCACTCCTGGGGGAACTGCCACGAGCACCACCAGTTTCACCGTGACAGAATGATCCTGGGCCGTTCGGAATATTGGTAGCGAAGCCGCCTTTCACAAGGCGGCTTTTTTGTGTACTAACTCTTGTAATATCGCCCTAGCGATCATTGAGTGAGAATGCTCGCATTCGAGTCTGATTTCCGCTGATTGCTTTTCCACTAAATTCCATCCGTAAGTACGGATTGGTATGTATAGTGAAGTCGGATGACACGTGGATGACAGGCGTACAGAAAAAATTGCCAGCCCCCGCATTCAGACTGGCAACGCGACGGCTGGCAACTGAGGCATGACACCTAGGACATGACACCTAAGAACTAAGACCTGCACTTACGTGCTGAGCACCTTCTCGCGCTCCTCGGCATCCTGGAGTTCCTCGCGCGGTGAGCTGGGCAGGGCGAACTCCAGCACCTCGTCGATGGTCTTCACGTAGTGGGTCGATAATCCGAGTAACTGCTCGGGCGTCAGATCCTCTTCGACATTGGTTTTATTCTCGGCCGGCAGAATCACGTCATGCACTCCGGCGCGTTTGGCGGCCAGCACTTTTTCCTTGATACCGCCCACTGGCAGCACGTTTCCGCTCAGCGTGATCTCGCCCGTCATCGCGGTCAGCGGACGAACCTGCTTGCCGGTCAGCAACGACACCAGCGCAGTCACGATGGTGACGCCCGCCGAAGGACCGTCTTTCGGGATCGCTCCCGCCGGCACGTGAATGTGGATGTCATGGTTGGCGAAGAATTCCTCGTCGATGCCCAGCAGCTTGGCGTTCGACCGCACCCAGCTTAACGCGGCCTGCATGGACTCGCGCATCACATCCTGAATCTGGCCGGTGATGGTGAGCCCGCCTTTGCCTTTCATCTGGTTGGCTTCGACAAACAACACGTCGCCGCCTGAGGGCGTCCACGCCAGTCCGACTACTACGCCCGCGCGCTTGGTGCGCTCGGCAATTTCGCCTTCGCTGCGCACCTTGATGCCACCGAGAAATTCCTGCACGATCGCGTTCGTAACCACCAACTTCTCGGTTTTCCCTTCCGCCAAGCGGCGCGCCTGCTTGCGGCAGATGGTGCCGATGGTGCGCTCCAGGTTCCGCACTCCTGCCTCGCGCGTGTAATGACGGATCACGTGGCTGACTGCCTCTTCCGGAAATTCGATCTGCTCGGGCGTGATTCCGTTTTCCTCGATCTGCCGCGGGATCAGGTACTGGAAGGCGATGTGAATCTTTTCTTCCTCGGTGTATCCCTGCAGCTCGATGATCTCCATGCGGTCGCGCAACGGCTCTGCGATCGGGTCGAGCATGTTCGCGGTGGTGATGAACAAGACCTTCGAGAGATCGAAAGTCACGTCCAGATAGTTGTCGCGGAAAGTCGCGTTCTGCTCGGGATCGAGCGCTTCGAGCAACGCCGACGCTGGATCGCCGCGGAAGTCGCGCCCGACCTTGTCAATTTCGTCGAGCATGAAAACCGGATCTTTCGTTTCCGCTCGCCGTATGCCTTGAATGATCTGGCCCGGCAAGGCTCCGATGTAGGTCCGGCGGTGGCCGCGAATTTCGGCTTCGTCGTGCACTCCGCCGAGCGACAGACGGGTGAACTTACGTCCCAACGCGCGGGCGATCGATTTGCCCAGCGAAGTTTTGCCTACGCCCGGAGGCCCGACGAAGCACAGAATCGGCCCTTTCATGCTGGGCTTTAACCGCCGCACTGAAAGGTAGTCGAGGATGCGGTCTTTCACTTTCTGCAAGTCGTAGTGGTCGGTGTCGAGAATCTCTTTCGCCTTCGGAATTTCAATTTCTCCACCCGAAGTCTTTGCCCAGGGCAGTATCGCCAGCCACTCGATGTAGTTACGCGTCACCGAATAATCGGCTGCCATCGGCGACATGCGCGCCAGGCGGCCGAGTTCTTTCAAGGCTTCTTTTTTTACGTCGTCGGGCATGCCCGCGGATTCGATCTTCTGCTTCAGTTCTTCGGTATCGCGCTGGCCTTCATCCTGCTCACCCAGTTCTTTTTGGATCGCCTTCATCTGCTCGCGCAGGTAGTACTCGCGCTGCGTCTGCTGCACGCGATCCTGCACTTCCGACTGGATCTTGTTGCGCAGTTGCTGGACTTCAAGTTCTTTGGCCAGGTGCTGATTGATTTTTTCGAGGCGCACACGGACGTCGGTCGTCTCCAGCGTCTCCTGTTTATCGGATGTCGACAGCGATGGCAGCGACGAGGCGATAAAGTCGACCAACCGTCCTGGCTCTTCAATATTCATGGCGACGGTCGAAAGCTCGTCGGAGAGCGTTGGCGAACCGGCCACGATCTGCTGGAACAAGGTCAGGACATTGCGCTGGAGCGCTTCAATTTCGGAATCCTTGGGCGGAATAATCTCCGGAATCGTGGTGACCCGGGCCCGCATGAACGGCGAAAGTTGCGCGAAATCTGCCAGCCGCACCCGCTCCAGTCCTTCGGCAAAAACAAACAGACTCTGGTTCGGCATCTTGACAACTTTGTGGACCACGGCCAGTGTTCCGATAGCGTACAGATCGGTGGGCTGCGGCGCGTCCACGCGCGCCTCGCGCTGCGCCACTACCACGATCGTCTTGTCCTCGCCCAGCGAGTTGATCAGCAGCACAGAGCTTTCCCGACCCACAGTCAGCGGCAGCACCGCATGGGGAAAGAGCACGGTGTCGCGCACGGGCAGAATCGGCAGCGACCGCTCGGTGGTTTCGTAAGACAACTGCTCGTTGGAACCGGAATTAGCAACAAGATCGCTCATGAATTTTCCCTTGAGTGACTTTCACTCAACTTTGGATGAACCAAATTGCCAAAAGGATGCAAGCCTTCGGGCTAGGCTGTTGAATTCTAGACCTTTTTAGGCCTTTTGCAAGACACAGAAGGAAATTCGGCCCCACTTCGGTAACGGACTTGGGGATAAGACTCCCCTCCCGCACGCCCCGGGTCGCGCCCCCGCCAAATCAGCTATTTCCCTGCTTCCGCGCTTCCAGTTAGAACACGTGCTTGGCGCGATCGCCTTTGAATACTAGCTCTTGCAGCACCAGCTCGTTCGCCGCATTCAAAGTGTAAGCTCTCTCATCCCGGCTGGCCTTGGCGCCCAAAGGAACCAGCGTGCACTTCGCGCGCACCTCAACCGGCCTCTTCGTCCCCAGTTGCCGGAAAACCATAATATGGTTCGAGCCCTCCATCACGTGACGGATCTCGTAGTCCCCCTTCGGCAACAGCGTGTCCGCCACCCGGACCTTCTGTGAAAAGGTCACCTGATACTTGTCGGCAATTCCCATCTGATTATCGGCAGCCGAAATCGCTCCCAGCGTAAAGACAAACATCAAGACAAGAATCCCTGCAAAGATCTGACGCATACAAGCCCTCCTTAGCTCCGGGCCAGAACGGCCCACCTTCAGGCTAGACCCAAAGGCCGGTTTCCGCAGTGCAGTGCCTCACAGCAGGTTGTGATGAAACGAGTCCAGGCACGGAAGCTTCCCGAGGTGAATGCGACCCCGCGTTACTGCACATCCACAATCTTTAGCGTCGTCACCTGTCTCACCCATCGTGCCATTCTTTTTTCATCGGGTATGACGAGGCGGTATGGCCCCTCTTGGGAATTGGCATCTAGCGGCTTCCCATTCTTCAGGAAAGCCAGCACCACCTGTTTATCAGTGAACGCCGGGTCAATCTCGGGCAGGGCAATCACTACACGATATCCGTCGGCCGCCTCTACCAGCAAACACGAAACCAGCCGTTTTCCCTTCATGGTTTCCCCGAACCCAAATCCCACTCTCTCCAACAATGCCTTTAGCGGGACGCCCTCAAAGGTTATGGATGAACCGGAGGTCCCGGTCGTGACCTTCACGCGCGGCAAAGCCTCGATGTCGGCACGGGCCAAGACAGTCTGCTTTCCACTCTCGGTTTGAACGGTTAGCTGCTGGCACAACGCGAGGGCAGTGTGCAGCGTCAGAGCAACGAGCACGGGAAAGAATATGCGATTTCTCATATCACACACGAAGAATCATTACCTCGGTTGCTTTAATCAGAGCGGCTGCAGTCTGTCCCGCCTTCAGTTGCATCTCCCGCGCCGATGTGGCGGTGATGATCGATGTAATTTGCTGGCCACCTATTGAAATCTTTACTTCCGCCATGAGACCGCTGATGCGAACCGAATCGATGCGTCCCACTAGTTGATTGCGTCCGCTAACGCGCCGGACGACCAACTTCCGTTCTTTCTCCGTACTGCCTCGTGTTCTGAAGAGCAGTTTGTCGACCTCCGCCTGCGGGATGCGGTGATGGCCCCCGGCCGTCTGGATGCTGCGAATTTTCTTCTTGTAAATCCACTGCTTGATGGTGGGGAAGCTGATGCCTAGCTGCAGAGCCGCGTCCCGAAGGTGCATCAAGTCTTCGGTATTGGTATTAGCGTTCCCTCCGGATTTGCCCTTCTTCTGCATCGGAACGAAATCGTACCGTCAACCAGGGACACGGTCAACAATACCCCAGTTTTCCACCCGCCCGATTCAAGTGCGCACTTTGTGTATATAACTGCGTATTTCTAGACAGTTAATCAGTATTTAATGTACACTTCTCGGCTTTAAGACCAATCCCCGCTTTGGAGGCTGAATGCGTTCCGCTGCTCTGTTTCTCGCCATCCTCGTTTGCTGTAACTCCTCAACCCCGGCGTGGGCCCAAACGGGAGCGAGCCTTTCCGGCGTGGTGACAGACCAAACCGGCGCAGCTCTTCGCGATGTCGCGGTGACAATCAAGAACGTCGACACAGGTGCAACGCGCACGATCGCAACCGACGGCGGGGGACACTATCAGGCGTCCGGCCTGCCTCCGGGGCACTTCGAGATTCGAGCGGCAAAACAAGGGTTCGTCGATGAAACGCGCACGGGAATCAGCTTAGCGGTTGGCCAGGAGGCCACGGTCGACATTAAGATGCAGCGGAGGACGCTCGAGGGCACTCCCGACGCCTGCGCGAGCGGCCACGAGTTCGCCACCACCGATTGCGCGCTGACCTGGCACGGCATCACGCTGTACGGTGCGTATGACGTCGGCGTCGGCTGGGTCAGCCACGGCTTACCGGAAAACGCCACTAACTATGAAGGCGAATCTCTGGTGAACCGAAACGGCTATCAACATCGATTCCTCATCGCACCGAAC
>Ga0181521_10005366_pt1 | contig 14292 bp, 27 predicted proteins | sample PEATcosm2014_Bin_32_FD_119764 | JGI IMG/M metagenome (GOLD analysis project Ga0181521, IMG submission 119764) | Peatland microbial communities from MTU Mesocosm Facility, Houghton, MI, USA - PEATcosm2014_Bin02_60_metaG | ecosystem: Environmental > Terrestrial > Soil > Wetlands > Peat | place...
CCGCACGACGGACGTGACCGGAGTGGCGGAGCTGCCGGAAGGACAGGAGATGGTGATGCCGGGCGACAATGTGTCGCTGACGGTGGAGCTGATCACGCCCGTGGCCATGGAGAAAGGGTTGCGCTTCGCCATCCGCGAAGGCGGCCGCACCGTGGGCGCCGGCACCGTAACCGAGATCGTAAAGTAGGAAAAACATGGCGCTGAGAGAACGCATTCGCATCCGTTTGAAAGCTTACGATCATCGGGTGCTGGATCAGTCGACGAGCGAAATTGTGGATACCGCGAAGCGGACCGGAGCCACCGTGGCCGGTCCCATCCCGCTGCCCACCAGCCGCTCCATTACAACCGTGCTGCGGTCGCCCCACGTCGACAAGAAGTCGCGGGAGCAGTTTGAAATCCGCACGCACAAGCGTTTGCTGGATATCCTCGAACCCACGCAGCAGACGGTGGACGCCTTGATGAAGCTGGATCTGCCGGCCGGCGTGGACGTGGAAATTAAGGCGTTCGGAAAGTGATTGTTTTACCGCAGAGACGCAGAGGCATGACGCGGAGATCGCAGAGAAGACAAAGTAATTCTTCCCTGTGTCTCTGCGGTGAATAGAAGGATTTGAATTGTTATGAGCCCAGGAATCCTTGGTAAAAAAATCGGAATGACGCAGATGTACCGGCCCGACGGCCAGGCCGTCCCGGTGACGCTGCTCAAAGCGGGACCCTGCATGGTCACGCAGCGCAAGACGCCCACCACCGACGGCTACGATGCCGTGCAGCTCGGTCTGCTGGAATTCGTCAAGCCGCGGCGCATCAACCAGCCCGCCACCGGCCATCTGAAAAAGGCGGGGGTGGAGGGCGCGAAGTTCCTGCGCGAATTTCCCCTCGAGGCGGGCAACGGCGATCTGAAAGCCGGCGACAAGGTGCTGGTGGATCAGTTCAAGCCCAAGGACAAAGTGGACGTGGTCGGCATCAGCAAGGGCCGCGGTTTCGCGGGCGTGGTCAAGCGCCATCACTTCCGCGGCGGCGAGGCCACCCACGGCTCCATGTTCCACCGCGCCCCCGGCTCCATCGGCGCGTCCAGTTTCCCCTCGCGCGTGCTTCCCGGCATGCGCATGGGGGGCCACATGGGCCACGCGCGCGTCACCGTGCGCAACCTCGAAGTCATCGAAGTGGATACCGAGGACAACGTGCTGGTGGTGAAGGGCGCGGTTCCGGGACCCAACGGCAGCTACGTGCTGGTGCGGAGGTCCAAGAGGTAACCCATGCCGACAGTCGATGTAGTGGATTTGAATAACCAGAAGGTCGGCCAGCTCGAGCTCGCCGACGAAGTCTTCGGCGCCGAAGTCAACGAAGACCTGCTCTACGAAGCCGTGCGGCAGTTCCAGGCCGGCTTCCATCGGGGCACGCACAAGACCAAGGTCCGCTCCGAAGTAGCCGGCAGCGGCAAGAAGCTGTGGAAGCAGAAGGGCACCGGCCGCGCCCGCGTGGGCTCGGTGCGCTCGCCCATCTGGCGCCACGGCGGCATCGTGCACGGCCCGGTGGTGCGCGATTACAGCTACAAGCTGCCGCGCAAGATGCTGCTGGGCGCGCTGCGCTCGGCGCTTTCCGCCAAAGTGCGCGACGGCGAATTGAAAGTGGTGCAGGCTTTCGATTTCGCCGATCACAAGTCCAGGAACGCCGTGGGCGCGCTGGCCAGGCTGGAAGCCGGCCGCAGCGTTCTGCTGGTGGATAACGGCGAAAACCGCAACCTCGCGCTGGGCGTCCGCAATCTCAAGGGCGTCACCCTGATGCCCACGCGCGAAGTCAATCCCTACCACCTGTTGGGCCACAAGAGCGTGCTGTTGAGCGAAGCCGCCGCGCGCAAATTTTCGGAGGCACTCGCGAAATGACCATTCACCAGGTACTGCTCCGCCCGCTCGTCACCGAGAAGGGCGTGGCCAAAAAGGACGACGAACGCACCCTGTGCTTCCAGGTGCATGCCGATGCCAACAAGACCCAGGTCAAGAGCGCTGTGGAAAAGCTCTTCAAGGTTAAAGTCGCCGAAGTCCGCACCGCTAACTTCGAAGGCAAGCTGCGGCGGCGCGGCAAATTCTCCGGCTATCGCTCCGATTGGAAGAAGGCTTACGTGAAGCTGAAAGCGGGCGAGAAAGTGCCCGAGTTCGCGGAGATCTAACATGCCCATCAAGACTTTCAGACCGGTCACTGCCTCGCGCCGCTTCATGACCGTGGTCTCGCGCGAAGAGATCACCAAGGACCGTCCGGAAAAATCGCTGGTCGAATCCAAGAAGCGCACCGGCGGCCGCAACAGCACCGGCCGCGTCACTTCCCGCTTCATCGGCGGCGGCGCCAAGCAGGCCTACCGCGTGATCGATTTCAAACGCGATAAGTTCGGCATTCCGGCGGTGGTGGCGGCCGTCGAATACGATCCCAACCGCTCCTCCCGCATCGCCCTGCTGAATTACGCCGATGGCGAGAAGCGCTATATTCTGCAGCCCGACGGCCTGAAGGTGGGGCAGAAAGTGATGTCCGGGCCCACCGCCGACATTCTCCTGGGCAACGCCCTGCCGCTCCAGAACATGCCCGCCGGCACCATCGTTCACAATATCGAGCTGAAGCCCGGCAAGGGCGGCCAGATGGCGCGCTCGGCCGGTTCGCAGGCGCAACTGGTTTCCAAGGAAGGCGGCATCGCGCTGTTGAAACTGCCCTCGGGCGAGGTCCGGCGCGTGCAGCTCGATTGCATGGCCACCGTCGGCCAGGTGGGCAACGTGGACCACGAAAACGTTTCTTCCGGCAAGGCGGGGCGCACGCGCTGGCTGGGGCGCAGCCCGCACAATCGCGGCGTTTCCATGAACCCGGTCGATCACCCGCATGGCGGCGGCGAAGGCAAAACCAGCGGCGGCCGCCATCCCGTGACTCCCTGGGGCCAGCCCACTCGCGGTTTCAAAACGCGCAACAACAAGCGCACCGACAAGTGGATCGTCACGCATAAGAGTAAGAAGAGGTAAGCATGGGCAGATCCGTAAAGAAGGGACCGTTTACCGACACGCACCTGGAAGCCAAGCTGATGGTGCTGAGCGCCGCCAACGAAAAGAAGGTCGTGCGCACCTGGTCGCGCCGCTCCACGATTCTTCCCGAGTTCGTGGGGCACACCGTCGCGGTCCACAACGGCAAGAAATTTATTCCGGTGTACATCACCGAGAACATGGTGGGGCATAAGCTGGGCGAGTTTTCGCCCACCCGCACCTTCAGGGGACATTCGGTCAAAGCGGCCACGGAGAAGACAGCCAAGCCGGCGTAGGACAGGCCTCCTGGCCGGTCCACCTTGGCAATTGAGGATTGTTCGTTATGGAAGCCAAAGCGGAAGCAAGATACATCCGAATCTCCCCGCAGAAAGCGCGCCTGGTAGTGGACCTGATCCGCGGCCAGCAGGCGGGGAAGGCGCTGACCACCCTGCGCACCATCAACAAGCGCATCGCGCCCACGGTCGAAAAGGTGCTCCAGTCGGCCATCGCCAACGCGCAGAATCGCAACGAAGACGTGGACGTCGACCGTCTGTACGTCTCCCACGCGCTGGTCAACGAAGGGCCGCGCATGAAGCGGGTCCGGCCGGCTCCCATGGGCCGCGCTTACCGGTACCAGCGCCGTCTGGCGCATATCGTCATCAAAGTGGCGGAGAAGGAAGCATAGATGGGACAGAAAGTTCACCCGTACGGATTCCGGCTGGGCTTCAATAAGCCCTGGCGCTCGCGCTGGTTCGCCAAGCAAGGCTATGCCAAGCTGCTGCAGGAAGACCTGGAATTGAAGGAAGCGCTGCACAGCCGTTTGAAGAGCGCCGGCGTCAGTTCCATCGAAGTGGATCGTCCCGGCAACAAGCTGCGGGTCACCATCCGCACCTCGCGCCCCGGCATCATCATCGGCCGCAAGGGCGCGGAGATCGAAAAGCTCAAGCAGGACATGGCGCGCAAGACCAAGCGCGAGGTCTTCATCGATATTCAGGAAGTGCACAAGCCGGAGCTGGACGCCCAACTGGTGTGCGAATCCATCGGGCTGCAGCTCGAAAAACGCGTGGCCTTCCGCCGCGCCATGCGCAAGGCCGTGGATTCGGCGCTGCGCTTCGGCTGCAAGGGAATCAAGGTGCGGGTATCGGGCCGCTTGAACGGCGCGGAAATCGCGCGCAGCGAATGGTATCTGCAGGGGCAGCTTCCGCTGCACACCCTGCGCGCCGATATCGACTACGGTTTCGCCGAAGCCCACACCACGTACGGGGTGATCGGCATCAAGACCTGGATTTATAAAGGCGAGATTCTCGATCTGACCAAGCGCCGCGGCGGCCTGCTACCCGAGCCGGAACCCCGGCGCGACCGCGGCGAACGGCGCGACCGCGGCGATCGCGGAGACCGCGGCGGCCGTGGACGGGATCGCGACCGCGATCGCGGCAGCTACCAGGGCGGCGCGCCCCACCAGGCGCCTTCTCCGCCGCCGGTTGCCGAGGCCGCCGGTCCGGCCACGCAGCACGCGCCCAGCGATCTGCCGCGTCCCGCGGCCCGGCCTTCGGCGCCCATCCTGCCGCCCTTGATGTCGCCCCAGCAGGCGCCTTCCTGGAAGCAGGAAGCCCGTCACGAGCCGGCTCCCGCGCCCGCTCCCGAGGCCAAGCCGGCTGCGGCGCCCGAGAGCCAGCCGGAGAGCAAGCCGGAAGGCGAGAAGCAGTAAGGAATTCGAGGACTAACCGCCATGATGATGCCCAAAAAGGTGAAATTCAGGAAGCAACAGCGCGGCCGCATGGCCGGCAAGGCGTGGCGCGGGTCGAGCATCTCTTTCGGGGATTTCGGCCTCAAAGCGCTGGAGTGCGCCTGGATCACCGACCGGCAGATTGAAGCCGCGCGCGTGGCCATGACCCGCTCCATCAAGCGCGGCGGAAAAGTTTGGATCCGGCTGTTCCCGGACAAGCCGATTACCAAAAAGCCCGCCGAAACCCGTATGGGGAAAGGCAAGGGCGCTCCCGAGCAATGGGTCGCGGTGATCCGTCCCGGAAGAATTTTGTTCGAGATGGAAGGCGTGGATCGCGCCACCGCCGCCGCCGCCATGCGCCTGGCCGCCCACAAGCTGCCCATCAAAACCAAGTTTGTCAGCCGGGAAGACGCGGAGTAATCACCATGAAGTCAAAGGTTCGCGATCTCGACGATCAGGAGTTGCGGAATCAATTGCTCGAAATGGAAGAGCAGTTGTTCCGTCTTAAGTTTCAGATGTCCATGGGACAGACGGACGGGCTCAAAAAAGTCCGTGCCATGAAAAAGGAGCGCGCGCGCATCTTTACCGTTCTGCGCGAGCGGGAACTGGCGGGAGCGAAGAAATAAGATGGCCGAACAGCAGCACGGTTTCAAGAACGAAAAGATAGGCCAGGTGGTCTCGACCAAGATGACCAAGACCATCGTGGTCGAGGTCAGCCGCCGCGTGCCGCATCCGCTCTATAAGCGCATCATCGCCAAGCGCAAGAAATTCTACGCCCACGACGAAGAGGGCGCCGCCAAGCTGGGCGACGTGGTGCGCATCGTGGAGTCGCGCCCGCTCAGCAAGCTGAAACGCTGGCGCCTGGCGGAAGTGGTTCGCAAGGCCGCCCAGGTGGGCGCCCAGCCCGCGGATCTGGATGTGAAGGTCTAAGGATGGCTTTTTACCGCAGAGACGCGGAGATCCCGCGGAGATCGCGGAGAAGCAAACAGGATTGTTGCTTCCCGGTGTCCTCCGTCTTATCGCAGCGTCTCCGCGGTGAAAACGGAGACTACAAATTATGATTGGAATGCGTACAATTCTCGAGGTGGCCGATAATAGCGGCGCGCGCAAGCTTTCCTGCATTCTGCCGCGCGGCGGCGACCTCGGCCTGCGCGCCGGCCTGGGCGACGTGGTCACCGCCAGCGTGAAGGAGGCCGCTCCCGATTCCGCCATCAAGAAAGGCAAAGTGGTGCGCTGCGTGATCGTCCGCATGCGCAAGGAGACGCGGCGCAAGGATGGCACTTACATCCGCTTCGATTCCAACGCCGCGGTGTTGATCAACGATGTGGGCGAGCCGGTCGGCACGCGCGTGTTCGGGCCGGTCGCCAGAGAACTGCGCGACAAGCGGTTTATGAAAATCGTGTCGCTCGCTCCCGAGGTAATCTGATGGCAAATGCACACAAGAAAGCGGCCGAACCGGTCCGCATCGATCTGAAAAAGGACGACACCGTCAAAGTCATCGCCGGCCGCGACAAGGGCAAGACCGGCCGCGTCCTGCGCGTCGACCGCGATATCAATAAGGTGCTGGTCGAGCACATCATGATGATCAAGCGCCACGTCCGGCCCAACCCCGGCAAGCAGATCAAGGGCGGCATCGCCGAGCGGGAAAGCCCCTTCCAGGCGTCCAACGTCATGATCGTGTGCCCCGGCTGCAACAAGGCCGTGCGGATCGCCCATCACGTGGACCATGTGGCCGGCGGCAAGGACCGGCGCACGCGCGTGTGCCGCAAGTGCGGGCAAACGCTGGACAGAAAGTAAGCCAGGAAATAAAGAGGATTCCCGATGGCAGCACGTTTGAAAGAGTTATATCAGAAAAAAGCGGTACCGGCGCTGACGAAAGAGTTCGGCTACAAGAACGTCATGGCCGTGCCCAAGATCGAAAAGATTTCGGTCAATATCGGTCTCGGCGAAGCCACCCAGAACGCCAAGCTGATGGATGGCGCGGTCAACGAATTGGGCGCCATCGCCGGACAGAAGCCGGTGGTCACCAAAGCCACCAAGAGCATCGCCCAGTTCAAGCTGCGCGAGGGCCAGTCCATCGGCTGCATGGTGACGCTGCGGGGCGACCGCATGTACGAGTTTTTCGACCGCCTGGTCAACGTGGCGCTGCCCCGCGTGCGCGATTTCCGCGGCGTTTCGACCAAGAGTTTCGACGGCCGCGGCAACTATACCCTGGGAATCAAGGATCAGTTGATTTTCCCGGAAATCGATTACGCCAAGGTGGAAAAGACCAAGGGCATGAATATTTCCATCACCACCAGCGCCCGCACCGACGCCGAAGGCCTGGCGCTGCTGCGGCAAATGGGCATGCCGTTCCGGCAATAAGAGGCAGGGCGGGCTTTAGCCTGCCAGACGGGCGGGTCAAGGGCCTGCCCCACCAAAGAGGAAGTAGATAAACATGGCAACTACCGCGAAAATCGCGAAAGATATCAAGCTGGAGAAAGTCCGCCGCGAATCCCAGGCAGCCAAGGCCCAGAATAAACCGGGTACCCCCATGCTGCCGACCCGGCACCGCAACCGCTGTTGGCGCTGCGGGCGCCCGCGCGCGTTTCTGCGCAAATTCGGCATTTGCCGTCTGTGCTTCCGTAAGCTCGCCCTCAATGGCGAGATTCCTGGCGTGACCAAGGCTAGCTGGTAGTAAGTAGGAGAACTATGACGAGCGATCCCATTGCCGACATGCTGACTCGCGTGCGCAACGCGATCCAGGCCCGCCACCCCAAAGTGGACGTGCCGGCTTCCAAGCTGAAAACGGAAATCGCGCGCATTCTGAAGGAAGAAGGTTTCATCACCAACTTCAAGGTTGCCGAAGAAGGCGCGAAGAAGACCATCAAAATTTACCTGAAGTACGGGAACAACAACTCGCCCGTGATCTCCGCCATCGAGCGCGTCTCGCGCCCCGGCTGCCGCGTGTACGTCGGCCAGACGGATATCCCGCGCGTGCTCGGCGGTCTCGGAATCAACATTATGACCACCCCGCGCGGCGTCATGACCGGCCGGGATGCGCACAAGGAAAAAGTGGGCGGTGAAATCCTCTGCCGCGTTTGGTAGAGGCGAGGGATTTGAACTATGTCGAGAATTGGTAAAAAGCCGATCCCGCTGCCCGGCGGCGTGAAAATTCAGATCGGCGAACAATTGCGGGTGACCGGACCCAAGGGGACCCTGACGGTTCCCATTCCGGAGGGCATCAGCTTCGAAGAGGACAAGGGCGTGCTCAACGTGAAGCGCGCGAGCGACCACCACGCCGCTCTCCACGGCCTCACGCGCGCCCTGGCGGCCAATGCCGTGCAAGGCGTCTCCGGCGGCTTTACCAAGGAGCTGGATATCGTCGGCATCGGGTATCGCGCCGACGTCAAGGGCCGCGTCGCCACCTTCACGCTGGGCTATTCCCACCCCATCGAGCTGCTCCTGCCCGACGGCGTGGATCTCAAGATCGATAAGCAAACCCACCTGGTGCTGACCGGCTACGACCGGCAGATGCTGGGACAGGTGGCAGCCAATATCCGCGCGCTCCGCAAGCCGGATCCCTACAAGAACAAGGGCGTCCGCTATACCGGCGAAGCGCTGCGCAAGAAGGTCGGTAAGACCGGGGCGAGTGCCAAATGATTCGTAAAATCGAAAAGAAGACAATCCGCGGCCGCATTCACAAGCGCATCCGGCGCAAGCTGGCGGGCACCAGCGAACGGCCGCGCCTGGCGATTTTCCGCAGCGTGGCCCATATCTACGCGCAGGTCATCGACGACTCCAAGGGCGTCACCCTGGTGTCGGCGTCCAGCGTCGATAAAGGCGGCCGCGCCAACGGCGGCAACGTGGCGGCGGCCAAGACCATCGGCAAGCTGGTGGCCCAGCGCGCCCAGGAAAAAGGCATCGGCAAAGTGGTGTTCGACCGCGGCGGTTATCCCTATCACGGGCGCGTCAAGGCGCTGGCGGATGCCGCTCGCGAAGCGGGACTGGAGTTTTAATCAATGGCAACGATCGCAAAACGCATCGATCCGGCGACGCTCAATCTCAAGGAGCAGGTGGTCGCGATCAACCGCGTCACCAAAGTGGTGAAGGGCGGCAAGAACCTCAGCTTTTCGGCGCTGGTCGTGATCGGCGATCCCTCCGCGAAGGTTGTCGGCTACGGTGTCGGCAAGGCCAAGGAAGTGCCCTCGGCCATCCGCAAGGGCATCGAGGCGGCCAAAAAGAATTTGCGCAAGGTGAACGTCCTCGACACCACCATCGCTCACCAGGTGCTGGGCCAGTTCGCGAGCTCGCAGGTCTTGCTCAAGCCCGCGCCCGAAGGGACCGGCGTCATCGCCGGCGGAGCCGTGCGCGCCGTCATCTCGGCCTGCGGCATCCCCAACGTCCTCACCAAATCCATCGGCCGGCGCAACCCCCATAACGTGGTCAAGGCCACCATCGTGGCGCTGGAATCGCTGCGCGACCGCGCCGCCGTCGCCGAAATGCGCGGCATCGCCGTGGAGAAACTGTAATGGAAGGCATGATCAAAATCAAGTTGGTTCGCAGCCCCATCTGCACCCCCGACAAGCACAAGCGGGTGGTCAAGGGACTGGGGCTGCGCAAGGTCAACCAGATCGTCGAGCGGCCGGACACGCCGGTGTTCCGCGGTATGGTAAAAAAAGTTCCGCACCTGCTAGAAGTGGTGGAGTAAGAGATTTTGGCCGCGGAGGAACGCAGATGAACACCGATAAAGACACATCCAAAAGAGGGTTTATCGGTGTTCATCCGTGTTCATCGGTGGCTGGAAAAGTTGTTTTGGCCGCGGATGAACGCAGATTGACGCCGATAGGAATTTGTTTCGATCCGCGTTTATCGGCGTTCATCGGCGGCTAATAAGGAGTTCGAGCTTTTATGAATTTGAGCCAATTAAAACCTCCGGCGGGGCAGAAGAAGGAACGCAAGCGCATTGGGCGCGGCATGGGTTCCGGCCACGGCAAGACCGCCACGCGCGGCAGCAAGGGCCAGCACGCCGGAACCGGTTTCAGCCAGAAGCGCGGTTTCGAGGGCGGCCAGATGCCGCTGCATCGCCGCCTGCCCAAACGCGGCTTCAAAAATATTTTCAAGAAGCAGTTCGCCATCGTCAACCTGGGCAAGCTGGAAAAGCTGGAAGGCGATTCGTTCAACGTGGACCGGCTGCTCGCTCTCGGGGTCATCCACAAAGTCGGCGACGGTTTGAAGATCCTCGGCGCCGGCCAGTTGACTCGCCGGATCGCGGTGGAGGCCCACCAGTTTTCGAAATCGGCCCTGGAAAAAATCCGGCAAGCCGGGGGAACCGCGCAGGTGATCGGCGCTCCCGCTGCCGAATAGCGCAAGGAATCGAAGGGAACCATGAAGTTATTTGAAGCGTTCGCGAACATGTTTCGCGTCCCCGATCTTCGCAAGCGGCTCCTGTTCATGCTGGCGCTGCTGGCGGTGTATCGTCTGGGCGGCCACATTCCCACGCCGGGCGTCAACGTGCAGCAATGGTCGCAGTTCCTCGGCTCGGCCGGGGGCTCGATCTTCGGCTTTTTCGATCTCTTCGCGGGCGGCAACATCCGGCGGCTCACGGTCTTCGCCCTCGGCATCATGCCGTACATCACCGCGTCCATCATTTTGCAGTTGTTGACGGTGGTGGTCCCCACGCTGGAAAAACTGCAGAAGGAAGGCGAGCTCGGGCGCCGCAAAATCACCCAATGGACCCGCTACCTGACCATCATCCTCTCGGTCATCCAGTCGTTCGGCATCGCCGAAGGCCTGCAGAGCATGAAGGAAGGGATCGTCATCCATCCCGGCATCGGCTTCACCCTCCTGACCATCCTCTCGCTCACCACCGGCTCGGCCTTCATCATGTGGCTGGGCGAGCAGATCTCCGAGCGCGGCATCGGCAACGGCATGTCGCTCATCATCTTCGTCGGCATCGTGGTCGGGCTGCCCAATGCCATCCAGAACATCTATCAGAACACCTTCGTCACGCATGAATGGGGCGCCATCACGCTGATTGTTCTCATCGTCATGATGATCGCGGTGGTCGCGTTCATCGTCCTGGTGGAGCGCGGCGAGCGGCGCATTCCGGTGCAGTACGCCAAGCGCGTGGTGGGGCGCCGCGTGATGGGCGGGCAGAGCACTTACATGCCGCTCAAGGTCAATGCCGGCGGCGTCATCCCGGTGATCTTCGCTTCTTCCATCCTGGCTTTCCCCCAAACCCTGCAACAGGTGCCGTGGGTGAAAAACGTGGCCTGGCTCACCAACCTGCTGACCTCCATTCAGCACGGCGAGCCGCTCTATTACGTGCTCTTCGTGGCCGGCATCATTTTCTTCTGCTTCTTCTACGTTTCCATTATTTTCAACCCCAACGAGGCGGCCGATAACATGCGCAAGTACGGCGGGTTCATCCCCGGCATCCGCCCGGGACGCAATACCGCCGATTACATGAACACCATCCTGACCAAGATCACCGTGGTGGGCGCCATCTACCTGGCCATTCTCTGCCTCATCCCGGATATCATGATCGCGGGCATTCACCTGCAGCACCTGCCGCTGATCGGCACCGGAATCGATAATGCGCTCACCGCCGCGCATATGCGCTTCCTGCTGGAAGGGTTGAACGTCAATTTCTATTTCGGAGGCACTTCGCTGCTGATCGTCGTGGGGGTGGCCATGGATACCATCGACCAGGTCGAAGCCCAGTTGGTCATGCGCCATTATGAAGGGTTCAGCCCGCGCTCGGGCCGTATCCGCGGGCGCCGGAGTACGTTCTAGTATGGCGTTGCGCTGTGGGGCGGGATGGCATCGCGCGCGCCGCTTGTTAACCGGCGCTCTGCTGGAGCGGTTGCCGGTGTGAAGGCCATCGTGTTGTTCGGCTCGCCCGGTTCCGGCAAGGGAACCCAGGCCAGGATGTTGTGCCAGTCCCTGGGGATCCCGCATATCTCGACCGGAGATATGTTGCGGGACCGCATCCGCCAGGGAAGCGGGCTGGGCACGGCGGTGGTGGCGAAAATGCAAGCGGGCGCGCTGGTGTCCGACGACGTGGTCAACCACATGGTGGTCGAGCGTCTCCGCCAGCCCGACGCGCGGGAAGGTTTTGTATTAGACGGGTATCCGCGAACCCTGGCGCAGGCCGAACACCTCAGCCAGTGGATGGATAGCCGTGGTATGGGCGAGGTGGTGATTCATCTCGCAGTTGATTACAATGTAATTATTGCCCGTTTGACCGGTCGCCGTCAGTGCCCTCGCTGCGGAACCCTGTATAACCTCGCTACTCAGCCTCCCCTGGTGGATGGTCTGTGCGATCTGGATGGCGAGAAGCTGACGATCCGGGACGACGACAAGGAAGCGGTCATCCGCGAGCGGCTGGATGCCTACGAGGTCCAGACGCGTCCCGTGCTGGAGTTTTACCGCGCGGCCGGCCGGAGAGTGATTGAAGTGGACGGCAGTATCGATCCGCCGGAAACGGTGTTTCGCAAAATCTGCCGGGCGATGGAGACGAATGATCGTCCGTAAGACCGCCGCCGAACTGGAAAAGATGCGGCGCAGCGGCCTGCTGGTGTGGAAGATCCTGCACCAGTTGGAGGAAATGGCCGTCGAGGGGGTCAGCACCATGGACCTCGAAGTGGCCGCCGGGAAGATGATGGCCGATGCCGGCGCCAAGCCCGCTTTCAAGGGGTATTACGTTCCGGCCGCCGGCGAGGCTTTTAAGTTTGTGTTGTGCACCAGCGTAAACAGCGAAATCGTGCATGGAATGCCGAATCCGAAGCGGGTGCTCAAATCGGGCGACATCGTTTCCATCGACACGGGGGTGAAGCTGGACGGGTATTATGGCGATTCGGCCATTACCGTGCCCATCGGCGAAGTCGGCGACGAGACCAGAAAGCTGCTCCGGGTGACGAAAGAATCCCTGGAACTGGCTATCGGCCGGGTGCGCAGCGGCAACCGGCTTTTCGATATCTGCTCCACCGTCGAGCAGCACGTCAAGGAAAACGGGTTTTCGGTCGTGCGGGAATATGTGGGTCACGGGATCGGCACCCAGCTTCACGAGGAGCCGCAGGTTCCCAATTACGTGGACCGCAAGAACGAGAACCCGCGCTTGAAGGAAGGTATGGTCCTGGCGGTCGAGCCCATGGTCAATGCGGGCCGGCCCGAGGCCGTGGTTTTGAAGGATAAGTGGACGGCGGTGACGAAGGACGGCTCCAATAGCGCGCACTTCGAGCATTGCATCGCCGTGACGGAGAACGGGCCGTGGGTACTGACCCGGCCGTAAAGGTTCAGGCGACGGTCGTCGAAGAGCGGCCGAGCGCGATTTATGCCGTGACCCTGGAAAAGGGGCAGAAGTTGTTAGCCCACCTGGCGGGCACGGTGCAACGGAATTTCGTCCGGTTGGTTCCGGGCGACCGGGTGGAAGTGGAGCTGATGCCTCACGATCCCACTCGCGGAAGGATTGTAAGAAAGATCGATTAGCCGCCGATGCACGCGAGATCAACGCGGATGAAAACAGTTTTTTGGGGGGTATCGGTGTTCATCGGTGTGCATCGGTGGCCTAAACAGGTTCTGAGCATGAAAGTTCGCGTCCAGGAAGGATTTTTAGAAAGATTGATTAGCCGCCGATGCACACCGGTAAACACCGATGAAAACAGGTTTTCGAATCGGCATTCGTCGGTGTTCATCGGTGGCTGAATAGGTTCTGAACATGAAAGTTCGAGCGAGCGTTAAGAAGATTTGCGACAAATGCAAGGTGATCAACCGCGAAGGCGTGGTGCGGGTCATCTGCGTCAACCCGAAACATAAACAGAGACAGGGGTAAGAGAGAGAACACTATGGCACGTATTGCCGGCGTAGATTTGCCGCCCGCCAAAAGAGCCGAGATCGGGCTCACCTACATTTACGGCGTGGGCCGTACCCGGTCGCGCTCGCTTCTCTACCGGGCCGGTATCGATTTCGACAAGAAGATCCGCGATCTGACCGAAGACGAAGTGAACCACGTCCGCCAGATCCTGGAAGAAGAGGGCGCCGTGGAAGGCGACCTCCGCAAGGAAATCTCGATGAATATCAAGCGGCACATCGAGATGGGCTCGTATCGCGGTTTGCGGCACCGCCGCAGTCTGCCGGTGCGCGGCCAGCGCACCCATACCAACGCCCGCACGCGCAAGGGACCGCGCCGCGGCACCGTTGCCAACAAGAAAAAGGCTACGGGAAAGACATAAGAGAGACGTATGGCCAAAGCACCAGCAAAACCAGCAGGCAAGAAAAAGAGTTTCAAGAAGAAGGAAAAGCGCGTCGTGCACGTGGGCGTGGTGCACATCCAGGCGACCTTCAACAATACCATCGTCACCATATCCGACCAGGAAGGCAACACCATCGCCTGGTCCAGCGCCGGTTCGCTGGGGTTCCGCGGCTCCCGCAAGGGTACGCCGTTCGCCGCCCAGCAGGCCGCGCTGACGGCTGCCAACAAGGCCAATGAAACCGGCCTGCGCACCGTCGAAGTGCGCGTCAGTGGGCCCGGCTCCGGCCGCGAGTCCGCCGTGCGCGCCCTGTCCACCGCGGGAATCGAAGTGCGCGCCA
>Ga0181521_10005367_pt1 | contig 14291 bp, 10 predicted proteins | sample PEATcosm2014_Bin_32_FD_119764 | JGI IMG/M metagenome (GOLD analysis project Ga0181521, IMG submission 119764) | Peatland microbial communities from MTU Mesocosm Facility, Houghton, MI, USA - PEATcosm2014_Bin02_60_metaG | ecosystem: Environmental > Terrestrial > Soil > Wetlands > Peat | place...
CGCCGTAACTTTCCATCGCAAGCGCCGCCAGATCCGGGACCGCGCCACTGAGTTGCGCGAAATCCCCGGAGTGGGCGAATCCACGACCCGCCGTCTGCTCGAACATTTCGGCAGCCTGCAAGCCGTGAAGCAAGCGGACGTAGCGGCGCTGTCGGCGGTCGTGACGAAAGCTCAGGCCGAAGCCATCCTCGAACATTTTCGCAAGGCTAGCACGGCGATCGCGCAATGAGTTCATCTTCACGAATGCGCTCTTGGCACACTGCCGTTAGGTACGCCGCCAAGTCCAACGATTTGTAAACCGTCGCTTGGGATGATACGCTTCGCCGTCCGCACTTGGGCCATGCCCATCCATCCAAAAAACAACTAGGAGATCAAATGAGAAAAGTTCTATGGGCCACGCTGTTTGTCGCAACCTTGCTAACCGCGCTCCCCGTCTATGCGCAGAATCCGAACTATGATTATGGGCCGGTGTGGCGCGTCACCTACCTCCAGATCAAGCCCGGCCAGGGAGAAGCGTACTGGAAAGATTTTCGCGAGAACCTAAAGCCTTCGTATGAAGCTTTGAAGAAGGAAGGCATCATCACCGAGTACAAAGTCTGGACCAACGTGACCACCGACAGTCCACACGACTGGGATGTTGCCGTCGGCCTGATGTATTCGAACTGGGCGGCCATCGATCAGGCTGACGCCAGAGCGGCGACCATCCTCGCCAAGCACTATGGATCGCGTGAAGCCATGATTGAAGCGGGAAAGAAGCGCAACGAGATACGCGAAGTAGTTGCGAGTAAGCTGGCGCGCGAAGTGATGCCGAAATAGGAGTTGAATCACGAGTGCAACAAAACCGCTGGGTACCCCGAATGTTTTTTCGAGAAGCATTCGGGGCTCGCTGTCTGCCGCAGCCTCGGTTTTTCAAGGGTTTGATTCGCTCACGGACAAGCGCCGGCTGTCGGCGTACAATTTCATCCGTAGCTCGTGTTCGCAATCGAGCGGGAGGCACCCATGCCCGTGTACGACTACGTCTGTAAGGATTGTCACAAAACCTTCGAATTAATTCTCACTCTGAAAGAACACGAAGTAGACGCAAAATGTCCCAAGTGCGGCAGCAAGAACGTGGAGCAGGAAGCAACCGCGTTCTACGCCGTTACCGGGAAGAAGAGTTAAGCAAGAAGCCAGGCTGAGAATAACCAAGCCGTGCCGTGTGGCGATTTGGGAGGCTTGGTGCGCCCCACGGATTCCGTTGGCGAGGGGCTTGACAATTGACGCGCAGTCGTTAAAGATGACGACTTCTTCCCCCTTGGGCCCCGCGACATTGAGGCGATTTGCGTCCGCGCCATAGACTGCATTCGCGAACCGCAAACTGACGGCACGCCCGCGCACCGTCTCAGAATGGCGGGAGCACCCTGTCTCCCAATGGCAAGTCGACTTCGGGATGAACGGATACCTGTTCGGCTGCCTCCTGCTGCTGGCGTTTTGGTTGCTCATCCGTCTCTTTGGTCTTGGCTTGACAAAAAAGCGTTGGATGCTCCGCGAATTCTGGTGGGCTAGTCTCACGTGCACCGCCCTCGGCTTCACAGAGCCTCCATTTGTACCCTCGTATTGGAGCCCCCCGTCCATCCTGAAGTTTGGGCGCTGGGATTTTGAGAGCTTTCCTTTCTGCTTTGCGGTCGGTGGAATCACGGCAGTCCTAACTGAACTCCCGCCGGTCAAGGGATTTCTCCTCGACCTTTATTACAGCGTCGAACGAATTCTGCGCTGGCTGCTCACCCTTGTCTCCAGGATCACCGGTGGCCGCATTCATCCCGCCATTCTCGACCGCCCCGCCGTCAGCATTCTGATTCCTCGCGACCAACTCCGTATCGAAACCATGCTCCTGGTCACTTTCTCCCTTGCCGTATTTGGAGTTACCGGACAATTCGCCATCAACATCATCTATAAGTCTGCCATCGTCTGTTTGAGTTCCGCCCTGTGGATCGCGTGGCGCCGGCCCAGTCTGCGCTGGCAAATCCCGGGAGGCGGTATCAGCTTCACCCTCCTCTACGCCATTGTTCTCGTGGTCACCGGCCTCCGTTACCCCGGTTTTTACGACCACTGGAACCTCCAAGCCCTCTCTGGAATTTTCATCCTCGGAGCTCCGGCGGAAGAATACCTCTACGCGTTCACTTTCGGAGCCTTCTGGGCTCCGCTCTACGAAGCGTGGAAGCAGACTCGAATTATGGAAGAACCTGCGGCCTAGACGCCGCAAACTGCTAGCGACTACCCATGAGCTTCGTAGCCAGAAACGACTTCACCGCAATCTGGTTCGGTTGCATGCCGACAGGGATGATGGTCAGCAGGGAATACTCTGAAGGCTCAAATTTCTTCTTCGGTGTGCGTTTCTGAATGACGGCGAGGTCTCCCGAGCCGGAGTCAAGCACAAGGAGATAGTTCTGGTTCTGCGAGAGCGCCAGCGCATCAGGATGGGTTCCTACGGGCAGATAGGCGATTATCTTGCCTAAGTCGATGTCGAAGACCGCTATGTTATTCGATCCGAAGTTGGAGATGTATAAACGCGAGTTATCTAGCGACACCACGCCGCGCGTGGGTTGCGCTCCGACGAGATAACTACCTGACACTTCGTCGGGCGTAGTCTCAATAATGGAGATGCTACCGGCGTCGAAGTTGAAGGCAATAAGTTCTCCGCCATCGGGTTTCAGTGCCAGGCTTACCGGAGATTTTCCTACATCGAGGAGCGCAAGCAGTTTGTCGTTCGTGGGATCGTCCTTCTTACGCTCGTCCTTCTTAAGCTCGATGCTCGCTACCTGCCCAGATCCGGAACAAGAGATGAATGCTTTCGTGGAATCGGGCAGGATGGCGATGTCCTCAGGATGAATGCAGATGTTGATGGCGGAGCGCACGGCGAGGCGCGCTGTATCGATGATGGAGACCGAGTTGTCGGCGCGATTGCTGACAACCACGGTGGATCCATCAGGCGAAACGCGGGCCAGGCCAGGACTTGCGCCAACGTGAAGCGTGGCTGCAACCGTGCGGCGGTCAAGATCAAGCACTGAAAGGTTGTTAGACCCGGAATTGGCAACATAGGCGCGGTGGCCGTCGGGAGAGACGTCGATGAAGAAGGGGCGTCCGAAGACGCCGATCGTGGCAACGACTTTGTTCTGCTCGGCGTCGATCACGCTGACATTCGAAGAGCCGGCGTTGACGACATATACTTCGTTTCGCTTGGGATTGGCCGCGACTCCGGTGGGTTCAGCGCCGACTTGCAGCGTTCTTACTGGGCGGAAGCTGCGCAGGTCGATGACAGTAACTGTGTTGCTCTTGCCGTTCGAGATGTAAGCATACTCGCGGTAGAGCGGTCCGTAGGCGGGGAGCGTGCGCTCGTGAAAGTAGTACCAGCCGGCGGCGAGGACGAGCGGGACGAGGACGGCGAGTAGCAGGAATTTTCTCAAGGACGAGTTGGCCTCACTGCAGGCAAGAGATTATCAGATGTGGAGCGGGCACCCCAGCATCAGTCGGCAGAACTTGTGACTTCGGCCTGAGCTTTGCTCGCTGTGGGGACGCCGCGCCCTAACACCGCCGCGATCTGCCGAACCTGCGCCATCAGCCCGTCAAACTGATCGGGGAATAGCGACTGCATGCCATCCGAGAGCGCGCGATCGGGATCGTGGTGAACTTCGACGATCAGGCCATCGGCTCCGACGGCGACGGCGGCGCGGGAGAGCGGTGTCACCTTGTTGCGCTTGCCAGTGCCATGGCTGGGATCGACGATGATGGGCAAATGGCTGAGCCGCTGGACGGCGGGCACAATGCTCAGGTCGAGCGTGTTGCGGGTGTGATCGGCGAAGGTGCGCACTCCGCGCTCGCAGAGGACAATGTTGTAGTTGCCTTCGCTCATGATGTACTCCGCGGCCATGAGAAATTCTTCTAGCGTTGCCGAGATGCCGCGCTTCAAAAGGACGGGCTTGTGGGCGCGTCCGGCGCGCTTGAGCAGCGAGAAATTCTGCATGTTGCGAGCGCCGATCTGGATCACGTCGGCGTACTGGTCGACCAGGTCGAGCGATTCGTAATCGACGGCTTCGGTGACGATGAGCAGGCCGAAGCGGTCGCGGATTTCGGCCATGATCTTCAGACCTTCTTCGCCCAGGCCCTGAAAAGAATACGGAGAAGTGCGGGGCTTGTAGGCGCCGCCGCGGAAGAACTGGGCTCCGGCACGGGCTACTCGCTCGGCTATGGTGAACGCTTGGTCGCGAGACTCGATGCCACAAGGGCCGGCGATGATGGCGAGGTCGGGGCCTCCAATCGTAACCCGTGAATTGGGAAACTTGATGACCGTGTTGTCGGGCTTGGTGTCGCGGCTGACCAGCTTATAGGGCTTGGTGACACGGATGACTTCCTGCACGCCGGGCATTTCTTCGAGCGTGCCGGATTCGACCTCGCCCTTGTTGCCGGTGATGCCGATGGCAGTGCGTTGCGCTCCGGGCATGGAGTGGGCGCGGTATCCGAGCGCTTCGATTTTCTGGCAAACGGCGCGGACCTGCTCTTCGGTGGCCTGCGCCTGCATGACGACCAGCATGGTTAGACCTCGAACTAAAAGTGTAGCGTCAGCGCACAGGAACGGCAATTGCAGTTGACGACCCGAGTTTGGGAGCGAACGCCGTAGGAATGTGCCCCGCAACATCGACTTGCAGCGGGGCGCATGCCGAACGCTCAATTTATTGCGGGTAGAAATATTTCGAGGGCGAATGCGCTATTGGATGACGCGGCGTACAGATAGGTGAGGCCCTGCGTGTGTCCATTCAGGGCGAAGTAATCCGAGGCGCTCTCGAACCCGAGGCCGTTAACATTGCTATACGGGCAACCGGCGCCAAACGAGAGCGAGACATCGAAAATATTCAGGTTGGCTTCGTTGCCTCCTTCCTGGCTGAATGTCCCGCTAACATCGCACAGCGTGCCGGAAGGAAGCCGGCCTGCGCCAGTAAGGTCCATGCTGTTGCCGCTCCCGCTCAGCGAGAGTGTAAATTCCCAAATGATAGGCTCCGCCTCGCCTTCGACCTCGCCTAACCATCCGCTTCCGCCAAGACCGACGGTCGCGCCGCCTAGAGGGGAATTCGGGGCAAGTGAGAAAGTGTTTCCGTTGGATATCGTGCCGGTAATGGAAGTGGCGGAGTTCACGTTGCCCTGCACCGTATCGCTCGCCGTGCCACCGCCGCTGGCCGGCGTGCCATAAGCATCCGCAGCCCCGGAAAAAGAACAGGTACCGGTGATGGCTGGAAACACCACGGTATCTCCAGGGGCGGGGGACGAGAGGCTAGTCTGAAAGAATACGGCTAACCCCGAGGTATTGATCACCCCAACTCCGGACGAAGAAGCGCCGCCGCCCGAGACATCAAGCGACCAATCCCCCACAACATCGTAAGGACCACTGGTGCAACTCCCCGTGCCGGAGTTAGAAGAACTACCGCAGCTCATTGTGATTGCGCCAAAAAAGGCAAGACATACGCAGGAGAGCAACAAAACAATCTTGCGAGACATTCAGTTTTTTTCCTCTTAGCGGGCCCTTGTGGAACCGGACCCGTCAATGCCGTACGAGTATACTCGACCGCGCGATCTTCAACAGTGAGCTGCGTCACAAGCATGCAGACGGCGGTCGCATTGTAGAATAGGCGTTTACCAATTGCTTTCATAGACCTTTCTATGCCACAGGAAGACAAACCCATCGCCCCGGCACGCGATGAGCGCTACGACGCTCAGCGCATTGAGCAGAAATGGGCTGCGCGCTGGCTGAGCGATCCTACGCTTTATGCCGCCGAGACTCGTCCTACGAAGCCCAAGTATTACGTTTTGGAAATGCTTCCCTACCCCTCAGGCGCGCTGCATATGGGGCACGTCCGCAATTATTCGATCGGTGATGCGCTCGCACGCTACATGTGGATGAATGGGTACAACGTGCTTCATCCCATGGGGTGGGATTCGTTTGGGCTGCCGGCGGAGAATGCGGCGATCAAGAACAACACTCCTCCAAAGGAATGGACGCTGGCAAATATTGCGGCCATGAAAGTGCAGATGACGCGGCTTGGGTTCGCCTATGACTGGTCGCGCGAGGTTACTACCTGCTTGCCGGATTACTACCGCTGGAATCAGTGGTTTTTTTTGAAGCTCTACGAGTCGGGACTGGCTTATCGCAAGAAGAGCAAGGTGAACTGGTGTCCGCAGTGCGCTACCGTGCTGGCTAACGAGCAGGTTGTCGGCGGGATGTGCTGGCGGCACGAGGACACTCCCGTCGAGCAGCGAGAGTTGGAACAGTGGTTCTTGCGGATCACTAAATACGCAGACGAGTTGCTGCGCGATCTGGAAAAGCTGCAGGGCTGGCCGGAAAAAGTCCGCATCATGCAGCAGAACTGGATTGGACGCAGCGAAGGAACTTTGGTGGATTTCGATCTGGGCGGGACGGTGGGGCCGGCGGGATCGACGATCACGGTTTTCACTACGCGCGTGGACACGATCTATGGCGCGACTTCGGTGCAGTTGGCGCCCGAGCATCCGATTGTGTGCGACATGATTGTCCGCAATGCCGAACTGCGCGTCAACGTGGAAAAGTTGATCGCTGAGCAGTGCCGGGCGAAGGAGGCGGGTGATATAGGCAACATCGAGAAGCATGGCGTGTTCACTGGACGCTACGCTAAGAATCCTTACAACGGCGAAGCGGTGCCCGTGTGGGTGGCGAACTACATCCTGATGGACTACGGCACAGGCGCGATCATGAGCGTGCCGGCGCATGATGAGCGCGATTACGAATTCGCCAAGAAGTACAAGCTGGAGATCCGGCTGGTGATTTTGCCGCAGTCAAGCGATCCGGAAGAAACCATGGCGGAACCGGCGCTGCCTTTTACGACCATGGACGGGATTCTAGTGAACTCGGGAGAGTTCAGCGGGCTGAGCTGCGAGGAAGCGATTACTAAGATGTCGGCGCGCGCCGACGAAAAAGGCTTTGGCAAGGCAACCGTAACCTTTCGGCTGAAGGATTGGGGCATCTCCCGGCAGCGCTATTGGGGCACGCCGATTCCAATGGTGTATTGCGACAAGGACGGCGTGGTGCCGGTCGCGGAAAAAGATCTGCCGGTGATTTTGCCGGATAAAGTGCCGATCACTTTGGCGGGCGGATCGCCGTTGATGAATGTGCCGTCGTTTCTGAATACGACTTGTCCCAAGTGTGGCGGGCCGGCTCGGCGGGAAACGGACACGATGGATACGTTCGTCGATTCGTCGTGGTACTTCTACCGCTATGCCGACGCGCACAATAATAAGGCGCCATTCGACAGTGAAACGATTGCTTACTGGTTTCCGATTGATCAATACATTGGCGGTGTGGAGCATGCCATTCTTCACCTTATTTATTCGCGCTTCTGGACGAAGTTCATGCGCGACATGGGGCTGGTGAAAAACGGCGAGCCCGTAGCGCGGCTGTTCACGCAAGGAATGGTGATCAAAGACGGCGCGAAGATGTCGAAGAGTTTCGGGAATGTGGTGTCTCCGGATGAAATGGTGGCGCGCTATGGGGCGGATGCTACGCGGATGTACAGCTTGTTTGCGGCGCCTCCGGATCGCGATTTGGACTGGCAGGAGTCGGGGATCGAGGGCATTCAACGGTTTTTGGGGCGGGTGTATCGCTTCTACCTTAGAAATCCAGCAAAAACGGGGCAATCCCCGTCTCTACAGACAGAGCCGTTGTCGCCCGAGGCTCGCGCGATTCAGCGTAAGCTGCATCAGACTGTCAAGCGCGTTAGCGACGATTTCCAGGGGCGCTGGCATTTCAACACCTGCATCGCGGCCATCATGGAACTGGTTAACGATATTTATGGCGCAGAGGAGGCGATTGCTGGCGGACGAGTCCCCGCTGCGCTCATTATTGAAGTGCAGCGCAACATCGCTTTGCTGCTAGCGCCCATGGCTCCGTATCTGGCGCACGAATTGTGGGAGATGACCGGCGAGACGAGCAATCTGCTGAAGGCTCCGTGGCCGAAGTATGATGCGGCGCTGGCGGCGGAGGACGAGATCGGGATTCCCGTGCAGGTCAACGGCAAACTGCGCGGCTTGGTGGTGGTACCGGCGGGCGCGAGCGACGATCAAATCAAACAGGCTGCGCTTGCGAACGAAAAAGTGAAGGCTGCAATTGCCGGTAAGCAGATGGTAAAGGTCATTGTCGTGCCGAAGAAGCTGGTGAGTATCGTCGTCAAGTAACTGCCGGACGAGATCGGGACGTCGGGTCATTGAAGACCATCCCCCCAGGTCGCGATGACCCGATGACCCGATCTTTACCCTTTGGGAACTATCGGTTCGGTGCGGTTGCAAGTGCGACAAGCAATCTGAGACACTCATCCGTGGAAACCCAATCCATCGTTGTCCTCGACTTCGGAGCGCAATATTCGCAGTTGATTGCGCGCCGCATCCGCGAACAGAAAATCTTTTCGGTTGTGCTACCGTTCAACGCCAGCCTGGAGGAAATTCGCAGCTACTGTCCGGTGGGAATTATTTTGTCGGGCGGCCCTTCGTCGGTGTATGACAAGGACGCGCCTTTGGCTGACAAAAGTGTCTTTGAGCTTGGCATCCCGGTGCTTGGCATCTGCTATGGATTGCAGTTCATGGTGTACGCGCTGGGCGGCAAAGTGCGCCCGGCCGCTAAACGCGAGTACGGCCACGCCAAAGTGGAAATCCAGCAACCCGACTCGCAACTTTTTCAGGGACTGCCTCATCTGCTTGCGGTATGGATGTCGCATGGCGACTCGGCTGAAGAGCTGCCTCCGGGTTTCCGGCTGACGGCCAAAACTCCCGATGCTGTTGCCGCCATCGAAAATCCGGAGCGCAAAATGTGGGCGGTGCAGTTTCATCCTGAGGTGCACCACACTCCGCTCGGCTCGGACATTCTGCGCAACTTTACTCTTAATATTTGTGGAGCGAAGCCTTCTTGGACACCACAGCATTTTATTGATGCGACCGTGGCCCAGGTGAAACAGCAGGTTGGCAACGGACGCGCCATCTGCGCGCTTTCCGGCGGCGTGGACTCTTCTGTTGCGGCGGTGCTGGTGGATCGGGCCATGCGCGATGTTTCCGGGAAGTCGCGTCTGACTTGCGTTTTTGTGAATAACGGCGTCCTGCGCAAGAACGAGTTCGAGAAAGTTCAGAAAAATCTGCGCGACAATCTTGGGCTGCACCTGGTCGCGGTCGATGCCACGGAACGCTTTATGCGGAAACTGGCGGGAGTGAGCGATCCGGAGACGAAGCGCAAGATCATCGGTAACGAGTTCATCGAAGTCTTCGACGCCGAAGCGCATCGCATCGAGAAAGACGAGGGCGAAGTCGAGTGGCTGGTCCAAGGGACGCTCTATCCCGACGTCATCGAGTCGCGCTCGGTGCGCGGACCGTCGCAGGTCATCAAGTCGCATCACAACGTCGGCGGCTTGCCGGAGACGATGAAGCTCAAACTCATCGAGCCATTGAAAGACTTGTTTAAAGATGAAGTCCGACGCATCGGACGCGATCTCGGAATGCCCGAGGACATTCTGCAGCGGCAACCGTTCCCCGGGCCGGGGCTCGCGGTGCGAATTTTGGGCGAAGTCACCCAAGAGCGCGCCGACCTGCTGCGCGAGTGTGATGAGATTGTGGTGGGCGAGATCAAGAAGGCGGGACTGTATCAGAAAATCTGGCAGTCGTTTGCTGTGCTGTTGCCGGTAATGTCGGTCGGCGTGATGGGAGACCAGCGGACCTATGCTTACACTTGCGCCGTCCGCGCCGTGCATTCGGAAGACGGGATGACCGCTGACTGGGTTCCGTTGCCGTATGAAGTGCTAAAGACGATTTCGAATCGGATCGTCAACGAAGTTCGTGGGGTGAATCGCGTGGTGTATGACATCACATCGAAACCACCCGGGACGATTGAGTGGGAATGACGATCCACGATATTCAAGACGCTCAACATCGCCTTAGCCCGAACACCCTGCCTTACTGGACACCCTTACATTCCTATCTGCTCCTCAGTTTGGCCACCCTCGGCTGCCTCCTGCCTTTTTCCGGAAAGGCCTTTCATATTGACGATCCCCTATTTGTCTGGACAGCGCAACAGATCGCGCATCATCCTTTCAATCCCTATGGATTTCGTCTGGTTTGGTATGTGACCGACATGCCCATGTCCGCCATCACCAAGAACCCTCCGCTTTCCTCCTATTACGGAGCCTTGGTTGGAATCGTGGCGGGATGGTCGGAAAGAGCATGTCACCTCGGCTTCCTTCTCCCGGCACTCGCCGTGGTTTTGGGAACATATCACCTGGCTGAGCGCTTTACCAAATCTCCCATGATCGCCGCTGCGGCTACGCTTTTCGCTCCCGGCTTCCTGGCCTCCGCTACGGGTGTGATGTGCGATGTCATGATGCTCGCTTTATGGGTTTGGGCTGTCATTCTCTGGATGCGAGGAATCGATTCAGGCAAGGCGCTTCATCTCGCGGCAAGTGGTGTGCTGATTGCAGCTTGCGCTCTGACTAAATATTTTGGTGCGTCTTTGATCCTGCTGCTGCCGGCCTACTCACTCCTCAAACAGCGCCGCATGGCAGCCTGGGTCTGGTGTCTGTTAATGCCGGTAGCGGGCTTGGTCGGATACCAGTTCTGGACCAAAGCGCTCTACGGAAGAGGTTTGCTCTGGGACGCCGCTCAATATGCGCGGTCGCCAGAACACGTCGATCAAGCCTCGCGCTTAACCAGCGGACTCGTGGGCCTCAGCTTTCTCGGCGGATGCGCGCTGCCGATCTTGCTTTTTTCCTTTTTTCTCTGGAATCGCCGGCAGTTGATTCTTGGGAGTCTTGGCGGGGCACTCGCCGGGCTGGCCGTCGGTATGCGTTGGCTGCTTCCCTTGATTCACGATCCGCGACAGCATTGGGTGTGGATCGCGGCGCAGTTCGCCTTTTATGTTGCCGGTGGAATTTCTGTGCTAGGGCTGGTTGTTGCGGACTATCGAAAACGAAAAGACGCGGACTCGGCTCTATTGGCTCTCTGGATTCTTGGCACATTCTTATTCGCGGCATTCTTGAACTGGACGGTCAACGCTCGCTCGCTACTTCCACTGATTCCCGCAGCGGCAATTCTGCTGGCCCGGCGGCTGGATGAAGTCCGAATCGCCTCCCCTCGCTGGCCGACCGGAATATGGACCGGAATATTGGTTGTCCCTCTCGCCCTGTCCGCGATGATCTCGCTGTCAATTGCCTGGGGAGACACGGCCTTGGCCGACTCAGGACGCAGCGTGGCCAGCTTGATTCATGGGGAAACTCAGAACCAACCCGGCAGTGTTTTGTTCGAGGGACACTGGGGGTTCCAGTACTACATGCAACTGTTGGGAGCGCGTCCGGTGGAATATGACAAGTTCGCCTTCCAGACCGGAGACCTGGTAGTGACCCCGGAAAACACCACCAGCACGTTCCCCATCGCGCCGCAATTTGTGGCTGCACAACAGATTTTGCAGATCGATCCTCACGCCCATGCTGCCACGATGGCACTCGGCGCTGGATTTTATTCCTCGGTTTGGGGACCGCTGCCTTTCAGTTTCGGCCGGGTTCCTTCCGAGAATTATCTTGTCGTGCACTTGCAGCAACCGATCCAGAACGCACATTAAGAAAAGCCTAGATGTTTACTGGTTAATACCGGGTACCCCCCTCCCCCCTCGCTATAGGAATCATGAGGTTACGGGCAATTTTTGGACTTGGGTCTTTGAAAAATAAGGACTTATATCAAAATATTCTGGAATAAGGAGTTACGGGTTTTCGCTCTGTTTCTTGTGTTTTGACCGCCGTTTCGTCCCGATTGATTTGTCAAGCCCTGCCCGGGGAATCGAAGATGTCAAAGAGCGTTTGGCCGCCTCTGGAGGCGGGCACACGCTTCGCTTCCGCGATCTGGGAATGATTCTTGCATGGCATAGGAGTGGAGTCTGTGATGGTGGACACAGCGCGGATGTGATGAAAAAGGATGGGCGGTCGGGCGAGGGTCGTACCGCGCTTAGTACATTTGGGAGTGGTGGTCGGGATAGGAAGTCAATATCCCCGCCCTGTGTCTGCAAAGAACGCAGACACAAGAGCGGGGCACCCTCGGGAGTTGAGATGAGGGAAAGGGCGGGACGGCGCCGGTGGCTATGACATTAGATCGAAGCCTTCGGTGGCGATTGAGTAGGAATAAAATGGCTCTTATCTGTTGGTTCAATGTAGGTGGCAATGTCCGAATCCAAAAGGAAGATGGGTCGGCGGAAGAGGTTTCTTGCCGAACATCCAGACTGCTATTCCTGTGGTGGCATCGGCCGAGCTACGACAATAGATCATGTGCCGCCGCAAGCGTGCTTTCCGAAAGGATATGTACCGGAGGGATTCGAGTTCCCAGCTTGCAAGCAATGTAATGAAGGCGCCGCCAAAGTTGACCAAGCAGAAAAAGAAGCTCTTGCAGGGAATCCTCAACAACTATCCTGACGCATTACCGGATTTAACCACCGCATATCCGATTCATCAGGTTGGCTCCGTCATTACGCCCTATCCCGCGGCCATTGTGTTGGATACACCTCCGGCGCTCAAAGAAGTGTTCAAGATGATGGGGCAGAAACTCACCCATGCCATATATATGCGCGAAACAGGAAAGATTCTCAGCGCTGCCCACCGTTTTGTGAGTTCTTGCTATCAGCCGCAGCGAATGGGAACGGAAACGCTCACCTCTTACTTTAATTCGCTACAACTGCCAAATAAGAGTGTAGGAGACCGTCCCAACATCAAATCGTATGGAGATCGCTTCAGGTATATCTCTGGCGTCAAAGACGACGGAGATTTTCTATTGTATGCCTCTCAGTTTGGCAAGGGGCTTATCCTTTGGAGCATGGTGTGTGGGCAAAATATGAAAATACCTGAGGTGGGCTTTCTCGCGTCTGCAACGTGGAGCAGGGGCGCCTGCGGACCCGGGGCAAGCGGTACAACACCCCATAGACCTGAAGAGGAAAATGCCCACGGCGAGACCCGCCCGTCTTCCTGACCCTCTACCCCCGCTCTCGTCCCCCGCGCACAAGTATTTAGCGGAGGACTGCGGATCCCTCACTTCGTTCGGGATGACAAGGTGGGAGGGTGATTGATGATTCCGCACCCAACGCACTACCATATTCTTATGCCAGTCGATATCGAAACTCCCGCATCCTCCTACACCCGCATTCGCGCCCCGCGCGGCACCACGCTTTCCTGCAAAAGTTGGCAGCAGGAGGCCGCCATGCGCATGCTCATGAACAATCTTGACGAGGATGTTGCCGAGCGCCCTCAGGATCTTGTCGTCTATGGCGGCACGGGCAAGGCGGCTCGCAATTGGGATTGCTATCACGCGATCGTCCGGGCGTTAAAAGCACTTGAGAACGACGAGACGCTGATGGTGCAGTCGGGCAAGCCGGTGGGCGTGTTTAAGACGCACGAGTACGCCCCGCGTGTGCTGATTGCGAATTCTAATCTCGTCGGGCATTTTTCCAACTGGGAGAAGTTTAACGAACTCGAGCGCGCCGGGCTGATGATGTACGGCCAGATGACCGCCGGCTCGTGGATTTACATAGGCTCGCAGGGGATCGTGCAAGGAACGTACGAAACCTTCAACGCGGCGGGTGACAAGCACTTTGGTGGCGACCTCAGCGGCAAGCTGATCGTCTCGGGCGGCATGGGCGGCATGGGCGGCGCACAGCCGCTGGCGGCGACCATGACGGGCGCGGCGTTTCTTGGGATCGATGTTGATCCCGAACGCATTAAGAAGCGGCTTAAGACTGGGTATTGCGATTTTTTGGTTACCACGCTGGATGAGGCTTTGCGCATTCTTAAGAATGCCGTCCGCAAAAAAGAGAACGTTTCGGTTGGGCTGGTCGGCAATTGCGCAGACATCATTCCGGAACTTGCCGAGCGCGGCGTGGTGCCTGACATTCTCACCGATCAGACTTCGGCGCACGATCCGCTAAACGGATACGTCCCCAACGGGATGACTTTCGAAGCGGCGCTGGAACTGCGCCGGCACGATCCGCAGACTTATCAGGAACGGTCGCTGGACGCCATGGCTAAGCACGTGGAGGCCATGCTGCGGCTGCAGAAAATGGGTTCGGTCACGTTCGACTACGGCAACAACATTCGCACCTTCGCGTTCCAGCGCGGGGTGAAGAATGCTTACGATTTTCCGGGATTTGTTCCGGCTTATATTCGTCCGCTGTTCTGCGAAGGCCGCGGGCCGTTCCGTTGGGCGGCGCTGTCGGGCGAAGCTTCGGA
>Ga0181521_10005369_pt1 | contig 14285 bp, 12 predicted proteins | sample PEATcosm2014_Bin_32_FD_119764 | JGI IMG/M metagenome (GOLD analysis project Ga0181521, IMG submission 119764) | Peatland microbial communities from MTU Mesocosm Facility, Houghton, MI, USA - PEATcosm2014_Bin02_60_metaG | ecosystem: Environmental > Terrestrial > Soil > Wetlands > Peat | place...
AACTGCGTATCCATGGGCGCAGTCTGCTCGCTCGCGTCAAGCAGGTAGAGATTGCGCAACTGGAGATGGCCGCCCTTCAGCAGCGGCGCTGCCTGTTCCACAGTGGCGCGGATTCCGTCCCACTGCGATGCTTCCTGCGGCAGCAGCACGGCCTGCAATGTGGACTCATCCTGCGCCGTCACGGCGTTTGCCACTTTGGTGACGATCGCGGAGAGCGCATCCCGGTCCAGCGATCCGAGTTGGGGCTCTGGGGTGCAATTCGCCGCCCAGCTCGCCCACGGCGTCAACAGCAACGCCAACCCCAATAAAACCATCCGCCGCAAGCGCATTTCCGTCTTCATCCTTTTTGCCCCGAGAATCTCATTTTTATACAGCAATATGAGCTGGTTGCATAAGTGCTCAATGCCGATTGAAAAGCATCGCTCAGGGGTTAAAACCCCTGGTTTTCCGGCCTTCTTTGGCACGAGTAAATTCGTGCCCCGATACAAAACCAGATTTATGTAACCAGTTCTATGAGCGTCGCCCGGCCACTGCTAGTCTAGTACAGTGAGCGGCTATGGATCGCGGCGCGCCGTGCCGCATTCTGCCGCAATTGATTCGGCAATTCAACGGTGGCAGGCTTTCCCACTCTTTTCCGCAAGAGCGCGGAAAAGGATGGGGCACGGAGGTAATGGGTGCAGCTTTCCCACCCATTTCGCAAATGGCGCGAAATGGATGGGGCACGGATGCAGTGTTTTGTTGCCGGATCAAAGGGGTGCATTGTTTTATTGCCGGGTCAAAAGGAGCCGATTGGGATGCGAACCCTCGTAGCGCAGCAGCCGGAAGCTCCGCGCAACCCCCGCGGGGGTTGCCGGCCGTGCGCCACGCGCCGACGGCCTGCACTGCTCGCCGCGTCTGCTGTTTTTTTCGCGGCACAATTTATCTTTGGCTTCGCACTTGCCGCGCAAACGCCCGTCGCACAGGCTCCCGCCCCAACGCGAACGTCAGGAACTCCGGCTCCGCCACCCGCGCATCCGCCCGCCCATCATCGCAAGAAGCCGTCAGCTCAAAAGCCCGCGGCCCAATCAGTTCCGGCCCCTGCGTCGGTCGCGCAATCGGCTCCGGTCCCTTGTCCCGTCGCGGGACTTGAGCCAGTCCTTCCCCCAGCGGCGCCTTGCATTCCCAACTGGCCCGCCAACAAGAAACCTGCCGAGGCGTCTGTGGTTTGGGACAGCCACGGCCTGTTCATCCAGGCCAACAACTCCAGCCTGGACCAGATTCTGAACGACGTTTCGCTGAAGACCGGCGTCAAGGTGGAAGGCATGGGTGCGGACGAGCGCATTTTTGGCACCTACGGTCCCGGTCCAGCCCGCGATGTGCTCTCCGAGCTTCTGGATGGCTCTGGCTACAACGTCCTCCTGGTAGGCGATCTGGGCCAGGGAACGCCGCGGATGATCGTGCTGAGCGGCCGCCCCGCCGGTCCGGCGCCGCCTCCCGTCCAAAGCACTCAAGAAGCCGACCAGGAACAGACAGCGCCGGAAGCGCCGCCGACCGGGCCGTCCTCGCAGCCTGAGATACCAGGAGCTATGCCGCCGCCGCCCGTGCCGGCCCGCTCTCCGCAGCTAATGATGCAGCAGCAGCAATTGATGCAGCAGCGCGAACAGCAGATGCAGCAGCAGCAACAGCAGCAGAACAATCCACAGAATCCGCAATAGCGGGGTTCGGCCACCGGTTCGCGGCCAAAGACTTAGAGCTGAAAACTGCCTTTACGAGGTCCGCGCCGCTTGGGGCTGTGTGTTCAGGGGCGCTGGCCGGCGCGGTGCGCGCATCAGCGCGAAACCCGCGCGCAGAATCCAATAAGCGGCAAGAATACCAAATGCCAGCGCGCCCAATGACGCCAGGATCAACATCGCCAAATCCAGCAAATCTACCATTGCTACCGCTTCTCCAGTAATGTACCTACGGCCGCAGCGTGCGCGTCCCGCCGCCTGTCGGCGAATTTCGGTCCACCGAGGGTACCGGCAAGTCTGACAGGCGTTCATCCGATTGTCGCAGAAAGACCGCCACGTTGACCCTCTTTTCTATTGGCAAATAGAATACCTCTAGAGTGTGTTTTTTGCGTTGAATCGCGACCGGGGCGACACTCCAAAGTACCCTCCGTCCTCGTAAAGTTCATCCATGCCCATTACGCACATTTCGGTGCGGGGAGCGCGCCAGCACAACCTGCGCGACATCAACGTGCGCATTCCCCGCAACGCGCTCACCGTAGTCACCGGTCTGTCCGGCTCCGGCAAAAGCTCGCTCGCTTTTGACACCATCTACGCCGAGGGGCAGCGCCGCTACGTGGAGACTCTCTCCGCCTACGCGCGCCAGTTTCTCGACCAGATCGAGCGGCCCGACGTGGATTCGATCGAGGGCCTTAGTCCGGCCATCTCCATCGAACAAAAAACCACCAGCCGCAGCCCTCGTTCCACGGTCGGCACCATCACCGAGATCTACGACTACCTGCGTCTGCTCTACGCTTCGGTGGGCACGCCCCACTGCCCCAACTGCGGCCGGCCGATCGCCCGTCAGACCGCCGAACAGATTGTGCAAAGGATCCTGGAACTGGGCAAAGGCGAGCGCGTAACCGTGATGGCGCCCATTGTGCGAGGCCGCAAGGGAGAATTTAAAGATTTGCTGGATCAGATTGATCAGCAAGGATTTCGCGCCCGCGTAGACGGCGAGGTCCACGACCTTTCTGAGCCTCTCGCCCTCGACCGCCGCAAAAACCACACCATCGAAGCCATCGTCGACCGCGTGCTGCTGAAAGCCGAGGGTGCCCCCGGTCCCTCGCACTTGGGGACCAGGGAAGGGGCTAGACCAAACACGATTTCTGCCGGAAAGCCCTCGGCCGAAAAACGTCTGGAGCAAGCCGTCAGCAAGGCCCTGCAACTCGCCAACGGCCTGGCCCTCGTCGCCTTCAACGACGGCAATGAGCAACTGTTTTCCTCGTCGATGGCCTGTCCCGATTGCGGCCTCGATGTACCCAAGCTCGAGCCGCGCAGTTTCTCCTTCAACTCCACCTTCGGCGCCTGCCCCAACTGCCACGGTCTTGGCTCGCTCTACGACTTCGACCCCGCCAAGGTCATCACCGACTGGTCGAAGCCGCTGCTCGACGGGGGTCTCGGCCCCGGTTCCTCGTCACAATACCTCATCAAGCTCATCGAGCTCGCCGCCGCCCGCTATAAGATCGACCTTAAAGTTCCATTTGAAGATTTGCCCCCAAAGCAGCAGCACATCTTGGTTTATGGCCCTCCCAAAGGCGAGGCTCCGCGTACCGGCTTCCACGGCATCCTGGCCTACCTGCGCGACAATGCGGAGGAAGCGCGCAGCGACAGCTACCGCGAGTACATGATGAGCTTCATGTCGGCGGTGCCCTGCCCGGTGTGCCGTGGGAAGCGCCTGCGGCCGGAGTCGCTGGCCGTCAAGGTCGGCGGTCTTTCCATCGCCGACTTCACCGCGCTTCCGCTCAATCGCGCGCTTTCAGCGGCCATCAACCTCGAATTCACCGAGCGCGAGGCTCTTGTCGCGGAGCGACTCCGCCGCGAAATTGCCGAGCGCCTGGAATTCCTTTGCGCCGTCGGCCTCAGCTACCTTTCGCTCGACCGCAACGCCACCACGCTTTCTGGCGGCGAGGGCCAGCGGATCCGGCTCGCCACGCAGATCGGCTCGCGCCTGCGCGGGGTTTTGTACGTGCTCGACGAGCCCTCCATCGGCCTGCACCAGCGCGACAACAATCGCCTGATCGAGGCTCTGGAAAAGCTTCGCGACCTGGGCAACACGGTGCTCGTCGTCGAACATGACGAGGAAACCATCCGCCATGCCGACTTTGTCCTCGATCTTGGACCGGGGGCGGGACGTTTGGGCGGCCTTGTTGTCGCCCAGGGCACGCCGGAGCAGATTATGGCCACGCCCGGGTCGCTTACCGGCCGTTATCTCAGCGGCGCAGCCACCATGTTGCAACGCACTCAGCCACGTAAGCTCACCGGCAAGTGGCTCAGCATCACCGGGGCGCGCGAGCACAATTTGCAGGACGTGAACCTGCGCATTCCCCTCGGCGTGATGACCGTCGTCACCGGCGTGAGCGGCAGCGGTAAAAGCACCCTCATCAACGACATCCTCTATCGTTCGCTTGCCAAGCAAATCTACGGCTCGCGCGAGGAGCCCGGCGCACACGACGAACTCTCGGGCACGGAACAGGTCGACAAAGTGGTGCGCATCGATCAGTCGCCCATCGGCCGCACGCCGCGCTCCAATCCGGCAACTTATACTGGCGTCTTCTCGCCAATTCGCGATTTGTTTGCCATGCTGCCTGAGGCGCGCGAGCGCGGCTATAAGCCGGGCCGCTTCAGCTTCAACGTCACCGGAGGCCGCTGCGAGGCCTGCCAGGGCGACGGCCAGCGCCGCATTGAGATGAATTTCATGCCCGACGTCTATGTGCAGTGCGAGGTGTGCAACGGCCGCCGCTACAATCAGGAGACGCTGGCCGTGAAGTTCCACGGCCACTCTATCGCCGACGTGCTCGACCTCACTATTGAAGACGCTTTGCCGCTGCTGGCCGACGTGCCCCAGGTGCGCCAGAAATTGCAGACGCTCGTCGACGTCGGCCTCGGCTACATTCACCTCGGGCAAAGCGCAACGACGCTTTCAGGGGGCGAAGCGCAACGCATGAAGCTGGCGCGCGAACTCTCCAAGCGCCAGACCGGCAAGACGCTCTACTTGCTCGACGAGCCCACTACAGGCCTGCACTTCGACGACGTGCGCAAGCTCCTCGAAGTCCTGCACCGCCTCACCGATCTCGGCAACTCGGTGATCATCATCGAGCACAATCTTGACGTGATTCGCAACGCCGACTGGGTCATCGATCTCGGCCCCGAGGGCGGCGAAGACGGCGGGCGCATCGTCGGCGAAGGCCGCCCGGCGAAGATTGCCGCCACGCCCGGCTCCTATACTGGACAGTTTCTGAAGCGCTATTACAAATTGAGCAATGGCCGTCTCACGCCGGCTGAACCCGAAGGAGAGATTGCCGCTGCGCCCGAAACTGCGCCGAACGGGTCCAAGGGCTCCTCATCGAACGGCGCCGATCCCAGCGCCACCGCTGCAACGCAATCCAACAAAATGCGCAGGCGAAAAAGGGCGCGGCCCTAGTATCCTGAGTCACAAGCTCGGTCTAAAAAAGCTCGTCATCCGGAGCGGAGTTCCGTCATGCCGGGGCTGAGTCGAAGCATCTGAGGTTGAATGCATTTCGGATTCACCACATGAATTGGAAAGACATGGAAAAGAGTGCATGACCAATCTCCCCGAAGACCCACTGCGCGAGCCTTTCATCCCGCCCAGCAGCGAACCCTCTGGTCCATTGGATTCCGCGCAGCAGCAAGCCGCTGCGCCTTCGCCCATCGGCGAAAACCCTGCCGCGTTCGAGCCACCCGCACCCTCCTTCCCTTACCCTCCGCCCCCAAGCTCCGAACCGCCGCTCTTCTATTCCTACGCGCAGCCGCCGGTCCGCCGGCCAGTGCGCATCCCGAATTTCGGCCATCTTCTGCTTTTGTCGCTGCTCATTCTTGTCGCCTTCAGCATTCTGGTCATCGCCCTGGCTCTGGGCTCGCACTTTCATCTTTTTGGCTTGCGGCTTTCGCAAAAATCTGCCACTGACCTCGGCTTCAACCTCGCCAGCGAAGCTATTCTCTACCTCATCACCTTCGGCTTAAGCCTCTTCGTTTTTCCCATGGTCTGGAATGAGAGCCTCTTCGCGGGACTCGATTGGCGCGGCAACGCGGCGCTTTCCAAATCCGGGCGGCTCGCTTGGACGGCCTCGGCCTGCTTTGGCCTCGCAATCCTCGACCAGTTCCTGATGCCCGGCCCCGCCAACGCGCCTATCGAAAAAATGATCAGCTCCCCCGGAGCCGCCTGGATGATGTTCGCTTTCGGCGTCACCATGGCGCCTTTCTTCGAGGAGATGTTCTTCCGCGGTTTTCTTCTGCCCGCGCTCTGCACGGCCTGCGATTGGATCGCCGAAAAGTTGCAGCACACGCTTCCCCGTCCGCTCGACGCCAGCGGTCATCCACAGTGGTCGCTTCCCGCCATGATCATCGGTTCCGTGCTCACCAGCATTCCCTTTGCTGGATTGCATGTCGAACAGCAGGGTCACTCGCTGGGGCCGTTCCTGCTCCTCATCGCCATCAGCCTGATTTTGTGCACGGTGCGTCTCAAATTCAGGTCCCTGGCCGCGAGCACACTCGTCCACGCCAGTTACAACTTCCTCATCTTCTCCGTAGAGCTGTTCGCCACTGGCGGCTTCCGCCACTTTGACAAGTTGTAACGACAGCAGTGAAGGGAGTGAAGAGAGTGAAAAGAGTGAAGGAAGTGAAGAGCGTGAAGTAAGTGAAGGGAGCGAACGATCCGGTTGCTTCGCTTTTTTACTCCTTTCACTCATTTCACTTCTTTCACTCGCTTACAATCATCTCGATGCCCGACTCCACCTACGCCCAGCAACTTCTCTCGCTCCTCGCCCGAACCAGTTTCAAGCTCGGCGAGTTCAAGCTCTCTTCCGGGGCAACCAGCGACTACTACATCGATTGCCGCACTACCACGCTCCATGCCGAGGGCGGACGCCTCACTGGGCAAGCGATCCTCGAGCTACTGGAAGAGAACAACATCGAGGCAGAGGCCGTCGGCGGCCTCACCATGGGCGCTGATCCCATCGTCTCCAATGTGGCCACAGCCAGCGCCTGGCGCGCTACTTTGCGCCCGGACGCGCCGCTGCTCCACGGCTTTCTGGTGCGCAAGTCCGAAAAGGCTCACGGAACCGGCCGCCGCATCGAAGGCTTCTATCGTCCCGGCGCGCGCGTCGTCATCGTCGACGACGTCTGCACCACCGGCGCCTCGACCATCGCCGCCATTGAGGCCGCGCAGGAGGCCGGGATGAAAATTGCCGCCGTGGTTTGCATTGTGGAGCGCGAGGAAGCCAACGGCCGGCCGGCCGTCGAAGCGGCTGCGAACGGCAGCCCCTTTCTGCGCCTTTTCACAGCCAATGAAGTCCGCGCCGAACACGTGAAACAGCTCGCGGCGGAAAAATCCTAGCTGGAAAAACGTAAAGGGCAGGCCCGTTCAGGCCTGCCCCTGGTTTCTCGCACAATCGTCAGTCGTTTCCAGCTGCGCTATTCGTCAACCGGCTTCGGCGACTCGCTGGGTGGCGTCGCCTGGCCTGTCACTGCGGGCTGCCCGCTCGGCGTGCTGTCGCCGCTCATATTCGAAAGCAGCCGCACCTGGACGCGCCGATTTTCCTTGCGCCCTTCCGGCGTATTGTTCTCCGCCACATATTGATCCTTGCCAATACCAATCAGGTAAAAGCGGTGCGCAGCGACGTTGTACTTCGCTGCCAGGTACTGCACAACCGCATCGGCGCGGCGCTGGCTAAGCTCGTAGTTGTACTGCGCCGGCCCCGTCGAATCGGTGCCGCCAGTCACTTCCAGAATGTAGCTCTTCGCGGAGCCAAGCTGGCCCGCGAAACTATCCAGCTGCGCCTTGTCGTCGCTGGTGAGCATGGCCTTATCGAAGCCGAAAGTTACTGACACCTTCGTCACTTCCTTGTAGTTATCGAGGCCCTTCACCACGCTTTCCAGCGTATCGGCGCGGTGCGCCACGTCGTTGGCTGCCGTGTCGGCCGAGTTCGCCGCCTGGTCCGCGGTCTGCGCGTTCTGGTTGGCCGTATCGGCCGAGCTCTGCGCCTTGGTGATGCCCGCCTGCGCGCGGTCATCCACATCGTGAATCGCCCGGTTGTTATTTGCCGCCTGCTGGTCCAGTTGATCCGTGTGAGTGACCAGCGGTCCCGTCTGCGTGCGCACGTAGTTCTTGCTGGCGCACCCTGTCACGCCCAGCGCCAACAGCGCCGCGGCTGCCACTGCAAATCCAAATTGTTGGCTTTTCATTGCCTCCACCTTCTGCCCTCCGCTGGGGAATTCCCCGCAGTGAAACTACCTGCTGCACTTTGGAAAGTGCACGCCGCTATCCAATCCAAAAACTCCCGGTAAGTGATTGAAGATATTACTACTACACAGCCTTACGTAACCCTTCTCAACGGCAAAAACCATGTAATTATTACCGAACCAGGTAAGGATTGCGCTATTTCGGCCTTCCCGCGAACCCGCGCCACGAAATGTGAGAGTGCACTCCACTTATTGATCAGAGCGCCGTTCCCGCTATCCTAAGAATTGGCTTCGAGCGCACCGAACCCATCCTCATCCATGGACCTCTACGAAAAAATCCGCAGTCTGCCCACGCAACCCGGAGTGTATCTCTACAAAAATGCCGATGGCGAAGTGATCTACGTGGGCAAGGCCAACAACCTGCGCTCGCGCGTGCGCTCTTACCTGCTTGAAGCCTCGCAGGCCAACGCCAAAACCGGCTCGCTCATGCGCGAGGCGGTCGACATCGAAACCATTCTTGTCGCCAACGAGCACGAAGCCCTCGCGCTCGAAAACAATCTCATCAAGCAACGCAAGCCGCGCTTCAACATCCTGCTGCGCGACGACAAGACCTACCCCTACGTCAAGCTCACCCTCGGCGATCGTTTCCCCAAAGTCTTCGTCACCCGCCGCCTGCGCAAAGACGGCGCCGCCTACTACGGCCCTTACTTCCCCGGCAATCTCGCCTATCGCGTGGTCGAGCTCATCCACCGTAGTTTTCTTTTGCCCAGTTGCAAAGTCGATCTCTCGCGCTACCATCCCCGCGCCTGCCTGCAGTACTACATTCACCGCTGTCTCGGCCCTTGCGTTGAAGGCCTCACTACTCCCGAGGCTTACAAGGAAGCCGTTCGCGACGCGCAACTGTTTCTCGAGGGCCGTCACGCCGAACTGGAGCGCACCCTCACCGCGCGCATGATGGCCGCCGCTGAAGCCGAGCAGTTCGAGGCCGCCGCGCGCTTGCGCGATCAGCTCTCCACCGTGCACCAGTTGCAGGAAAAGCAGCGCATCGCCACGGCTGAGCTCGACGACGACGCCGACGTCTTCGGCTACCACTTCGAAGACGGTGCGCTCGCCGTCAACCTCTTCCACATGCGCAACGGCAAAATCGTCGACCGCCGCGAATTCTTCTGGGAAGACTTGCAAGTGCAGGGATTAGGGATCAGGGAACAGGGAACAGACAGCGGGGAGGGGGAAGTGGCCTGGGATCAGGAAAACAAGCTGGAGTTGAACGCCGGCGCGGTCTTCAGTGCCCTGCTCAAGCAGCTCTACATCGACCAGCAATACGTGCCGCGTACTATTCTCTCGCCCGTCGACTTCGACGACCGCGAAACCCTCGCCGCTCTCCTCACCGAGCGCACCGGGCACAAAATCGAAATCGCCGTGCCGCAACGCGGCGAAAAGCGCTCCCTCGTCGATCTGGCTGGACAGAATGCGAAGCAGTCCTACACACAGCGCTTCCGCGTGCTTGAACCCTCGCGCAAGGCCATTCAGGAGGCGCTCGCCGACGCGCTCATGCTCCCCGAGCTTCCCCGCCGCATCGAGTGCTTCGATATCTCGCACATCCAGGGCGCGGAGACGGTTGCTTCCATGGTTGTTTGGGAAGACGGCAAGATGAACAAGTCGCTCTATCGCAAGTTCAAGGTGAAGACCGTCGCCGGTGTCGACGATTTCGCCGCCATGCGCGAGGTCGTGGAGCGACGTTACCGCCGCATCCGCGACGCCGCTGCCGGACACACCCAAACTCCCGCGCAAGGACACGACTTCAGTCGTGCCGAAAGAGAGCGCAATGTTTTGAAAGGGCACGACTTCAGTCGTGCCAATCACGACGAGAATAAAGATGGGGCTTTAGCCCTTGAGGAAAATTCTTCCGGAGGCAAAGAACCCACCACCATGCCCTCACTGGTCCTCGTCGATGGCGGCCTGGGCCAGCTGCACGCCGCGGCCGAGGCCCTCGAATCCCTCGGCTTCACATCGCAGCCGCTTGCCTCCATCGCCAAGAAAGAAGAGATTATCTTCCTCTACGGCAATGAAGACGAGCCCATCGTCCTCGACCGCCGCTCGCCCGTGCTGCATCTGGTCCAGCTCATTCGCGATGAGAGCCATCGCTTCGCCGTTGGCTATCACAGGCAGCGCCGGGCTATGCGGGACAGAGACTCCGAGCTGCTGAACATTCCTGGCGTTGGTGCGCAGACCCGTCAGCGCCTGCTCACGCACTTCGGCAGCCTGCGCGATGTGCAACAGGCCACGGCCGAGTCGCTCGCCGCCGTGGTCTCGCGCAAAACGGCCGAGACTATCTGGCGACACTTTCGTCAGGAGTCCATTTCAGATTGACTGCCCTCGGCGGTTGGCGCGGCCGTGACCGTGCCGGGCAGCTATGCGGTGGCGCTACTCACCTGCGGCAGGCTCTGCGAGACCCAGGCCAGCAGGTCCTTCGGATGCACGGGCTTCGACAGTAGCGTAAATGTGTGCCCGGCGCGCTGCGCACCCGCCAACAGTCCGGCCGTGGCCGCGTGGCCTGAGAACAGAAGAACCTTGCAGTCGGGAAAGATGCGTCTCACGGTAATCGCAAGTTCGATGCCGCTCATGCCGGGCAGCGATACGTCAGTGATGAGCAGCTCCGGCGGGGACAGCAATGCCATCTCCAACGCTTCTGGCGCATCATACGCGGTCATTACGGCATATCCGCTCTTCGACAGAATCGCGGCCACGGTTTCGGCAATCACCGACTCATCATCGACCACAAGCACGGTGCGGCGATAGGGGCTGGTATCGGCTGGCGGAGCTTGATCGATGGGGACGACTGGGGAATTTCGTCTTCCGGTTATCATGTGAAATCACCTCTGGATGCACCCTAGGTAGCGGTGCAGTTTGAATTTAGTTCAGCAAAATTGACTATTCGTCATTGAATGCTTTTGCGTAGGTTGGCCCTAACGGCAGCTACCTCAATTCTCAAGCAACACTTCTAATCGTCCACGCAAGCAAGCTGCACTGGATCTCGGTTCTTGCGCTCAATCTCCAATCATGGCAAGCAACAAGATGTGGGCATCGCTCATTTTTGCTTCTTCTCGTCATTGAGCACTGCGCCGCTCACCGGGCAGACTAGGAAGGTGAAGGCCTTATACCCTTCCTCAATCATTTCGTCGGGAAGCTGCTTCGAGATCAGCCGTACATCATGAACCCCGCAGACAGGCGGGCTCGAATCTTTTTTCCTGAAGCACCGCTCTGCCATATGCAGTCCCCAGTTGAAACAATACTGCGGCTATTTTGGCTGCGCAGCCAATTCCTCTAGACACCACACGTGGTCGGTCAGCCCCGCTTCCATCGCGGGTGTCGCCCGTAGCGTCTTGTGAACTCGACAAAACTGGCGGTGAAGAAAATGGAGCGCCACGGCGTTTACGCCTAATCTTGAACGATAGTCAGCCTGTGGAGATTCAAACTGCACCACAACCGCACCCTATCACCATTTTCGCGATACGGGGTAAGTCTTTTAATCTGAGTATTTTTACGCTTTCAAAGGATCATTCCTACGGATGAACGAGAAACGTTTACATCCGGATTATGGGATTTTCATATAAAATAAGCATAGGTTTGGCATTGATTTGCATAACTATAACTGGATATAATTTTTAGGTTAGGTTATTGATACGCTACCAAGTGCTATCTCTGTACAGAGGTCCGCTGTGAAGATGGATGGTGAAGCAGTAGAGGTGAATTTTGAGTCGATCCTCCAGGCCGATGTCCCTAAGGGGCGCGACGGCAAGCATAAGCGCATTGTCACACGGCTCTTGAACGATATCGATCAACTTAAATCGGGAACTGCACTGAAAATTCCCCTCGAGGCCCTGCCGGATTCCAAGGAGAACATCCGCGCTGCTCTGAACCGCGCCACCCACTTGCGCGGTATTGAAGTGGCCACGTCCAGCGACGCCGAATATCTTTATATCTGGAAGACGGATCCACAAAAATAGCGTCTGCCCGGCATTTTCGGGCGCAGCCGTCATCTTCCACGCACAATTGCGTTCCTGACGAGAGAAGCAACGGCCCGTCTCCAGGGCGGGCAACAGAAATTCCGCAGTTTGAATCCGTCGCCAGCTACTGGTTCGCCGCCAGAATCGCATCCGTCCACTTTTCGCTCGCTGCGCGCACCTGGGCGGGCGTCTGATCATCCTTGTAGGCAGAGTAAAAGTACGCGAAGACGATGTGGCTCCTGACCCGGAGCAGAATGGTTCCCACAACCATATTCGTGGTCGTGCCATGGGCCGTTACCGGCGCCATCATGCCGAATGCATAGGCATCCGTCTTCAGGAAAAATGTGCCGAGCGCCGCTGGCTTGCCGAAGCTGACTTGCGTATTCAGGTTCATCGCCTTCATGCGATTCTTGAACTGGTCCTCGCTTTCCTTGAACGAGGAATCGAGCACCGCTCCGATCTGTTTGGTGACGGAATCAACCAGGTCCTTGAAATCGTTCGCGCTGACGCTGGAGGTCTCCGCAGCGCGCAGCGTTTCCACCAGCGCGTACGGAGTGAGCACTTGCATCGTACCGGTGTGCAGTGTCGCAACATCCTTCTCAAGCACGAAGGCCGCCATCAGCCGATTGCTGTCGGGAACCGCCGGATCGAAGAAGCCGCGGCCGCTGCCCAACTCCACCATGCCCTGCCCTGGCGGAGCAGGAAGCGCAACCGACACATCGCCCATCGGGAACTGGCCCTGCCCAGCGCCCGCGGCCGTCTGCGCCTCCACCTGGATCGAGATTGCCCATGCGGACAGTAAAGCGAACGCGGTGACGATCAAGAAAATGCGCACCACTGGAAAAGAGGAAGAACAACGCTGGGATTGCATGGCTGCTCCGATCTTCTGCAACGCGAATCCGGGATCGGCCATGATCGCTCGCGCAATCGGGGCCGGTGTTTTGGGTTCGCGTTTAGTTTAGTCGGCCCGCACCATCTGGTGTTTCCGCACCACAATCCGCTTGCTGCACGCGTAGCAGTGAAACGCGTTCATGGGCCCTACGCTGGAGATTTTCACCCCGCACCACGGGCAACTTCCCCGCACCGCGCTGATGCCGAGGAGCGGCCCAGCAAATGGGGCGCAAATCCCCGCGACGATGAAGGGAATGCCGATCGCCATCCAGGGCCCCACCATCAGGCACATCAACACCCCGGGAATAATCAGCACCGGAGCCGCGATCAGGCCGAAGAGCAACCCCGTGAATCCGCCCATCACCGGCGCCTTCTCGGGTTCCGTGTGCGACTTGGCAATCTCCCCGGCCTCCTGCGCGTTCCCAACCCCGCAAAGGGGGCAGAATTTCCACGGTGATTCGAGGCGCGTTCCGCACTTCCTACAGGTTCCACTCATCTTGCCGCCCCTCCTTCACAGGCTTAAGTCCCACTGCGATGAAGAAGTGTAGGCCCGCTTCAACAGGCCTGCCCGTGATCCCCATCACCTGCATGCCCCCGCGTGACTCCCTCATTTTCTCGGGCATTCTGCCCGGCTTTCATCCGTCGGGCGGCGCGTCAGCAAAATCTGTGATGGTATAGAGATACGCCTCCTGCGCGTACCTGGAGCGAACCCGTGACCCGTCCCTTAGAGTCGAGTGTCGAGAATCGCCTGTCCTTGGGCGCATGCCCTTTCGCGGCGATCGCCGCATCCTGGTGGCGATTCATTAGCGTGATGAGTCAGAAGTTCGCATCGAAATGAGATTGTCATCCTGAGCGAGTCCCGGCGCGCTGGGACGAGTCGAAGGACCTGCATTTGGGGATGTTCGCGTCTGCCAACGAATTTCTAAAACACAACGCGAGGCCCATGCATAGAATGCTTGCATGCAGGTTTCCGTAAATCGCAGCATGCGCCGCCTTCTTCTTTGCGTCGCCAGCTTCGCCCTTACCGTCATCTCCGCCGCGACCCTGACTGCGCAAATGGTCTCTCCTGCGATTGATCAGTCCGGCCAGCCGTTTTCCTATTTCTCCAAGCCTACCGACGAGATCGGCGTCATGGGCGCAGAAGCCGCCACGGAAATCACGCCGGAGGGCTACCTGCGCACCGGTTTCGGCGAACTCATGTTCTTCGCCGGCCCGGAACTCGAGCCCACCAGCGCGCGCATCCGCACGCTCGAACAGGGCCATTTGCCCATCGTCCACTACGAATTCGCGCGCGACGGAATCGTCTACAGCTTCACTCTCTTCGCGGCTACGCTCGACGGCAACGAGAGCGGACCTCTGGTCAACTTCATCCGCGTGGAGATGAAGAACGCCTCGCACCAGCCCACGCGGGCCATCTTCGCCACCGGCATCCGCTACGACG
>Ga0181521_10005372_pt1 | contig 14281 bp, 14 predicted proteins | sample PEATcosm2014_Bin_32_FD_119764 | JGI IMG/M metagenome (GOLD analysis project Ga0181521, IMG submission 119764) | Peatland microbial communities from MTU Mesocosm Facility, Houghton, MI, USA - PEATcosm2014_Bin02_60_metaG | ecosystem: Environmental > Terrestrial > Soil > Wetlands > Peat | place...
CGAGCGGCAAATCGTACTGGCGGTTCGCAATGTTTTCAATTCCCGCATCCAGCCGCACGCTCGCGGTTTCGGCCAGCTTCCACCGATAGCCTCCGCGCAAACTCAGCAATGCGAACCCGGGTGTCGGCAATTCATTCCGCACCGCATCGACGCGCGTCTTCGCATCCACGGCTTTCAGACTCAATGCGCCGGACCAACCTCCCCGCTCATGCTGCAAAGAGATGTCTCCGTGAAAAGGCATCAGGCGATACAGATTGTCCTTCGTATCCAGATTTTCACCGCGAACCTCGCCGAAAGTCCCTGTCAGCGAAAATCGCCCGGCTGCAGTCTGGCCGAGCGGGGCACGGAAGGAACCGTCAAAGCCATAGATCTCGGCGGATTGATTGGCGAACTGGAGAATCACGAATCCGGACGTAGCCGTGTAATTCGCCTCGGTGCAGCCATCGCTGTTGTCATTGATTACCGGGCACCGGACGGCATCGATATAGTTCTGAATCCGCGTGAAGTACGGCGTGATCCTCAGTTCCCACCCTTTACCCGCGGAATCGTGCAGATTTATGGTGGCGCTGACCGTGTGGGCCACCTCCGGCTTCAGATCGAGGTTTCCGGTATAGCCGTTCAGGTCGCCGAACCAGCTCTCCATATCTGCCGCAAAAAAACTCCGCTTGACCCAGAGATACCGTTCATAAATACTCGGCGACCGTGTCTTTCTTGCATAGCCGGCCTCGACCGAGAGAAAAGGCGCGGCATCGAAGCGGGCCAGTGCCGTCAGGTCGAAATTGTAATCCTGCCGCGCGTGGCTGCGGCTGTTGAATTCGGTCGCGTCCGCGTAGTAGGCGGCGTCGCCAGTCGTGGTGGGCGAACTGTTATAGCCCTGCACGTTGCCCGTGTTCATCAGCACGATATCGCTGCGGATTCCGAGCAGCGTGGTCCAGCGCTTCGCCGGCCGCGCTTCCCATTCCGCCCAGGTGCCGAAGCGATCGCGGCGTCCGTTGTTTACGTTGAGCAGCGTATTCGGCCCCAGAGTGTCGATGGCACTCGTGGTGGGCGTCCACCAGTCGTTGAGAGTGAATCTGCGAAACTCGTGGCCGACCCGAAGCGTGTTGCGCGCAGACAGCGGAATCTCCGCCTCGACCAAGTAGCCGGTATTTCCACCCCGCGTGAACATCGGCATCTCGATTCCCGGAACCTTGTCTCTGAGAATATCCATCGAGTGCCGCGTGTTTTCGTAGTAGAGGCGGGCGTTCAGCGTGACTTTCGAAAACCTTCCCTGGTAATGAAAGTTGGCGAATTTTGCCTCGTTGCCGGTCATGTCCATGAACGCGTTGGGAAAGCCCTGCTGCGGGATGTGCTGATAACCGATCCCCAGGGTGAACAGCTGGTTGCCCGCGCGCTCGGAGGCCTCGAGCGCATTGTTCTGCGCTTCATAAAACGTCGATGCCACAAGTGAACCGGAGCCGTCTTTGTAATCGTTCGCGTTCACGTAGGATCCGGTATAACCGATGCGGAAATTCGTCGTGGTAAACGCGAGCGAAGCGCTGCCCCCGTTGGCAACACCGTTGGTGCGATGGAATGCCTCGATATTCCCGTGAACCTGCGGCTCGTTGTTGGCAGAAAACTCAGGCGGGGCGCTATCGACCGCTACCGTGCCTCCGATGCTGTCGCCGCCGCGACTTACCGGAGTAATCCCGGCGATGACGTTGAGATTACCCGCCTGCGACGGATCGAAGTAGGATAACGGAGGATTCATGTGCATTACGCACGCCGATCCAATTTCCATGCCATCGACACGAACGGCGACGCGCTCGTCGGCCAGCCCATGAATGGCAGCAATGCCCGACAACCCGCCGTCGTTGAAAAGATCGATTCCCGAAAAGTCGCTTACCAGTCCCGCCGTATCGTTAGTCTTCATCAGCTCCGGCGCAACTGTGTCCCGGTCCGGTCCAGTGAGTCCGGTGACTGTGACCGAGTTCGTCTGGGCCGCAGGCAGGAGGTTGAGGTCCACCGTGACCTGGGATCCGGCGCCCAAGACAACGCCGTCCCGCTGCGCATTGGCGAATCCCGGAGCCGATGCCAAAACCGCATATCTCCCGGCCGGCAGCGCCGCGGCGGCCCAGGCTCCTGCTTGATCCGTCGCCGTTACCTTCGTGAGCCCGCTGCCGGTTTCCCGCACCGTGATTTTCGCGCTCTGCACTACGGCGCCCGAAGGGTCGGTGACAACACCCGTTATCCTGCCGGTTCCATTTTGAGCAACAAGACCTGAGGCAAGCGAGAGAACGCAGATCGAAGCTGTCCGGAATCGAGCCGATATCAGGCCACCGACCGTCAGTACCCCGACACGCTGAGACATAACCGAGAGTATAGCCGGGGTCGCAATTCTCAGCACATAGTGGAAAAGAACTAGGCTGCCGAATGCTGCCCGGCCGAATACTGTTGGATCGAGCCTGTAAATGCGTGTAGTATCTCTGTATGGACGCTGGCAACTTCAAACGTCAGGCACTCTGCCTCGTCATCGGCGCTCTTGGCTGTGTTCTCGCCTGGAGAATCGCACCGCTCTTAAGCACATCCGGTTTCGTAAATCGGGTGCCCCCCGCCGGCGCGAATGTGACACCGGGTCCCCACGCACCTCCGGGTTCGGTGCTGGTGAACATCAGTATGGTCGGGTTCGACCCTGCAGTGATCGAGGCGAAAGCCGGCCAGCCGCTTAAGCTGGCGTTCTTTCGGCCCAACGCGGCAAACTGTGCCCGTGAAGTGGTATTCCCCGACCTCGGTATCCGGAAAGAGCTTCCGCCAGGTCAAACCACAGTTGTGGATATTACACCTCCAAAGAGCGGCCCGCTTATTTTTGAATGTGGCATGAAAATGCTGAAGGGGCAACTGATCGTTCGCTGAGGAGGCGTCGCGGCCCTGGGCCTGGGTGCGCTGACTCCTGGCGATCGGCTCGTGGCGCAGAGAGGAGCCTCCGCTGCGCCGCGCCTGATTAATTTCCACCATCATCTGACGGCGCCTGCCTACGTCAAATTCCTGACCGGGAACAAGGTGCGGGATTTTCCCAATAAGTCTGCCGCCGAATCCGTCGAGGTGCTCGAGGTCGGATATGTGGGATCGAAGGGCATTCATCAGGCCAACACCGCCAGCGCCGTCACCTATGAACTGGCGACTGCAGCTAATCCGATCTGGGGAGTGACTACCCGTACGCTTGCGAATGAGCAGGAACGCGCGAACCTGCTGGGTTTCGGCGCGGATAACCTCCTCTGCTCCTGCACCAATGGAAATACAAGATTCAACAGTTTGCAGGTAACGCTTCGCAAGCAGTTGTCTCATGGGCTGATGATGCAGGCCGCTTATACGTGGAGCCGGGCGTTCAGCGACTTCGCCGGCGTCAACGGGATGGGTGCCGGGATGTCAAACGCTCCCCTTTTCCGCAGCCAGGATTGGGGCCTCAACAACGGGTATCGCCCCCAGCGTCTCGTGATCAACTATAACTACAATATTCCCAACGGAGGAGCGAACGGTTTGCTCGGGAAAATCACCGGAGGATGGTCTGTATCGGGCGTTACCACGATCCAGGATGGAACTCCCCTTACAGTCACCGACGCACTCGGCGGGACTATCTATGGCAGTCCCGCCAGTTCGCGGGCGGAAATGGCTCCCGGCGCGACCTATGCAAGCATACTCACGCCCGGAAATGTCGAAAACAAGCTGAATAACTATCTGAACGCGCAGGCCTTCAGTAGTGTCCCCGCCGTCAATCCGAACGGCAGCGTCACGAGCCAGGCAGCATGTCCGTCCTGCGGCACAGGCTGGGGCAACTCCGGAGTCGGCGTGGCGCTGGGACCCGGGCAGTTCAATTGGGACATCTCGCTTGCCAAGACTACTCGCGTGGGTGGCATTCGGGAATCGGGGGTACTGCAGTTCCGTGCGGAATTCTTCAATGCCTTTAACCACGCACAGTTCGGGAATCCCAGCACAACTTTGAATCAGGGACCGTTTGGTCTGATTACGACTACAACGGTAAATCCCCGACTGGTCCAGTTTGCGTTGAAGTATCTTTTCTGAGGCTCGATCAAAGTCCATCGAAGCGCAGGCGGCCGCCCTTGGGCCGCCTGTGCTTTTTTAGGCATCGGGAGGGTATTATGACGAAGTTTCTCATTCCGGTCTGCTCTCTTTTCTTGCTCCCTTTCCCATCTGCAGATCTAACATCGAGCACGCCTTTACGGCCAACTGCCTGGTGGTTGTGACCAGCGAAGGCGTTCTGATGGCCGATGCGCTCGAAACGGAAGAAGAAGTACGCCAGATGATCACGGATATCGGGAAGCTTACGCCGCAACCGATCAAGTACGTCGTCATCGCCGCCGATCATAACGATCACAATGGCGGCGACGCGGTTGCATTACCGGCAACGCCGGCACCCCCAATCCGTGATTCGCCCTGTTCGCCAGAGCTAAGGGCCCGGCGATTCTTTCCAGTTTAGCGAAAGAACGAGGTCCTACTCCGAAGGCTTCGCGCCGGCCGCGGGATCGGGCTCAGGCGTTTTCTCGACCACGATGGTGAATTTCGCCGCCATGGCCGCCAGCGCTCCGACCGCCGCCAGAACGGGTGCGAACACCGCTCCAACGGCAGCCACGCCAACCGGAATCTCGATGAACGTGTGCCCGTGCTCGTCCTTAATAATGATCCGCCGGACGTTGCCCTCATGGATCAGCGCCTTCACCTTGTCGGCAAGGTCTTTGCCGAGAACTTTGATCTCCTCGAAGATCGTTTTCATGCTTTCCATCGGGCTTCCTCCAGCCTCCATGATAACGGCGAGCCCGCCAACGGCCGGTACGATACAATGGTCCCCGGCCATTCCAGGCCGGGAGAAAACACACCGATGAAATTTCTGACAATTTTCGCAGCGCTTTCGGCTGCGACCACGATGTATGCTCAGAACCCGCTCACTTCGGAGCTGAAGGCTCAATACGAATCGTCGAAAAAGACGCTTACGGAAGCGGCGGACAGAATGCCGGAAGCGGATTACAGCTTCAAACCGGCCCCAGGCAATACGCGGACCTTTGCCCAGGTGATCGGACACGCCTCCGACGTGCAACTCGCGTTGTGCAGCGCCGTGAAGGGAGAACAGAAGATGGGCAATGCAGAAGCCACCAGGACCTCCAAGGCGGATGTAGTCGCGGCGCTCAAGGAAACATACGATTATTGCGACGGAGTCTTCAATTCGCTAACGGACGCGAACGCAACCCAGACCATAAAGATGTTCGGACAGGAGCAGACCAAGCTCGGCGCGCTGTACTTCTCCCTGATCCACAGCACCGAAATGTACGGCCAGGTGGTCGCTTACTATCGGGCCAAAAACATGGTGCCGCCTTCGACCGCCGATCGTCCGGCGCGCGGCGGCATGAAGAAGAAGGAATAGAGAACCGCTCCGTCACCGTCGCGGCTCGGTAACATGCACGCGGCCCGGGCGGCTCATATCGAAGCGGTCCGTGGTCCGCGTGTACGTTGGACCGGCCATGCGCCCGATGGGGCGCAGTTTGTCGGGATCGATCCGGTAATTTTCGAACAGCGCATCGTCCACGTGAAATCGCAGGATTTCGCCAAGCACGAGGCTGCCTCCCAGAGGCCTGGCGCTGACCTCGACGATCTGAAACAGGCGGCATTCCATGCTCACGCGCGATTCCCCGACGCGCGGCGCGCGCACGAGGTCGCCCGGCACAGGCGTCAGACCCGAGACCTGAAACTCGTCCACGTCCGGTGGGTATTCGGGTGAACAGAGATTCATCTGCTCCGCAATCTCCTCCGATACGACATTCACGACGAATTCACGCGTGGCTTCGATGTTGCGCAGCGTGTCTTTGCGCGAGCCGTCGTATCGAATCATCGGGCAGAAACAGATTACCGGCGGGTTCGCGCTGATACCGGTAAAGAAACTGAATGGCGCCAGATTGAATGTGCCGCCGGCGCTCACGGTCGAGACGAAGGCAATCGGCCGCGGCACAATCGCGCCGGTCATCAGCTTGTAAATATCGGAGTCGTTGTTACCCGAAGGGTCGACGATCATTCAGTTACCGGATGTTACCACTGGTTGTTCAGACCACGCGATTCCGCAGCACGCCGATGTTCTCGATTTCGAGTTCCATCACGTCGCCGCGCTTAACCCACCGGTCGAGTTCGAGACCGCAGCCCGTCCCGACGGTGCCCGATCCGATGATGTCCCCCGGACAGATCGTGTCGTTCATCGAAAGGAACGCGATCATCTGCTCGAACTTCCAGTGCATGGCGCCGGAGTTCCCCTCCGACCAGAGTTCGCCGTTAATGCGGGCAGTCATGCGGAGATCGTACGGGTCGCCGATCTCATCGGAAGTCACGAGACAGGGCCCGAGTGCGGTACACCAGTCTTTTCCCTTCGCGGGACCGAGCCTGACCTTCATCTCCTGGCGCTGGATGTCGCGCGCGCTGAAATCGTTCATCACCATAAACCCGGCAATATATTCGGCCGCGCGGTTGACCGGGATGTCCGAGCCCTTTTTGCCGATGACGGCCGCCAGTTCCAGCTCGTAATCGAATTGCTGCGTGAAGGATGGCCAGGCCGCTTCTTCATCGGTGCCAATAAGATTGTGATGGCCACTCTTGTAATAGACCGGAATCTGATACCACTCGGCGGGAACGCCGCGTTGCCCGAAGACCGTTGCGACATGCTGCTCGAAGGCGAAGAAATCGCGCAGTGACGCGGGATCCGGCAACGGAGTCAGCAGCTTCACATCGCGCTTCGCGTACAGCAGAGTTTCATCGTTGGGGCCATGCTCCGGGCCGGCCTGTTCGAAGAACGCAATGGACTGGCGGGCCGCGGCCATCGCGGGAGAACCTCCTTCCAGAAACTCGCGCATGTTGCCGGGAACCATCGCGTCCGCGACCTTCTGTGGGCGCGGCTCACCAGACGCGGCCAGTCGCGATGCGCAGGCGAAATTGAGATCCAGAATGCCGGCGGGCAGAACGGCTCCGAGGCGCTGGTGGCGTCCCAGGTGGGTGCGGACTTCGAATGTGCAGAGCTTCAACGGTTACAGCTTACCCCGGCACGATCAGTCTTGCCTCTGTCACGCTCTGCACATATTCCGGCGTGACGCCGGGCGCAACTTCTTCGAGTACAAGCCCGTCCGGTGTTACCTGAATGACCGCCAGTTCGGTGACGATCGTATTCACCACGCGCAGGCCGGTGAGCGGCAATCTGCAGCGGCGCAGAATCTTCGGCTCGCCGCTCTTCGTCGTATGTTCCATCATGACGATCACGCGGCGGGCGCTGGCAACGAGGTCCATCGCGCCGCCCATCCCCTTGACCAGCTTTCCGGGCACCATCCAGTTGGCGAGGTTGCCCTGTTCGTCAACCTCCATGGCGCCGAGGATGCTCAGGTCGATGTGCCCGCCGCGAATCATGGCGAAGGACTCCGCACTCGAAAAATAACTGGCGCCGGGAAGTTCGCTGACAGTCTCCTTGCCGGCATTGAGCAGGTCCGCGTCTTCCTCGCCCGCGCGCGGATACGGACCAACACCGAGCATGCCGTTCTCGGACTGGAGAACGACGTCGATTTCCGGCGGCACATAATTCGCCACCAGAGTCGGCATGCCGATGCCGAGATTGACGTAATAGCCGTCGCGCAGCTCGCGCGCGGCGCGTTCGGCGATACGCTCGCGTTTCATGGCCGCACCGTTCTCCGCTCGATGCGCCGTTCGTATCTTTCGCCCTGAATAATGCGCGTCACGTAGATGCCAGGTGTCACAACGGCATCCGGATCGATCTCGCCAGGTTCGACGAGATGCTCGACCTCGGCGATCGTGATCCGGGCCGCCGTCGCCATAATCGGGTTGAAATTCCGCGCCGTCTTCCGGTAAACAAGATTCCCCATGCGGTCTCCGCGCCAGGCTCTTACCAGCGCGAAATCGGCCGTGAGAGCGCGTTCGAGCAGGTAAGACTTGCCGTCGAACTCGCGCGCTTCTTTGCCCTCGGCTACCACGGTGCCGACGCCCGCCGGAGTGTAGAACGCAGGGATGCCCGCGCCGCCCGCGCGGATGCGCTCCGCCAGCGTTCCCTGAGGAACAAACGTGATGTTCATTTTGCCCTGCAGGATCAGCGATTCAAGAAGCTGGTTCTCACCGGAATAGCTTCCGGTATGCGACGCAATCATGCCGGCTTCAAGCATCAGCCCCAAACCGAAGCCGTCGATTCCCATGTTGTTGGCGATGGTCCGCAGACCTTTGACGCCTTTGCGAACGAGCGCCGCGATCAGATTCTCGGGGATGCCGGCGAGCCCGAAGCCCCCCAGCATAATGCTGGCGCCATCGAAGATATCCGCCACTGCTTCATCGGCAGTTGCAAAAACTTTGTTCATTGTGGGGCGGCCAATCCTGGCTGCAGCCGACTTTCAGGCGGCCTTCTGCTAGCGGAAGACGCCGGTGTGGCCGAGCGAATATCGTCCCGGCTGCGGATAAACACACAAGCCGTGCGGCCCTTTGCCCACTTTGATCCGCGCCAGCAAATGACCGTCGCTCGTATCGAACGCGTAGACTTCGGCGTTGTAGCGGCCCGAAAGCCAAAGCACTTTGCCATCGGCCGAGACGCCTCCCATATCCGGACTGCCACCGCCGGGAATCTGCCATTTCGTAACCGGTTTTCGCGTGGCGAGATCGAGCACCGTGATGCTTCCCTCGCCACGGTTCGAGATGTAAAGAACTTTCGAATCGCGGCTGACATAGAGACCGTGCGTGCCTTTGCCCGTCGCAATGAAGCCGGTCCTCGTGAACGAATCGGGTTCGATCAGATAGATGCCGTTGGCCATCATGTCGGCCACGTAAAAGACTTTTCCATCGGGGGAAGTTTTCACGTCCTGCGGCATGCCGCCTTTTTCGAGCATGAGCGTGCCCACCACTTTATGATTCGCCACGTCGACCTTCAGCAGCGTGGCGGAAAACTCGCAGCTCGCGATCAAAAAGCGGCCGTCCGCGGTGAAATCCATGTGATCGACTCCGGCGCAGTCCACCGGCAGCGAATCGACCAGCTTCATGGTTTGCGCATCGCGAAAATCGAGGCGCTTCCGGGCCTCGGCCACCACGATGGCGAATTTCCCGTCCGGCGTGAAATACATGTTGTAGGGATCTTCGACCGGAAGCGTCTGCCCTTTTTTTCCGGTGGCCGGATCGATCTCCGTCACGCTGTCCCCGAGGTCGTTGAGCACCCAGAGGCGCTTGAGGTCCCACGAGGGCACAACATGCTGCGGCTGGTGGCCAACGGCAAAGTGGCCGACGATTTTAAACGTGGCCGGATCGATGATATCCACCGTATTGCTGCCGCTGTTGGGCACGTAGACGCGCGAAGGGAAATCGCGCACGGCCGGGCTCAGGTTTCCCGCGTGGTCGGCGGAATAGATGTCGGAGGGGTCTTCAACCGGAGGCATCCCGGGCAGCATCGGCATCTTCTCGGGCGCTTTGACCGCACTCTGTGGCTCCGCTTTGGTCTCCGTGGTAATTGTTTGGCTGGAACATCCCGCCAGAGCGAAGCCAAGGATGACCAGGATGGGGAGAAATTTCACTGTTTCCAGTCCGCCGTAAAAATGTTGAATTCGTAGCGCGCGGCCGCCTTCCAGTCGGTGACGAACACAAGTTTTTTGCCGTCCGGAGAGAATTCGGGGAAGGATGTGAAGCCGCCGTAACTGGTCACCTGCCTGAGGCCGGTGCCATCCACGTTGATCAGGTAGAGTTCGAACTTGCTGGAATCGCATGCGTGTTTGTTGGATGAGAACAGAATCTGTTTGCCGTCCGGCGTGAAGGTCGGAGCAAATGAAGCGCAGCTGAAATCGGTGATTTGCCGGGCGTTGCCGCCATCGGCGTCTGCCACCCAGAGTTCCATTTTCATCGGACTCGTCAGATTGTCATGCAGCAGGTCGGCGTATTTCTGCTTGTCCTCGGGAGTGGAAGGATGATTCGCGCGCCACACGATTCTCTTCCCGTCGCGTGAGAACACCGCGCCGCCGTCGTAGCCGTAGCTGTGCGTGATTTGTTTTTTTCCGGAGCCATCGAGATTCATCGTCCAGAGATCGAGGTCCCTGGAAGCCATCGAAGTGTAGATGATTTTTTTCGTCTTCGCGTTGACGGTCGCCTCGGCGTCGTAACCGTCGGCGGTAGTGAGCCGCTTCAGGTCCGTGCCATCGGCTTTCGCGAGAAAAATGTCGTAGGTCGGATAGACGGCCCACACGTATCCTTTGCTGTGATCGACATCTGGCGGACAAGCGTCGCCCCCCAGATGCGTCGAAGCGTACAGGATGTGCTCGTTATCCGGCAGAAAATAACCGCAGGTGGTGCGGCCCTTGCCCGTCGAGACCATGTGCTGATCCGAGCCGTCGGCATTCATCACAAATTCCTGATCGCATTTCGAATCGCCGCGCGTGGATTGAAAGATGAGCCGCTTGCCGTCCGGCGACCAGTAAGCTTCGGCGTTCTCGCCGCCGTTCGTCAGTTGATGAATATTGGACAGGAAGTCGCCTGTTCCATCGATGGCCAGCGCCAGCCCGCAAACAGACACGGTCAGCAGGGTTAACTGTAGCTTCCTCTTCATAGCTCTTTCATTTTATGCTTCCGGGTTGCGTCAATGTTTGCGCTAAAGGACGCAGGAAGCAAACTTAGCCGCAGAGGGACACCGATAAACACCGATAAACCCTTGCGAAGGCGTGGTATGTAAACTGCGCTCTCGATATGCTATGAAACTCGCGGATCCGCTTACCGAGATTCACCATTTGCCGGAGGTCGCCCCTCACAAACCGGGTTCGGCGAAAAAATGGCTTCTCGCCGGTGCAATCCTGGCGATCGCGGTTGCCATCAGCGTCATCATGTGGCACCGGAATTCCAATAAAGTCGAATACCTGACCGTGCGTCTCGACCGGGGAGACATCGAAGCCACCGTCAACACAACCGGGAATCTGAACGCCGTGATCTCGGTCCAGGTAGGCAGCCAAGTCTCCGGGAACATCCTGGCGCTTTACGCCGATTTCAATACAAAGGTCAAGAAGGGCCAGGTCGTGGCGCTGATCGACCCGGCGCTCTTCCAGGCTGCGGTGGATAATGCTTCGGCAACGCTGAAGGCGGCCAGGGCTGGGGTGGTGACCGCACAGGCGACCTTAGCGCAATCCAGGGCCAACTTCTCCAGCGCGGAGGCGAACGTCGCTACGCAGAAAGCGAATGTGGTGAAGGCGCAAAGCGCCATCGACCTTGCGAAGGTTGAGAACGATCGCCGGAAAGTCCTGGTCACAACGGGCAGCACTTCGCAGGAGGACGCCGACACAGCGCAGGCGACATACGATCAGTCGGTCGCCAGTATGAGCGCGACGCAAGCGGCCGTGACAGCGGCTGAAGCCGCGGCCGATGCGGCGCTGAAGGGTGTGGATGTGGCGCAAACCCAGCTCGATCAGGCGAAGGCCGTGGTGCAGGAAGACCAGGCCACCCTCGCTCAGGCACAGCTCAATCTGGACCACACCAAAATCATTGCGCCGGTGGACGGCACCGTTGTCTCCCGCAACATGGATGTCGGGCAAACCGTCGCCGCCTCATTCCAGGCTCCTACGATTTTCCTGATCGCGCAGGACCTGACGAAGATGCAGGTGGACACGAATGTGGATGAGTCCGACGTTGGGCGCACCAAACTCGACCAGCCAGCCGACTTCACGGTGGACGCCTGGCCCGGCCAGGTTTTTCACGGCAGGGTAGCACAGGTCCGTAAAGCGCCAATCAACGTGCAGAACGTGATCACCTACGATGTCGTAATCGAGGTCGCGAATCCGGACTTGAAATTATTTCCGGGAATGACGGCGAACGCGACCATTTTCACGGGGCGCGCAGCGAATGCCCTGCGGCTTCCGAAAGCGGCGCTCCGGTTTCATCCGCGTGCGACACCAGGTACCTACAACCAGGGCACCTCCACCAAAGGCGCGCCGGCGCAGGCTGGAATGCAGACTATCTACCTGCTCGGGCCAAAAGAACAACCGAAACCGTTGCGGGTGAAGACGGGTCTCAGCGATGCCAACTATGTCGAGTTGGTGGGCACGGATCTCAAGGAAGGCGATGCGGTGGTGGTGGGAATGGCCGGCCAGCCAGCTGGTCCGCAGCCCCAATCCACGGGCGGGAAGAAGCTGGGGTTCTAGCATGACAGCCGCTCCCTCACGGTCGCGGTTCGGTAACTCGATCCGGAAGATCATCGCCAGCATGAGGATCGCCTTCGCCGCGCTGCGCATCAACAAAATGCGCTCGGCTCTGACGATGCTGGGAATCATCATTGGCGTCGCGGCCGTGATCGCAATGGTGGCCGTCGGGTCGGGCGCCGAGCAGCGCATCAAGGAGCAAATCGCTTCGATCGGCAGCAATCTGATCGTCGTCCTGTCGGGCAGCATCACCAGTTCGGGAATCCGCATGGGGACGGGAAACGCGCAGACCCTGACCGAAGACGACGCGCGGGCGATTATGCGCGAATGCGATGCCGCGGCGCTGGCCGCTCCCACCGTCCGCGGCGGCGTGCAGGTGGTTTACGGCAACAACAACTGGGGCACTCAGGTGCTGGGCACGACACCGGCCTACCTGCCCATCCGCGATCTTGCCATCGACAAAGGCCAGCAGTTCACGAATGCGGACATAGAAGGCGCAGCCAAGGTGGCGCTGCTCGGCAAGACGGTCATCGACAACCTGTTTTACGGCGACAATCCGGTCGGCCAGATCATTCGCATCAAGACGGTCCCCTTCACCGTGATCGGGACGCTCGTACCCAAAGGGCAATCGCCCACGGGTCAGGACCAGGACGATGTCATTCTGATGCCCATCAGCACGGCCAAGAAGAAAGTCATCGGAGTGAGCCAGGCCAACTACGCGGCAGTCGGTTCGATCTATGTGCAGGCGCGCGAGGGCCGCACTGCCGAGGTGCAGGATCAGATGAGCGGACTGCTGCGCCAGCGGCATCGCCTCCAGCCGAACGAGGACAACGACTTCACCATCCGGAACATGGAAGAGGTCTTCAAGGCGCAGGAGAGCTCGGCGGAGGTCATGTCGATCCTTCTCGCCGCTATCGCTTCCGTATCGCTCATCGTAGGCGGCATCGGCATCATGAACATCATGCTGGTTTCGGTGACGGAGCGCACGCGGGAGATTGGCCTGCGGCAAGCCGTGGGTGCCAAGACGCACGATATTCTTAGCCAGTTTCTGGTCGAGGCGGTGACGCTGTCGGCCGTGGGCGGCGCGATCGGCATTGTGGCCGGGGTGACAGCGAGCCTGCTGATTTCGCACTTCGCCCAGTGGTCTACGGTGATCAGTCCCGGCTCGATTCTCCTCGCATTCCTCTTCTCGGCGCTGGTTGGCGTGTTCTTCGGATTCTACCCGGCGCGCAAAGCCGCTTACATGGACCCGATCGAGGCGCTGCACTATGAATAGCTCGGCCAACATCATCGAGGTCGAGCATCTCGTCCGCACATTCCGAATTGGCGAACTGGTGGTTCCTGCACTACAGGATGTTTCGCTGGAAATCGCGCGCGGCGATTTCGTGGCCATCATGGGACCGTCGGGATCGGGAAAATCGACGCTCATGAATATTCTGGGCTGTCTGGATAAGCCGACGGCGGGCTTGTACAGGCTGGATGGCGTCGGCGTGGAGGAACTCGACCGCGATCAGCTGGCGGAAATCCGTAACCGGAAGATCGGCTTTGTGTTCCAGCAGTTCAATCTGCTGGCGCGGACGAGCGCGCTGGAGAATGTCGAACTGCCGTTGCTGTATACGAGCGATCCGGTGCCCGATCCGCAGGCCCGCGCGCTGCAGGCGCTGGCATCAGTCGGGCTGGCGGAGCGCGCCGACCATCATCCCAATCAACTCTCCGGCGGGCAACAACAGCGCGTGGCCATCGCGCGCGCACTGGTGAACAATCCGCAGATCATTCTGGCCGACGAGCCGACGGGGGCGCTGGACTCCCGAACGAGCATCGAGATCATGGCGATTTTTCAGCACCTCAATCGCCGACAGGGCATCAGCACGGTGATCGTCACGCACGAGCCGGATATCGCGGCGTATACGAATCGCAATATCTGGTTCCGCGATGGCCGGATCGTCCGGGATGAAAAGGTGCAGCGCCCAAGGAATGCGGATGAGGAATTACTTCAGTTCGCGCGCGCAACCCAGGAAATCGCGGTATGAAAGATGTCTTGGACATGCGGCTACCAGCCGCGTTTCCTGGCACCAAACAACGCGGCTGGTAGCCGCATGTCCAAA
>Ga0181521_10005373_pt1 | contig 14280 bp, 14 predicted proteins | sample PEATcosm2014_Bin_32_FD_119764 | JGI IMG/M metagenome (GOLD analysis project Ga0181521, IMG submission 119764) | Peatland microbial communities from MTU Mesocosm Facility, Houghton, MI, USA - PEATcosm2014_Bin02_60_metaG | ecosystem: Environmental > Terrestrial > Soil > Wetlands > Peat | place...
AGCGGCAGGTGAGATCGGCAGCCGCCGGAATCGATCCGCCTCCGCACACGGCAATGGTTTCCTCGAAAGCCTCCAGCATCGGCTGGAGCATCCGCAGCAGCACCCTCTGTTCGAATTCGCTCTCCGGATCGAGCAGCCCGATCACCGGGGAAGTTGCCACATTCACACCGGCGTTCCAGGCGTCCGCCGCTCCCCCGGGCTCCTTATCCACCACCACGACGCGGATCGGGTCGCGCGATTCATAGACGCCGCGGACCGCCGCGGTGGGCAACTTCGACTCAACGGGACGCGCCGACTGGTAGAGGTTGAACTCGCTGCGCCAGGTCGCCATTTCGATTTCGGAGGGGCCGTCCAGGACGACGACCACTTCGTTCCGGCCGAATTCCAGATCGAGCAGGCGGCGCGCAAACCGGCGGGATTCCGGCGACGCGTCGGGCGGGACCGCGATGGTGGTCACGGCCGGCGACAACGCGGATTTGAGCAGCACGGCGCTGTAGTCGGGCGAGCCGGCGCGAGCCCTGCGGCGCAGCGCGAAGCAGCCTTGCACCAACACCCGAAACGCCCCGATACCCAGCAGGAAGAGCAGCACGGCGAGCGCCTGCACGGTCCAGAAGACCGCCGCGCCGATGAATACCATCAAACGGCCGCCTTTCGTTTGGCCTTATCCAACGCCATGGAGGCGATGAAGGCGGCGGCCGGGTTTGGTCCGGCGGCCAGTTCTCCCAGCGTCTCCCAGCCTCGCGGAGGCATGGCAGCCAGGGCCGACGCGGCCATCCGCGCCAGTTCCGCGGTCCCGGTGCGCACGCAACGGGCCAGAGAGGGCATGCTCTCCTCCAGCCGCAGGCGGCCGGCCGTCAACGCCGCCGCGGTGCTCACCTCGGAATCGGTGTCTGTCAGTTCGCGCAGAATGGCATTCCGGTTTTCGGGCGTGAGCGGCACGAACGGCGCCAATCGCAGGGCGGCGATGCGGATCTCGCGGTCGGTGTTGTCGAGCAAGTCGTGGTCGCGGTAGTCGAGCAACTCGTGGATGCCGGCGAGGGGCAGCGCCCGCTCCCAAGCCACCAGCATCTCGAGCACAGCCAGAACGCGCTTGGGATCGCCGGACTTGAGGATGCCGGGAGCCATGTTCGCGCTTAGCTCGGCGGCGTACCTCCGCAGATCCTCGGTCAGCAGAATGCGGATCAGCAGGTTTTGCGAAGCCGCCAGCTCAAATACCCGGCCGATCTCCGTGATGTTTCCCGATTGGACGAGGGCGCGCGCGGCCGGCAGCCGCACCTCGGGATCGGCATCCTCCAGGGCGCGCGTCACCAGGTCGCCCACCACGCGCTGGCAGGGCTCGTATACGCACACGAAAGCCAGACGCGCGTAGGCGGCGCGGCGTACGGCGGGCTCCTTGGACCGGGTGTCCTGGCCCCAGTCGTGCACCAGCGCCAGTTCGAGGGCCAGGTCGCAGAGCCGGTCGCGCGCGGTGCCGCCCACGGTGCCCTGAAACGACAGGACGGCATCTCCCACGTCGAGCCGGTTGGTGCGGACGAACTCGCGGATGCGCGTCTGGTCGTTGCTGCCGGCCAGGTAGTCCACCAGCGCGTCGCGGATTTCCGGCACCAGCGCTTCCGCAGTGGCGGCCTGCCGGCGCATGCGCGACGCGCGACGCGCCAGCACGCCGAGCAACACGCCGAAGAAGAGTGCGTAGCCGCCCAGCAGGAGAGCGGCCACCGAAAGTTCGATCCGGGTCATCGCGAAAGCAGCCGTTTCAAACGCGCCACCAGTTCCATGGGGCTGAAAGGCTTGACGACATAGTCGTCCGCTCCCAAGGCAAAACCGCGCAGCACGTCGCCTTCCTGCTGGCGCGCCGTAAGCAGCAGCACGCGAACCGGAATCCCTTCGCGGCGGATGGCCGCCAGCACTTCGTAGCCATCCATTTCCGGCATGTTGACGTCCAGCACGGCCGCGTGCGGGCGTTGCCGCCGGATGGTATCGAGGGCGCCCGGACCATCGGCGGCCATGTAGCATTCCATGCCGAAGTTCTGGAGCGCGGTTCGCACCAGCGCGAGCACGGTGGGGTCGTCGTCCGCCACCGCGACGCGGATTTTGCCGGCGACCGCGCCCGACAGAGCGGCCCGCGGCGCGAGGGAGCGGTCTTTGGAGAGCGCCAGGCTCAGACGCACCAGCGCCTCGTCCGGCTGCCAGGGGTCCATCAGAAACTCGCTGGCCAACCCCTGCACGGCCGGGTCCAGAGCCAGCAGATGATCGCGGCTGCCCATGAAGATAACCGGGCGCGCGGTGGGAACGGTGGCCGCATCCAGCCACGGGGATCCCACCGTTTCCGGCCGCACGTGCACTACGATCAAATCGCAATCCAACAATGCTTCCGAACGGGGCGGCTCGGTGATCTGGAAGAACACGGGGACTCCGCGGGTGCGTTCGAGCGCCACGCACATGCGCATCGAATCGGGGTTGGGCAGCGCCACCAGCGCCACCCGTTTTCCGGCGAGCGCCTGCGTGATGGTTTCCGAGACCGGCTCTTCGCGCGCCTCGCGCGGGCTGTTGAAGGCCAGAGCCAGGTTGGTGAGAGCTTCGCGCAGCCGGTCGTTTTCGAGCGGCCGCTCCAACAGCACCGCCTCCGCTTCGCGCGCCTGGCGGCTGATGGCCATATATCCCAGCAGTCCTCCCGTTCCGATCCAGGTATGCACCGCCTTGGCGGCATCGTTGGCATTGAACTGCCCGTCCAGATCGAGCAGCAGTTGGCGCGCGCGTTCCTGGCCTTCGGTGAGAAACTGGCGGCGGAGCGCCAACATTTCGGCCGCCGGGATAGCCGGCTCGCCGGCGGTTGCGGCCGCAGGGGCGGCCTTGGCGGCCACGCTTTCCACGCGCTGGTCCAGGTGGCCGCGGATGCGCGCGCCGAGAGTGCGCGTATCGATGGGTTTGGTGATGTAGCCGTCGCAGCCGGCGTCGACGGCCAGTTGCTCGTCTCCCTTCATCGCGGAGGCGGTCAACGCCACCACCGTAATATCGCGCGTCGCCTCGTTCCGCCTGATGCGCCGCGTCAGTTCGAGGCCGTCGATGCCGGGCAACTGGATGTCCGCCAGGATCAGGGCCGGGTGGAAGGTGCGCAGCAATTCCAGCGCTTCTTCGCCGCTGCCCGCGGTCATTACCTTGTACCCTTCGTTGACCAGCAGGATCCGAGTCAGCTTCAGATTAACCGGGGTATCGTCTACGATTAAGATGGACTCGCCAGCCATGGCAATTGTATTTTAGCCTACACCTGCTCCTTTAGTTGCCCCTAGTTTACTTCCCATAACCATTTAGAGCACCAGCGGAGTGGGTATTGTAACTAAAGGCAATACCGCGGAAAAGACGCTTCCGCTTCCCGGCACGCTCCGCACGCTGACCGAACCACCCTGGGCCTCGACAATGTGGCGTGTCAGCGCGAGGCCCAAGCCGGTTCCTTGGCCGGCATTCCGGTTGTTTGGAAGTTGTTGAAACTCCTGAAACAACTGCGCAACCTGCTGGGGCGCGATGCCGACTCCGGTATCCTCCACCTCAAGCCGGAACCAGGAGCTTTCGTCGCGCGTCACGCGCACCGCAACCTTACCGCCCTGCGGCGTGAACTTGACGGCGTTGGAAATGTAGTTATACAGAATCTGCTTAAACTTCGAAGGATCGATCATGGCGGTGAGGTCGGGAGCGATTTCGGCCGACAGGAGGATTCTTTTTTTCTCCGCCAACGGACGCATCACGTCGCACACCTCGCTTACCAGCGCTTCGACGCGGCTGGACTCGGGCCGGAACTCCATTTTTCCGGCTTCGACCTTGGAGAGGTCCAGGACGTCGTTGATCAACTGCAGCAGATGCCGCGCGCTGGTCAGAATATCGCCGAGCACCTCTTTATGTTCTTCGCTGACGGGGCCCAATTTGGCGTCGTGCATCAATTCGGAAAAGCCGATGATGCCGTTCAGCGGCGTGCGCAATTCGTGCGACACGCTGGCCAGGAAGCGGCTCTTGGCCTCCGTGGCGGAGCGCGCGGCTTCCAGGGCGCGGGCCAGTTGCTCGTTCTTATTGCGCAATTCCATGGCATATTGCGCCACCTTGCGCGCGGCCACCTCGGCCAGGTTGCGCTCGGTCACGTCGAGCAGCGATCGAACCATGCCGGTAATTTCGCCGCGGTTGTTGCGGACCAGGCTCTCGCGGACCTCCACGGTGATTCCCGAGCGGTCCTCCAGGATGTAGTCGCAGGCGAACGGCGAGGTCTCGGCGCCGGTTGCGATTCGCTCGAGCATGGCGGCGCGGAAGGCATCCTGCTGGTCGGGAGCCACGAAGTCCCAGGCGTGCCGTCCCAGAAGCTGATCCGGAGAGCACTTCAGCAGGCCGCAGACCTCCTGGTTGAACCGCCGCACCACGCCCTCGCAATCGGTTTCTTCGAAGGCGATGGGCGCGCGATCGAACAAGTCGCGGTAGCGGGCCTCGCTTTCGAGCACTTCGCGTTCGCGCTCGCGCAGCAGGTAAGCGGCGTTGTCCAACTGGCGCGCCAGCGCCGCGATTTCATCCGTGCCGGGCGGGAACGGGTCGAGCGGAAGCCCCAGCGCCAGCCGCCGCGCGCTTTCTTCCACCGCCTGGATGCGCCGCACCATGCGGCCCGACACGATCAAGTGCATGAACAGCGCGGCCAGCGGGCCCAGTACGCCACACGCCATCACGGCGCGGAACAACCTTTGGCGCTTGACGTCGCGCAGGTTCCGCGCGGCCCGGAAACGCCGTTCCTGCTCTTCGGTGAAAAGGCCGATATCGCCCTGCACTTCCGCCAGTAACGCCTTCTGCCGCGCTTCGAGCGCTGCGCCGCCGGCGTCCCGGGACTCCCGCCGCTCGTCGAGGAGCGTCATCTCCTCACCCGCCTGGCGCTGGATCTTGATCAGTTCCGGACCGTCGCCGGTGCCGCCCGCCAGACGCGTCAGATCGCTCAACGACTGGTTGACGGATTGCCGCGACCGCTCGAACGCGGCCAGGAAATAATCCTGCCTGCCCGCCAGGTATCCGTTCCTGGCCGCTTCGGCGTCCACCAGCGAGCGGCCCAACTCGGCCACCGCGGCGCGCGTATCGTAGAAACGCGCCGTCATCTGGTCGGCATTGGCCACGTCGCCTTCGGCGAAGTAAATGAGAGTGAGCGCGGCGAAGAGGGCCGCCAAAGGAACCGCCAGCACGGCGACGCTCTTGCCGCGCAGCGACACCCGGGTCAAGCGCGCCAGCCAGCCCGTGGGTGTCCCTGCTCGTTCCGATAGCATGCCGAATTTCATTTTACGGCTGCTGTAGGCCGGTGGGGCGGACGCCCTCGTCCGCAGCCGGCCCCCGGCCGGCTCTCTGCGTGTGGCAAGACCTGATTCTTCGAACGAACAGCGGGTCCAGGGGGACCCGCGCAGACCCGGGAGTCTGCCCCACCCAATTCTCGCTTAGGCCCGCAGGGGAAGTTCCATTTCCACTTCCAGCCCCGGATTCGCGTTGCGGGCGCGAATGCTTCCCTTGTGCAGCTCAATCGCGCGCCGCGCGATGGAAAGGCCCAGGCCGATGCCGCCGCTCGAACGGTCGCGATCTTTCTCCACCCGGTAGAACGCGTCGAAGAGGCGTGGCAGCGCCTCTTCCGGGACGCCCGGTCCAAAATCGCGGACTTGTACGATGGCCTTGGACTCGCGGCGCGCCACCGTGATTTCCACGGCGCGGCCGCGCGGCGAATGGCGGATGGCATTGCGGATCACGTTCTCTACCGCGCGCCGCAACAGCTCGGGATCGCCTTCCACCGTGAGAGCCTCGCGGCTGTGGTAGAGCAGTTCGCAGCCGCGCGCGCCGGCTTCGATTTCGGACTCTTGCACCAACTGCCGCACCAGCTCGTCCAGCCGTAGCGGGTCGCGGCCGAGCGAGTTGGGGTCGCCTTCGGCGCGGGTCACCTGCAGAAGCTGTCCCACCAGGGCATTCAGACGGTCGGACTCCCGCTGGATGCGGTTGAGCGCGGAGTCCAGATGGTCGCCCGAGCGCGCCAGCTCAACGGCCACTCCCAGCCGCGCCAGGGGCGAGCGCAGTTCGTGCGAGATATCCAGCAGTAGGCGCCGCTCGGCGGCCAGCAGGGTTTCGATGCGGCCGGCCATGCGGTCGAAGGTGCGGGCCAGTTGGCCCAGCTCGTCGCGGCGCGTGGAGCCGGCGCGGGCCGAAAGGTCGCCGCGGCCGAAGCGTTCCACGGCCTTTTGCAGATCGGCCACCGGGCGCGTCAGGTGATACGTCAGCCAATAGCACAGCAGCACCGCCGCGACCAAAAAGAAAAGATGCTCGGGCGTGAGGAACCAGGGCCCCAACGACGTGCGCGGCACGATGAAGAAAAACCAGTAGCGGCCGTCGTCGGCGGCGCGCGCCAGAGTGGCGTCGCCCATGGGAATGAAGCGGTAAAGCATGGCGCCGGGCGGACCGAGGCGCGCGCGGCGCACCAGGCCGGAGCGGTCTTCGCCGGTGAGCAGGTCGCGGCCGGCTTCGTCGGTGAGGATGCCGCGCGCGTCGTAGATGCCGTCGAGAGTTTCCAGAAATGCCCGCAGTTCCGCGCGCCCGCCGGTTTCGTAAGCGGAGCGGGCCTCTTCCAGTTGGAACTTGACCAGGCGGGAAGCCGGAGTGCGCTGGTCGCTCTGGCTGGGGTTCATGCTCAGAGCGGAAATGAAGGCCGAGCCTACCAGCGTGATGGCCAGGCTGCACCAGAACCAGAGCAGAATCTTGGCGAACAAGGAGTTCATTCGGCGCCGGCATCCTGGGGCGTGCGGCAAAACTGGTAGCCGACGCCGCGAATGGTTTTGATGAGGGTCTCGCCGCGCTCGAGCTTCTTGCGCAGATGGCTGATGTGCATGTCGATGGAGCGGTCGAACGGCGTGGCCTTGCGGTTATAGAAATTCTCCATCAGCTGGTCGCGCGAAAGCACCCGGCCGGCGGCGCGCATGAGCATTTCCAGAACGTCGAATTCGAAGGTGGTGAGCTCCACCGGCTTGCCGCCGGAAAGCACCTGGCGCGTGCCGGTATCGAGCGAGACGCCGTTGACATCGAGGCGCCCCGCGACGGCCGGGCGGGGTTCATAGCGGCGCAGGATGGCGCGGATGCGGGCGGCCAGCTCGCGCGGGTTGAAGGGCTTGGGCAGGTAGTCGTCGGCGCCCAGTTCCAGGCCGACGATGCGGTCGACGTCCTCGCCGCGCGCGGTCAACATCATTACCGGGATTTTGCTGTAGGGCCGCAGGCGGCGCAGGATTTCAAAGCCATCCATCCCGGGCAGCATGACGTCCAGCAGCACCAGGTCCACGCCGGGCGAGAGCGCGCGTTCCAGGCCGCGCGCGCCATCGTGGGCGCATTCCACGGTGAATCCCTCGCGCGTCAGGAATTCGCCGAGCAGGCCGCACAGTTCGGCGTCGTCATCCACCAGCAAGATGTGCACGGCTAAAATTTACCACGCTCCGGCGTAAGGCTTATGCTGGATTTGTAAGAATTCGTAAAGGCCGCGACGCGCAACCTTCGGCTCCGATTAGGGTTTATCGTAACCAGAAGGGAACATCATGAAACGAATTTTGACCGGTATCGCAGCAGTGGGCGCCCTTGCCGCCGGGTTGGCCATCGCGCAGACCACCGCCGCGCCCCAAGCGGGCGCAGCCAGGGGCAGGGGCGTGCGCGCCCGGATGATCAAAGCTCTGAATCTGACGGACACGCAGAGGCAGCAGGCCAAGACCATCCTGCAATCGGCCAAACAGACCGCCCAGCCGCTGGCACAGCAGTTGAAGCAGGACCGCGCAGCCCTGACCGCGGCTGTCGAGGCCGGCGACAGCGCCAAGATCCAGCAACTTTCCACTGAGATTGGCAGTCTGCGCGGCAACGTGCTGGGCGTGCGTTCTCAGGCCATGGCGAAGTTCTACGCTCTGCTGACGCCCGACCAGAAAACCAAGGCTGAGGAATTCCTCCAGAAGGCGCAAGAGGTACTGGGCAACGGGAACGGCGAGTAGTTTGGAAGGATCATTTTGAGCCGCCGATAGTAAAACAACTCTCTTTTGATCCGGGTTCATCGGCACGCGGCAGCCAGGATTGGCTGCCCCACAAGTGATATCCTTCAGAGCAAGGCGCTCCTTATATGATTTCTCAGAGGGCTTTGTGTCTGGCCGCCTGCAGCCTGCTGCTCATCGGAGCGGTGTACGCCTTCCAAAAGCCGTTCCGCGTTTATCCCAGCCTGGAAGGGTATGACCAGATCCCCGTGCCGCCGGACTGGCAGGAAAGCGCCGAGTACGTTTTCGCCCGCCTGATGTATCCCCAGCATCCCTATGCCCGCTTCGGCGGCCGCGGCCGGGGCCGCTTCGGCGGGGGCGTGATGATGGACTGGCGCGAGGGCTATACCAGTTGGACCCAGGACTATCCGCGCGCGGACCGGCATTTCGCGGCCGCTCTGCGGCGTCTCACGCGCGTCCATGTGCGTTCGGTGGAGCAGCCCATCAACCCGGACGATGTTGACGATTTCTATAACTGGCCCTTTCTGGCCGCCGGCGAAATGGGCGACTGGCGGCTTACCGATGCGCAGGCCAAGACCGTGCGCGAATACCTGCTGCGCGGCGGCTTCCTGCTGCTCGACGATTTTTGGGGTCCGGAAGAATACGCCCGCTTCGCCGAAACCATGAACCGCATTTTTCCCGACCGGCAAGTGGTGGACATCGACGACAAGGACCCTATTTTTCACATGGTCTACGATCTGGACGACCGCTTCCAGATTCTCGGTTCCTGGGCCTTGCCGCGCCGCGGCGGCTACGGAGGAGGGTTCGGCGGCGGCGGTATGTGGCAGCGGGCGGCCGGCACGGTGGCGCATTGGATGGGCATCTACGACGACCACAACCGCATGATGGTGGCGATCTCTTTTAATTCGGACGTGGGAGATTCCTGGGAGTGGGCCGACGATCCGGGTTATCCCGAGAGCATGGCCGCTTTGGGAATTCGCTGGGGAATTAACGACGTCATCTACTCGATGACGCACTGAAGAAGACAGACCACCGAAGGCGATGGTCTGTCCCACTCAAGAAGCAAGTGAGACAGACCACGGAAGGCGATGGTCTGTCCCACTCACTTTACGGTGAAGGGGACGGAAGCGGTGACGTTTTCCCAAGCGACGTCGATTTTGCCTTTGTTGCCGGCGGCGCTGAGCGTGATTTTGAGAGTTTCCACCAAGGCCGGGGGCTTGCCCATGGTCATGGCGACGCGGCCCACCTCGTTGGCGGGAGTGTCAGTGGTGCTGCCATCCATGTTGATGCCCCATTGATAGCGGGCACCGTTCATGATCTGCTTATTGACGATGAGCTGCCACTTGCCTTTATCCAGCGCGGCATACAGCGCGTAATCGCCCGCGGGGACGGCGAGACCGCCAAGATCCAGGGCCGCATCGGTGTGCAGAATGGTGACGTAGTTCGCGCCCAGACGCCAGATGGTGTTCTCGGGCTGAAGGGCGGTGGCACTGCCGAATATGACCCGGCCGCGGACCGAGGGAGCATGGTAGGCGATCCAGAGGGTCTTGCCGCTCACCGTGACGGATGTTTCCGCGTAGGGGCTTTGCGCATCGGCCGGGACCTTGAGTTTTTCCTTGTCCACCTGGGCCAGCGCAGGCAGCATTCCGCCTAGCAACAGGGAGCATATGACGATTCGTTTCATTTCGGTACGATCTCCTTTTCCTTAGCCGAGTATACAACGCGATTGCCCGCCATCAGGAAACCGATGAGGCCCAGAAGGCCGGCGGCGCGACTGAAGAGATCGAGAGAGCCGGAGGGTTGGGGCTCGCGACCACGCAGGCGGCCGGAGGCCAGTTGGATGAGTTGGGAATCGCCCCAGGCGCTGCCGTCGCCATCGTAGACCACGGTGCGGCGCCCGCGGATGGCTTCGAGGATGGACTGTTCGGAACTGTCCCGCGCAAAAACGTAAGTACGGCAGAGGCCGAGGGGTCCCATGCCGTGATAGTCCGAGGAGCCGATGGCGGCGAGCGGGGCGCGTTGGTAAAACTCGCGCAGCTCGCGGGCGCCGTATTTGAAACTGTAGACGACCGGCTGCATGATCTCGGAGGCGTCCAGCGAGGCCATGGCCTGAGGATCGAAGGCCGCCCAGAAACCCCGGACGGGATGCGCGGCGATGGCCACGCCGCCCTGGGCGTGAATCTCGGCGATGGATTGAGCGGCGGTGTTGCGCCAACTAATTGTCGAGTGGATGCCGGCCGCGATCATGTGGTAGCCGGGCGCGTGAATTTCTTCTCCGGGGATGACCGTGGGACCGCCTACCAGGCGGGCGAACCAGCGGCCCCACAGGCCGGCTTCCACCTGGTTGTGGCCGGTGATCGAGATGGCGTCGAGCGACTGGCGGCGGGCTTCGAGAACCAGGTCCCAGGGCGCCAGAGTGCCGGCGCTCAGAGGGTAAGAGTGAACGTGGAAATCGGCGGCGAGGACGCGATATCCGCCGATCCAGAGCGGGGGTCGAGACTGGGGCCGGTCGGCGAGCGTGCCGGCGGCGAGCGCGGCCAGCAGCAGGCCGGCGGAAACCAGGCGCGCGGAGTTCATAAGCCGAACCGGGAAGCGAACACCTGCCAGGCGGCAGGGCCCATGAACCAGGCGACGCCGCCGGTCCAGGCGATGAAGCGTTGCACGGCGAGGTCGCGGCAGGCGCGCGCGGGGGTGCGTCCGGGGATATCGCGGAAGAAGCGGAAGTCGAGGCAGGCGGACCAGAGCCCGATGGCCAAAGCGGGTGGGTACCAGGGCCAAGGGGATGACGTCCAGGCGTAGACCCGTGCCGGGGGAAAGAAGGCCCAGACGCCGGCGAAGGCGCAGAACCAGAGCGACCAGGGAGTGTTGCTGGCGAAGAAGAGGTCGATAGCGCGGGCGAAGGAAACCGGAGATCGCTTCCAGGGCCACACGGCGGCCAGACCGGCGATTTCGAGCAGAGGCACGAAGGTCCAATAGAGTGTGGCGGGCGCGGCCAGGCGGAGGGACAGGCGGCCGGAAGTCATCAGCGAGACCGCACACCCGAGGACGACGGCCACAAGCAAGGGCCGCCGGATAGCCAACCATGCGTCGGGGTGCGATGGCGGTTGCGCCATAGATCAGGCGAAGTGTAACACGGACTGGCGGCTGAAGAATAAAGAGGACATCGGCCATGTGGGGCCAGGCTGAAAGCCTGACCCCACAAGCACGCCAGCGATGCCACGCTATGTGGTGCCTGCCATTAACCAGCAGCGGCCAGTTTACGGGCGCGGCGGAAGACGGCCAGCAACATCTTCTCATTGAGCTTGCCGGTGGAGGTATTTTGCTGGCTGGGGTGGTAGGAAGAGACCAGGATAGGCTGGCCGGGCGCGGTGAAGAACTGGCGGTCGTGTCCGAAAACAAAAGGGGCGCGGCTGCGGATGAGGCCGCGCGACTTGAGGATGTCGAGGTAATTGTCGAAGGCGATCTTGCCCAGGGCCACGACCACTTTGAGCGAGGGAAGCAAGTCGAGCTCGCGTTCCAAGTAGGGCCGGCAATTGCGGATTTCTTCGGGCAGCGGTTTGTTGGCGGGCGGAGCGCAGTGGCAGACGGCGGTGATGTAGGCGCCGGTTAGAGCGAGGCCGTCGTGGCGCGAACCGCTGGAGGGTTGCGAGGCGAAGCCGGATTTGTAGAGGACGCGGTACAGGATGTCGCCGGACTTATCGCCGGTGAACATGCGGCCGGTGCGGTTGGAGCCATGCGCCCCGGGCGCGAGGCCGAGGATGAGAACGGCCGCGGCGGGATCGCCGAAAGAGGGTACGGGACGACCCCAATATTCCCAGTCGCGCCAGGCGCGGCGCTTCACCTGGGCGATGCGGGCGGTGTATTCCGTTAGACGCGGGCAGCGGCGGCAGGTGATAATCTCTTTTTGCAGAATCGGGAGCACGCAGGCACCTGGGGAATAGAATACGGGAAAAAACAGCTTGACGGGAGGCTGGAGGGTTGAGGAAGATGAAGATACCGGCTGCTCCGGCCGTTGGTTCGACGAAAGCTCTGGGCACAGGTTCCTCACGCTCTTCCGGTCCGTTGCCGATAGTTTAGGTATGAACAGGCGTCCCGTAACTACTCTTTCTCCGATGCTTCGTTTCGCGCTGCTCTGGGTATGCGTGGTGTGTCTGGGCGCGAGCGCTGCGGTGGAGAAGAAGCGCGTGGTGCACCGGGCCGCGGGCAGCCGCGCGGCGTTGGTGAAGACCGCGGCGCAGACCAAGGCGGCGATTCCCAAGGCCCAGCCGAAGCTGGCGGCGGTGCAGGCTCCGGTGATTGCGGGCGGTCCGTGGACGGAGCCGACTTTTGCCGATTCGACGGTGGGCGACCACGTGGACGGCGAGGATTTGAGCGTGCGGCGCGCGGCGGTGGAAGCGCTGGGGCCGTATAACGGGTCAGTGGTGGCGGTGGATCCGGCGAGCGGGCGGGTGCTGACCATGGTCAACCAGAAGATCGCGACGGGGAGCGGGTTCCAGCCGTGCTCGACCATCAAGGTTTCGGTGGCGCTGGCGGGGTTGAGCGAGAAAGTGATTCAGCCGGCCACCAAGCTGCGGGTTCCCGGCATGCGCATGGATCTGACCTACGCGCTGGCGCACTCCAACAATTATTACTTCGCCACCTTGGGACAGAAGCTGGGCTTCGAGAAAGTCAGCTACTACGCGCACCTGTACGGGTATGGGGAAAAGGCCGGGTTGAGCATTCCGGGAGAGCAACCGGGCCATTATCCGGCGGCTGTTCCGCGCAACGGCGGGGTGGGAATGCTGACCAGCTTCGGCGAGGAAGTGGAACAGACGCCGCTGCAACTGGCGGCGCTGATGAGCGCGATCGCCAACGGCGGCACGCTGTATTACCTGCAGTATCCGCGCGACCAGGCGGAAGCGAAGCAGTTCGTTCCGCGGGTGAAGCGGAAGCTGGAGATTTCGAGCCTGATTCCGGTGGTCAAAGCCGGGATGCGGGGAGCGGTGGAGTTCGGGACGGCGCACCGGGCGCGCGAAGACGGCGAGATCGCGGGGAAGACCGGGACGTGCAGCGAAAACCACACGCACCTGGGATGGTTCGGATCGTTCAACGAGCACGGGAGCCATCAAGTGGTGATCGTGGTTCTGCTGACCGGAGGGAGGCCGGCGATTGGACCGCTGGCGGCGGGCATCGCGGGCGATGTTTACCGGCGGCTGAACGAGGCGAACTACTTCGCGGCCAGGGCGGGAATGCCGGAGCTGATTGCGCGGCAGTGCTGCGGGCGGTAGTCGAGCTTGCCGTCAGAGACTGCGCACTTATTTTTCGCTTGACGTTCGGACACCTATGTCCGAGAATCGATCTGTGAAGGGTGCGGAGTTCGAGCGGCGGGTCCAGAAGTTGGCGCGGCGCAAGAAGGCCACCTGCCAGTTTGTGGCCGATAAAGGCAAGGGCAGCCATGGTCGTTTGTACTTCGGCGAAGAATTCACCACCCTCAAGGATCGCAAGAAAGAAATCGGCCGCGACCTGGTGGCGAAGATGTGCCGGGATCTGAATATCGATCCGCATGACCTATGAGAGGTGAACCAATGTCCGCCTTTACGTATCCCGCAAGATTCACGGCCGGCAGCGGCGGCCGCATTCTGGTCGAGTTCGTCGATCTCCCACGGGTCTCGACCGATGGCAAAGACGATCATGAGGCCATGCAAGAAGCCATGGATGCCCTCGGATCGGATCTCTCAATCCGGTTGTCCCGCAGGGAAGAGATCCCCGCGCCATCAGCCGTGAAGCGTGGTCAGCGCCTGGTGCCAGTGCCGCTTTGGCTCGCGCCGAAACTGGCGCTCTACCTGGCGATGCGTGACCAGGAGGTTAGCAACTCCGAGCTGGCGCGCCGCCTTGGGCTCCACGAGCGAGTGATCCGCCGTATGCTCGATCCCGGGCATGCTTCGAAGGCGGAAAAGATCCAAGCTGCCCTCGCGGCTCTGGGCAAGCAGATGACCGTAGAAGTCTGCGACGCGGCCTGAAAGCTCGTGGCAAGGACAATCCGCGACGCTTCCGTCTCCGTCATTCCCGCGGCGGCGGGGGGAAGGGGACGCGTTTTGCGGGCTTGACAAGAAATGCGTCCGTCCCCTTTTGCTCCAAAGCATGCCCGACCCCTTTGCGCAGGCACACCCGGCTAGCTCAGGCGCCGATCGAGGCGAAGACCTCGCGGTAGAACTCGGGGTGGGCCTTCCAGGTCTGCGCGGTGATGATTTTGCCGTCGCGAATGGCCGGCTTGTTGACGTAGCGGCCGCCGCAG
>Ga0181521_10005375_pt1 | contig 14279 bp, 8 predicted proteins | sample PEATcosm2014_Bin_32_FD_119764 | JGI IMG/M metagenome (GOLD analysis project Ga0181521, IMG submission 119764) | Peatland microbial communities from MTU Mesocosm Facility, Houghton, MI, USA - PEATcosm2014_Bin02_60_metaG | ecosystem: Environmental > Terrestrial > Soil > Wetlands > Peat | place...
ATTCGTTCGCCGCCGCCTCACGGACAATTCCGCGAATCGCCGGAGCGTCGAAATACTGCACGTTTCTTCCGATTGCGTACATCAACAATTTCTCGGTAACCGCGCCCGCAAAGCGTTCGGGATCGCGCAGGATCAGGCTTCTGACTCCCGCCACGCCATCCACCACGGTGCCGTCCGCCAGTTTACTGGAAACGTCGATGGGTTTTCCGGCATCCCGATCGCGCCATTTGCCGATGGCGTCGAAATTCTCCATCGCGAAGCCTATGGGGTCCATGCGGGCGTGGCAATTGGCGCATGCCGGCTGTGCCCGATGCTGCACCATCGCCTCGCGCAGAGACAGTTCTTCGCCCGATTTGTTGCCTTCCGTCTTGAGCGATGGAACGTTCGGCGGTGGTGGGGGCGGGGGAGACGCCAGCAGATTCTCCAGCACGTACTTGCCGCGCAGCACCGGAGAAGTCCGCGTGGAATAGGACGTCAATGTGAGCACGCTGCCCTGGCCCAGCAAACCGCCCCGCGGACTGCCTTCCGGGAAGGTGACGCGCCGGAACTGGCTGCCGCGAATATTGGGAATTCCATAATGCTCGGCGAGCCTTTCGTTCAGGAAAGTGTAGTTGGCGGTCAGCAACTCCTTCACGCTGCGATTCTCGCGCAGGATGCTGTCGAGGAAGAGCTCGGTCTCCCGCTCGAAAGATCTTCTCAAACCATCGTCAAAGTCGCGGAACAGGAACAAATCCGGCTGCTTCACCTCGACGTCGCGCAGGAACAGCCACTGCGCGGCGAAGTTGGTCACGAGCGAATCCGAACGCGCATCGGCCATCATCCGCCGTACCTGTTTTTCGAGAACGTCCGGCTGCTTCAATTTGCCCGCGATGGCCAGATTCAGAAGCTCGTCGTCCGGAATGCTGCTCCACAGGAAGAAAGAAAGCCGCGAGGCCAGTTCAAGATCGCCGATCCTGTAAGTGGAATCAGGGGCTGCGCCAGCCGGGTCGCGCTCAATCCGATAGAGGAACTGCGGGCTGACGAGCAATCGTTCCAGCGCCGTCTGGACGCCATGATCGAAGGTCGAGGTATCTTGTCCAGCGCGCACAACGGACCCTTCGTCCTGTGCGCTTTTCCGTCCGGTCTCGTAAAACGGCATCAACTTCGCCAAGTCGGAATCGGTAACGGGACGACGATACGCCCTTCGCATCAATGTGGAAAGTACCTGCTTCGCGCAAAGGGGCTCGTCGGCCGGAGTCTGCGGATGGCAGGAAAAAATCCGCTCGCGGCTGGGCGTGTCGCCCGGGCCGGTACCGTTGTAGGGACCACGGATCGTTACCGCGCCGATAGCGGGTTGCGTCCCACGGCTGCGCTGCCTCGGATGGAGCGTTGCTTCATCCAGCGCCTCAGTGTGCTGCACGAACGTGACGCCGATCAGCCGGGGCCCGGCCTTCACGGGAATGCGGAACTGGGTTGGCGCGCTGCCCCCGCGTCCGCTTCTGCCAGCGCCTCCCCCAATCGAAATGAGTCCTTTTCTTTCGCCATCCACGGTGACTTCGAGCTGATGCGGCTCGCGTGCAAAGCCTGCCAGTTCCACCTGGATTTCGTATTCGGCGTCCAGCGGAAAATAGCTGCGGACCGCCACGCCGCCGCGCGTTCCGAAAGGAAGTTCCTCCACACGCGAATTCTGCGGCTCCTCGAGCGGCAGCTGATGGATATTCACCATCACCGGAATTGCCGGATCTCCCACCGCGAGGCGGCTGATCTTGCTTGCCGTGTCGAGATATCGCTCCATGACTGTCGGGGACACATACAGCAGATCCGCGACATTGTCGAAACCACTGCTGGTGTTGTCGGCCGGCAGCAGGAGGGTGTAATCCATCTCTTTCGGCAAGTTGTCGAGGGCCAGAAGATCGCGGATGGCGTTCTTATATTCGGTTCGCGTCAGCCGGTGAAGGTTGGGAAGGTCGCCGGGATTCGGCTTGGCTGCAGCCTCGCGGTCGAGCGCCGTTTCGAGGTACGAAGCCACTTTGTCGTAGGTCGCGGCATCCGGGCGAGGCATGCCGACGGGCGGCATTGTCTTCGCCCGCAGCTGTCTCACCGCACGTTCCCAGATTTCGGCGTTACTGCCTGCGAGGCCCGCGGGTTGGCTGAGCGCGGCGGGCTCGATTACCACCCCGGCTGTCTTCAAGGCGCTGCTGTGGCAGGTGACGCAGTACTTGCGGAGCGTGTCGGCGGCTTGCTGCTGGGAAGCAGTGGTCTGGCCAGCGGCGTGAGGAATCGGCAAGATCGATGTCAGAATGGCGGCGGAAAAAGGGAGCAGCTTGTGTTTGAAGGGTTTTCCGCGCATCTGTATGAAAGTATTATATTGGAAAGCAGTATTGCTCAAGGACACCGGACTTATGATTCGCATAAACAGTTGGATGGTTGCCGGGATTTTGACAGCCAGCGCGGCGATAGCCGGACCGCCGGCGCCGGTCACGGTGACACAGATCAAAGACACGCGACTTCCGGATGCCGTCAAGGCGGGAAATATCGCGGCGGTCCGTTCGCTGCTTGCCGCGAAGGTCGATGTCAACGCCGCTGCCGCAGACAGTTCGACACCCCTGCACTGGGCCATTGAGCGGAACAACCTCCCAATCGCCGATCTGTTGATCGACGCGGGCGCCAACGTAAACGCGAAAACGCGCTATAACATTACGCCGCTTGCGCTTGCCTGTTCCAATGGAAACGCCGCCATTATCGAGCGGTTGTTGAAGGCCGGCGTCGACGCCAACAGCAAGTCCGAAGACGGTGAAACGGCTCTCATGACCGCGGCCCTGAACGGCAAGGTCGACGCTGTCAAAATGCTTCTGACACACGGCGCGCAGGTGAACGCCATCGAGCCGTATAAAGGCCAGAGCGCTCTGATGTGGGCCGCGGGTGAAGGCAACTCCGACGCCGCCGCAATGCTGATCGAGTTTGGCGCGGACGTGAGGGCGAAATCCAAAGCCGGTTACACGGCGCTCCTTTTCGCCGTACTGAACAACCGCATTGAAACCGCGAAGACGCTGGTCAAGCTGGGCGCGAACATCGAGGATAAGGCGCCCGATGGCACCACCGCGCTGAACATGGCCGCCGTCAACGCATATTACGACTTGGCCTCCGTCCTGCTGGATCTGGGCGCCAACCCGAATGCACCCGATCCGCGCGGGTCGACTCTGCACACGGTGGTCTGGCTGCGCAAGCCCGGTACCTCATGGGAAGCCGCCGCGCTCGCCTCGGATCCGGAAACCGTTCCGCGTCCCACAGGCAACGTGACCGCTCTCCAGTTGGCGAAAAAACTGCTGGATAAGGGAGCGAATCCCAACGCCCGCATCACGTGGAAAGAAATGCCGATGACGGTGGGTCTGGGCACCACAAGGAACCCGCCCGATATCAACTTGGGGCGCCATCACTGCAGCTTTGTCGGATCGACGCCGTTCTACAATGCCGCCCGCAACGGGGATGCCCCGATGATGCGGCTTCTGGTCGAACACGGCGCGGACCCGAACATCAACACCGAGGTTGGCATCACTCCTTTGATGGCTGCTGCCGGGCTGGATTATTACGAAGGGGAAACGCCTGGGCCGCTGACCGGCGTCCCTGAAGCCGAGCGTCTCGAAGCTCTGAAATTGGCCCTGGAACTCGGCAACGACATCAACGCGCACACCCATTTCGGCGACTATCCGATGATCGGCAGCGCCGAGTATACGCTTCTGGATTACCCGGAGAACATGAAAGATCTGCTCAACCTGGGCGTAGGCGATCCGCGCTGGGACGGCATGACGGCGCTGCACGGCGCGGTGATGTCGAACCAGCCTTCGCTGGTCCAGTTTCTCGTCGACCACGGCGCGCAGGTGGATGCGAAGAACCGGCTCGGCTGGACTCCGCTGATGATCACGAAGGGGATCTTCATGGCGAATTCCCGCAAGGAGTTCCCGGCTGCTGCCGCGATTCTGAAGAAGGCGCTGGCGGAAAAGGGCCTCGTGGCTGAAAAGTAGTTGTGGGGCGGGCTGGCAGCCTGCGCGGGACTGGTAGTCCCGGTGTTAGCTCTTAATTTTAATTAGAGCCCGCGTCCCAGCCGGAGCCCGCACTGACGGGCATGATCTTCATAAACGCTTCCACGCCGTGGATCTGCCCGCCGTAGACTTTGAACGCTTCCCAGACAATCAGCGCGTTGCCTTCGCCGTATGATCTCGTCTGTCCGAAATTCATGCGGAGCAGAACGATGCCGAGTTCCTCATCCACCGCGGCGACGCGCGTCGTGATGCCGGGGTGTTCCATGATGGTCTGCGTCTTGAGGTTCTCGCAGCCCGCCCGCGCGCATCCGGCGCCGGCCGTGCGGGCTCCGTTCTCGATGCGGTAAGCATCCGGCGCGAACGGCGCGTCGACCTTAACGAAGCTGCCGATCTTAAGTCCGGCCGGGTAGAACATCGCGGTCTTGATCGCTTCTTCACGCGACATCAGTTGGGATCGCTCGGGCGCGGTGGACATGACCGGGCCGGCGGTCTGGAGCGAGTCGATCGCGAAAAGCGCGCCCTCCTTCTGCGTTCTCGTCACCTGCGTTTCGACTTCAGCGATCTTTTTGCCCGCTACCTTCAGACGAAGCATGAGCAGCGCGGGGGAACCCGCTTCTTCGACCACGACCTGCGAGGCGGCGACGCCCTGGCGGACATCGAGAATATCCTGACGATAGCTTCTAATATTTGAAGCATTCTTCCAGAGGCCCTCGCCCAGTTTCATCTCCACTGTGTCTTCGGTGAACCTCACTGTTTTGCTCAGAGGGAGCGTGTTGGGATTGTGCGTGAGCATCGCGTCGAGGTACTGAGTGATGAAGCCGCGCAGGCAGGTGCGATCACAGTCCGGGGTTGCGGCTTGAACCGTGGTTCCCGCTGCCATCAGAGCCAGCGTGACTGCGAGCAGGGAAGTTCTCATGGCGATTTCGATCCTCTTCAAGAGTCTAACGGATACGCGCGTGTTAACCTCTGGCCTTGGTATTCGCCATATGACTGCGAACAGGGAAAGCGCGGGGTCGGGTGGACGCCGGGCGATCCAAACCCGGCGCCGTTTCTCGTCCGTGGCCGCGGCAGCCGCGCTCGGTTTCACGGAGACGTCCCTCTTGTCTCCGGCGGTGGGAAAAGGCAACGGATGGGACCTGTCGATTCGAGAGCAGGTTGCGGTTCTGGAAACGGAGTTTGGGCCGGTAGCGTATTACGTCCCGCGCGAGCCACGGAGAGTGGTGGTGTTGGCTCACGGATATCCATGGCCCGACGGCTGGTTGTTCGGCCCTTTTCTGGTGGCTTACGCCCGGAGTGCGGTACGCCGGTGGGCGCCGTTCGCGGAATCGAGCGCTGCAATCGTGATAGCTCCGGCGATGGGCGCCGGTCAGTTTGGCGGCTACAGAGAGATGTTCGGGCTCCAGATCGACGCCGACGACTATGTAAACCGGCTCGTCGATAGCGCAGCCCGGCCGCTCATTCGCGAGTTCGACGGACGTTTCGCCCTGCATGGGCACTCGGCCGGGGGGCAATTTGCGGCGCGGTATCTGGTGGCCCACCCATCCCGGTTACGCCAAGCGATCCTGAGCGCCCCGTCGACCTACCCGTTTCCGGATTCCACGGTGGCATGGCCGAACGGAATGGCGCCGGTTATCCGGGATGCGCAAAGCGGCAACCGTGCCGGAAAACCGTATTCACCGGACCCCAGCGGGTGGCTCCGCGCAGCCACGCAGGTTCCGGTCACGGTGCTTGTCGGGTCCCGAGATACGCAGCCGCGCCCGCCTTCACCTGCGCAGCCCGGCACAACCAGGCTCGACCGCGCGAAGGCGTGGGTGCAGGCGATGAGGCGGCTCGCCGAATCCAACGGGAAAGCGGCGACGGTGCGTCTCGAAGTTGCGCCGGGGCTTGATCATGACGAGGCAGCGATCGCGATCCCGGCGCAGCGAATTCTCGCCGGAAGCTGACTCTTATTTCGCGATTGGGAGGATGCCTTTTGTCTCGTCGATGACGATTGCCTGATTCGGCTGTACGTTGGCGAACTTCTGCTTTACGCCGCTGGGCCATTCGACCTGGACCGAATTCACGACAGGGTCCTGGCCGATGCCGAACGTCAGGGCGAGATCGCTCTGCGATGCATAGCTCGATCCGCTGCGGACGGTATTCCACTGCTTGCCGGAAGCGCTTTCAATCCGCACCACAGCGCCGATTCCGTCGCGATTGGATTTTGTCCCTGCCGTTTTTACCGAGAGCCAATGATTCTTGTTGCCGCCGTCGTTACGGAACAAATGCGCAGGCCCGCCGTTGGCGGTAATCAGCACGTCGAGATCGCCGTCGTGATCGTAGTCGCCGTAAATCGCGCCGCGGGCCACCATTGGTTTGGTAAATGCCTCGCCCACTTTGTTCGACACGTTCTCGAACTTCTTCCCGCCGAGATTCCGGAACAGCAACGGCGGTTCCTGATAGTGGATCTTGGGTTGAACGCGGCCGATTTCCTCTTCAATATGTCCGTTGGCGGTCAGGATATCGGGATAGCCGTCCAGATCGTAATCGAAGAAGAATACACCGAAACTGAGCGATAAAAGGCTCTCACGGCCCAGAGTCGAACTCGGAGCTTCATCCACGAAGAAACCGTTCCCTTCATTGTGATAAAGCCCGAGCATCTGGTTGGAGAAGTTACCGACCAGAAGATGCGCCCGGCCGGTGCGGTCGTAATCCGCCCAATCGACGCCCATCGCGCCGCGGGCAACACCGTCTTCGCCGTAAGCGACACCCGCCATCATGCCGCTCTCCGAGAAAGTCCCGTTACGGTTGTTGTGGTAGAGCTTATTGGGCTGCGTGTCGTTGCTGACAAACAGATCCGGCCAGCCGTCGCCGTCGATATCGATGACCGTGACGCCGAGAGCCTTGCTCGTCGGGTCAGCCAGGCGGGCCTTCGCCGTCACATCTTCAAACTTGCCGTTGCCGAGGTTGTGGTAGAGCTTGCTGGAAGTGCCTTTATAGGATTCCGGCGTGCAGTAAGACTTGGTCGAACCATCGAGCGAACACCAGATATCGCCCTTTTGAGTCCACTGAACGTAGTTGGCGACGAACAAATCCAGCTTGCCGTCGTGATCGTAATCGAGCCAGGCCACGCTGGTGCCGAAGCTGGCATTGTCGATTCCGGATGCCTTCGTGACGTCGGTGAACTTACCGCCTCCTTCGTTGTGAAACAGGTGATCCCCGTCGAGCGCCGTGATGTAAACGTCATCCCGGCCATCGTTATCGTAATCGCCCACGGCGACGCCGATTCCGTAGATCTCGATATCGAGGCCGCTCCCGCGCGTGATGTCGGTAAACGTCCCGTTGTGGTTGTTGCGATAGAGGGCGGCGGTCGTCCTGCGGCCTCTTGGCGTCCAGTCTTTACTGTTGACCAGCAGAACGTCGATCCAGCCATCGCCATCGGCGTCGATGAAAGCGGCCCCCGAGCCGAGTGTTTCGGGAAGGTATTTCTTGCCCGTTTTCCCGGCATTATGAACGAACTTAATGCCCGCCTGCGCCGTCACATCGCTGAACAGAACCGGATTTGCGACCGGCGCCGTCCCCGCGGCGAAAAGCGCCGCTGCCAGTCCGGCCGCCGCCAGTGCCCAAACCAATCTCAATCAGTTTCCCCCTGCGTTCTCACTTGACTTGCCCGCCGGTTTCACGGACGCGCTCGTAATCGGAGCCGCTTCAGATTTTGGCGCCCGCGCCGGGCCAAGCGGCATGCTCTCGTGATCATGAATATTCTGCCTCTCATTATTATCCTCGGGGCTGATGAGCCGGCGCTTCGCCGTGATCGCCTGCGCCGATTCCTCGGCTTTGAAGCGCTGGAACAACTTCTGTTCGCGCGCCGCGCTTTCCGCATCGCCCAACCCGCGGTAAGCCAGCATCGCGGTGTAGTGCATCTGCAGATCCTCCGGATCTATCGCCGCGACTTTGTGAAGCGCATCGAGCGACTCCTTATATTGCCGTTTCAGGAACAGCAACCGGCCGACCTGATTCCACACCACGCGGTCGCGCGGATACTTGGTTGTAACCACAGCCAGCGACTTGAGCGCGCCATCGTAATCGCCATCCGCCTTTTCAATCAGAGCTTTAAAATACCAGATGCGTCCCAGCGCCGGATTGACTTCCAGCGCCTTCTTGATAAATGGCTTGGCGCGTTCGGTCTCGCCTTCCTGAATCAGGGCGCGCGCCACGTTCAGCCAACCGTCGGCATAGCCGGGCTCGGCCTCCGTTACCTTTGTGAAGGCGTATTCGGCTCCTTTCACATCGCCCTGCAGCAGCAGGCCGATGCCCCAGTCGTTCCACCGCTCTCGAGTCTTTTTCGCGGCAACCGGCGTCCACTTGGTGTCGCTGGCGTTGTTCGTCAGATCGATGGTCGCCTTTGCCGACGCGAGAACGGTAATGGGAGTGACTGGAATCTCTCCCTTGATCTCGCCCGAAACATTGGCCGGAATATTGGCTTTATCGAAACTGTATTCGAGACTGTTGTAATTGACGTTATTCAGCTTCGGGTCCTGGCCCGGCTTGGGCTGTCCCGCGTATGCGAACTGCGTGTAGTACCAGGTGAACTTGCGATGGTTCAGCTTCGCGGTGATGTTGATCGGCCCTTTGGCATCTTTCGGAATCCGCAACAGATAATGAACCGTATCGGCCGCGCCGGGCGCGATCGCATGCACATAAAGAACGCTGCGCGCCTGGTAGGCATTTCGCTTGTTGATCTCGTTGCCGTCGGCATCCAACTGGTACGCCTTATACATATGTGCGCCGGGATCCACCGGACCTTTACCGCCGTCGGCGGCTTTGCCGTTCCAGTAGATCACCCTGCCGGTGGCATCGGTAGCCTGCAACTCCAGCCAGATGTCAAACGAATCGAGGGTACCGCCCGGGAAGAAGTGCCCGATCTTGCGCGTCCGCACCACTACATCGACGCGAGCCGTCGATCCGGGCAAGAGCTTGGGCTTCGCCACGTCAAGCGGCGCTGCGACTTGGCCTACCTCGCGGATAAACGTATCGCCGGGCTGTTCCGTCTCTTCGCCCGACGCGATACCGGAACTCAGCGTTGGTCCGGCCGCCGCTCGGCGAATCATGTTGGTTTGTTTCCCGTTTTCCCGCACTGGAGACGCCGCGAAGATATCCACCGTAATAAAACCGGAGGTCAGGAATTTCTGCTCGGCCGCCGTCTGCGCCCGATCCAGATTGGCGTGGGAAAGCGCGGTATTGGCCGCCGGGAAGCGGTGCGAATGGCCCTGGCCGCCCTTCGAGCCGAGCTCGTTCGATGGCTCGAGCGGCATGTGGCAATCCGCGCACGTTTGGCTCTTGGGCGGATAGTAGAACGACCGCGCCCCCTCGCCGAACCCGCTGGCCTGCCAGTTGTCGTAATCGTTGAATCCGCGGAACCAGCGGTAATTATTCACCGGAACATCGAGATGCACCTTATGGCACGATGAGCAAAACTCGGAGGTCTGCGCCGTCATGAACGGTTTGAGAAAAGTTTTCCGGTGCGGCTCCGGGTTCAGATAAGTCATGAAGTCGACTGAGGTCCTGATGAGTTTGTTCCTGCTGGTCATCAACTCGTGCAGGGCCGGGTATTCGATGGTAAATCCGTTATTGCCCATGGTGCTGTCGACATGCATGATCGCGTGGCAGGAGGTGCAGGCGAGCCCGGCGTGCGCTTCGGGAGTATCGATCTGCTCCTTGATGGGCTTGTCGAAACGCCCGTTGAAAAAGACGGCGTGATCGTGGCAGCCCGCGCACCACTTGCTCCCCTGCGTAGTTCCCTGCGTTTCCTGCATGTTCTCAATGGCTTTACGGTAGAACTGGTTGTTAAACGAGCCGAAATGGTGCGCGGAGCTCTTCCATTCCTCGTAGATCTGCTTGTGGCACTCGCCGCAGGTTGCCGAATCCATGAAAAAGTTCGACGGAATGATTCCGCCGACGTTCGTTTGCGCGGATGCGGGGAAGAAGGGGGATTTCGGACCGCCGCCTTCCCCGTCCATTGAAACCGGCGCTACCAGGGGATTCGTGATCCGATTGTGTGGATCCGGAAACGCTTTGCGGTATCCGATCATGATGGCCGGCAGAGCAACCAGAAGTACGAGCGCGGCCGCGAAGCCCTTCCTGAACAGCAGCCAGCCCTCGCGGCTCGTTCCGGAAGCGCCCGCGGCTTTCTTCCAGACGTACGGAATCAGCGCCAGGACTCCGAGTCCCGCGGCGACAATGTGAGACCACAAGAGCCAGAGATTCGCGTAGACGTTGCCTTTCCAGGCCAATACGGCGCCGAAAATCAGAGCCAACAGGAAAAAGCCCAGGGCCACGGGCGCGCCCGCGAGCAGATCCTTCCGTTTATGGATGGTAAAGACGACTGCAAGCGACAGGACGACGCCCAGCACCAGATGGAACAGGACGTTGGTCATGTAAAATACCGTCGCCGACGAAAAAGCGGCTATGTAGGCGGTGTTTACCAGAAGCACCAGGAAGAAAATCGCGATCCACTTTTGAAAGTTGTTCTTTTTCATCACGGTAGCAAGCTCCGTTCAACAGGAGATTCCAGTCTAGGTTCTTGTGCCGGACCCGACAATAGTGGAAAAACATTACCCCGCGCCGGGTTTGTGCAAGTGCGGTTCACGCGGCTTCAAAAAATTTACATCTCACTTTCTTATCAACCGGTTGACGGTAATTTCCTCATGTTCCGAGGCGCGATTACGGGGTCGGCGATGGTAGATTCAGGCATCGCGGAGGAAAACGGTGGCCATCAAACGAACAATAGACAAAGACGGAACAAAAACAAACCTTTCTTTGGAGGAGTTGGTAGAGAAGTTGATTGGAAACTACATGAAGGCGATTAAGGACAAGAAACTCAAAGTCACGGTTGCGGATCTGATCCGGATGAGGGAGTTGCAGAAGGAACTGGCGCCGAAGAAAGCTGTAACGGCGGACGTGACTTGGATCGATGGGTGGGACTGAATTGATTCCGCCAGCCAGTCGGCAGGTGGGTGTTGCCGCACCCGACTTATAATGAGCGGGGCGGGTAAGCGTTGCGGGCAACTACATCGAAAAGCTGCGACTGAAGGAAAAATGAGCGCTATGCCGTTCTCCTTTTCGGGCGCGCTGCGATTCTCGCTTACCATTATTTTCATCGCTCTGCTGGTCGAAGCGGGATTCAATGCCCTGATCCCGTTGAGCGTTCGCTTTTTTATCGACCGCGCCCTCCCGGCCCCAAATCACGATCCCTTGTATCTCATGGTGGGCGTGCTGGCGGTGGGAGCGTTGATTGCTATCTCAGCGGGGCTGCTGCGCGATTTTCTGTCGGCACGGGTGCAGAGCCGGTCGCTGAGCGGTCTGCGGCAGAGTATGTTCGAGCGGCTGCAGCGCGTCTCGATGGCGTTCCATTCTCAATCGCGCGCCACCGATCTCCTCGATCGATTCTCCAGCGATCTTGCTTCCATCGAAAACGCAGCCGCGTTTGCCATACCGTGGGGCGTGTTGCCGGCAATCGAGGCGCTTCTCAGCTCGGGGCTGATGTTGTTGCTGGATTGGCGCGCGGGGCTGGCTGGGTTTCTGCTGTGGCCCTGGATCATTCTCGCTCCCCGAACCGTGACGGCCCGGGTGACCAGGGCGAGCGAGGCTTGCCGGGAAGATGAAAAGGGCGTGCTCGGCGCCTTCAGGGAAAATCTGTTGGCGCAGGCGATTATCCGCGCGTTCTCCCTGGAACAGATGGGTCTCTCCGGTTTCAGGAAGCGGAACGATGTCTTGTCGCGAAGCACGATGCGCGCCGGTCTGCTTTCCGCATTCATGGAGCGATTTACGGGCGCGGGCATTCTCTCGATCCAAACCTTTCTTCTGGTTCTGAGCGCATGGCTGGCTTTCGAAAAGCAGATGACCGCGGGAACGCTGGTGGCCCTGCAGATGCTGGCTGTCACATTAAGCACTTCGCTGCTCTTCATCATCGAATACCTGCCGTCCATTTCGATTGCGAGCGCGGCCTGGCGCCGGATACAGGAAGCTGTCGACGCACCGCAGGCCGTTGGAAACCGACCCGAAGCCCGGTTTCTGCCTCCCATGCAAACCGAGATCGTTTTTTCGCATGTGAGTTTCAGTTACGACGGCCAGGACCGCGATCTGACTGACATCAAGGCCCGCATACCGCGCGGGACCTATGTGGCGTTCGTCGGACCAAGCGGCTGCGGCAAGAGCACGATACTCGGTCTGCTCATGCGCTCTCACGATCCCACCGCCGGGTTCATAGCGATCGACGGCCACGATCTGAAGTCCGTGACCCTGGCATCCCTCCGGTCGCGCACAGGCGTGGTGCTGCAGGAGAATTCAGTATTCAACATCTCCGTGCGCGAAAACATCCGCCTGGGCAAGCCCGATGCCTCGGAGGAGGCGATCGTCAATGCCGCGAAAGCGGTCGGCCTGCACGATTCGATCATGGCCCTTCCCATGGGCTACGGGAGCCTGCTGGGCGAACAAGGCGTACGACTCTCCCTCACTGAAATGCAGCGTCTGGCGATTGCGCGGGCAATCCTGCGGGACCCGGAAATCCTGCTGCTCGACGAAGCGACTTCGGCGCTTGACCCGGCCGACGAAGCAGCGGTGAACGCAACACTGCGGACCGTATCCAAAGGGCGCACCGTGATATCCGTAACGCACCGTCTGTCCACTGTGGCCGACGCGGACCATATTTTCATGTTTGACCAGGGCGAAATTGTGGAACAGGGAAGTCATTTTGAACTTCTGGGCGCGAACGGGCCGTATGCAAACCTCTGGCGCAAGCAGGCCGGTTTCACATTTTCCGCGGATGGAAGGCACGTGGACGTGGATGCGCAGCGGTTGAAAGCCTTCCCGATTCTGGAGAGTCTGGATGAAGAGAAACTGGCGGACCTGGCGCCGTTCTTTGCCACCGAGACATTCCAGCCGGGACGCGAGATTGTGCGTCAGAACGATCCGGGCGACAAGTTCTACATCATCGCGCGGGGCCAGGTGGAGGTCTGGAGGACGGAGGAGCAGTCCGGCAATACGAAGCGAGTCGCGGTACTGCAGGACGGCGACTTCTTTGGAGAGATCACTTTGATTACCGGGTTTCCGAGGACGGCGACGGTACGCACTTCAACGGTCTGCACCTGCATTTCGCTCGAACGCGGCCAATTCAACCGGATGATGGACCGTTTTCCCGCGTTGCGGCGTCAGTTGTCCGAAGTCGCGGTGCAGCGCTTACGGGAATCCAGCAAAGCCATCGCGGCCAGGGCGTTTGTCGGCCTGTAATTAGATACGTTCAACAGCGCGCCTGATCTTGTCCGCTGTTTCGCGCAGGTGCTCGTCGCTGTCATATCCGCGTCTGGGCCAGAAGAAGCCTTTCAATCCATCCCCTTTGCGGCGCGGAACGACGTGAATGTGAAGGTGCGGAACGCTCTGGCTGACACGGTTGTTGACGGCGATGAATGTCCCTTCGGCATCGAGGGCCCGCTCGACGGCCACCTCCAGTTTCTGCACGGCCTGAAACAGCGGGCCCACCTGCCCGGCCGGCAGGTCCGCCAGGGTGGCGATGTGCGCGGCTGGTATCAACAGGACATGGCCGGGAAAGAGCGGCCGGCTGTCGAGAAACGCTACCGCGTCCGCGGTGCGCCACACTATCTCGGCCAGGATCCTGCCCGAGACGATTCCGCAAAACACGCAGGGCATGGTGTATGTACGTTAAGACATGAAGCGATCGGCGAAATCCTCCAGCCGGTCGACAAGCACATCGGGTGGAAACTCGCGGAATGTTTCAGGTTGAAAACCGTACGTCACTCCGCAGGACCCCACGCCCGCGTTGCGCGCCGTCTGCACATCCACATAGGAATCGCCCACCATCCAGGTCTCCTCCGGCGGCGCTTCAGCTTCCGTGCGCAAAGTGTCGATACCGATCCGGTGCGGCTTCTTGTGCTCGAAACTGTTACCGCCGTAGATCTGAAAGAACAAAGGGGACACGCCGAGGCCTTCCATGATGCGGCGGCTGATACGGACAGGCTTGTTGGTAAGTACGGCCAGCCGCGCGCCCGCGAGATGCAGCCGTTCCAGCGATTCCCGCACACCGGGATAGAGCACGGTGTAATCGAGCGCGTGGTGGCGATAGTAGTCGAGGAAAAATTCGAGCGCTCGCTCGACCTCCTCATCGCCCGCTTCGGGGCCCATGGCACGCCTGATCAGAATGGGGGCGCCATTGCCGACGAAAGAAAAGATCTGTTCGTGAGGGAGCGGTCCGCGGTCCGCCTGCGC